>Ga0335085_10001335_pt1 | contig 53981 bp, 40 predicted proteins | sample Lox_Sample_45_FD_206712 | JGI IMG/M metagenome (GOLD analysis project Ga0335085, IMG submission 206712) | Soil microbial communities from Loxahatchee National Wildlife Refuge, Florida, United States - Lox_Sample_4.5 | ecosystem: Environmental > Terrestrial > Soil > Wetlands | place: USA... | reverse complement strand
CTATACGATGAAAACGGCGAAACTTTTCCGGAATGGGAGGAGCCAGGCGGTCCGCTTGCCGAAGGAGTTCCGCTTTGCAGGCGACGAGGTGGTTGTTCGCCGCTCGGGCAAGCGGGTGATCCTCGAGCCAAAGGAGCGGCGCCGGTGGCCGGAGGGCTACTGGAAGAGCTGGCATAAGGTTCCGGCGGATTTCCGCGCGCCCGCTCCCCTTCCCGGCGGAGGCCGTTCGATCGACTTGGACGCTTAGTGCGGTACCTCCTCGACACGAATACGTGCGTCTACGCGCTCAAACGAGAGCCGCGGGTCATGGGACGGCTGCAGGAACACAGCCCGGACGACTTCGGGATCAGCGCGGTGACGCTGGCGGAGCTATGGTTCGGAGCCGCCAAGAGCAGCCGGCCAAAGCGGACACGCGAAAGCGTTGATGCGTTCCTTCTTCCTTTCGAGATCTTGCCATTCGGCGCGGAGGCGGCGGACGAATATGCCGACGCGCGCCTGTCTCTGGAGAAGACGGGCGAGCCAATCGGCGAGCGGGACCTTCTCATCGCGGCCACGGCGATCTCGATGAATCTGACCGTTATCACGCACAACGTCCGGGAGTTCTCCCGGGTTCCTCGTCTTCGTGTGGAGGATTGGCGCTAGGTTCTGGGGTTACCGCGCGGTGTGATCCGCCGGCGGCCGTAGGCGCTGCTCTTGCCGCCCCCGTTGCCGGAGATGGGAGCGATTCTGGAGGACGCGCGCCCCGGATAGGATGACGTCGCGATGCGCGAGTTCGTCGCGGCGATCGATCAGGGGACCACGGGCACTCGCTGCATCCTGTTCGACCTCGAGGGGCGCCCGGCCGCCGCGGCCTACCGCGAGCACCGGCAGATCTTTCCGCAGCCCGGCTGGGTGGAGCACGATCCGGTCGAGATTCGGGAGCGCGTCGAGGAAGTGGTTGCGGAGGCCTTGCGCGCGGCGGCGCCCGGGCGCGTGCTTGCCGTCGGGATCACCAACCAGCGCGAGACCGTCGTGGCCTGGGACGCGCGAGACGGAAGCCCCGCCGCCAACGCGATCGTCTGGCAGGACACGCGAACGGCGCCGGACTGCCGCGCGGCGATCGAACGGGGATGGGAAGGGGAAGTGCGCGCCCGGGCGGGGCTGCCGATCTCGACCTACTTCTCGGCGACCAAGATCCGATGGCTGCTCCAAAACGTCCGCGCAGTCCGCGAGCTTGCCGCCTCGGGGCATCTGCTCCTCGGCACGATCGACTCCTGGGTCATCTGGAACCTGACCGGCGGGCCGCGCGGAGGCGCGCATGTCACGGACCCGACCAATGCCTCGCGCACCCTGCTGTGCAACCTCGCGGATCTAGAGTGGGACCCGTTTCTCCTGGACCGGTTCGGCGTGCCCCCGGAGGCGCTGCCGGCGATCCGGCCCTCCATCGCGCGGGAGCCCTACGGCCACACCCTCCCGGACGGCCCCTTTCGCGCGAGCGTTCCGGTCTGCGGCGATCTCGGAGATCAGCAGGCGGCTCTCGCGGGGCAGGGATGTTTCGCGGCGGGCGAGGCGAAGAACACCTACGGGACGGGATCGTTCCTGCTCGAGCACGTCGGCGACAGGCCGTTGACGAGCTCCTTTGGGCTCCTCTCGACGGCGGCCTGCGCCGGTTCCGGAGAGCGGGCCTATGCGCTCGAGGGCTCCGTCGCGGTCGCCGGCGCGGCCGTGCAGTGGCTGCGGGACAACCTCGGCTTGATCGGCAGCGCCGCCGAGACCGAGGCGATCGCCGAAAGCGTGCCGGATTCGGGAGGCGTCTACTTCGTGCCGGCCTTTTCGGGTCTCTTCGCTCCGCACTGGGACATGAAGGCGCGCGGCGCGATCGTCGGTCTCACGCATCACGCGAGCCGCGCGCACCTGGTGCGGGCGACTCTCGAGGCGATCTGCTTTCAGAGCCGGGAGGTCGCCGAGGCGATGGTCTCCGACAGCGCAAGACCCTTGATCGCCCTGAAGGTCGACGGCGGAGCGACCGCGAACAACCTGCTGATGCAGCTCCAGGCCGATGTGCTCGGCATCCCGGTGGTTCGCCCGGTCGTGCGCGAGACGACGGCGCTCGGCGCGGCTTACGCGGCCGGCCTCGCCGCGGGCGTCTTCGAGTCCACCGACGAGCTGCGGCGGCTCTGGAAGGCCGATCGGACTTTCGAGCCCCGCTGGGACGAGGACCGGCGGGAATCGGCCTTTCGCGGCTGGAAGCGCGCCGTCGAGCGCACGCGGGGTTGAGGCTGCCGGGGAGAACCCGAGCCCAAGCGGCCAGGCGGGATTTCGGGGAGTCGATCGAGAAGAGAGTCTCGCGGCTCAAGACGCCTCACAGGGGCTACGGGAACAGATCCTCCCGAGCCGAGGAACGCCTCGAGGTTCGGGAGACGGCACCCGCCTACCGCCCGGCACACAGGAAGCAGACCCGCGATCGAAGACGGACCCGGAAACCTGTGTGAATCGGAGGCCCCTCACACCAGCTCTCTGTCGCAGATGAGAGGGAGCCTCCGACCTCGCGTCTCGATCGGCTACGGCAGGCTGTACTCGCCGTCGACCTGGTACGTCACGGTCCCGTCGGCGTTCGGCGTGCCCTTGTAGGTTCCCTTGCCTTTGATGCCCTTGAACTTCCCGGTGCCGCTGGAAAAGGTCCAGGTCCCGCCACCGCTCACGAACTTGCCGTCCTTCGTCGTTGCCGAGCCGTGGAAGTGAGCCGTCGTCTTGTCGCCGTTCGCCATGGTGGCCGTGTGATAGCCGCCTCCGCTCGACTTGTCGCCGTTGATCTCGTCAGCGGAGACGCTGACGCCGTCCTTGTACGCCACTCCCCCGATCTCGAAACCCGACCAAGTGCACTGGGCCTTGTTGATGGCGAAGGCGTGGCCCGGCTTGTCTCCGATCTCGACGGGTGTCGGGGGATCGGCCTTGCATTGAGCCTTGCCGGACGCCTTCGTCTGCGCCATCGCCGACGCGGCGAGCGCGGCGGCGCCAATGAACACCAGGGCAGTCTTGACCCGCATTGAATCCTCCTCCATCGGCGGGGTTGCCGACGTGCATTGAACGCGGAGTCTCTGTCCGGCGGCGCGGCAAGTCAAGGAGAAGAGAAGGCGGAGCGAGCAAACGGGCTCGAAGTCTTGAACCGCTGCCTTCGGCGTCCGCGCCGAGCAGGCGCAGTTCTCTCGCCCTCATCTTCAGAGAGACGGAGCGACTCAAGCTCCCTCTCCCCCGTTTTCGGGGGAGAGGGGCAGCGTGAGGGGGACGTCACGAGAGAAGTTGGCCGAGCCGGTCGAAGTACCCGCTCCACACCTTCTTCAACGCATCCGCGGCGGACTTGTCGGGAAGGTTCAGGTGCCCCACGGCCACCGCGCTTTTCGCGCTTCCCTTCGGGGTGAATTCAAAAACGACGGCCGTGTCGTCATCCCAGATCACGCGCATCCGCTTGTGCGGAGTGGCTGAGCGAACGGTGATCTGGACGGGCAGCCACCGCCGGCGCTGCCGCGCATTGGCGAAGGCGCCAAAGAGAGTGTCCACGGAAACAGGGAACGTGCGGCTCTTGCTGGCGCCGTATCCGCCGCCCCGACGCTGTCCTCGATCGCGAAGACCGCGAATGCGCTCGTAGCCGACGGTGACCATCTGGGACCACCAGCTCGGTGTGCCCAGCGACGAGACGTATCGCGCGATCTCTCGGTGAGGTTTCCGGGCTGCCCCCGCTCGATCGAGCACGCCGACCCACTGCGCCCACGTGCGCCCGGTCCGCTTGCTGACGGAAGCGTCGCTGATGCCCGCGACCTCGCCGTGGTTGGAGTCGGAAAGAGCTGGTTCGCTCTTCTTCATCAGCTGAGCCCGCGCGGCGGTGTACGACTCGCCGGTCTTCTTCATGCGGGAACGGACGAGCCGCTTGAGGTCTTTTTGCTTCGGCATGACGGTCCCCCTCGTTCCATTCGCGAGCGGCGCCCCCCAGCAGCGTCGTCCGCGAGGACGAAGGTTCATCATGCCGATCCGGGAGTATTCCCCCCTTTGCCTCGGCGAGGGCCTTCGCTGGGGAAAGGCCATCGAGGTTGGGCGCGGATCAGCGCCGCAGGAGAATCTAGCGCGATCGCCGCGCCGGACGCAACCCCGTCGCGCTGCGCGGTGCCGCTCCGGATCTGGCACGAATTCCGCTAGACCAATGGGTGCCGGCTCTCGCTCGGCTCGGCGGGCTCCGGCAGCCGGAAAGGAGGACCCATGACCGACTTCTCGCCCGGCGTCTCTGCGACGACCTCGACTGTCTCGAGGAGTCGCTCCAACCGGGAGCGACGCTCCGGCGAATCCAGGTTGCGACGCGTCTCTTCGGCGGCGTACCTCGAGGTCAACAGACGCGCGTCAGCGATCCTCCAGAGCTCGAGGAGCCCTGGTTTCTCGCGGTAGGCGGCGGAAAAGAGGACATTGGCGTCCAGGAAGACTCTCGACTGGAGACGCGGGCTCCTACTGCACCACGACCGGCAGCTCGATGAAGCTCGCCTGCCCCGAGGCGGGCGAGTGGTAGATGCGCTGGGTGGCCTTCTTGTAGTCCTCGGGCTTGGCCCAGAAGATGTTGGGGACGAAGGTCTGCGGGTTTCGGTCGTAGAGAGGAAACCAGCTCGACTGGACCTGGACCATGATGCGATGGCCGGGCAGGAAGACGTGGTTGGCGTTGGGTAGCGCCCACTTGTAGAGCAGAGGCTGGTTGGCGGCAAGCGGCTTCGGGGTCTCGAAGCTCTCGCGGTAGCGGCCGCGGAAAATGTCGGCGGAGATCATGAGCTGGTAGCCGCTCAGGAGCGGGCCGTTCGCGACCTGGTCGGGGTAGACGTCGATCACCTTGACGACCCAGTCGGAGTCGGTGCCCGAAGTCGAGGCGACGAGATTGACGACCGGCTGGCCGCTGATCTTGACGGGCGCGGTCAGGACGTCGGTCACGAAGACGGCCACGTCGGTGCGGCTGGAAACCTCGCGCTGATCCGTGACGAGCCACTTGCGCCAGGACGTCCCGTGGTCGAAGGTCTCCGGGATGGAAGGGCGGCCGTCGAACGGCACGGGCTTGCCGGGATCGGAGACGTACTCCTCGTAAGCGGCGTCGCCGTCCCTGGGCGCGGTCAGACGCGCCTTGCTGCCCGCCGAAAGGTAGAGCGGCGTCGGCTTGATCGAGCAGCCGCTGACACAGCCGGCCGGCCACGCATTCAGACGGCGCCAGGTGTTGGTCCCCGTCTCGAACGCCGTGACCGGCGCGATGTCGGCCATCGGCGCGCCGTCCTTCAGATACCGGGCGAGGAAGGGCGCCAGGACCTCGCGGCGAAAGCTCCTGGCGGTGTCGCTCTCGAACTTGATCGGGCCGAGCGCGCTCCCTTCGCGGATTTCCTGTCCGTGGTGCCACGGGCCCAGGACGAGAAAGACTCTGTCGTTTCCGGTGTCTTTCCCCTCGATGGCCTTGTAGACGGCAGGCGCTCCATAGATGTCCTCCTGGTCCCACAGGCTATGGACGAGCATGACGGGGACCTTGAGGGGCTCCTTGGCGAGCAGCTTGTCGACCGCCTGCTCCTGCCAGAAGGCGTCGTAGTTCGGATGCTCGGTCAACTTCTTCCAGAAGCCGAGCTGCTCCATGCCGTGGATGCGCCCGAGCTCCCCTGCCGAGCCCGCGGACAAGAAGGTGTCGTAGTCGTCGAGGTATCCCGACCACCACTTCTCCTCGTTCTTGCGATTGGCCTCCTGCTCGTAGACGTAGGAGGCGCCGAGCTGCCGGAAGGCGCCGTTGTGAAACCAGTCGTCGCCCATCCAGCCGTCGACCATCGGGTTCATGGGCACCGAGACCTTGAGCGCCGGGTGCGGGTTGAAGAGAGCCATGAGCGGCGTGAAGCCATCGTAGGAGATGCCGAGAATGCCGACCTTGCCGTTGGACTCCGGGACGTTCTTGACGAGCCAGTCGATCGTGTCCCAGGTGTCGGTCGAGTGGTCGACGGCGGTCGGATTGAGCGGCCCGCGCAGCGGCCGGTTCATGACGTAGTCCCCCTCGGAGCCGTGCTTGCCGCGCACGTCCTGCACCACGCGGATGTAGCCGCCCTCGACGATGACGTCGGTCGCGTTGTCATAGCCCTCGAGATTCGGGGCAAGGTGCGAGCTCGACCATTGGCTTGTCATGGCGTCGGCGTCGTAGGGGGTGCGGGTCAGGAGCATCCCGGCGTTCCTGGCGCCCTTCGGGACGAGGATGATCGTGTGGAGCTTGACGCCGTCGCGCATCGCGATCATGACCTCGCGGCGGTCGTAATCGAACGTGGCGCTGGCGACGGTGAATCTGGCCGGCATCTCGGACGGGAGGGAGGGCTTGGGAGTCGGGGCGGGCTTCGGAGCCTGCGCCGCAAGCGACGCGGCGAGCGCCATGAGGCCGACGGAGGTCACCGCGCGGGCGCGGCGGGTCCGATTCATGCGAGTTCCTCCCCCCCTTCGAAATCGAGACGACATGAGGCTGAGAAAGCGCGGGGATCTTAGTACGCGGGGCGCCAGCCCAGTCTTCGTATCTTCAAACCGCCTTCCGACTGGCTCGAACCGCGGAATCCTCACGTTTTTCGGGATTTGTCCCGTTTTTCACCGTCTCGGGGAGCCACACAGAACGATATATTTGCATCAGGCGCGGCGCCGCCTCCCGGCACATCCTGCCCCCGGATAGGCGGGCCGCGGTTGGTCCCGGCGGAGGTTCGGCCGGGCGACCCTCCCGCAGGGGACGCGAGTGAGGAGGAGGAGGATCGTATGAGTCGAGTTCTACGGGTCGCCCTGATCCTGGTGTTTCTCGGTTCCTCCATCGGTGTTCTGGTTGGGTGTGCGGGATTGGAGGTCCTCCCGGATGGGCGTTGGGTTCCCCCGGAGCTGCCCGCCGCAGATAGAGCGGTGGCCGCGGCGAAGAAGGCCGGCAAGGACAAGCAATGCCCGGACGAGTTCAAGGCGGCCGAGAAGCTGCAGAAAGACGCATGGCCTGTCTACAACTCCTGCCGCACCAAGGAAGCCATCGCAATGGCCAAAGACGCGGTGGCCAAGGTAAACGCGCTCTGCCCGCCCAAGGCTGCGGCGCCGGCACCGGCGCCGATGGTGCCGCCCGCTCCCACGATCATTTCCTTCTCCGCCTCACCAGCGTCGGTCGACCAGGGCAAGTGCGCGACACTCAGCTGGTCCTCGGTCAACGCCAAGAGCGCTGAGATCGATCATGGAGTCGGCAGCGTCGAAGCCGGAGACGGCTCCAAACAGGTCTGCCCCTCCAGCACGACGACCTACACGCTGACCGCGACCGGAGCAGGCGGCTCCAAGACCAGTTCGACGACCGTCACCGTCAACGCCGCGGCGCCCGCCGTGGTCGACAAGCTGACCGTCCACGTCAACTTCGACACCAACAAGTCGACGATCCGCAAGTCGGATGTCCCGGAGCTGAAGAAGGCGCTCGCGTTCGCCAACAAGTACCCGGGAAGCACGATCGAGGTCGACGGCTACACGGATTCCACCGGCAGCGACAAGTACAACATGGGTCTTTCCGAGCGACGTGCCGCGGCCGTCAAGGAGTACCTGCTGGCCAACGGCGTGACGAGCAAGGACAAGATCACCAGCAGGGGATTCGGGAAGGCCAATCCCATCGCAAGCAACGACACGGCCGATGGAAGGTTCCAGAACCGCCGGGTCGAGATCCTGATCCTGTCGAAGTAGGAACCCGCCCTTCACCATCCCCCTCTCCCCCGCGCATGGGGGAGAGGGGGATGGGCCTTCTCCCTTCTCTCCCCTTTTGAAACGGTCGGGGTTTGTTGGGTTGTGCCTCTCTGGTGACTTGATGTATTGGTGTGTTAGCATCAGTCGGGAGGCTCGTGGCATGCCCCGTCTGACGATTTCGCTCACGCCGGAGCGGCACCGGGCGCTCAAGGAAACGGCCGCGCGGCGCGGCAAGACGATTCGCAGCCTCGTCGAGGAGAGCCTCGATGCTTACGGCGTGAAGACCACGAGCCAAGCAGCGGCGCTGGTGGCGCGGGCACGCGCCCGGTCCGGTATGACCGAGGCCGACGCGATGCGTTTGGCGGTCTCGGAGACAAGGGCACAGCGGCGCCGTCGATGACGCCCGACCCGGCCGCCATCGACACCAACGTGGCCGTCAGCGGTCTTCTGACTTCCCTTGCGGCCGCTCCAACGGCCCGGATCCTCGACGGGATGCTGGTCGGGCGATTTCGCTTTCTGATTTCGCTCGATCTCCTTTCGGAGTACCGGAGCGTCCTGCTCCGGCAGAAAATCCGCCGGCGTCATGGACTTGCTGCGGCCGAGATCGACACCCTGCTGACCGAGATCGCGGCCAACGGCCAGGTCGTCGAAATCGACAAGCCGCGAGGCCGAGGCGCCGGCACGGGAGACGAGCACCTCTGGGAGATCCTCGCCGCCGTTTCCTCCGCTCTCCTGGTGACCGGGGATCGGAGATTGTTCGAGAAACCGGCGGGAAAGGGTCGTGTCCTGACGCCGCGCGCCTTTTCGAAGCTCCTCGGAGAGCGTTAGACCCTCACCTCCCGGACGGCGGAGCGTGGAAATGGGCGGCGAGAGAAGGACGGGGCAAGGCCTCGAAACATAAACGCCTCTCCCCCGGCAGGGAGAGAGGCGTTGTGAGGGAAACCCGGTCGGCGCTACTGCTTGTCGTAGGCCGCCGTCGTCATCACCTTGTTGCCGCCCGCGTCCGTTCCGGTCGTGTTGACGGTCCGGCTCTTGCCGTCATGCGAGACGACGATCTTCCCGGTCACCGTCACCTTCCCGCCCTTCTTGACGGTCAGGTCCAGGGTGTGCTCGTCGACTTTCTTGTAGGACCGCATGTCGGAATTGGGATCGCCGGTAACCGGATAGTCCTTACCGTCGAACTTGCCCGTCCACTCGTTGTGGGAAGGCTTGCCGTCCTTGTCGACGCCGTCCACGGTCACCTTGATGTTGTCGCCGGCGGCTGCGTAGACGACCGTCGTGTTCTTGCCCGATCCGGGGGGGAACTTGGACTTGCCCTCGTTCAGCTTCCAGGTGCCCATTTGCGGGTCTGCAGCCAAACTGACGGCGACGCCCGCAAGAAATACCGCCAGAGATGCCAGGATCGTTCTCGGTCTCATGTCTCCTCCTCAATTTCGAAGCAGTTCTTCTTCCTTCCGAAACAGCCCCGGATTCTATCTCCATTGGTCAAGCGACGCGGACAGTCCCCTCGGCATTGAGGGCGGCTCGCTTCGCGATGCGCGGCCTTCGGCCGCGGCCAACGCCGAAACCCTGCTGGCGCGGTGAGCGATTTGATCCCCTTGACATATCAATTTTCGTTGATATATTGCATCGCGTGACGATGCAGCGGAAGCTGGCCAGGCTCTTTCACGCGCTGTCCGACGAGACCCGGCTCGCCGTTCTCGATCGGCTGCGAAACGGGGAGCTCTGCGTCTGTGACCTGATGGATCTCTTGGGCGCCGGCCAGTCGAGGCTCTCGTTCCACATGAAGGTTCTGAAGGACGCCGAGCTCGTCGTGGATCGGCGGGACGGCCGCTGGGTCCACTACGCGTTGAACCACGAAGGCCTGGAAAGGGCCGAGCAGGCGATCGCGGCCTGGCTCGCGAGCAAGGGCGCGGCGCAGGCGAAGGCCGTCTGCTGCGGAAAGTGATCCGGCGAATGAGAAGGATCGAGATGTCTCGATGATCTTGTGGAGGAAACCATGACGGACCAGAACATCACCGACGTCGTTCGAGAGAAATACGGCAAGGCCGCCCGGCAGGTCATGACGGGCAAGGCCTCCTGCTGCGGGGAGGTCTCGGCTTCCGGACTCTCCGGCGATCCGATCACGTCGAACCTCTACGCGATCTCGGAGACGGCCGAGGTTCCCGAGAAGGCCCTCCTCGCCTCGCTCGGCTGCGGCAACCCGACGGCTCTGGCGAAGCTCCAGACGGGCGAGGTGGCTCTCGACCTGGGCTCGGGAGGCGGGATCGACGTGCTGCTTTCCGCAAGGCGCGTCGGGCCGTCGGGGAAGGCCTACGGCCTCGACATGACCGACGAGATGCTCGAGCTGGCCCGCGAGAATCAGCGCAAGGCCGGTGTGGAGAACGTCGAGTTCCTCAAGGGGCAGATCGAGAGCATTCCGCTGCCCGACGCGAGTGTGGACGTGATCGTCTCCAACTGCGTCATCAATCTCTCGGCCGACAAGGACCGAGTCCTTCGCGAGGCCTTCCGGGTGTTGAGGCCCGGCGGCCGTTTCGCGGTCTCGGACGTCGTCGTGGCCGGGGAGATTCCGGCGGCAATTCGGCAGAGCCTTCTGCTGTGGGTCGGCTGTGTCGCGGGGGCCCTCTCCGAGACCGACTACCGCAAGAAACTCGAGGCCGCGGGCTTCGTCGACGTCACCGTCGAGCCCACCCGCGTCTACGGCGTCGAGGAGGCGAGGCCGTTCCTCGAGTCGGCGGGCATCGACGTCGGCGCGATCGCTGCCGAGGTCGACGGAAAGGTGCGGAGCGCCTTCGTGCGCGCCGTCAAGCCCGCAGGCGCCTGAGGCAGCCCTTCAAGGCACAGGGCTCGCCTCGTCGAGCTTGACGACGACCGTGACGGGCTCCAGCCGGTAGGCCGCCCCCGTGACGTAGTCCACGCCGAATCCGAAGGCGGCCGCCCCCACACCTCCGACGGCCCAGGCATCACCCGGGCTGTCGGAGCCGCGCTTGAACAGCGGCGGCTGCGTCGCTCCGATGGCGACGCCGAGGCCCGCCCAGCCCAGGTTCGCCCAGACGAGGCCCGAGACGCGGCGGGCCAGGCGAACCGTCTTCGAAACGTAGCCTTCCTTCTCGACCCGGATCTCGAGGATGCTCGCGTCCCGACGCAGCAGGAGGAATCCGGGTGTCGTGACGCGCGCGCCGGCCGCGATCGCGGTCGCTCCGGGAGGGTCCGTCACGATCTCGATTCTCTGCGTTCGGCCGTGAAAGATCGTCGCGCACCCGGCCGACAGAAGAGCGGCGGCCATCAGGACGACGCGTTTCATCGGCCTCTCATTCTAGGAGCAGGCCGCCTCGCAGTCCTCTCCCGCCGAGACGGGCCGCAGCGCCTCTTGCCCTCCGGTCCCGCGCTACTTTCCGAAGACGAGCTTCAGCACGTCGGTGACGCGCGCCGCGGGATCCTGGCGAATCTTGCGCTCCTCCTGACCGAGCACGAGGAAGAGACCGTCGAGGGCCTTGCCGACGACATATGTCTCGATGTCGATGGAGGGCAAGCTCGACGCAAACGGGACGCTCGCGTAGGAGCTCTGGAGCTCCTTATATTGCTGGACCACGCCGACGTCCTTCATGGAATCCGTCACGATCGGCCGGAACGCCACCGTGAGCGCGTCTCCCGTCTTCGCGCGGAAGTAATCGGTCGCGGCCGTGTCGCCGCCGCCCAGGATCTTCCGGGCGTCCTCGAAGGTCATCTTCGTGATGGCGTCCCAGAAGATGTCCTTCGCGGCCGGAGCGGCCTTTTCCGCGGCGCGGTTCATGCTGAGCACGAACTCGTCGACCTTCTCTCCCTGGCCGAGGAGGCGCAGACCCTTCTCGACGCTTGCCAGCTTCTCCGGCATCAGGATCTTGATGGCGGCGTTGCCGAAGTAGCCGTCCGTCCTGCCGGTTAGCGAGACGGCCTCGCCCGAACCGACCTTCAGGGCATCCTTGAGGCCCGCGACGATGTCCTTGTTGCTCAAGTCGCTCTTCGAGCTGCTCTTGAGCCACTGTGAAGTATCGATTGTCTGAGCCGCTGAAAAGGCGGCCAACGCGAGGAAAGCCGCGATGATGATGGTTGCTCGTTTGCGCATGGGAAAAACCTCCTCTCGGCCACTGCCAGGAGTTCATCGCATCATGTTGCGCCCTGTAAGGGTTGATCTGAACGCATCAGGGCCGGCAGCCCCGCGCTCCCCCGCGCTCCCGTCAGCGTGAAAGCGAGGAGATCGCCCTCTCCAGGGCGCCCGCGTCGCCCTGCTCGAAGGCGGCTTCGACGGCGAGGCTCTCGCGATCGCGCCCGACGGTCGCGACGGCGAGCACTTTCCCCTTCCGGCGGTAGACCGCGGCGGCGCTGCGGGCCTCGAGATCCCCTCGCAGCTCGAACGCGTCCCAGCTCGAGGCATGGCCGACGTAGCAAATCGTGACGTCGTAATGCTGGCTCCAGAAGAACGGGACGTCCCGAAACGGTCCGCCGATGCCGAGCATCGCCCGCGCCACCGCCTGCCCCTGGCGTTCTGCCAGAGCCCAGTGCTCGATTCTCGCCGGCTCGCCGGAGATTCGCTCCGGGTAGAGGGCCACGTCGCCCGCCGCATAGACGTCGGGAGCGCTCGCCCGCAGATTCTCGTCGACCACGATCCCGTTGCCCACGGTCAGGCCGGCTTTCGCGGCGAGCGCCGTCCGCGGCGCGACCCCCACGCCCAGGACGACGAGCTCCGCCTCGATCGACTCGCCGCTCGCGAGCTCGACACGGTCATCCCGTATCGCCTTCGGCAAAACGCCCAGCCGGAAGACCACGCCATGTTGCTCGTGCAAGCGCCGCACGAACTGGCCGATCTCCGGGCCGAGGACGCGCTCGAGCGGCACCTTCTCGGGCCCGACCACGGTCACGGCGAGGCCGCGATGGCGCAGCGAGGCGGCGACCTCCAGCCCGATGAAGCTCGAGCCGATCACGGCGGCGCGTTTGGCCCGCTCCGCGCGGGCGATAGCAGATTTGCTATCAGCGAGAGTTCTCAGGCGGAGGACGTGGGGCAGGCCGGCTCCTTCGATCGGGAGGGACCGAGCCTCGGCGCCGGTCGCGACGAGGAGAGCGCCGTAGTCGAGCGCGCGACCGCTCTGGAGCGTCACCCTTCGGCGCGCCGTGTCGATGCCGACGGCCGGGTCGCCCGTCAGCAGCTCCACGCGGATGGACTCGTAGTCGTCGCGCGTGCGGAGCGGGATCCACTCCTCCGGCGCATTGCCCGCGAGATAGTCCTTGGAGAGATTCGGACGGTCCACCGGACCCGGCTCCTCGTCGCCGACGAGCGTGATCGGACCGGAGTAGCCTTTCGCGCGCAGCATGTCGGCGCATGCGGCGCCGGCGGCTCCGGCGCCGACGATCACGACCGACGCCGGCCGGCCGGCCGGAGGCGCCGGGATGGTCGGCTCGCACTTGCGCGCCACCCGGACCCTTCCCGCCGCACGCTCGGCCACGTAGCACGCGACGGGCGAAAGCGCCGGAGCGCCCTCCGCTTCGCCGCTCCTCAAGCTGAAGCGCGCGTGATGCCACGGACACCGGATCGTTTGGCCGACGACGAGCCCCTCCGCCAGAGGCCCTCCGTAGTGCGTGCAATGGGCGCCCACGGCGAGCGCCTCCTCGCCCACCCGCACCAGCACGACGGCTTCCCCGCCGACGTGGCCGAGCAGGGGGGAATTCGGCGACAGGCTGTCGAAGGCGACGCCCGTCTCGAGATCCGGCCCCGGCGGTTTCTTTCCGTCCTCGCCCGTCATTGCGCCGCGGCGCCTCAGTCCTTGTCCAGGTACTCCTGAGGCACGTCGTCCTCGGGAACCTCTCGCGTCTCGACCTCCCCCTCATCGGGGTCGCGCGCGCTCTCGACACCCTCGATCACTCCGGCCTCGAAGGCCTGACCCTCTTCGGCCAACTCCTCGACGCTCTCGAAGTCGGCTTCTTCGGCCCGGGACAACCCTTCGGTGTCTCCGGACTGGCCGCCGGACTCGGCTCCCATCCCGCGAGCGTCCGGCGGGGGCTCGAGGGTCACGCCCCCTTCGCCGCGTCTGCGGCGGACCGACTTCGACGGCTTCTTCCTCGCGGCGGCTCTCGCCCTGGGGGCTCTCGCCTTGCGGCTTGCCTTCTTCGGACGGGCGCCGGGCTTGCCGCGTCCCTTCTTCCTGCGAGACTTCGCGCCCTCGCGCGAGTGCCGCATGATCGGTTTTCTCTTCGTCTTGCCGGTTTTCTTCGCGGCCGGCCGGCGGCGCTTCTTCATGCTCCTCTCCCTCGGGAAGGATCGTATCGCTTCGCGCCGCGGGTCAGGAGCTCCTGCTCCTCCGGTAGAGAGAGCGGTCCCCCTTGGGCAGAGGGTTAGGGAGAGCCGTCCCTTGCGCGCCGGGTCGTCAGAACCGGAACGTCGCGCCCCCGCGGAAGTCGATCTGGTGGAGGTAGCGGTCCCCCGTGTTCCAGCAGTTGTTGACATCGAAGCAGAATTCCGTGCCGTCGCCCGTCGTGTAAAGAAACGCGGGGGCATACCGAAACTCGAGGCGCAGGCCGAAGGTCTTGCCGAAATACGCTTTCACGCCGAGCAGGACGCTGAAGGCCGGCTGGACCGCGTTTTCGAGCGTGGGGCTCCCGTTCAAGACCGTGAAGCCAACGCCCAAACCGAAGTAGGGGCGCACGGAAGCGCCGGGCGGTGCGAAGTTGGTCACGCCGACGAACTGAAACTGGTGTATTCCGATCTCGAAGGTGGGGCTCGGAATCTCCGGGTTCCGAGCGAAGGCGGTCGCCTTCGGCTTCGTGTAGCTGTACTGAATCTCCCCTTCGAGGCTCGGGCCGAATTCGTAACCACCCGTGACGCCCCACGTGGGAGAGTTGTCGATGCCCACGCTCGTGTAGGGCGTGACCTCGTTCCAGGTCAGACTGCTGTTGAGCTGGTAACCGGCCAGAAGCGCGATCTCGAAACGCGGGAACGGGATCGGGCTCGGGGGCTCGGGCGGGATCTGCGCGCGGGCCGTTCCTCCAGCCAGAAGCGCCGCGCAAAGGGCAGCGGCGACCCGCGGGAGGACTCTCGACGGCGCCTTGGGGACCCGCCGACTCGCGCGAGCCTCGTCCACGCGACCACTCTTTGTCCCCCCCGGCCGGCTTGGGAAGATTCAAATGGATCACGAGTGTGAGGAGGGACGGACCCCGCCCCCTCCCGGAGGGAGACGGGGAAAGAGAGCCTCGCGCCGGCCCTCCCCTAGAGAGACGATGAGGTCAGGGGCAGCCCGCGCAGGCGTTCTCCGGTCGCCGCGAAGATGGCGCCGGCCACCGCCGGGGCGATACCGACGATCGGCGTCTCCCCGGCGCCGGCCGGGGGCAGGTCCTTGCGGTCGAGAATCAGGACGTCGAGCTGCGGAGTGTCGGGAAGCCGCGGGACGCGGTACTCGGAGAAATGGGCATTGATGATCCGCCCATTCTCGAATCGGATCGACTCGAAGAGCCCGCCTCCGATGCCCTGCACGATTGCTCCTTCGACCTGGTTGCGCAGGCCGTTGGGATTGACGACGGCGCCGCACTCGAAGGCGGCGACCACGCGCCGAATCTGCGCGCGGCCGGAGGGCCGGTGCACCTCGACCTCGGCGCAAGTCGCGATGTAGCCGCCCTTCTCGACACCGCCCGCGATCCCGAAGCCTCGCCCGGGCTCGGCCTTGCGCTTGCCCCACCCGAATCTCTCCGCCGCGGCCTCGAAGACCACCTTCAAGCGCGGATCGGTCAGGTTCTTCAGGCGAAGGGCGAGCGGGTCCATCCCGAGGGCATGTGCCAGCTCGTCCATGTGGCTCTCGCGGGCGAAGTGATTGGCCGTCGCCGCGAGCCCGCGATAGGAGCCCTGACGCAGCGGCGACTTGACCGGGTGAAACTGGATCGCCTGATTGGCGATGTCGTAGGGTGTCGCGATGCCGGCGGGGCCGGAGTTCCAGTTGTGGAACTCCCAGGCCGCGATCATCCCGTCGCGGCGCGCGCCGCTTCGCACCTCGATGACGCCGGCCGGACGGAAGTAGGACCAGGTGAACTCCTCTTCGCGCGTCCAGACGAGCTTGACCGGCTTGCCGGCGGCCTTCGAGAGGCGCGCCGCCTCGACCGCGGCGTCGCCGGTGTGCTTGCCGCCATAGGCGGACCCCGTGTCGGGCACGAGCACGCGCACGTTTTCCGGCGCAACGTGAAGCGCCGCGGCGAGCTCGTCGCGCACGGCGAAGGGCCGCTGCGTCCCGGTCCAGACGGTCAGCTTCTCGCCGCTCCATTCCGCGACCGCGGCCCGGGGCTCGAGCGGCGCGTGCGCGATGTACTGAACGGTGTAGGTCTCCCGGAGCTTCACGTCGGCCGCGGCCATCGCCTGCTCGACCGATCCCGTCACGCGCGGCTCCGAGCGCTCGGCGGTCTCCTCGTTCTTCTTCAGGTACTCGAAAAGAGTCGCGTTCGACGGCTGACCGGGCGTCTCTTTCCACTTCGCCTCGACCCGAAGGAGGCCGGCCTCCGCGGACCAGAGATCCGGCGCCACGAGGCCGACGAAGTCGGCGTCGCGCACGACTCTGACGCCGGGCATCGCCTCGGCTTTCGAGGAGTCGAGGGAGAGAAGCGTCGCCTGGAACGCCGGCGGGCGCAGGACCTTGCCGTGCAGCATCCCCGGGCGCGTCAGATCGGAGGCGTAGCGGTGGGCGCCGGTGACGAAGTCGCGGCCGTCGACCTTGGGGGCCGGCGCGCCCGCGACTTTCCAACGCGAGGCCGCGGCGACGGACGCGTCGGCCGGGACGGTCCGAACGATGTTCTCGCCCTGTGTCAGCTCGCCGTAGGCGACCGTCCGCTTGCCCGCAGCGTCGACGATCCTGCCGTTCTCGGCCGAGAGCGTCGCCCGCGCGGCCTTCCAGCGCTCGGCGGCCAGATCGATCAGCGCCTCCCGCGCGGTGGCCGCCGCGGCGCGAAGCTGCGGGCCCATGGTCGGTGTCGTGCGGCTTCCGAAGGTGCCCGCATCCCACGGCGTCCGATCCGTGTCTCCCATCACCATGCCGATCGAGTCCACAAGAACGCGAAGCTCCTCGGCGACCTGCTGCGTCAGCGACGTCCGGATGTTCTGTCCCACTTCGACCTTGCCGGTGAAGACCGTGACGCGGCCGTCCTTGTCGATGTGGATCCAGGCGGCGAGGTCCCTGGGCAGCTCGTGGCCGCCCCGCATGCGGCCCGACTCCTGGGCCGGTGCGAGAGCGTCCGGCGCCGCGAGACAGACGAGCAGGCCGCCGCCCAGCGTCATCAAGAAGCCCCGGCGGTCCACGTCGAACCAGTGGAGAGAAGGAACCTCCTGCTGAGCGAGCTCCGGATCGGGGAGTTCGCGGATCCGCGGGGGGAGGCGGCGGCTCACTTGCCCGCCCCCTTTCCCGCTGCCTGCTGCACGGCCGCAAGGATCCGCGAGTAGGTTCCGCAGCGGCAGATGTTGCCGGCGAGCGCGCCGACGATGTCCTCGACAGTTGGATTCGGGCTCGAGCGCAAGAGAGCCGCCGCCGAGACGATCATTCCGGATGTGCAGTATCCGCACTGGAACGCCTCGACCTCGAGGAAAGCGGCCTGCACCGGGTGAAGTCGGCCCTTCGACGCGAGACCCTCGATCGTGACGATCTTCTTTCCAACGGCCTCCGAAGCCGTCATCTGGCAGGAGAAGGAAGCCTGCCCGTCGACCAGCACCGTGCAGGCGCCGCACTGACCCTCGCCGCAGCCGTACTTGGTGCCCGTCAGATCCAGCCGATTGCGAAGCACGGACAGCAGGGTCTCTCCGGCAGGCGCGTCCACGCGCCGCGGTGTTCCGTTGACGGTGAGGACCACGGGAGGCATGGAGACGAAATTCTATGCCCCGGCCGCAGACCCTCACCCGGCCGGGCTCCCCCCTCACCCCCGGCCTCTCCCGGCGGGAGAGGGGGAAGGGGATCCGATTTCACCAGTTGGCGGCTCCGCCAAGCGGTGAGAGACTGGGCGCGGAGAACGCCGATGACGACCAAGACGCTGGATCTGACAGGCCTCGACCTGCAGGACGCCCTCGACCTGGCCATCCTGGTCGAGGAAGAAGCGAAGGACCGGTACGAAGAGCTCGCCGCCCAAATGGAAAACCAGCACACCTCCGAGGCCGCTGCCTTCTTCCATTCGATGGTGAAGAACGAGACCAGGCACGGCGAGGAGCTCGCGGCCCGCCGCAAGGCACTCTTTGGCGATGCGCCCCGGCGGGTGGACCGCTCGCACCTCTGGGACGTGGAGGCGCCGGCCTACGAGACCGTGCGGGCGTTCATGACCCTGCGTCAGGCGCTGATCGTGGCGCTTCAGGCCGAAGTCAAGGCCTACAAGTTCTTCTCCGAAGCGCTGAAGCTTCCGGTCGCCGAACCGGTGCGGGAACTCTTCGAGGAGCTGAAGCAAGAGGAGGTCCTCCACCAGGAGCTCGTGAACAAGCAGCTATCCGGTCTTCCACGCGATCCCGGACCGGCTCCCGAAGACTACGCCGACGAGCCCGTGGCGCAGTAGCGCAGCCGCGACGGAAGCGTTCAGAGGCGTGAACGCCGACTTTCTGCCGCCGGTCTCGTGATAGCCTCGAGTCTCCGATCCCTCCGACGGACCGAGTTCCCGCGCTAAGACTCACGCCCGCCGCCGGCTGTCGGGAGAAAGTGGGTCTTGCATGCGTCGGTCTCCGTCATTCGTCCCTGTTTCCTCTCGGAGCGGGTCAGGTCCCTGCGAGGCTTCCGAGGAGTCAGCCCCGATCGCCCCATCCCGCGCGGCGAGAGGGGGAGTAACGCTTCGCCACTGGACCGCCGACAGCCTCTCCTTCGTGGGTGGACGCCAGGGGCCGAGTCCCGGCTCATCCGCCGACGAGCTGGCCGATCGCCGCCTCCTCAACCGGGTGGCCTCGAAGTTGAGGCGCCTCAAGGCGCTGCCGATCGCTCTGAACACGTAACCGGAGGTCACCGGCCATGAACCGACCGCAAGTCTTGAACGACAGCGAGATCAGCGTCCTGCTCGAGCGCGCCGCGCGCGACCCCGCGGCACGCCGCGACCTCGCGGGCTACCTGCACCACGCGGAACTCATCAGCCGTCTCACTCGCGCCGAGCCCGGGCCCAACCCATCGGCGAAGTATCTCGACGACTTCCGCGCCAAGTACCGGCTCCTGCGCTGACGCTCGCGTTGCGAGGATGTCTTCGGAATGCCCGGGCGAACGGACGAATGTCGGAAGTGCGTTCTTCCTGCACACCCGTCGCATCCCAACCGGCAATTCGGCGAAAAGAAATCTCGGCGCGCCGTTGACTTCCTCTGGAGTGTGATAGGGTCGATTCTCTTCAAAGGTCCGGCGGCTCCGAAACCTTGACGTCTGCCGTTGTTCCTTCCGCGTCGGGGTATCTCCCGGTGAAGACCACCCACCTCAAGGACCAAGGAGCCGGTGTCATGAGATTCGCACGCAACGTCCATTTCCAGATCAAGAACGGGAAGGAGCAGGAGTTCAGCACACTCTTCGAGAAGGAAGTCCTTCCGCTGCTGCAACGGCAGGAAGGTTTTCAGGAGGAAGTGACGCTCGTCAACAAGGCCGGCGCCATCGGCATCAGCCTCTGGAACGACCGAAAGAGCGCCGAGACCTACGAGTCTGCGACGTATCCGAAGGTCCTGGCGAAGCTCACCAGCGTGATCGAAGGCACACCGAAGGTGGAGACCTACGAGACGGTTGCCACATTCGCCCGTGCGTAGGAAGGAGGCGAGCGCGTGAGCGCTCGTCCGTGTGAGGCCCCGAACGAGGGGCCTCTTTTTTTGGGCCCGAATTCACGCCGGCGCCTCGGGAAGCCGCAACCGACACTCGCGGCCGCTCAGCGATCGAGCTTGAAGCCGATCCGCACCGTCACCTGGAACTCGGAGACATTGCCGTCGGTGATCCGACCCCGCATCTCCACGACCTCGAACCAATCCATGCGGCGCACGGTCTGCCCGGCCTCCTTGATGGCCGACTTCACCGCCTCGGCGAAGCTCACCGGCGATGTTCCGACGATCTCGATCTTCTTGTAAGTTCCGGGCATCGGGTCCCTCCTTCCGAGCGGGCGAGCGTATCAGGCGCCCGGAAGAACGAGACCGGCGCCACGATACGTTCAACGGCGCGAAGGGGTGAACCGGCTCCGAATGCCCCAGGCGGCGCAAGCCGAAGCGATCAAGGCGAGCGCGCTACAGGCCGCTGCGACGGCTCGGAAGGAAGCGCCGAGCGACGTGCGCACCGCCTCGGCGACCGCCTGCGCATTCGCCGCCGGCAGGCCCGCGGGCGCTTTCATGGCGCCTAGCTTCGACCGCTCGACGCCCAACGCCTCACGCGCGGCCGGCGACATCGCGATCCCTTCGAGATGCCGATCGAGGGAATGGTTGAAGGTTGCCGTCACGACGATGCCGAAGACGGCGATCGCGAGAAGGGATGCGACCCGCGCCACAGCGTTGTTGATCCCCGAAGCCGTTCCCGCGTCGCGGCGGTCGACGGAGTTCAGAACCGAGGCCGTCAGCGGCGCCACCGTGATCGCCATTCCGAGACCCAGGACGGAGAGCGCGGGAAGAAGGGAAGCGGCGAAGGAGTCAGACCGTCCGGATGCGGCGAGCAGGAGGAAGCCCGCCGCCGCGACGATCGGGCCGACGGTGAGCGGAAGTCGGGAACCGATCCGGTCCGCAAGCGCTCCGGCGGACCGCGAGAAGAGGAAGATCACGAGCACGAGGGGAAGCAAGGCGGCGCCCGCCGTCGCTGGCGCGTAACCTCTGGCCTGGATCAGATCGAAAGGAAGAAAGAACAGCGTCGCCGAGAAAGCCGCGTAAAGGAAGAAGGTCAGCAGGTTGGCGGCCGCGAAAGATCGGATCCGGAAGAGGCCGGTCGGGATCATGGGATGGCTCGTCCGCCCCTCGACCGCAAAAAACCCTCCGAGGGCCGCCGCGCCGCCGAGAACGGATCCGGCAGCACGCGGGTCGCCCCAGCCGATCACGGGTGCCTCGATCAGTCCGAAGGTGAGACCGCCCAGGCCGGCGGTCGCGAGCAGCGCGCCGACGAGATCGAGCGCCGGGGAGGACGGATTCCGGCTCTCGGGTACCTTTCGGGCGGCAATCGCGAGCGCGGCAGCGGCGACCGGGACATTCACGAAGAACACCGCCCGCCAGGAAACCGCCTGGACGAGCCATCCTCCCAGTGCCGGACCGACCGCCGCCGCGATGGCGGTCAGGGCCGACCAGGTTCCGACCGCGCGGCCGCGTTCTTCCGGCGGGAAGGCCGCGCCGAGGATGGCGAGGCTCGACGGAACGAGAAGGGCTGCGCCCAGCCCCTGTAACGCACGCGCCGCGATGATCGAGCGAACGTCCGGGGCCACGCCGCAGAGGACCGAAGCCGCAGTGAAGATGCCCGTTCCGATCGCAAAGATCCGGCGGCGACCGAATCGATCCGAAAGGGCGCCGCCGAGAAGAACGAGCGCGGAAAGAAAGAGGCCATAGACCTCGACGATCCACTGTGCTCCGGCGACGGATGCGCCAAGCCTCGTCTGCAGGACGGGCAACGCGACGTTGACCACCGTGCCGTCGAGAAAGGCCATGCTCGATCCCAGGATCGTCGCGGCCAGCACCCAGCGCCCGGTCGACGGGCCGCAGGGGATGCCCGGTGTCTGAAGGATGATGCCTTCGTCGCAGGGAGGGCGGGCCGCTTGCAGTGCTCAGCTCCTCTCGACGGCGCGCGGGCCTCCGCGAGCCGCTCCAAAATCGCAGGGGACTATTTCACGAATGAGCGGGGACTCGCGCTCCCGACCGGAGAGAGGGCGAAGCGCGCCGCGGGATAATCGGGCCGGTGGAATCCCTCGTCGGTCAGAACCTGTCTCACTATCTGATCGAGAGACGCCTCGGCGCCGGAGGCATGGGCGAGGTCTTTCTCGCGCGCGATCTCGCGCTCGGCCGGCCGGCGGCGGTCAAGGTCCTCGCCCAGCCGCTGTCCTCTCCCTTCCGAGCCCGGCTCCTGCGCGAAGCGGAAGCGTGCGCCCGGCTGCAGCACCCCGCGATCGCCACGTTCTACGAGGCGGGTGAGGTCGACGGCGTCGTCTTCCTCGCCATGGAGTTCGTCGCCGGAGAGACGCTGCGGGAGCGGCTCCTGAGGGGGCCGCTGCCCGTTCCCGAGGCGCTGCTCGCGGCCGGCTGCCTCCTCGAGGCCCTGAATCACGCGCACGCGGCAGGGGTCTTGCACCGAGACATCAAACCCGAGAACGTGATGCTCACCTCCGACGGCCTCGCGAAGCTGCTCGACTTCGGAATCGCGCGCCTCGTGAGCGGACCCGAGACCGGCAGCGAGACGCCCACCGACGTGGCGCTCACGGAGGTCGGCGCCATCGTCGGAACGCTCGGCTACATGTCGCCCGAACAGCTCAAGTCGCAGCCGCTGGACGAGAGGTCCGATCTCTTCTCGTTGGGCGCGGTCCTCTACGAAACGCTCTCGGGCCACCCGGCGTTCCCGGGAAACACCGCCGCCGAGCGCATCGCGGCGATTCTGGCCGACGAACCGCAACCACTGCGCACGAGCGGAGTGCCTCCGGAGATCGACGCCGTCATCTCGCGCGCGCTGGCGCGGGATCGGGAGCGGCGGTACCCGACGGCCGCGGCGTTGCTCGCGGATCTGCGCGCGGCGGCCTCGGGCGAGCTCGTCGTGACGCTTCCGGACACCCTGGCGGTGATCGATTTCGAGAACCTCTCGAGGAACCCGGAGGACGACTGGCTCGGCAGCGGAATCGCCGAAAGCCTCGCGACCGATCTTTCGCGACTTCCGGGGCTCTCGGTCGTGGCGCGCGAGAAGCTGCTGGAGGTTCGCGGTTCCCTCGGCGCCGTCGAGCGGGGATTCGAGGCGCTGGCGATCGGCCGGCTGCTCCCCTGCCGATGGGTGCTCACCGGCGCCTACCAGAGGGTCGGGCCCCGGCTGCGCGTGACGTCGCGATTGACGGAAGTCGCCACCGGCGAGACGGTCGGGAGCGAGAAGATAGACGGCGCCGTCGCGGACGTCTTCCGCGTCCAGGATCAGCTTTCTGCCGCGGCGGCCCAGACGCTGCGGCCGGGCGGCGCGCCGCTTGCGCCGCTGCCGACTTCGCGGATCGACGCCTACGAGCGCCACGCCCGGGGCCGCCGGCTCTTCCTGCACCTCGAGAAGGGATCGATGGATCAGGCGCGGCTCTTCTACGAACAGGCCATCGGGGCCGATCCGCAGCACGCCCCGTCCTTGGCGGGACTCGCGGCCGTCCATGCCATGCGCTTCACTTTCATGACCGACCCGCGCGAGCTCGAAGCCTCGATTGGCTACGCGCGCCGGGCGATCTCGGCCGATCCGAACCTCGCGGAGCCTCGAATCTGGCTCGGGTACTCCCTCCTTCGCCAGGGCAAAATCGAAGAGGCCGTCGAGCAGGAGCGCAAGGCCATGGAGCTCGATCCCTCGGCGGTTTTCGCTCCCTATTTCGGCGCCTGCGCGCTGGGGCTGCCGGGGCGCTACGCGGAGGCTCTCCCCTTCTTCCAGCGCGCTCTCGAGATCGAGCCGCGACACGGCTGGGCGTGGCTCGGACTCGGCTGGACGCATCTCGAGCTCGGTTCGGGCTCGGAGGCGCGCTGGTGCCTGGAGAAAGCCGTCGGCCTCGAGCGGCTGCAATCGCCTCACCCGACGGCCGGCGTCAGCGGTTATCTGGGCGAGTGCCTGCGCCGGCTGGGCGACCCGGAGGGCGGTCGAGCGCGCTGCCTCGAGGGTCTGGAGGCCGTCGAACGGTCGGACAACATGTACCGGGACACGTTCCGCGCCGTCTGCCTCTGCGCGCTCGGCCGCTGCGCCCTCGAGCAGAACGACCAGCCGGCGGCGCGCACGGCATTCGCGCAGGCCGAAGCTCATCTGCGCGGCCGGCCTCGCGGCTTAGGCGGAGGCTATCTGCTCGTCCAGGCCCTCGCCGGCCGGACGCGCGCCGGCGAAGGCGGGAAGCCCTTCGGAGAGGCCGTCGAGCTCTACCGCTCGCGCGGCGGGCACGATTTCTCCTTCATGTGGCTATGCACCGACGGCGTGACCCTGCTCGAGCTCGCGCGCGCGGCCGCCGCCCTCGGCCGTTCCGCGGATGCCCAAGATTTCTTCCGCCAGGCGCAGGCCGCCGGATCGCGGGAAGCCCTCGCCCCTGCCGCGCCCGCATCCGGCTGACCCGGGAGGGCGACAACGCCGCGGACGTGAACTTCCGGTCGGACGTCGAGAGATTCATCGGGGCTCTCTAGTCTCGCGCCCGAGAAGCCTCGAGCTGCCGCTTCGTTCCTCCCGCCGCGCTCCTGACGCGATCGAGATCGAAAGCCACTCTAAAGAAGTCTCGCCGGGGCCCGCGGATTGCATCGCCGCCCTCCGCAATGTCGTTTCTCGGATGACGGCATGCGGAAAAGGAGGACAGATGAAGAGCCATCGATCGACGAGTGGATTTGTTGCCCTGATGTTTCTCCTCGGGTCTGCGGCGCTCGCGCAAAGCACGGGACGGGCGATCGCCAAGTCGGCGAGCTCCATTCCCGTCGACAAGGAGAACAACTATCTGGCCACGATTCTCGTATCGAATGAGCAAGACGAGGCGCCGGTCACCGATCCCCTGCTCAAGAACGCGTGGGGCATCGCCGCGAGCGGAAGCAGCCCCTGGTGGGTCGCCGACAACGGCACGGGAATGTCCACGCTCTACAACGGCAGCGGCGCCAAGCAGGCACTCGAGGTCAAGGTCCCCGGCTCGCCGACGGGAATCGTCTTCAACGGAAACGCGTCCGCGTTCCTGCTCGCCGCCAACACGCCGGCCCGCTTCCTTTTCGTCAATGAAGAGGGCAATTTCCTGGCCTGGAACCCCGGATTCAATCCCGACGCCGTCGTCGTCTTCAGCGGTGCCGGCTCCGTGTTCAAGGGATTGGCCATCCACGACGACACGCTCTTCACGACGGATTTCGGCCAATGCAAGGTGGAAGCGTTCCAGGGCAACTTCTCCGACATGTCGTTTCACGAAATCGACACCCCGGGCGGCTTCCAGGACTCGAGCATCCACGCCGGCTTCTGTCCCTTCGGCATCCAGGCGATCGGCGACTCGATCTTCGTGACCTACGCCAAGAAGGAGGGAATCGACGACGTGCCGGGGATCGGCCACGGCTTCGTGCGCGAGTTCGACACGGATGGAAACCTCGTCGCGCGGGTGGCATCGCACGGCCTCCTGAATTCTCCCTGGGGGCTCGCCATGGCGCCGCCGGACTTCGGGCGGTTCAGCGGCTGCCTGCTCGTCGGCAACTTCGGCGACGGAAGGATCAACGCCTTCTGCCAGAACAAGCCGGGCAAATGGCATGAAGCCGGCCGTTTGCGCCACCGCTATCACCTGGTCGTGATCGACGGCCTTTGGGGCATCGGCTTCGGCAACGGCCAGGCTTCCGGCCCGACGAATGTGCTGTACTTCGCCGCCGGACCCGACGACGAGACCAACGGCTACTTCGGCAAGATCGAATTCGAGCCTTGATGCTCTCTCCCCGGGCTTGCGGGAGGGCCGACTCGCCCCCGGGATCGTGCACTCGTCACTCGACGGGTGCAATCCCGGGGACGAGCCGATAGGCTCGACGCCATGACGACGCTGCACATCGCTCAGGTCAACATCGCGCGGATGCGGGCGGCGCTGGAGGATCCGGTGATGCGGGAGTTCGTGGCCCGGCTGGACGAGATCAACGCCGTCGCCGACGGGAGTCCCGGATTCGTCTGGCGCCTCCAGACGGAGGCAGGCAACGCGACCTACCTTCGGCCTTACGGCGACGATCGCATCCTCTTCAACCTCTCGGTCTGGGAGACCGTCGAGGACCTGAAGGACTACGTGTACGGGAGCGCCCACAAGGAGGTCCTGCGACTGCGCCACGATTGGTTCGAGAAGTTGGAGACTCCCTCGATGGCGCTCTGGTGGGTGCCCGCCGGGCATCTTCCTTCGGTGGATGAGGCCAAGAAGCGGCTCGGTCACCTGCAGGAGAACGGCCCCTCGGCGTTCGCGTTCACGTTTCGGGTCCTCTTCCCGCCGGACCCGCAATTCGTGGCCTCGATCGACTGGTCTTCTTTCGAGCCCTGTCCGGCGGCGTAGCTCCGAAAAGGGCGCCGGTCAGGGCTCGAGATCGAAGCTCGTCGTGATCCTCACGAAGCGGTGATGAAAAGCCGGTAGCAGGACAGGGCGAAGGAGCCTGGGGTCGCCTCGCCCGGACCTTCTACTCGCGTCAGGGAAGACCGACCCGCCGCATGAGGTCGGCGAAGCGCGGATCGGCACGAAGATCGTCCAGGTTCGGGTCCGTCGTGAGATAGGTCATGCCGTTGGATCGTTCGGCGAATGCCTCCTCCAGGCGAGAAAAAGCCAGGTCCGGATCGCCGAGCGCGGCGTGGGCCGGCGCCAGGAAATAGGGAGAGACGTACCGTGCCCCGGAGAGCTTCCCGAGCTCGGCGAGCGTCGACCGCGCTTCGTCCGGCCTGCCCGCCTTCGCGTACGCGTAGGCGAGGTCTGCCCGGTAGCGCGTGCTGCTCGAGGGCTCGATCGCCTTCTGGAGCGCCTGGATCGCTCTCTCGTGCCGGGAGAGCCTGCTGGACGCCAGCCCGATGACGCCGAGCGCGATGGGGAAGGCGGGATCCAGCTCGAGCGCCCTCTCCGACTCCCGGATCGCCTCTTCGTACTGGCGCGCGAAGAAAAAACACCAACCGGTGGCGGCGCGGATGACCGGCGCGAGCGGGTCGAGCTCCTCGGCGCGGCGCCACGTGCGCTTGGCCTCGTCGAATCGGCCGAGAGCGGTGAGAAAGCTGGCATAGTAGTTGTGCGCCGTCGCATCCGAGGGCGCCTCCTCGAGAGCCCGCAGAATCTCGCGCTGCGCCTCGGTCCAATTCCAGTCGTAGTAGAAGAGCGCATAGGCGAGCGGTGCTCTCGCCTCGGCGAGGTTCGGGTCGATCTCGAGCGCTCGTTTGGCCGCTGCCTTGGCCATCGGAAACGTTTGCCCCGGCGGCTCGATCGCGTGGAACCCGAGAACGTCGTAGCTGTGGGCGATGCCGACGTAAGCGCCGGCATAAGCCGGGTCCGCTTCGATCGCGCGCCGGAAATACTCGATCCCCTTGCGGATCCCCTCGCCCGTGCGCTTGTTCCAGTAGAAGCGCCCCTGAAGATAGAGGCGATAGGCGTCGGCGCTCTGCGTCGAGCCGCGCGTGAGGCTCTGTTTCTCTTCGCCGGAGAGCTTCAGCCGCAGGTTCTCGGAGATCTGAGTCGCGATCTCGTTCTCGATCGCGAACACGTCGGCCATCTTCCGGTTGTACTGCTCGCCCCAGAGCTGGGATCCGTCGGAGAGGTCGACCAGCTCGGCCCGGATGACGAGGTCGTCCCCGCGATGCAGGACTCGTCCCGAGACGACGGCGCCAACGTGAAGCTCGCGCCCGGCGGCGATCGGATCGACGTCGGCTCCCTTGTACCGAAAGACGCTGCTGCGGGACATCACGCGCAGGCCGGTCAGGCGGGAGAGACGCGAGATGATCGTCTCCGTGATCCCGTCGCAGAGGTATTCGGCTTCGGCGTCGCCGGCGGCGTTGGAGAGCGGCAGAACGGCAATCGAATCGATGGCGCGGCGGCGGCCCGAGGAGATCTTCGGGCCGGCCGCGGCGCTGGCGACGGCGCGCAGCGCGAAGGCGAGGTCGCGAGCCGACTGGAAGCGCTGACTCGGGTCCTTCTCGAGGCAGTGCCCGATGATGCGCGACAGCTCCGCGGGCGCGTCGGGGTCCGCGGCGGAGAGCTCCGGCGCCGGGTCTCGCAGAACGGCCGTCATGGTCTCGGCCGAGGTCCGGCCCGCGAAGGCGCGGCGGCCCGTCGCGGCCTCGTAGAGAAGGCAGCCGAGGGCGAAGAGGTCGCTCGGCACGTCCGCTCGATCGCCGTGAATCTGCTCGGGCGACATGTAGCCGATCGTGCCCATCGTCCAGCCGGGCTCGGTCCCGGCCGCGGTTGGCGCCGACGTCGCATCCTCGGAGGACGGGAGAGGCGGCTTCCAACGGGCGAGGCCGAAGTCGAGGATCTTGACGCGGCCGTCGCTCGTGAGGAAGATGTTCTCCGGCTTCAGGTCGCGGTGGATGATGCCGCGGGAGTGGGCGGCGGAGAGCCCTTCGGCGACCGCGATGGTGATCTCGACGGCTTTCGCCCAGGACGGCCCCGCGTGGGCGAGTCTGGTGCGCAGCGTTTCGCCCTCGAGCAGCTCGGTGACCGCGTAGAGCCGGTCTCCCTCTCGGCCGATGTCGTAGAGGGTGAGCACGTTCGGGTGCGAGAGGGCCGCGACCGCGCGGGCTTCCTGCTCGAATCGGCGGACGAGATCCCGATCGGCGGCCAGGCGCTCCGGCAGGACCTTGATCGCAACCTCGCGCCCGAGCCGCGAGTCCCTCGCCCGGTAGATCTCGCCCATGCCGCCGGCGCCGATCGCCGAGAGGATCTCGTAGGGGCCGAGGCGCGAACCCGGTGTGAGTGGCATGAGAGTCGAGGGGGATTCTAGTCCCCGCCCCTTTGGGCGGGAGGCGCACGGAGAACGTTATCGACGGACCGTCACTTCAGCCCCGTCACCAGAAACAGGTCATCCAGCGCGCGGCGGTACGAGTAGACGTAGGACTTGCCGTCCGGCGTGATCACGATGGGCCCCACCGCGAGGACTCCCGCCGGATCAGGCGGAACGATCTCCTTCCAGAGCCGGCGCGCCCCGGTCTCGACGTCGCAGATCTCGACGCGCGCCGGCATGGCGATGCGACCGATGCAGAGCGAGCGGCTGTGGCTCGTCCACCCCACACCATCTCGTCGGCGGCGGTCCCCGGAAGTAGCCGCGACGGCCCGCCGTCGACCGGACAGATCGCGATCTTGCGGTCGGGTCCCCTCGCCGCGACCCACCGGCCGTCGGGGCTGATCGCTCGCCCGCCGAAGGAGACGCCGAATCCTTCCGGAGTAATGGGACGCGGCTTGCCACTCCCTCGACCCAGCCGGCCGGCGGTGGTAGCGTCTCTTCACCTGGCGGCTTGGTGCCGGCGTCGGCTCCGACTGCCGGGCCGGACGCGGGAGAGACGACCGTGCTTCAACGACCAGTAATTCTCGTCGTCGACGACACGCCCACTGACCTCGCGGCCCTGCTCGACGCCCTCGCGCGCCGATACGGCGGGGACTACCGCGTCGTCTCGCACCTTTCGCCGAAAGCGGCGCTCGACGATCTCCGCCGCATCCAGGCCGACGGCGAGGCGGTGGCTCTCGTCATCGCGGACCAATGGATGCCGGAGATGAACGGGATCGAGCTCTTGAGTCGCGCGCACCAGATCCATCCCACCGCGCAGCGCGCGCTTCTCGTCCACTGGGGTGACCAGACCGCCACGCCGACGATCCTCCAGGGCTGCGCATTCGGTCAGATCGAGAACTACTTGCACAAGCCGTGGGCCCCGGCCGAGATCTACCTCTACCCGCTCGTCGGGGAGTTCCTCGCGGAATGGACGCGAGCCCACGGTCCCACGATGGAGCTCGTCCGCGTGGTGGGCACGGACCCCTCGCCGCGGTCGCACGAGGTCCGGACGTTCCTCGAGCGAAACGGCATACCGCACGGCTTCTACCTCGTCGATTCCGACGCGGGCCGCCAGATCCTCGAGCGGGCAGGTGTCGACGGCTCGAAGCTGCCCGTCCTGACCCTCTCGGACGGCCGTGTGCTCGTCGACCCGACGAACGAGGAGATCTCGGACTCGCTCGGCGGTTCGAATCTCGAAGACCGCACCTGCGACCTCGCGATCGTCGGCGGCGGACCCGCCGGGCTCGCCGCGGCCGTGTACAGCGCCTCCGAGGGTCTGGTCACCGTCGTCATCGAGCGGGAGGCCGTCGGAGGGCAAGCGGGCACGAGCTCGCTCATCCGCAACTACCTCGGCTTCCCACGCGGGATCAGCGGCGCCGAGCTCGCGCAGCGCGCGTACCAGCAGGCGTGGCTCTTCGGGACGAAGTTCGTCTTCGCGCGCGAAGTGACGAAGCTCGAGGCCCGCGGGCAGAGCCGCGTCATCACCCTTTCGAACGGAATCGAGATCACGGCGCGCGCCGTGATCATCGCCACGGGCGCGACCTACCGGCGGCTCGAGGTCCCGAGTCTCGAGCGGTTCGTCGGCGCGGGAGTCTTCTACGTCGTGCCCGGCGACACGCGCGCCCTGTCGGGCCGCAGCTTCTGCGTCGCCGGCGGAGGGAACTCCGCCGGTCAGGCCGTCATGCACCTCTCGAAGGTCGCCAAGAAGGTGACTCTCGTCGTGCGCAGCGCGACGCTCGAGGCCGGAATGTCCGACTACCTCGTCCAGCTGATCCGGCAGCAGCCAAACGTCGAGGTGCGGCTCCAAACCGAGATCGTTGGCGGGGAGGGAGGGCGATCTCTCGAACGGGTCGAGCTCTTGAACGTCGCGAGCGGTGCCCGAGACACGGTGGAGCTCGACTCGCTCTTCGTTCTGATCGGCGCGGTGCCCCACACGCAATGGCTCGCCGGGACTCTCCAGCGAGACCCGAAGGGCTTCATCGTGACGGGAGCCGACCTTCGGCCGCGGACGGAGAGCTCGGCGCCAGGCCGGCCCGGAAGGTTCGAGACGAGCATGCCCGGCGTGTTCGCCGTCGGAGACGTCCGGGCCGGCTCCGTCAAGCGAGTGGCGGCCGCGGTCGGAGAGGGAGCAGTCGCCGTCCCGTACGTGCACGAGTACCTGGCGGCGGCGGGCGCGCCGCTCGATCGCGGCGGAATCGTCGGAGCCGCGAGCAACCGCTGACGGTTCACCGCGGCGGTCCGACGGACCTCGGTTCGCTACCTCGACCCGGACACCAGGAACAGGTGGGACGACATCCGACGAACGGTGTAGGCGTGGCTGCGGCCGTCTTCGCTGAACACGATCCCATCGAGCCGAACCGCGCCGGTCAGGCTCGTCGGTCCCACGGTCGAGTAGGGCTCGCGCCGTCCCGTCGCGAGATCGAGCCTGACGACGTGCGCCGGGACATCGAAGAAGGTGGTCACGAGCAGGGACTTCCCGTCAGCGGTCCACTGGATCACCGAGTCCTCGCCAGACGAGCCGGGAACCGGCCGGCCGGCGCCACCTTCCGCGGGATACAGCATCAGCCCCTTCTCGCTCTCTTCGACGAGGATCTGCCTTCCGTCCGGAGAAACGATGGCGCCCGACGTTCCTTCCGGCGTGACCGGCCGGGGTGCTCCCCCTTCGACATTCTGAACGTAGCAGCGCGTGCCATGCCCGGCCTCGTGCCCGCAGGCGAGAACCCTCCGGCCGTCCGGAAAGATCGCGGCCGACTCGTAGCTCACGATTCCGCCGCGCTCGAGCTTGCGCGGTTGTCCCGCCCCGGTCGGATAGAGCACGAGTTGCTGCGGGTCGGTCGGCACGTTCGAAAGAACCCATTTGCCGTCTGCCGAGATCGCGACCGCGCTGCCTTCTCCGAGCCGAACGACGGGAGAGCCATCCGTCTGGCGGATGCACGTCGCATAGTTCGATCCCATGCTCCCGCTCTCCTCGGTGAAGAGCAGCGTCTTGCCGTCCGGCGTCAGAGCGACGACGTAACTCAGGTCGAGCCACGCGAGGTTGCGCTCCTGAGCCTGCCCGGGACCGAGAACGGGCGTCTCCTTCCAGAGGTCGTCGCGGCTGGCGATCCAGCGCCCGTCGGGAGACACGTCGAGGAGCGTCAGGCCCCCAGCGCTCTGGAGCGCCGTGCGCCGCTCACCCGAGAGGTTCACGGCGTAGACCTCGAAATTGTTGTAGGCCGTCCCGGCGGAGAACATCACTTCCTGTCCGTCAGCCGACCAGGCGAGGCCTTCCTCGCCCCAGTAGCCCTGCGAGAGTGTCGTCCTCTTGCCGGAAAGGTCTACGACCGCGACCGAGCCGCGGTCGTCGAACCTCTGGGGATGATCGAAGAACGCGATCCGGTCGCCCTTCCGCGAAAAGCGCGGGTTGCTGAAATACCCGCCGGTCTCGGCGAGCACGTGGCCCAGCGGGAACTCGAGGCGGATCTTCCCGTTGACCTCCCGGATGACCGCGAGGTCCGAGCCGTCCGGATTCCAGTCGGCCTCGGTCACGCCATCGACGATCTCGCGCGGAGCGCCCCCCTCGAGCGGCATCCGCGCGAGCGTGCCGAAGAAGACGCTGTGCCGGATGTAGCGCGGGCGGGTCAGGACGGCGAGCTCGCCCCTCGAGGAGATGGAGAGCAGCGTCATCCCCGGCCGCCCGGTCGGCGCCGTGCCGGGATAGTCGGGACGCAGGCTGAAGATCTCCGGGGCGTTTCCCGAGGGCGCGGCGCTGTAAACGACCGTCTTTCCGTCGGGTGAGAAGCGGGCGTTGAAGATCGGTTCCTGACGAAAGGTCAGCTGCGAGTAGGCGACGTGCGACGGCTTCGTGTCGGACGCCTTGCGGTGGCCGAGCACATAGCCCGCGGCCAGGGCGGCGACTGCGAGGAGAGCGGCTCCCGCCGGAAGGAGCCAGCGCCGCTCGCCCGCGGCGGGGGCGGGCACGGTCGGACGAACCGCCGCGGAGACTCCCGACAGGGTTTCCAGGTCGAAGGCCAGGTCATGGGCCGAGTGGAAGCGCTGCTCGGGGTTCTTCTCCAGGCAGTGCCGGACGATGCGCTCGAGCCCCGGCGAGATGCTCTGGTTCGTCACCGACAGATCCGGCGGGTCCTCCTTCAGAATTGCCGACATGGTGTCCGCCGCCGAGTCCCCGTGAAAAGCCCTGCTACCGGAGAGCATCTCGTACAGGATCGCTCCAAAGGAGAAGATGTCGCTCCGTTGGTCGGCCGACTTGCCCCGCACCTGCTCCGGGGACATGTAGCCGAGCGTTCCCAACACCACCCCCGGCTCCGTCCCCGCCGTCGCCGTCGGCAGGTTCGTCGCCTGCCCCCGCTCCTCCGTGTGCGTCAGCTTCGCCAGCCCGAAGTCCAGGATCTTCACGCGCCCGTCGTTCGTCACGAAGATGTTCTCGGGCTTCAAGTCCCGATGCACGATCCCCTTCTCGTGCGCCGCCGAAAGACCGTGCACGATCTGCAGCGCGTAATCGACCGCGCGCCGCCCGGAGAGCTTCCCGCCCGCAAGCACCGACCGCAGCGTCTCCCCCTCCAGCAGCTCCTGCACCACGTACGGAGCACCCTCGTGCGTTCCGACGTCGTGCACCGCGGTCAGGTTCGGGTGGTTGAGGATCCCGGCGGCCTTCGCCTCCTGCTCGAACCGCCGCAGCCGCTCCGCATCCTGAGAGAAGGACGCCGGCAGCACCTTGATCGCGACGTCTCGCCCCAGACGCGGGTCCTTCGCTCGGTACACCTCCCCCATTCCTCCCGCGCCGATCGACGCGAGGATCTCGTAGGGGCCGAGTTTCGTTCCAGCGACGAGAGTCATGATCCTTCGCGCCGCGACCAAGTTTCGCGAAGTAACTGAGCGAAACCCCTCGCGCCGCGGGAGCCGAAGCGCGGCTGCGTTTGAAACTCTCGGCGCCGGTCGCGAAGCGACCGCCCCGCGCCGAAAGCCCCCGCATCCGGGCGAGCCGTGAGCCGGTGCGCCCGCAGGACGCAGACCCCGAAAGGAGCGCGCGCGACGGTACACCTCCCCCATCCCCCCGCGCCAATGGGCGACAGGATCTCGTAGGGACCCAGTCGCGAGCCTGCTGTCAACGACATGAATCGGACGAGATTCTAGCTGGACGCCACTACTGCGCCTCTTCCATCCCGTTCGCGCCAATCCGCGCGGAGGATCCCGTAGGGACTCAGTCGAGACCCCGCCGGGAGAGTCATCGGCCGCGATTCAGGACCGCCGTCCAGTTCGTGACGACGACAGCCGAATCGGGCTCCGCGTCCGGCGCCCGCCGAATCACGAGAAAGCGCTGGCCGTCGGGCGAAACGTCGTAGGGGTGGTGGATCCAAGGGATCTCGCCCCCCGTTCCGAGCTGCAGCAGGAACAGGGGCTGTGGCTCCCCGATCTCCAGACGGCCCGCCGCGGGATGCAGCGCGACGGACATGACCATTCCGTCCCTGGCCACGTAGAAGAGCTCCGAGCCGTTGCGGTTCCAGATGGGCATCTGGCCGCCCCCGACCGAGACCTGGCGCTTGGGACCCTCCGGAAAGGACTGCACGTAGACCTCTCTTGGTCCGGATTCGTTCGAGTCGAACGCCGTCCAGCGGCCGTCGGGAGAGAACTCGGGATGCTGCTCGGAGAAGCGGGAGGCGCCGCTCAACCGAAGCGGGTCGCCCTGGCCGGAGAGAGGCAGAAGAAAGCGCACGAAATTGCTCCCCTCCGAGACGGAGACGAGCAGATGCCGGCCATCGGGCGATACTGTCGGCAGGACCTTGTCTGTCTTCGTACGGACCAGGGCCTTCTCGTCACCACCGGCGGCTGGCCGCTCGAAAAGGTCGAACGCGCTGCCGGCGCGATCAGAGACGTAGACCAACCGTTGGCCGTCAGGAAACCATGCGGGATTCAACTCATCGGTGGACTCGGACGTGAGGCGGGTGGTCGTCCCGCGGGCGGAATCCAGCACCCAGACATCCTGGTTCTGGCCGTGCGACGGATCGCGCCGGGCAACCGCCACTTTCTCGCCGTCCGGCGAGATCCGGACGTCACTGTATCCGCCGACAGGACCGAGACCGCCCTGCTCGCGTCCTTTCCGATCCACCCAGACGAGCCTCCGCCGGCCCAACCACGTCACGTAGACGATTCGATTGCCGGCCGCCGAAGCCGTAAGACCGTTGTCCTCGCGCAGGCAACGGACGTTCTCGAAGGCGGGAGCGGCCTCTCCGATGAGCTTCCGGCTTCGAGGATCGAATCTCCACGCGAAGAGGGAGCCGTCGCGCCCGAAGAGAAGGTAGCCCGGTTCGGCGAAGATGGCGGAGGAGTCCGCATGAAAGAGCCTCCGGACCTCCTTCGAATCGAGGGAACCGAGCATGACCGACGTCTTCTCGGGGTCGACGTTGGGCGCAACGAAGACGAAATGCCGCCCGTCCGGGAGGAAGGCAGGATGCGCGTGCCAGCTCTCGCCGCGTGCTGTGTCCAGGGCCGTCACCGGGACCGGCGTGCCGCCCGTGGCGGGAACCGCGACGATGGGAGCGTCGACCCCCTCGTTGAAGAGGATCGTGCCCTGCCGCCCCCAGGCGCCGGAAAACGCGCCCCCGCTCTCGCAAACCGTCTGGACCGGGCCGCCCTCCGCGCCGATGCGCTTCAACTTCCCTTCCGAGAAGAAAGCGACCTCGCGCCCGTCGGGCGACCAGAACATTCCGCGCGCGTCCTCGGTGCCCGGGAGCCGCCGCATCTCGAGACTGTCGAGCGACCGCAGGGCGATGGAGTTTCTTCCCACATCGTCCTGGACCAGAAACAGAATGCGCCGCGCGTCCGGAGACAGCGCCACCAATCCGAAGAAGATCTGACCGGAGGGGGGCATGATCGTGAAGCGCGTCAACTCCTGGGTTGCCCGGGAAGGGCGGGCGAGCAGCGCGGCGACCGCTCCCAGAACGACGGCGAGCCCGGCGATCGCCCAGGGGAGCCACGCCCGGGATTTCGGGCGGCCGATTGCAGGAGCGGCCCCCACCTCCGACCCTTCTGAAATCCACTTCAGCTCCTTGGCCACGTCGCCGGCGCTCTGCCATCGATCCTCGGGGTCCTTCGCGAGGCAGGTCGCGACAACCCGATCGAGTGCCCGAGGACTCAGCGGTTGGGGCACCGTGATCGGCGCGGGCTCGGAGGTCAGGATCGAGGCAATCAGACTCGCCTGGTTGGCGCCGGAGAAAGCTTTCTTGCCGGTCGCCATCTCGTAGAGCGTGGCTCCGAGAGCAAAGATGTCCGTCCGGGCGTCCGTCTCCTTGCCCTGGAGCTGTTCGGGGGCCATGTACTGGAGGGTGCCGATGATCGATCCTTCGGACGTCAGCGCCGGACCCTCGGTCGCGATCGCCGACGCCGGCATGCCGCCCGCCAAAGGCTGAGACTTCGCCAGCCCGAAGTCGAGCAGCTTCACTCCCGTCTTCGTCAGCATGACGTTTCCCGGCTTCAGGTCTCGGTGAACGATCCCCTGACGGTGCGCCTTCTCCAGCGCGCCCGCGATCTGCATTCCGTATCGCAGCGTCTGTTCCAGGGGCAGCGGACCCTTGGCGAGGCGATCCGCCAGGGTCTCGCCCTCGAGATACTCCATGACGAGGTACTCGATCTCGCCCTCGCGGCCGACGTCGTACAAGGCGCAGATATGAGGGTGCGAGAGCTGCGAAATCGTTTTCGCCTCCCGCTCGAACCGCTGACGCACTTCCGGAGAGGCGGACAGGTGTTGGGACAGGACCTTGATCGCGACGGTGCGATCGAGCCGCGTGTCTCTCGCCCGGTACACCTCTCCCATGCCCCCGGCACCCAGGGGATACTGGATCTCGTAAGGACCGAGCCTCGTTCCGACAGAAAGCGTCATGGTCGTTCGCGGCGCGACCAAGTTTCGCGAAGTGACCGAGCGAAACGACTCGCGCCGCGGGAGCCGGAGCGCCGCGAGGGGATCAGGCGTGCGGTTGAGCCCGCATCCGGGCGAGCCGCACGCCGTTGCGCCGTCAGGCGCAGATCCCCGAGCAAGCGAAGGCGACGGTAGACCTCTCCCATCCCCCCGGCGCCGAGCGGCGACAGGATCTCGTAGGGGCCGAGCTTGGTTCCTGTAGCGAGTGTCATCGAGTCAGCGCAGCCCCTCGACGAGGTAGAGCTGCCCGAGAATCGAGCGGTCCTCGATGGTCCAGGCGTCGCCACCGGGCGTCATCCGCACGCGAATCCCCTCCACCGAGGCGTCGACCGGGAGCTCCTTCCACAGCTGACGCTGGCCCGTGCCGATGTCGTAGAGCCACACCTTCAGAGGCCGCTCGCCCCGCCGGTACATGTAGAGATGCCGCGAATCCTTGCTCCACTGCTGGATCCGGTCGTCCTGCGGGTCCAGGCCCGGAAGCACCCGATCGGGACTCGATCCGTCGAGTGTGATCAGAACCGCCTCGCCGTGGTGGCGTGCGAGGAGGTACTTCCCGTCCGGCGACACCGGATCGGTCTGCGGCGTCAGGATCATCTGTTCGGGTCTGAACAGTTCCGGCTTGCCGCCCGGGACCGCCTGGACGTAGACGTGCCAGGAACCGTCCTTCCCCACGGCGGTGAAGACGACCTTCTTGCCGTCGCGCAGGAAGGCGCCCGAGAAGTACAAAGCGAGGTCCCCTCGGGCGAGCTCCGTCGGCTGCCCGGGGCCGGTGGGCAGGAGGGAAAGCGTGGCGGGCTTTCCGCCGACGTTCGCATTCCAGGCCAGCACGTACTTCTCGTCGGAGGAGAGAGCGAAGGCGTAGCCGTCGCCGAGCCTGACGGCCGGCGAGCCGTCGGTCGCCCGCAGGTAGACCACGGGTCCCGCTCCTGCGCCCTCGCCTTCCTCGTTCAGGAGAAGCGTCCGGCCGTCGGTGGAGATGTCGGCAACGGTCGACGCGTCGAGCCAGGAAAGCTCGCGCTCGACCGGTTCCGAGGCCGAGGCAAACCGCACCGACTGCGCCCAGATGTGGTGCCCGAGCAGGGCTTTCCCGTCCTTCGAAACGTCGTCGAGCTCGAGATTCCCCGGCACGCGCATCACCAGCCGGCGCTTGCCGGAGAGATCGACCGCCCAGAGAGCGGCGGGCTCGCCGGCATGCTCGTTGCCCGTGAACCAGACCTCGCGGCCGTCGGCGCTCCAGCAGGGGGCGCCTTCGGCGCTGTTCCAGCCCCCCGAGAGAATCCGCTTCCCCTTGCCGTCCCGGCCGATGACCGAGACCGCGCTCGCCCCGTTCACAAACTCCCAGAACGCGACGAGCCGGCCGTCCCGCGAGACGCGTGGTTGCCCCGCACCGCCTGCCACGAGGACCTTTCCGATGGGGAATTCCAGCCGGCCCTCGGTCACGACGGCCAAGTCTTTCCCGTCCGGCGAAAAGTCGGCATCAGCGTACCCCACGCCTTCGAAGACCTGGCGGGGAGTCCCTCCGGACATCGGGACGCGGGCGACAGTTCCAAGCATCCGTGTCAGCGGTGTCTGCAGGATCGCGAGCTCGTTCGAGGCCGAGATCGCGAGGATGTCGCCGGCGAAACCGAACTTCCCCGACTCGGGGCTCCCGACCTGGGTGCGGTAGAGCTGGTTGCCTGGCGGATCGCCGACCCACCTCGCGCCGTAGACGACGGTCTGGCCGTCCGGCGCGATGCGGGCGTTGGAGACCGAGCCCTGCCGGAACGTCAGCCGCGTGAACCGCGGCGCCGAAGGCGGAGCCACGATCCGCCCCCGCGCGAACCAGCCGGCGACGAGCGCGGCGGCCACCGCGACGCCGAGAACCAGGCTCGACAGCCGGCGGCGGGGCCGCGCGGTGGCGGCGAACATCGCTTCGGAACCGCTCGTGACCTCCGAGATGTGATCGCGCACGCTCGCGAGATCGCGAGCGAGGTCCCGCGTCGAGGCATACCGCTCCTCGGGCTCCTTGGCCAGGCACCGGTCGAGCATCCACCGCACCGGCAGCGGCAGCTCGGGACGGAGCTTCCCCACTGGCTCCGGCTCCTCTCGGATGATCGCCGACATCGTCTCCGCCGCTGTCTTCTTCTGGAACGCCTTCTGGCCGGTCGTCATCTCGTAGACAATCGAGCCCAGCGAGAATTGATCGGACCGAAAATCGAGAGCTTCGCCCGAAGCCTGCTCCGGCGACATGTACGACACCGTGCCCATCACGGTGCCGGGGCGCGTCTCCGAATGCGCCAACGTCGGCATCGCCGACATCTCTCCGGATTGCGGCTCGACCAGCTTCGCCAGGCCGAAGTCCAGGATCTTCACGAACCCATCCGTCGACACCATCACGTTCTCGGGCTTCAGGTCCCGATGCACGATGCCGGCCGCGTGTGCCTTCGCCAGGCCGTCCGCGATCTGCGCGGCGATGCCCAGAAGTTTCCGCAGCGTGAGCGGCCCCGCGACCACGAGCTCACGAAGTGTCCTGCCTTCGACGAGCTCCATCGCGATGTAGGCCGTCTCGCCTTCCCGGCCGATGTCGTGGATCGTGACGATGTTGGGATGGTTCAGCGCCGACGCGGCGCGCGCCTCCTGCTCGAACCGCGCCAGCCGATTCCGGTCGAGGGCCACCGTCTCGGGCAACACCTTCAGCGCCACATCGCGCCCGAGCCGGGCGTCCCGGGCCCGGTACACCTCTCCCATCCCCCCGGCGCCGAGCGGCGACAGGATCTCGTATGGGCCGAGGCGGGAACCGGGCGCCAGCGGCATGAGGAACGGGGCGATTCTAGTCCCGCAGGCCGCGAGCGATTCTGCGATGATCGCCCCGGCTTCTCCATGCCGTCCGAGAATCTTGAGGTCCGCCGCGAGAACCCGCGCCGGCTCCTGGCGCCGCGGTGGCACACGGCGGGGCTCGTTCTGATCCTCCTGGCGACGTTTCTCGTCGGAGCCTGGCTCCAGCGGCGCGCTGGCCCGGGGCCCGGGATCGTCGCCGAGCATCGAGGTGTGTTCGGCGTCTACCTAACGGCCATCCTTCTCGACGCGGCGCTCTTCTATTACGTCTTGGCGTTCACGAAGAACAGCGGCACGCCTCTTCGTCAGCTCATCGGCGGAAAGTGGGGCGGAGCGACGGACATCCTGCGGGATCTCGCGATCGCGCTGCCGTTCTGCGTCGTCTGGCAGTGGACGGCGCTGCTCGTCCATCGCCTGCTCGGGGCGAACACAGCCAAGTCGGTCGACGTCCTGCTTCCGAAGACCGAGGCGGAGATCGCGCTCTGGATCGTCGTTTCGTTGACCGCCGGATTCTGCGAGGAGATCGTCTTCCGCGGTTACCTGCAGAAGCAGCTCCAGGCTCTGACGGGGAGCGCGGCAATCGCGGTGGCAGGACAAGCCGTCTGCTTCGGCATCGCCCACGGCTACCAGGGATGGAAAAACGTCGTCGTGATCATGGTCCTCGGAGTGCTCTACGGGCTCCTGGCGCTCTGGCGGCGAAGCACCCGGCCCGGGATCATCGCGCACGCCGCTTCCGACGTTTACGGGGGCCTGCAGATGCAGTTTCTGGCGCGGCTTCTCCCGGCCTGAGATCGGATCGCGTCGAGCGGCGCGCTGTCAGGCCGCCAGAACCGCCTTTCGAGCAGGCTCTTGAATCCCGGGTTTGACCGCTGCAAAGCGAGTGCCGGGTGCGAGGGGCATGGGAGCGACTCGATTCTAGTCGCCTCCCGCGCCTCCCAGGTGGAGCGAGGCAGGCCCTCAGCGCGCGGGCACGCCGCCGGCCTTGGCCCGCCCGATGCCGAGCTCCGGCTTGTCGCCGACGGTCCGCTCGATCGGCACCAGCAGCTCGACGACGAACCGGCCGGGGGTTCGCGTGTGCGAGAGGTTCCAGTCCCGCCCGTAGACGAGCGCCAGCCTCTCCCGGGCGTTCGGAAGGCCCAGCCCGAGCGATGAGAGCCCGGACTCCGCCGCGCCCGAGTCGCCGAGAGTATTGGAAACCGTGAGCCGCAACCGTTCGCCTTCGCGCCGCGCCGAGAGCTCGATCAGGGTCGGCTTCGAGCGCCGCGCCACGCCATGCTTGATCGCGTTCTCGATGAAGGGCTGAAGGATGAAGGGCGGCACGCCGGCGTCGAGCAGGTCTTGATCGACGTCGATGCGCGTTTGCAAGCGGTCGGCGAAGCGGAGCTTCTGGATGTCGAGGTACGCCTCGAGCAGGTCGAGCTCCCGGTGGAGCGGCACGAGTCTGGCCGCGTCCCGACGCATGCTCGCGCGCAGCAGGTCTCCCAACTTGACGATCGTGCTGACCGCGGAATCCGGATCCCGGTGGACGAGCGGCAGCATCAGATTGAGCGTGTTGAAGAGGAAGTGGGGCTGGAGCTGACTCTCCAGGACCTCCAGCCGCGCCGTCGCGAGCTCGCTTGCCAGGCGCGCCGATCGCATCCTCGTCCGATGTATGGCCGCGAGCCCGAGCACGAGGGAAATGCCCACGAGGGCCGCGAACCACGGCGTGCGATAGAAGTGCGCCCGGAGCGTAATCTCATAGGGGCGGGTCTCGACCCACCGCCCGCCCCCGCTCGAGGCCGCGGCCTGGAATCGATAGGTGCCGGCGGGCAGATTCGTGTAGTACGCCGCGCGGCGGTCCCCGGCGTCGATCCAATCGGAATCGTACCCGGCCAGGCGGTAGCGAAACCGAACGGCGCCCGGCGAATGAAAGTCGATCCCCGTGTACCGAAACTCCAGACGATCCCGTCCCGGCGCCAGCCGCGAGGGCTTTCCCGGCGACAGGCGCTCCGCATCGGCGAAGACCTCCTCGAGACGAACGCCGGGATCGCGCCGAGGTCCGGCAAGTCGGCCGGGGTCGACGGATGCGAGTCCGGCGACGGTCGGGAACCAGAGCGTCCCATCCCGCCCTCGCCAGCCTGCCGGCTGGAAGCCGCCGTTGCACTCGCTCTCGCGCATGCCGTCGGCCGTCCCGAACACTTCGGCATGCACGCGCCGCGTCTGGCCCGCCGCGAACTGGACGATTGCCTCGCGAGAGACGCGGAAGACCCCGCGATTCGAGCTCATCCAGAGGAACCCGCGCCCATCGTCGAGAATCGTGTAGACGGTATCGTCGAAGAGGCCGTCGGCTTTTCCAATGCGGGTCAACCGGGCGCCCGTAAGACGCGCGAGGCCATGGTTGCCCGTCCCCGCCAGGATCGCGCCGTCGGGCTCCTCGGCGAGGGCGAAGATGAACGGCGCCTCGGATGCCGGAATCGCGGGTGCAATGCGGCCGTCTTTCATCCGGTCGAGGCCGCCGCCGGCCGTTCCGATCCAGAGAGCGCCGTCCGAGCCCGCCAGCAGCGAGTACACACGCTCGTTGGTCAGTCCGTCGGCCCTTCCGAAGTTGGTGAATTTCCCGTCGCGATAGCGGCTCAGCCCTCCGACCGTTCCGACCCAGAGGTCGCCCGCGGCGTCGGTGGTGATCGCGAAGACGAGATCCGCCGCCAGCCCCTGCGCGGCGGTGTAGGCGGTCCAGCGGCCGGCATGGAAGCGCGCGAGGCCTCCCTTGGTACCGGCCCAGACATCACCGGCATGATCTTCATGGAGCGCCCAGACGCGGTCCGAGGGCAGTCCATCGTTTTGGGTGTAGGTCTTCCAGGAAGTACCCACGCGCCGGCTCAATCCCGATCCGCGCGTCCCGACCCAGAGCTCGCCGCCCGACGTCTGCAAGACCGGACGCACGTCGTCGGAAGGCAAACCCTCGGGCATCCCGACCGGGAGGAAGGGCCCAGCGCGCAGGCGGCTCAGGCCGCCATCGGTCCCAACCCAAAGATTCCCCTCCTCGTCTTCGAGAATCGCAAGCACCGTGTCGTCGGGTAAGCCCTCTCTTCTCGTCAGCGCCGCGGCATGCCCACCGGCGAGGCGATTCAAGCCCCCGGTCACCGTTCCGACCCAGAGGACGCCGTCTCGGTCGCGCTCGAGTGAGATGACTTCGTCGTTCGAGAGGCCGTCGCGGTCGGTCATCACGGCCATCCGCCCGCCGCTCCACCGATCGAGCCCTTTCCGCGTCCCGATCCACACCCCTCCCGATCCGTCCCCGGCAAGCGACGTGACCTGGTCGTTCGAGAGCCCGTTCGCCGTCGTCCAGACCGCGGCGCGTCCGTCCCGCCATCGGTTGACGCCGCCGCCGCGCGTTCCGATCCAGAGGGCGCCCTCCTCGTCCTGATAGAGAGCCCGGATCTCGTCGTTCGAGAGCCCGTTCCGGGTGCTCACGGACGCGAAGCGGCCGCCGACGAAGTGGTTGAGACCCCCGCGGAATGTTCCCACCCAGAGGCTGCCGTCCCGGTCCTCGAGCAGGGCGCTCACGGTGTCTTCCGAGAGCCCGTCCCGTGTGGTGTAGCGTCGAAAGGTTTCTCCGTCGGTCCAAACCAACCCGCCTCCGAGCGTTGCGACCCAGAGGCCGCCCCGCCGGCTGGCGAGCAGCCGTACGACGTTGGGACGCTCGAGCTGCGGAGTGTTGGAGGAATCGTAGACGCGGAACTTCGCGCCGTCGAAGCGCACCAGGCCCTCCTCCGTGCCGAGCCACAGGTAGCCGTCCCGGGTCCGCGCGATCGCCGACACCGAGCGCTGGGGAAGGCCGTCCCTCTTCTGCCAGAGGTCGAGGCCGTACTGGGTGATGGCGCGGTTTGGGTCGAGACCCGCGGCCGGCCGGGGTTCGCCGAAAAACGGGATAGCCACGAGCCCGACGGCCAGAGCGAGGGAGAGGCTCCGGTCCTGTGTCGCGCGTTCCCGCATGTGTCTTCGCGTCACGCTGGCAAGTCCTGGCGCAACACTACCGCCCGGTCCTTGCCGGAATGGAGGGCGAGGGACGAGTTACCAAAAATCCGTGACGAGAATCCACACCTAGGTGACGAATAGCCCGAAAGATCGCCGATTTCAGGCGTAAAGAGATCTGCGGCAAGTGAGAGCGGACAGATCCTGGTTAGACCGCCGCCTCGACCAGCTCGGGCTCCTCGGACTCCCGAGCCTTCGCTTCCTCCATCGAATGCGTCCTCGCCACGAGCACGTAGATCGACGGCACGACGAACAAGGTGAAGGCGCTGCCGATGATCATGCCAGTCACGAGCATCATGCCGATCGAGTTGCGGGCTCCGGCACCCGGCCCCTTGGCAAAGACCAGGGGCAAGTGCCCCATGACCGTCGCCGCGGTCGTCATGAGGATCGGGCGCAACCTCGTCGCCGACGCCTCGATGACGGCCTCGAGCTTGGCCTTGCCCTTCTCCTGAAGCTTGTTGGCGAATTCGACGATCAGGATGCCGTTCTTGGAAACGAGACCGACCAGCGTGATGAGCCCCACCTCACTGTAGATGTTGAGGGTGGTCAGGCCGAGGAACGAGAAGAGCAGCGCGCCGGACAGCGCGAGCGGCACGGAGCCGGCAAGAATGATGAACGGGTCCCGGAAGCTCTCGAACTGCGCCGCCAGGACGAGATAGATCATGATGGCGGAGAGCAGGAAGGTCGGCAGGAAGTGCCCTCCTTCGGTCCGCAACTGCCTCGACTCGCCGGCGTAGTCCACCGTGAAACCTTGCCCTGGCGGCAAAACCCGCCGCGCCTCGGCCTCGAGAAAGCTCAGGGCCCGGTCGAGCGAGACCCCCGGCGGAATGACGCCCTGGATGCGCACGGCGTTCAGCTGCTGGAATCGCTTCAACTCGCGCGGCTCCGTCGTCGTCTTGAGTGTTGCGAACGTCGACAGCGGCACGAGCTTGCCGCCGGCGCCCGTGACGTAGATCTCCGAGAGTTGATCGGGGGTCAGGCGCTCCGCCCGCTTGATCTGGGGGATGACCTTGTAGCTTCGACCCTGGACGCTGAAGCGGTTGACGTAGTTGCCGCCGAGCATCGTCGAGAGATCCTTCCCGGCCTGCGAGAGGTCGACGCCCTGGGAACGCAGCTTGTCGCGGTCGAAGACCACCTCGGCCTGCGGCTGGTCGAACTTGACGTCGGAATCGGCGAACATGAAGAGGCCGCTCGTGAAGGCCTTCTGGACGATCTCGTTCGCAAACGTGGCCAGCCGCTCGGGCTCCGCGGTCGAGGCCAGGACGAACTCCACCGGAAAGCCCCCGCCGCCCGGCAGCGCCGGCGGAACGAGCGAGATGACGCGCACTCCCGGAATCTGCGAGAGCTTCGCGGCCGACTCCATCTGAATGAGGCGCGTGTCTTTCTTTCGCTCCTTCCAGGGCTTGGTCACCATGCCGCCGAATCCGCCCGTGGGGCTCGTGATCTGGAAGACGCTCTCCTTTTCGGGAAACGAGCTGTAGACGTCGTTGACCTGCGTCGCGAAGAGGTTGGTCTGGTCGAGCGTCGCGTTGGGAGCCGCCTGCACGATTCCGAAGACCACGCTCTGGTCCTCCGTGGGCGCGAGCTCCTTCTGCGAAAACATGTAGAACGGGACGATCAGCAGGGCGACGATTGCCCACAGCGCGAAGACGACCGGGCGGTAGGCGAGCGTGCGCGACAAGAGGCGCGCGTACGTCTGCCGCACCCAGTCGAAGTGCCGGTTGATCATTCCCGCAAAGCCGTGCTCGGAGTCGCGCGCGCGCAGCAGCTTCGACCCCATCATGGGCGACAGCGTCAGGGCCACGACCCCCGAGATGATCACGGCCCCCGCGAGCGTGAAGGCGAACTCCCGGAAGAGCGCGCCGGTCAGTCCGCCCTGAAGCCCGATCGGCGCGTAGACCGCGGCGAGCGTGATCGTCATCGCGATGATCGGGCCGACGAGCTCTCGGGCGGCCTGAATCGCCGCGTCGAACGGGCTTTGTCCCATGTGGAGATGCCGCTCCACGTTCTCGACCATGACGATGGCGTCGTCCACGACGAGCCCGACGGAGAGAACGATGGCGAGCAGGGTCAGCAGATTGATCGTGAACCCGGCGATGAAGATCAGGAAGACGGCGCCGACGAGCGAGACCGGGATGGCCACCACGGGAATGAGCACCGAGCGCGCCGATCCCAGGAACAGGAAGATGACGATGATGACGATGAGCAGCGTCTCGGACAGGGTCTTCAAGACCTCTTCGATGGCGTTGCGGATGTAAAGCGTCGAGTCGTAGGGAACGCCCGCCTTCATCCCGACGGGCAGCTGCGCCTGGATGTCCTTCAAGGCCTCCCGCACGCGGCCGATGACCTCGAGCGAGTTGGCCGTCGGGAGCACCCAGATGCCCATGAAGGTGGCGGTCTGGCCGTTGAACCGCACGTCCGACTCGTAGTTCTCGGCTCCCAGCACGACGTCGGCGATCTCGCCGAGTCGCACGACGACGCCCTTGTCCTCCTTGACCACGAGCTGGCGGAACTCCTCGGGCGTCTGGAGATCGGTGTTGGCGACGAGATTGACCGAGACCATGGAGCCCTTGGTCTTGCCGAGCGCCGACAGGTAGTTGTTGGCGGCGAGTGCCGACCAGACCTGCGACGGCGAGATGCCGAGCGCCGCCATCCGATCGGGCTTCAGCCAGATACGCATGGCGAACGTGCGGTCGCCCAGAATGTCGGCCCGCTGCACGCCGCTGACCGCGGTCAGCTTCGGCTGCACCACGCGAACCAGATAGTCGGTGATCTGGTTCTGGTCGAGATCGCTGGAGGCAAAGCCGATGTACATGGCCGCGAATTGGCTGTCCGCCGTCTGGAGGTCGATGACCGGCGCCTGGGCCTCCGGAGGCAGATCGTTTCGCACCTGCGCGACCTTGGCCTGGATCTGTGTCAGCGCGGCGTTGGTGTCGTAATTGAGCTTCAGGTGCACGGTGATCGTCGAGACACCCTGGGCGCTCGAGGACTCGATGTAATCGATGCCGTCCGCGCTGGCGATCACCCGCTCGAGAGGCGTCGTGATGAAACCGCGAACGAGGTTCGCGTTGGCGCCGACGTAAACGGTCGTGACCTGGACGACGGCGATGTCGCTGCGCGGGTACTGCCGCACGGACAGCGAGCGGATCGAGCGAACGCCCAGGATCAGAATGACCAGGTTGACGACGATCGCCAGGACCGGCCGCTTGATGAAGAGGTCCGTCAGTTTCATTTAGCTGTCCTCGGGCCGGGGGGCCGGGTTGTTGCCCGGCTGGACTTTGTTGTTGATCTGAACGGCGGCGCCGTTGCGCAGCTTGAACACGCCCGACGTCACGATCTCCTGACCCGGCTTCACACCCGAGACGATCGCGACCTGATCGCCGCGGCCACCGCCCACCTTGACGAACTGCTGCCGCACACCGCGATAGCTCTGGCCCTTGGGATCCTTCATGTCCTCGACGACGAAGACCGAGTCCCCGTACGGGGCATAGCTGATGGCCGAGGCCGGCAGGGCGATGACGCTGTCGCTCGAACCGGTCGTCAGGCTCGTCTGAACGAACATGCCGGGACGAAGCTTTCCGCCGGGGTTCGCGAGGGTCGCCTGGACCTGCACATTACGCGTCGCAGGATCCACCACGGAATCGACCGCCGTCACGCGGCCGGTCGCCGAGACGCCCGCCCCCTCCGCCGTCACGACCACCGCCTCGCCGGTTCGCAGCCTGGCCACTTGCTGCTGCGGGACGGAGAAGTTGACGTAGATCGGATCGAGGGCCTGCAGGGGCACGACCGGCGCTCCGTCGGTCAAGTACTGGCCGAGATTGACTTGCCGGATGCCGAGGATGCCGGAAAACGGCGCACGAATCGTCTTGCGCTCGATCGTCGCCCGGATCTCACCCACGCGGGCGTCGGCAGACTTTTGCGTGGCCTCGGCCTGATCGAGGTCGGCCTGGGCGGCGACTCCCTCGGCGCTCAAGCCCCGCATTCGCTCCAGGGAAAGGCGCGCCAGGTCTCTCTGCGCTTCGGCCGCGGCCAGTTGCGCCTTCTCCTGCCTCGTGTCGAGCTCCACCAGAACCTCGCCCTGCTGCACGGCCTTGCCCGACTCGAAATTGATGCGGTACACGATGCCCGCCAGGTCGGCGCTGACCGTCACTCCGCGCACGGCGACCACGGTTCCGATCGAACCCAGGGTGGCCGCCCACGGCTCCTCCCGCGCCACGACCGTCGTGACGGCCTCCGGCGGCGGCCGGTAGGACGAGTTCTGCTTGATCGCCGATTGAACCTGCCTCGCCTTCACCATCGCGATGGCGCCCAAGAGGGCCGCCACGATGAGAAGCATCAGAATCATCCGTTTTGCCATCGAGAAACCTCCATCCGCCCGGGACTACAGTATCGGCCTTGACGATCGACCCAGGGAGCGCGACCGGGGCTTCTCAACCCACCCCGCGGCTCCGGGCCCGAAGGGGTCCTCCGCGACACCCCAGTATGTTGTTACGTTCGATTGCCCATCCAGGGTTCGAGCAAGAAAGAACGAGAAACGGCCACACTTGCCGCGCAAGGCTCTGGCCCGTCGTCACTTATCCCGAAAACCCGCACCTCCCTGCTTTCGGTCAATAGGCCGTTTTCGGGTACCAGGTGGCGGCACGGCCGCTCGGCGTCAGATCGAACAGGTTCCAGACCGGTGTGAAGAGGTCGATCGCCCGGTGCTCCTTCGGAGACATGGCCGCCTCGACTGAATACGTGTGGTGGATGTCCCCGTTGGGAAGGCGCTTGAAGACTGTTACTCCGGGGACCTGCTGGCCGTTCGGGCCTTCGAACACCTTCTCGGCCCACTCCACGTTGAAGTCGCGGTTGAAGGTGCTCTCGCTCGCCGACAGGAGCCGAATGTTCCGCCATCCCCGGCGGCGCGCCCAGGCGCGCAGAGCCCGGATGTCCTTCCTCGTTACGAGAGCGAAGTTCTTCTGCTGCTCGATGTGGCTCGCAACGGCATTGTAGCCGTCCGCCCACATGTTGCACATGCTGCAGGGCTCCGGGGCCTCCGGCCCGAACATCGTGTTGATGAGGATGAGCTCGTCCTTGCCCTTCTCGAAGAGCTGCGACAGTCGGACCTCGCTGATGGGTTCCTCCTGCGCGAGGTCTCGGGGGCCTTCCAGAAAAACGTAGTCTGTCTCGACCTTGGGCCCGAGCGGGAGCTCTCGCCGCATTCTCGCGACACGCTCCCGCTGATCCTTCAGCTCGATCTCGGCCTTGAGCAGCTTGTTGCGCGCCTTGCGGTAGGCGGGACTCTCGCCCGCTAGACTCACGTCGACCTGGTCCCCCATTCGTTTGAGCGGCATATCCCCTCCTCCGCCGAATCGGTATCGCGCGTCCCGGCTATTTTCTATCCTTCCTCGCTCCCCTCGCGGTGCTAGAGTTTCCATCGTGGCGGCGGCCGATCGTCTCCGGAGACCTCCCTGGCTCGCCTTGGCGGGAGTGGCCCAGGCTGTCGGGATCGCGTTCCTGCCGAAGTGCCCTCTCTGCCTCGCGATGGACTTTGGCGTCGTCGGGTCTTTTCTCGGAGCCACGCAGGCCCGTCTGGGGTCGCTCCTCTGGCCGAGCCTGGTTCTTGCCCTCGGAAGCGCCGCCGTGCTCGCCGCTCGGCTCCGGAAGCGTGGAGCCGCGAACGAGGGCCCCGCTCAGGAGCTCACGCCGCGCATCCGGCCGTGCTGCGCGCCGGCCGCCTCCCCGGCCCGCTGAAGAATCGCGCCGAAGGCTGGGGACGGTTGCCCCCCAGAGCGGGACCGACGGCGAAACCTCTGCCCGACAGGCTCGTATTCGCTGGGCGAGGAGGACCCGTGCTCCGAAAGACAACGACTCTGCTCCTGGTGACGCTCTGCGGCGCGCTTTCCGCCAGACTCGGGCTTGCGCGCCCGCCGTCCCACCCGGACGAAAGACCGCAGAACGTCGAGCTCGCCGCTTCCGAGGTCGGCGTTCCGATTCGCATGGAAAGGGGCCGCCCCGTCGTGGAGGCCACGATCGAGGGCAAGGGACCCTACCCCTTCGTTCTCGACACGGGAGCGGGCGGCACGGTCCTCTCGAGCGAGCTCGTGCAGGAGCTCGGCCTGCCGGTCGTTGGCGAGATGCAGATTGGCGATCCGATCCATCCGCAGGGGATAACCGCCAAGCAGGTGCGAATCGACCGTCTCGTCGTCGGAGGGGCGACCTTCTCCGGTTTGATCGCGACCTCCATGGAGAAGTCGGGCTTCTCCGAGCACCTCGGCGCTCGCGGCGTCCTCGGGATGCCGCTCTTCTCCGATCTCCTGCTGACCCTCGACTGCGGGCACTCGGAGATCCGGATCGCCAGAGGAGAGCTGCCCGAGCCCGATGGGAAGGGAATTCTCTCTCTGCAGCCTGGGCACGGCATTCGAGTTCCGATCACCGTCGGAACCCTCGATCTCGTCGCCGACCTCGACTCCGGATCGCCGGCCGGCATCTCGCTTCCGAACCGGTACATGGACGAGCTTCCGCTCGACGGCAAGCCCGTCGAGCTCGGCCGAGGGCGCACGGTCACCTCCGAGTTCGCCATCTACGGCGCAACCCTGAGCGGCTCCGTGCGCCTCGCCGGGTATCGCCTCGAGAAGCCCGCCTTGCGCTTCAACGGGCTTCCTTTTCCCAACATCGGCAGCGAGGTCTTGAAGCGGTTCAGTGTCACGATCGACCAGAACAAGCGCCGGGTGCAGTTCCGGGAGAATCCCCCGGCTGCACCCCAGGCGTGAGCATGACGGCGCTTCGACGCTCTTTCCCCGCCGCCGCGGCGGGACTCGTGCTGGCGCTCGTCGCCCTCGCCGCGACCGGCGACCGGCCGGGCACCGCGAAGGATCCGCTCGCGGCCGAAATCGAGCGCTGGTCGGACTACCTGCAGACGCATCAGGGCGCCGGCGACCCCGACTGGCCCCAGGTCAAGCAAGCGACGCTTCCGTTAATCGACACCGCCAAGCAGGCGCTGCGCGACGGCCGCCGGATGTGGGCCCTGCAGCGCCTGACGGCGGCCGAGGGGTACCTCGCGGCGTCGCAGTACGTCGGAAGCCACTCCGAGGCAGACCTGAAGAACGCCGCCGCGCTCGAGGCGGAATGGCGCCGGGTGGGGGGAGTTCTGAGCGCCGATCTCGGCAAGCCCTCCCCGACGGCTCTCGGCGGCGTCCGGCCCGCGGCCGTTCGGGCCATCGGCGAGGCGGCCCTTCCGCAGGTCAAGATCTACTACGACGCGAGTCTCGACTTCGCGCGAAACACGATGGCGGAGTCGGGTTATTTCTACATCGGCTCCGCGCTCGGGCAACGCGACGTCGTCCGGCTCTGCCGGAAGATCTCCGAGCCGGCGCCCGGCGCGCCGCCGCCGCCTCTTCGCTCGCTCGAGCCCGACCTCGACCGGCTCGAAGCGGAGATTCTCGCCGCCTACCGGCCGCCGGCAGCAATCGACAAGCACGATCAATTCATCGTGACGAGCGGGGCCTTGAAGGAAGCGCGCGAGCTCGACGCGGCGGGCCTCCGCTACGGGGCTCTCTTGCGCTACCTGCAGGCCGCGGTCCGATTCGCGCCGATTCGGCCGCCGGCAAACTCGCTCGATCGGGCGGAGCTCGAAAAGCAGCTCCGGGACCTCGACCGGCGACTCTCCGGCGGCGGCCGGGACGATTCGATCGGGCGCCTCTTTCTCGAGATCGCGCAAGCCGACGTTCAGAGCGCCGGGCCCGGCAAGACCGTCGACAACGCGGCCGCGATCGTGCAGGACGTGCTGCCGCGCTATTTCGCGGCGCTCGAGCCCGCTCGTCCCGAGGCTCCCAAGCCCGCTCCCGAGGTCACGGTGACGCTCATCCGCTGGCCCTACACCTGAAATCTCTCCGATCCGGCAAGTTTGCTGGCAGAAAGCGTCGTCGCCGATTTCAAGGGCAAGGCGCGCTTCGTCTCGGAGAACTACGGCGAATCGCAGCTCGCCAAGCGGTTCGGCGTGACGTTCTACCCCGTCATCTTCGTCGACGACGTGCTCGTCGCGACACCCAAGGACTTCTACAACGTGGATGAGAAGGCCACGGGGCGCTACATCCCCTTCAAGACCCAGCCGTCGCACGACCGGTTCCGCGCCGACCTGTCGCGGATGATCGAGCTCGAGCTCGCCGGCAAGAAGGATGTCGCGCGGGGCGAGGCCGCTCCCGGAAAGATGGAAGCGGTCGCGATTCTTCCCGACGTCACGATCACCGATCTCGACGGAAAGCGGCTCACGCGCGCGGATCTCGAGGGACGCGTCGTCCTCCTCGAGATGTGGGCGACCTGGTGCCCTCCCTGCCGGAGCACGCTCGGCTGGCTCGGAGAATTGAAGAAGCGCTACGGCGACCGGCTCGCGGTCGTCGCGATCGCCGTGAAATCCGAGGAGCCCGCCGTCCGGAAGCTCGCCGGCGAGCTCCAGCTTCCGCTCCATTGGGCGATGGCCACACCGGAGCTCACTCGGGCCTTCGGCGACGTGGCGGCCGTTCCGACGCTTTTTCTCTTCGGCCGCGACGGCAAGAGCGCCGGGGCGTTCTACGGCGCGCCTCCGACGCTGCACCCCGAAGCCGAAGCCAAGCTCGCCTCGCTCCTGAAGTAAGGTCGCCTCGAAAGGAGCGCGTCCCCGACCGGGCCGGCCCGGAAAGACGCGCCTCTTGGGCCGACACCTCCGGTCGCTCGGGGCGAGTGTTTTTCCCGAGCGCCAATCGGTGTACAATAGATGGTCGACGGAAGTCCCAGAAAACATAGTTCCTTGGCCAATCGGGTGACGATGGCGCAACACTCGCTCTGTACAGGCCCGGAAACGTTCTGACCTCAAGAGAGGATCGGGTAGAAGACTGTTCGCAGCAACTCGCCATTGGAAAGAGACCGCACAGCCGGTTGGCCGGCTTTTCCCACCAAACTCACTGACGAACAGGCTGACTGAGGAGGATCGCATGCTTCGACGCTCCCTGACCGCCACCTTGACGGTTCTCGTTCTGGTCGCCAGCTTCGCCTTCGCCGAGGGAATCGAAAACTGGCCGGCGCCTCTCTACTGGACGCCATCGGGCCAGGGAGAACAAGCGGCAACCGGTCACGATGGCTTGCAGGCGCAGGGAGCCACGGCCGCGACATCGGCTCCGACGCCTCTTCCCTTCGTCGGCCTCGTTCCCTGCCGGATCGTGAACACGCAAGTCGGCAAGGGGTTCACGGGAGAATATGGTCCTCCGGCGCTCTCCGCGGGGGCGCTGCGGGACTTCACCCTCGTCGGCCAGTGCGGAATACCGGCGACCGCGCAGGCAGTCTCGCTCAATCTCACCGTCACGAACACGCAGGGTCCAGGCTTCATCACGATCTACCCCGCCGGCGCCACGAAACCGGTCGTGTCGACCTTGAACTACAACGGAGTTCTGCCGACCGGGGAGGGAATCTCGAACGCCGCGATCGTGCCCATGAGCCCGGCGGGCGCAGTCACCGTCATCGCCGGAGTCTCGGGTACCGACTTCATCATGGACGTGAACGGCTACTACGACCCTCAGGGGGTCGTGAACAGCGTGAACGGGCTGTCGGGCGACCTGACGCTGTCGGCCGGTACTAACGTCACGATCACACCGTCCGGAAACACGTTGACCATCGATGCGACGGGCGCGGCCGGTCCGACCGGCCCGACGGGCCCTACTGGCCCAACGGGCCCGACTGGCCCGACTGGTCCGACAGGACCGACGGGACCGACGGGACCGACGGGCACGACCGGTCCGATCGGGCCGACAGGGCCAACAGGCGACACTGGTCCAACGGGTGCAACCGGCCCAACGGGGCCTGCCGGTCTCGTGTGGAAGGATGCCTGGAACGCCGGAACGACCTACAACGCGAACGACGCCGTCAGTTCCGGCGGCTCGAGCTGGATCAGCTTGGTCGGCAGCAATACTGGCAACGACCCGGCAACCTCGCCCACATTTTGGTCGCTTATCGCTCAGCAGGGTGCCGCCGGCGCGACCGGTGAGACGGGGGCGACTGGTCCGACGGGTCCCATTGGCCCCACCGGTCCAACGGGACCGACAGGCGCGACCGGTCCAACGGGTCCCACTGGACCAACTGGCCCGACTGGTCCGACAGGAGCGACAGGCGCGACCGGTCCGATCGGACCGACCGGCCCAACAGGCGACACCGGTCCAACGGGGCCAACGGGCCCCACCGGGCCTGCCGGTCTCGTGTGGAAGAACGCCTGGGATGTCGGCACGACTTACAACGCCAACGACGCGGTCAGCGCCGGAGGCTCGAGCTGGGTCAGCCTGATCGACAGCAATACCGGAAACGACCCGACCACCTCTCCCGCGCAGTGGGGACTGCTCGCTCAGCAGGGTGCCACCGGCCCGACGGGTGCAACGGGAGCCACCGGAGAGACCGGTCCGATCGGTCCGACCGGTCCCACTGGCGCCACCGGTCCAACCGGACCGACCGGCCCAACTGGACCTACGGGAGCGACGGGCGCGACCGGTCCGATCGGACCGACCGGCCCAACAGGCGACACCGGTCCAACGGGGCCAACGGGCCCCACCGGGCCTGCCGGTCTCGTGTGGAAGAACGCCTGGGATGTCGGCACGACTTACAACGCCAACGACGCGGTCAGTGCCGGCGGGTCGAGCTGGGTCAGCCTGATCGACAGCAATACCGGAAACGACCCGACCACCTCTCCCGCGCAGTGGGGACTGCTCGCTCAGCAGGGTGCCACCGGCCCGACGGGTGCAACGGGAGCTACCGGAGAGACCGGTCCGACCGGTCCCACTGGCGCCACCGGTCCAACTGGACCGACCGGCCCGACTGGACCGACGGGACCGACGGGCGCGACCGGTCCGATCGGACCGACCGGCCCAACAGGCGACACCGGTCCAACGGGGCCAACGGGCCCCACCGGGCCTGCCGGTCTCGTGTGGAAGAACGCCTGGG
>Ga0335085_10001334_pt1 | contig 54033 bp, 54 predicted proteins | sample Lox_Sample_45_FD_206712 | JGI IMG/M metagenome (GOLD analysis project Ga0335085, IMG submission 206712) | Soil microbial communities from Loxahatchee National Wildlife Refuge, Florida, United States - Lox_Sample_4.5 | ecosystem: Environmental > Terrestrial > Soil > Wetlands | place: USA... | reverse complement strand
CGGCGCCGGCTGCTGATAGGTCCGCGGCTGCGCCGGCGCGACGGCATAGTATTGCGGCGCCGGCTGCTGATAGGTCCGCGGCTGCGCCGGCGCGACGGCGTAGTATTGCGGCGCCGGCTGCTGATAGGTCCGCGGCTGCGCCGGCGCGACGGCGTAGTATTGCGGCGCCGGCTGCTGATAGGCGCGGACGGCGTAGTGTGCCGGCCTTTCCCCGAATTCACCGGAGGTGAAGCCGCCGGCGGACGGCTGGGCTCCGGGATAAACGAGCTGCCAGCCGGGATCGAGGAGCGGGGTTTGGGCCTCTGCCGCAGAAATCAGAACAGGCGCCACGCCGGCTGCGACCACAAGCACTGCATACGCATCAGCAACCATACGCCGCATGGCCGACCCCGCACTGACCCACGACCGGCGCCCGGCGAGCCGTCAAGCCCGCGCGCCAGCGCCGCGAGTACAGGCGCAAACCTCGACTGTTTGGTAAATTTTTTTCGCCGCCGCTTTGCCGGGCGCGGTCTTCGTACATTGTTCATCAAGTTATGGTTTATTTTGCGTCACCGTCGCACTGGTGTCGCCGCCCTGGTGTCGCCGCCCTGGTGTCGCCGCACTGGTGTCGCCGCACTGGTGTCGCCGCACTGGTGTCGCCGCACTGGTGTCGCCGCCCCGGTTAAGCGGAGATTGCGGCCCGCCCCGGTCAGCGCCGCACCCGTGAACGCGCCATTAAGCGGCCACTCGCTAATCTTGGGCGATTGGCCGGTGGAAAAATGGGCGAGCCGCGCAAGGTCTTCCGCATCGAAGAGATGGCTGTGCCGCGACGCGCCCCGGAGGCCGACGACGCGCCGTCGGCGCAGCTTGCCGAGATCCTGCACCAGCTCGGCACGCTCCGCGCCCTGCTGGTGGCACCGCCGCCGCGGCAGACCGCTGCCGCGAACGCGGTGCGGCCGGACGCCGTCGAGCGGCTTGCCGCCAGGCTCCGGCTGATCCGCTCGACCATCCTCGGCGCCGCGCCGGACGGGACCGGCATGGACGTATCGCGCCGGCCGTCGGCGCCGCGGACCCGCATTGCCGGCGAGCTCGAAGCGGTCATGCAAGGCAGCGAACAGGCGACGCAGAAAATTCTCGCCGCCGCCGAGGAAATCGATCAGGCCGCAAACACATTGTCGGCCGCGCTGAAAGGCGACGCCGAGCAAGGGCTGGCGCAAGACATCCGCGATCGCGTCATCGCGATCTTCGAGGCCTGCAATTATCAGGACTTGATCAGCCAGCGCGTGGCCAAAGTCATGGCCGCGCTCGGGCTCATCGAATCGCAGATCGCCGGCACGCTCATGGAGCTCGGCCGCGACGCCGCGCCGCCGCTCCATGGGCCGCGCCTGCCGGACGATCGCGGTCACGTTTCCCAGAGCGAAGTCGATGCCATGTTCGGCGGGCCCGCCGCGAAATCCGCCTGACGTCAGCGCGGCGGCCGCGACCGCGCCATGCCCTCAGCGCCGCAGCGCACATAGACGCCGAGACCGTAACGGCTGGCGATTTCGGGATTCATCCAGCGCAGAATCATGGTGCGACCGTCGAAGGCGACGATCTCGCGGTCGTTGATGCCTCCGGCGGGACCGGGCGGGCCGACATAGTTCTTGCCGCTCGGACTGCCCTTGAGAGCCAGCTCATGCAATTGCGCACTGTCGGCGAGATACATCATGACGCCGCCGCTCGGCCCGCGACTGATGACGACCGGTTGGCCGCATTGGCGCCGGGCGGCGACTTCGGTGCGCGCCCGGTCGGCTTCGTTGTGGTAGGCGCCATAGCCCCAGCGGCCGACGATCTCCTCGGACCGGATCGAGGACGGAATTGCGGCAGCGACCGGGGGCGTGGCCATCGGCGGCGCCTCGGCCGCCGGCTGGTTCATGGCGCAACCGCCGATCACGAACCCGAGCATCGCGATGCCGGCCAATACCCGGAAATCCCGCGGCGGCGCGTGCATGAAAGAGCCTCCCCCGGACGACTGCTCCACCCCTGAAGCGACTGGCGCATGCCCGACCAGGCGCCGCAGCCCGCCTCTATTGGCCAACGATTTAGCCAGGATGGTGACGGTCAGCTCGCGACGCGTCGGCCGCGCCGCTGCAACAATGGCCGATCACGCAGCCTGCAAGATAGCGAAATGGATCATGCGCCCGCTTAGCATGCTTGACTTCCGTCAAGCCAGTCCTTATCTCCCGGCCGGGAGGCTGGCACTCATCAAGAATGACTGCCAATTTACTGAAATTGCAAGCCTTTCCTGCAACGCAATGCCGCCGGGTGCGGTGACGAGGTGATCATGGCGAAGCTCAAGTTCCGTCCGCTGCACGACCGTGTTGTCGTCAAGCGCATCAATGCCGATGAGAAAACCAAAGGCGGCATCATCATTCCCGACACCGCCAAGGAGAAGCCGCAGGAAGGCGAGGTCGTGGCCGTTGGCCCCGGGGGCCGCGACGAGAACGGCAAGCTCATCGTCATGGGCGTCAAATCCGGCGACCGTGTCCTGTTCGGCAAATGGTCCGGCACCGAGGTCAAGCTCGACGGCGAGGAACTCCTGATCATGAAGGAATCCGACATCATGGGCGTGATCGCCTAGCGCAATTTTATCCGACGAGGAAGAGAGACCTAAAATGACGGCCAAAGACGTACGATTTTCCGGCGACGCTCGCGCGCGCATGTTGCGCGGCGTCGAAACCCTTGCCAATGCGGTGAAGGTGACGCTCGGCCCCAAGGGCCGCAACGTCATCATCGAGAAAAGCTTCGGTGCGCCGCGCATCACCAAGGACGGCGTCACCGTCGCCAAGGAGATCGAGCTCGACGACAAGTTCGAGAACATGGGCGCGCAGATGGTGCGCGAGGTCGCCCAGAAGACGAACGATGTGGCCGGCGACGGCACCACCACCGCGACCGTGCTGGCGGCGGCGATCGTCAGGGAGGGCGCCAAGTCGGTGGCCGCGGGCATGAACCCGATGGATTTGAAGCGCGGCATCGATCTCGCGGTCAACGCCGTGGTCGCCGACATCAAGAAGCGCGCCAAGAAGGTCGGCTCGTCCGCCGAAGTCGCCCAGGTCGGCACCATCTCCTCGAACGGCGACGCCGCCGTCGGCAAGATGATCGCCGAGGCGATGCAGAAGGTCGGCAACGAAGGCGTCATCACCGTCGAGGAAGCCAAAGCCCTCGAGACCGACGTCGAAATCGTTGAAGGCATGCAGTTCGATCGCGGCTATCTGTCGCCCTATTTCGTCACCAATGCCGAAAAGATGCTGGCCGAGCTCGAGGACGCCTACGTGCTTCTTCACGAGAAGAAGCTGCCCGGTCTGCAGCAGCTTTTGCCGGTGCTCGAAGCGGTGGTGCAATCGGGCAAGCCGCTCCTGATCATCGCCGAAGATGTCGAGGGTGAAGCGCTGGCGACGTTGGTCGTCAACAAGCTGCGCGGCGGCTTGAAGGTCGCTGCGGTGAAGGCGCCGGGCTTCGGCGATCGCCGCAAGGCCATGCTCGAGGACATCGCCGTCCTCACCGGCGGCCAGCTCATCGCCGAAGACCTCGGCATCAAGCTCGAGAGCGTGACCACCGCGATGCTCGGCCGCGCCAAGAAAGTGGTGATCGAGAAGGAAAAGACAACCATCGTCGATGGCGCCGGCAAGAAGAAGGACATCGAGGCGCGCGTCGCCCAGATCAAGCAGCAGATCGAGGAGACCACCTCCGACTACGATCGCGAGAAGCTCCAGGAGCGGCTCGCCAAGCTTGCCGGCGGGGTCGCGGTGATCCGCGTCGGCGGCGCCACCGAAATCGAGGTCAAGGAGAAGAAGGACCGCGTCGAGGACGCGCTCAACGCCACCCGCGCCGCGGTCGAGGAAGGCATCGTGCCCGGCGGCGGCGTCGCGCTTCTGCGCGCCAAGAAGTCGGTCGGCCGGCTGCACAACGACAATCACGACATCCAGGCCGGCATCAACATCGTGCTCAAGGCACTGGAGACGCCGGTGCGCCAGATTGCCGAGAATTCCGGCGTCGAGGCCTCGATCGTCGTCAACAAGATCCTCGAGAACAAGTCGGAGACGTACGGGTTCGACGCGCAGACCGAGGACTATGTCGACATGGTCGAGAGCGGCATCGTCGACCCGGCCAAGGTGGTGCGGGCGGCGCTGCAGGATGCGGCCTCCGTCGCCGGCCTTCTGGTCACGACCGAAGCCATGGTCGCCGAATTGCCGAAGGAGAAGGCGGCCATGCCGGCGATGCCGGGGGGCGGCGGCATGGGAGGCATGGGCGGAATGGACTTCTGACGCTGCCGGCGCCATCCCGAACGACACAAGGGCGCGGTGCAGGCCGCGCTCTTTTTCTTGGCGGCTATTTCGGTCGCCATGCCGCGATTGGCGCGGTAGCTTGACAGGCGAACAACCGGCAAACAGGGGATAAACGATGACCCAAGCAGCAGCCGACCCATTCGCCAGATTCAAAGCGGCCCAGCGCGAGGGATGGGCCTCCTTCATTCCGGTCGAAATCACCACGACCCCGCCGGCGGCGAGGCTCGTCGAGTTCGCGCAGGTCAGGCCGGGCGAGCGTGTGCTCGACGTCGCCTGCGGCACCGGCGTCGCTGCCATCACCGCCGCGCTGCGCGGGGCCAAAGCTTCGGGACTCGATCTCACCCCGACGCTGCTCGAGCGCGCCCGCAAGAATGCCGAGATTGCCGGCGTCGACGTCGACTTTACCGAAGGCGACGCGGAAGCGCTGCCGTATCCGGACGACACGTTCGACGTCGTGCTGAGCCAGTTCGGCCACATCTTCGCGCCGCGGCCCGCTTTCGCCCTGCGCGAAATGCTGCGCGTGCTTAAGAAGGGTGGGCGGATCGCATTTTCGACTTGGCCGCCCGAACATTTCGTCGGCCGGATGTTTGCATTCGTCGCCCGCAATTCGCCGCCGCCGCCGGCCGGCACCGAGCCGCCGGCGCCGCCGCCGCTGTGGGGCGATCCGAACGTGATCCGCGAACGGCTCGGCAGCACGGTCGCCGACCTGAAATTTGCCCGCGGCACGCTCGATGCGGCGGCGCTGAGCATCGCGCACTTTCGCACCGCGCAAGAGGCGACCATCGGGCCGTTGAAAAAACTCGTCGACTCGCTGGCCGGCGAGCCCGACAAGCTCGCCCACCTGCGAGCGGAGTTCGAGGCGATGGCCGCCGACGTCTTTGAAGACAACGCCGTCCATCTGCCATACCTGATGACGCGGGCGACGAAGGTCTGACGCGCTTCGCCGATCCGCTCGTCGTCGCGCAGCGGGACGCCAAACGGGATTGCCGCCCCGCGCCGGACGAAACCGGGATCAGTTGGTCATCAAGCGAAAGCGCAGCGTCTTGGCGCCGAGGAATTCGATGAGGTCGCCGTTGCGCCGCCAGTTCGTCACCTGCATCAGCGCGGCGAGCAGATTCTCATCGCGGCTGATGCGCTCCGGCGCGCATTGCGCGGGTTGGGCGGCGCCGGCGACGATGGTAATGGAATCGGCGCTGACATTGGCCTGAGCGCTGAGCGTCGCGCACCACAACTGGATCGAGGTCGCGCCGTTCTCGGCGACTTCAATGATCGGAATGCGCTTGGAGCCGCGCATCGGCGCCGCCTCGAGCATCAGTTCGCGTCCGAACGGGAACGCGCCTTCGCTACCGATTGCCGGCCCGATCAACCCCGACGCAAGCACCAACAGAAGACCACAAACAAAGCGCCCCCTCAGACCAGCCATCGTCAGCTCCGAACAGTCAGCTCCGAAAAGATCGTGAAAGATTGTGCGGGAACTTGGACGGCCGAACGGCCGCCGCAACGATGAAGCCGTAACCGGCCGGGCAGCGTCAAGCGCATTTCGCCTTCATCCCCAGTCATAATCCTGACGCACCATGGATCACGGGCGGTTTGGCGATCGACGCGAAACGACCGCCGGCAGCCTTTTCGCCGATGCGGGCCCATGGACAGCTATCGATCGCATCATACCCTCGCGCCTTGGTCGGCGGCCGAGTAGCGCCGGCCAATTGGCGAAGGCGCGGCTTGACCGCGGACGTTTCGTTCACAGTTATTGAGGGTGAAGGCGCCTCACCGAGGTCTCCCGGAGGTCGTGTCGTGAAAGCAACCGTTGACGGACACATCGTAGCGCAGAGCGACGATATCGTCGCCGTACATGGTTACGACTATTTTCCCCGCGCGGCGGTGCGGATGGATTGGCTCGAGAAGGTGGAGAAGACCGCGAGCGACCGCGCCTGCCCTCACGGCGTCCAGTTCTATGACGTCGTCATCGACGGCAAACGGCACAAGCGTGCCGCCTGGTCGTACGAAAAGCCGCGGCCGGAAATGGTGCAGGTCGGCGGCCGCTTCGGCTTCTGGGAAGACGTCGAAGTGAAGTAGGCGGATCGGCCTACGCCGCCGCTTTCTTGCGATTGGCTTCAAGGCGCGCGTCGACCAGAGCCGCCTGGGCGTCGATCGCGGGGTGGCGAAGGCCCTTCTGCGCGGCGATGAGCTGCACCAGCTTGTCGGCGCGTTCGATGTAGGGCGCGCCGTTCTGCAGCGCGCGCGCCGCGGAAGCCGGGCGCGTCAGCGACTGCGCCGCGGCGGCGTATTTCTCGAACGGCACCAAATCCTCCGGCTTGGCACCCAGGCTGACGCAGACGTCGTTGACGAAGTTGTAGACCGAGCGCGAGGTCTCGATGTCGCTATGCACCGCTTCCTGGGCCGTGCGCATGCCATCCTTGGTCACGCAACGATAATTGCCGGCCAGCAGCATGGCCCATTTGGCGAGCGGCACGAACACCGAATCGTAGACCTTGAGCTTCACCGGCAGCTCGGTCTTGCCTTCGGGTGTGTCGAAACGGATCGCCTCGATCTCTTGCTCCAACTGTCGCAGGATTGCGGTGTGCCTGTCGGAAGGAAAGCGCGCGACCTTGAAATTGGTCGGCAGCGTCACCTGCAGGACGTTGACCTTCTCGTCCGGCGGCCGGATCGCCTGGGGGTCCGGACTGCACAGCGTGATGCAGGCGGGATCGAAGCTGTTCCATACGCTGGCATCGGTATAGGCCGTCTTCAGCGACTCGGTATCGAGGCCGGCAATGCGCTTGAGGTAGGCAAGCGGCGGCATGTTCATGATCGACATGCACGGCACTTGCGCCCGGCCGACGGCGTCGAGGAGCTCACGCACGCCGGCCGCGCGATACTGCGGCTCCTGCATGGCAAGCCCGACCAGATCGTAATCCTTCGGATCGATGCCGGACGTGCCGCCGGCGCTGACCTTGCCCGGAAGTTTGCGCGAATCGAGTTCGACCGGCGCGGTGCGGCCGCGCACCGGCAGCCGAACGCGAAAGCCCTCGGCATTGATCAGGTCAGCCTCGGCCGGCAGGCACACGAGCTTGATGGAGTGGCCGCCGAACAGGAGCTTCGAAGCGAGCAGCGAACCATAGGACGCGCCCATGATCAGGATTTTGTAAGTCGCCGCCATCGCGTTTCTCCCTTGACAACCCGCGGCCGTTGCTGCCGCGGCGCACCGACGATCGCTCATGGCGATGGTGCCGCCGATGCTAAGAGCCCGGCCCATGGGATGCAATGCGGCGCCCGGTGCACCGGCCGAGAGCCCGACCGGCCAAAACCCGACCGGCCAAGAGCACGGATGGAACGAAAGGCGCGCCGCGCGCTCTGGCGCGCGGTCACGCTGTCGGTTCAGTTCGAGGGTGGCGACGCGAAAGTACTAGTTGTTGCCGCCGCCAAAGCCAGAACCCATGGGCGCGGGCCAGGACGGGCCGGGCGCGGGCTCTGCGGCGGGCATTGCCGGGGCCGGCTTCTTCACCGCGGCCTTCTTCGGCGCGGCTTTCTTCGGCGCGGCTTTCTTCTTGGTGACTTTCTTCGTGGCCTTCTTCGCGGCCGCCTTCACGGTTTTCTTCTTCTTGCGCGCCGGAGCGGCCTTCTTCTTGGTGGACTTCTTCTTCGCCTTCGACTTCTTCGCCATGATCGTCCTCCCGATCTAAGCTACCAATTATCCAACGGCCCCCAATGGGAGACCAGGTTCAATAGACCCACGACCGAACCCCCCGTTCGCCCGCGGCCGCCAGCGCATCACCCGGGTTGCCGCCCCTGCAACCCAGGCGGACACGGCCCACCGGTAGCCCAATCGATCAACTCGACCGTGTGCACGGCCGGAAGTTTCGTGCCCGCAGCGATCTGCGTCATGCAGCCGATATTGCCTGCCGCAATAACATCAGGTCGCAATCTTTCGATAGTCCCGACTTTGCGCGCGCGCAACCTCCTTGCGATGTCCGGCTGCAGAATATTGTACGTTCCGGCCGAGCCACAACAAAGATGTCCGTCCGGTACGTCGTGGACGACGAAGCCGAGCTTGGCGAGCAGCTCCTTCGGCTGACGCGTCACGCGCTGACCGTGCTGCAGCGAGCAGGCCGAATGGTAGGCGACATGGAGCGGGGCGGCGTTCGGCCCTGCCGCCAGCGGCAAGCTGGTTAAATATTCGGCAATGTCCTTGGCGAGGCCTGCCACCCTTCCGGCGCGGGCGGCATAGGCCGGATCGGTTCGCAGCATGAAACCGTAATCCTTTACCGTGGTGCCGCAGCCCGACGTGGTGATGACGATGGCATCGAGGTTGGCGAGCCTGGTCCAGGCGTCGATATTGGCGCGCGCTTGCGCCAAAGCCTCGTGCTCGCGGCCCATATGATGGACCAGCGAGCCGCAGCAGCCGGCGCCTTCGGCGACGATGACGTCGACGCCCTGGCGGTTGAGGACGCGAATGGCGGCGGCGTTGATTTGCGGCGCCAACAGATCGTTGACGCAGCCGGCAAGGAGCGCGACGCGGCCCTTCCGGACCGGCCCTGCGGCGCGATAGAGGCCTGGAGCCACCGGAGCATAAGGGAGCCGCCCCGGCACCAAACGCAGCATGGCGGCGAGCCGCTCGAGGCCCAGGGCCTCGGCAAGGCTGGCAAACGGCTTGCCGAGAATCGCGGCCGCAAGCGCGACGCGGAAGCGCCGCGGATAGGGCATCAAGGCGGCCAGCAGCGCCCGCAGCAGCCGGTCGGCGAAGGGTCGGCGATAGGTGCGATCGATATGGGCGCGGGCGTGGTCGACGAGGTGCATGTAGTGCACGCCCGACGGGCAGGTCGTCATGCAGGCAAGGCACGACAGGCAACGGTCGATGTGCAGCGCGACTTCCGCCGTCGCCGCCCGGTCGTTCTCGAGCATGTCCTTGATGAGGTAGATGCGTCCGCGCGGCGAATCGAGTTCGTTGCCGTCGAGCACGTAGGTCGGACAGGTGGCGGTGCAGAAACCGCAATGTACGCAGGCGCGCAGGATCTTTTCCGATTCGGCGATGTCCGGATCGGCAAGCTGGGAGAGGGTGAATGAGGTTTGCATGTCAGATTAGCGTCGGAATGGCGGCGCCGCCTGCCCGGGATGACGGTCGGCCCGCAATCTTAACGATCCCCGGTCGGCGATGCATCAGCGCGTGCCATGCCGCATTCGGGAAACGAAGGTGACGCGAACGGTGCGCCATCACACGCCCGCCCACATACGGCCGGGATTGAGGACCCCGCGGGGATCGAAGCTTTCCTTGAGCCGCTTGGTCAATGCCGCCATGGGTCCGGCCTCCGGCGTGAAGACGGCAAGTGCGGCACGCACCGCCGCCGGCGCCCGGATCAGCGTGGCATGCCCGCCGGCCGCGGTGACAATCGTGCGCACGAGCGGCGCCGCCGCATCGTCCGAGGGCGGCAATGCCGCCCAGATTAGCCCCCCGGCCCAGTCGTACACGACCTCCGCCTGGGCCTGCTCCGCGAGCGCGTTACCGACCGTTGCCCCGTGCGATGGCGCGACGGAAATGCGCCAGACATAACGCGCGCCGGCGGCACCGCGCGCCGCGAACGGTTCGACGTCGCGGATCGCGCGCCACAGCGCGTGCGAAGCCTCGCCGGACAGGGTCCCAAGCGCGCCGGACCGCGCCAATATCTGTTCGAGCAGGCTTTTGCGGTGCAGGACCGAAGGGGCGAAGCCTTCGAGGCGGAACGCCGTGACCGCTTGGCGCGCCGACGCGACGGCGGGAATTCGGGCGGCGGCCACCGCCGGCAGATGCGCGGCGGCCGAGACATCGGCATAGGAGCCCATCACCCCAGTCATCGCCTCCGCAGCCGCCCTATCGTCGAGGCCGAGCGCCAGCACGGTCGCCGCGGCCTCGGCCCGCGGCAGGGTTTTGACCGTGACCTCCGTCATGGCAGCGAGCGTGCCCCAGGAGCCGGCCAACAGCTTGCAAAGATCGTAGCCGGTGACGTTCTTCACCACGCGCCCGCCGGATTTGAAGGTCTCGCCGCGGCCGGAAACCGCGCGGACGCCGAGGAAATGGTCGCGCGCGGCACCGGCCTTGATGCGCCGCGGCCCCGAGACATTGGCGGCGAGCACGCCGCCGATCGTGGCCGTTCCAGGGCCGGCGCCGAGGAGCGGCCCGTAATCCATCGGCTCGAAAGCAAGCTCCTGGGCGCTCGCCGCCGCGAGCGCCTCGATCTCGGCAAGCAGCGTGCCGGCCTTGGCCGACAGCACGAGCTCCGCCGGCTCGTACAGCGTGACGCCGGAAAGTCCCGACAGGTCGAGCGTGGCATCCCATTGCGCGGCGCGGCCGATCGCGCGCTTCGAGCCGCCGCCGACAATTTCCAGCGTCTTGCCGCCGCCGAGCGCCCAGCCGATGGCCTCTTCGACGTCGGCCGCCTGATGCGGGGTGAGGTGACCGCTCATTAAATGATTCGGTATCATCTCCCGTCGCGCGCCGGGAGAGGCTGGCCGCGCGCGTCGCGAGTCGCAAGACGAGGTCTGCGGATTAGGCTAGCGTGGGCGGCATACACGGTTGATTTTGCGGCCGGGCTGCCGGAATTTCCGAGATCGGAACGCGGGCACCGGCTTCGCCTTCTGGAGGGGACTGATGGGGCTTGAACTGCGCCGCGGCGCACCGGCCGATGCGACCGAGTGCGGGCAAATCTGCTTTACTGCCTTCAAGGCCATTGGCGAACGGCACAATTTTCCGCGCGATTTTCCGTCGCCGGAAGTCGCCGCCGGCTTGATGGCGTTTCTCCTCGCCCACCCGAAATTCTACGCCACCGTGGCCGAGCTGGACGGCCGGATCGTCGGCAGCAATTTCATGGACGAGCGGTCCGCCATCGCCGGCATCGGCCCGATCTCGGTCGACCCAAACGTCCAGAGCAAGGGCGTCGGCCGGCGATTGATGGAGAACATGCTCGCTCGCGTGCACGCGCAGGGATTTGCCGGGGTCCGGTTGGTTCAGGCCGGCTACAACAATCAGACGCTTTGCCTGTACAGCAAGCTCGGATTTCAGACGCGCGAGCCGCTGTCGCTCGTGACCGGAACGCCGGCGAACGCCAAGCTCGCCGGCTATGACGTGCGCAGCGCCGACGCGAACGACATCGAAGCCTGCAACCGATTATGCCGCGCGGTTCACGGCCATGATCGCGCGGTCGAGGTGGCGGAGGCCGTCGCGGCAGGGACCGCAACCGTCGTTGAGCATCTCGGCCGCCTGACAGGCTATGCCACGACCATCGGCTTCTTCGCCCACGCCGTGAGCGAGACCAACGAGGGCATGATGGCCCTGATCGGCGCGGCAAAGTCCATCGTCGGGCCCGGAATATTGGTGCCGACGCGCAATCACAGCCTGTTCACCTGGTGCCTGAACAACGATCTTCAGCTCGTGCAACAGATGACGCTGATGACCATCGGCCTCTACGGCGAGCCTTCGGGCGCATACCTGCCGTCGGTCCTCTATTGAGCGGCGCCGGGCGCAACGCGTTTTCGCGGCCGCGGCTAACGGGAGAGGCAGCGTCCGGCTTGTTGCCGAGACATCGCCCCGCGTGCGGCGGGACGCGGTTCAGAACCGCGGCAGGTCCGGAAACGCCACCTTGCCGGCATGGACGTGCATGCGGCCGAGCTCGGCGCAGCGGTGCAGCGTCGGAAACATTTTGCCGGGATTGAGCAGGCCCTTGTCGTCGAAGGCGCATTTGAGCCGCTGCTGCTGATCGAGATCGGTCTCGGAAAACATCACCGGCATCAGGTCGCGCTTCTCGACGCCGACGCCGTGCTCGCCGGTGAGCACGCCGCCGACTTCGACGCAGAGCTTGAGAATGTCGGCGCCGAACTGTTCGGCGCGCTCCAGCTCGCCCGGCTTGTTGGCGTCGTAGAGGATGAGCGGATGCAGGTTGCCGTCGCCGGCATGAAACACGTTGGCGACGCGCAAGCGGTATTGCGCCGACAAGTCCCTGATGCGGCGCAGCACCAAAGGCAGTTGCCGGCGCGGAATGGTGCCGTCCATGCAGTAGTAATCCGGCGAGATGCGGCCGACCGCGGGGAAAGCCGCCTTGCGCCCGGCCCAGAACAGTAGCCGCTCCGCCTCGGAATTGGAGACCCGGCAGGTCAGCGCCCGGCACTGCCGGGCGATAGTCTCCACGCGTTCGAGCAGATGATCGACTTCGGCCCGGGGACCGTCGAGCTCGACGATCAGGAGCGCCTCGACATCGAGCGGATAGCCGGCCTCGACGAACTCCTCGGCGGCATGAATCGCCGGGCGGTCCATCATCTCCATGCCGCCCGGGATGATGCCGGCGCCGATGATGCGGGCGACGCATTCGCCGGCTTCCTCCGCGGCGGCAAAGCCGATCAGCGCCGCGCGCGCGCATTCCGGCTTCTTGAGGAGGCGCACGGTCACCTCGGTCACCACGCCGAGAAGGCCCTCGGAGCCGGTGACGATGCCCATGAGATCGTAGCCGGCGGCGTCGAGATGGCTGCCGCCGAAGCGCAGCACCTCGCCGCTCATCAGCACCAGTTCGCAGCCCAGCACATTGTTGGTGGTGACGCCGTATTTGAGGCAATGCACGCCCCCGGAATTCTCCGCGACGTTGCCGCCGATGGTGCAGGCGATCTGCGAGGACGGATCGGGCGCGTAATAGAATCCGGCGCTATCGACCGCCTGCGAGACTGCAAGATTGGTGACGCCCGGCTCGACCACGGCGACGCGGTCGGCGAAATCGATCGCGCGGATGCGGTTGAATTTGGCCATGCCGAGAAGGACACCGTCGCCGAGCGGCAGCGCCCCGCCCGACAGCGATGTCCCGGCCCCGCGCGGCACCACCTTGATGCCGTGGCGATGGCAATAGCCAAGAACGGCGGCGACCTGCGCGGTCGTCTCCGGGAGCACGACGACCATGGGCAGCGCGCGATAGGCAGTGAGCCCGTCGCTTTCGTAGGGGCGCATGGCCTCGTCTGAGTCGATCACGCCCTCGCCCGGCACGATGCGTTTGAGCGCCGCGACAATCTCGGCACGGCGGGAGAGCACCGCAGCGTCGCTTTCGGGTATGGCTACGACCATGACAGTCGCCTCCGCCGCGATAGGCAATCTGGGATCATTATAGCGAAGATTGCGCTTTTGGCGCGTCACCACGTCGCGAGTTGCCGAAAAACAACAATGCCGTGAGATTCACCGCTGTCGCCATTTTTGAGATTGGTACCAACGCGTGATGGTTCTAATCTTCTTGCGCCTCGGGAAAAGAGAAGCTGCCCGCGGCATCGGTTCGCGGGGGGCGTTTGGTTGGGTAGGGCCTGCGATGAGGCGGGTTGCTCATCGTTCTGTTTTCCTTCGGCGGAGTTCCGGATTGAGCTTAGCCGCCGCGGTGTTGCTGGCCGGGCTCTTCAGCATGTGGAGCGCGGCGCCGGCGGCGGCGCTGCCGAGTTACGCCCGCCAGACCGGACAGCCCTGCGGGTCGTGCCACACCGATTTTGCTGGCCTTACGCCGTACGGTCGTCGCTTCAAGATCGAAGGCTACACGCTCGGCGGCGGGGCCTACCGCACCACCTTGTTCCCGACCTCGGAAGATTCCGGCGACAACAATCGAAAAGACTGGGTGCCGCCAATCTCGATGATGGCAATCGCCGGCTTTACCAACACGCAAGCGCCGCTGCCGTCGCCGACCGCGCCGTACAACGCGAATAACAACGTCGTCCTGTCGCCGGTAAGCTTTTTCTGGGGCGGCGCCATCACCGATCATATCGGTGCATTTCAGCAGGTTACCTACAATGCGCCGCCGCCCGGCGGTTTCGGCACGGATCCGTTCGGGCATAACTGGACATGGGACAATACCGATATCCGTTATGCCGATTCCACGAGGATTGGCGGGGTCAACCTCATCTACGGAATCACGGCGAATAATAATCCGACCGTCCAGGATCCCTGGAATACGACTCCAGCTTGGGCGTTCCCCTACGTCGCTTCGACGCTCGGCGCCGGCTTTGGACCGACGACGGTCATAGACGGAGCGTTCGCCGCCCATGTCGCCAGCGTCGGCGCCTATGGATTCTTCAACGACGCGCTTTATCTGGAAGCCTCGGTCTACACGACGCTCAGTCCAAACATTCAGAACGATCTCGGAACAGATCCGTTCGACGCGCCTGGACTGCTCGATGCGGCGCCGTATTGGCGTGTCGCCTACGAGCCGCACTGGGGCAACCATTGGCTCGAGTTCGGCACCTTCGGCATGTACGCACCCGTCCATCCCTGGACGATGGCGGGCACCGCAATCACCACGACCTTCCCGCAGACCGACAACTACACCGACGTCGGCTTCGACACTCAGTACCAATATCAGGGCGACAATTTTTGGGTCACGCTCCGCGGCGTCTACATCTACGAGCTGCAAAAGCTCAACGCCAGCTTCGCCAACGGACTTGCCGCGAATCCGACAAATACGCTCAACGAAGCGCGGGCTTATGCCTCCCTCGCCTACGGCAACGACAACCGCGTCGTCCTTACCGGTCAATATTTTACCAGCTGGGGAAGCCCGGACGCGGTGTTGTACGGCGGCAGCCCGAACAGCGACGGTTGGATCGCTGAGATCGCCTACATTCCGTTCATCAGCAGCCAGGCGCCGGGATGGCCGTGGTTCAACCTGCGCCTTGGGCTGCAATACACCTGGTACACCGAATTCAACGGCACGTCTGTCGGCGCCAGCGCCAACAACACGCTGTTCCTTTACGCGTGGATAGCGATGTAGCGGAATTGTTTTTGAGGGGCCGTGGATGAAAGCAACCCTGCTGGCAGGCGCCGCGCTCTTGCTCCTGACCGGTTCGGCATTTGCCGCCGATCTGGAAGTGACCGCCACCGGCGCGCCACAAGTCTTCTCATGGACCGGCTGCTATGGTGGCGGCCAGGCCGGCGGCGCGTTTGGGCAAAAGACCCTGACCGACAGCGCGGGTGTGCTTGCTCCGGTAACCGGATTTGGCTCGGCGAACCTTGCCATCAGCGGTTACATGGTTGGCGGGCAGGTGGGTTGCGACTACCAGTTTGCGGCCAATTGGGTTGCCGGCATCGAAGGGGCGGCGGCCGGCGGCAGTATCGACGGCAGCACCGGCGTGGCGCAGCCGCTGGCTATTCCGGGCGACAGCGCAACGTTCAAGGCGACAACGGACATGCTGACCAGCGTGACGGCTCGCGTCGGGTACGCGCGCGACCGTTGGCTGTTCTACGCAAAAGGCGGCGCCGCGATGGCCTCCGACAAATACAGCGCAATCGGAACGTTTCTGGGCACGCCCTACGATCTTGAGGGCACCGAGAGCCGCTGGGGCTGGACCGCCGGGGCCGGCATCGAGTGGGCATTCTGGCACAACTGGTCGCTCAGGCTCGAATACGACTATTACGGCTTAGGCAGCCGCAGCGTCACCTTGATCGACGCGAATACGGGCAATATCGGCCCCGAGAACATCAATCAGACCATCCAGGTGGTCAAAGTCGGCTTGAATCTTCATGTCTTTGCAACCCCTGCAGCCGCTCTGCCAAGATGGTGACGACGAAATGCGCCTGACATCTCGGCACCTTCTGCAAAGACATGCGCGGCGCTTTGCCTGGGTCGTCGTCCTGCAGCCGGTGTTGGCGGCAGCCGTTTTGACCGCGGCGCTGCGCGCCGACAACGCCAACAAGGACGCGGTTCCCAAGCCGGAGCTTGATGCCAAATTGGCGTATTGTCAGGTGTGTCATGGCGCAAAGGGGCAAGGTTTTCGCGGCTATTATGCAATCCCGCGTCTCGCCGGCCAGCAACCGGAATATTTCAAGAACCAGCTCGAAGCCTTTATCCAGCATCGGCGAACCAACGTCATCATGTTCAACGTGGCGCACGTTTTGAGTCCGGCGATGGAGACGTCGCTTGCCGCGAGCTTTCAGGTTTTCAATCCCAAACCGCTCGGCGGCGCACCAAAGAACGTCGTGGCCGCTGGGAAGAAAATCTATGAAGAGGGCATCCCGGATGCGAGCGTTCCGCCCTGCTCTTCGTGTCACGGTCCGCAAGCCAAGGGCGACGGCCAATTTCCCCGTCTCGCCGGTCAGTTGAACGATTATATTTTCAACAAGCTGACCGACTGGAGCAAAGAGCGAGGCCAAAATCCGGCCAATCCGGACGCTTCGGCGATCATGGAGCCGATAGCGCACAGCCTGACCAAGGCGCAAATCGAAGCCGTCGCGGCTTACGTCAGCTATTTGGAGTGATTTCGGTCGAAGTCATGAAGAAGATAAAATCATATTCGACCGTCGGTGCCGGCGCCGTTGGACGTCGCCGACGCCGGGCGCTCCGCCTGGTCAGTCTGATCGGCGCGCCGGTGGCGCTGCCGGCAGCGATACTGGCCCTGGTTTTCATCTCGACCGGGCACGCCGATAGCATCGAGCGCCAACTGCCGGCGAGCGGCGGCTTTGCAGCCAAGATGCAGTATTGCGAGGACTGCCACGGACCGTCGGGACAGGGTTATCGCGGATTCTTCCCAATACCGCGGCTCGCCGGACAACAGACCGAATATTTTGAGAACCAGTTGCGGGCGTTTGTCGAGCGCAGGAGGCCCAACAACATCATGGCCAACGTTGCGCACGTATTAAGTCCGTCGATGATCACTGCTCTGGCAAAGCATTTTCGCTCATTGAACCCTTCGCCGCTCGGCGGTGCGCCACGGCATCTGGTCGCCACCGGGAGAAAGATATTTGAAGATGGCGTACCCGACGCCAACGTCGCTGCCTGCGCCGCATGCCACGGTCCGGACGCGACGGGCCACGGCCAGATCCCGCGCCTGGCGGGTCAGCTTTATCCGTATCTAGTCAAGGCCCTGAGCAACTGGGGCAAGGAACGTGGTCAACTTCCGGGGCACCCGGACACCTCGTTCATCATGGCGCCGGTTGCACACAGCCTGAAGAGGCCGGAAATCGAGGCCGTGGCCGCCTATCTCAGTAATGTGAAATGACTGCCTTCGTCCCGTGCGGAAAGGGGAAGCGTGGAAATCGGATCATGAGACAGACTTCGCTGAAAATAGCGGCATTGGCGATTGTCTCCGTGACGGCTTCAATCGCCTCGGCACGGGCGGAGAGCCTCATCATCCGCAATTGCACCTGGTGCCACGGCTCGTCGGCGCAGGGCTACACCCCGGCGCCGCGGCTTGCCGGGCAACACGTCGCCTATACGGAAAGCCAGCTGCTGAGCTTTCGCACCCACGTGCGGGACAATCCGTTCTCAAAACAATACATGTGGGGGGCCGCGGCCAATCTCAGTCCGCAGACTGTTCACGCGTTAGCCACGTATTTTGCCGCATTGCCCGCGGAGGCGGCAAATGACGGAGACAGGGAGCTCAGGGCGATCGGAAGAACCATATACCAACAGGGGCTTCCGGATGCGAACATTGCCGCCTGCGCAGCTTGTCACGGCCCGCGCGGCGAGGGCGTGGCAACTATCCCCCGCTTAGGAGGATTGGCGTACACCTACCTCAAACGAAGACTCCAACAATGGGGCGAGGGCTATCACGCCGCCGCCCGGCCGCCGATGCCTCGCATTGCGCGCAAATTATCCGGCGCCCAAATCGAAGCGCTCGCCTCGTACCTCAGTTTCGTCAAGTAGGCCGACCTGCCGATAAGCCGCGGCTACGCCGCCAGGATTCAGTGCGGCATCCTGAGGTATTGCGCCGCCCGCGGACAGTTCTGCACGGCACCAATCGTGGCGAGCGTCGCGGCGTTCGGACAATGCTCCTGCCACCTGGCCCAGCCGGCGTCGTCGAATGGCCGGGCGAGGTCCTCCGCACAGGCTGCTTTGCGGAGGCACAAGGCGCATCGGCCCTGCAGCTCACGGAACAGCAGAGGATCGTTATCCGCCAGCTCCCGCCGGTCGATCTGCAGCCTGTCCATGCAGTCAAACAAGAGACTGGAATCGTAAAAATAACGCGGCAACCTCAGGTCATCCGCCGGCGCCAAATCAACAGATACGGCCCCTTGTTGCCCTCGCGTAGACATCGGCGGCCTCCTATCAGCCTTCAGCTGTTGGCAGTCTTGTCGCTTTGCGGCCTGCCGCATTGACATGGATCAAGCGCAGCATTGCGGTTCGCTAGCCGCCGCTCGGTGGGGTCAGGTTAAGGCGATTGATCTGACGCAAAGCCAGCATCGATTGATCGTCTCATATTTGCTTTCGTCTTTTGGATACTGCATCGAGAGGAGGGTTAAATGTCAGCCCTACGTCATGCTTGGCAAGGCTGGTCGCCGCGCGAAGCGATCTCGCAATGGTGGCGCGATTGGAGCGACCGAGGCTCGCCGTCGGAACTGCGCTGCTGTGCGGAGGAGGAGATCGCCCGCATGGCAAAGGAAGCCGGCCTGTCCGTTTCCGAACTGCACAGTCTGGCGCGCAAGGGTCCCCATGCGGCCGATCTTTTGCTCCGGCGCATGACAGCGCTCGGCCTCGACCCGAACGAGGTGTCGCGGACCGAGCGGGCGACGTTCCAGGATATGCAACGCGTCTGCTCCATGTGCGCAAGCCACCGGCATTGCGCGCAAGACCTGGCGCACCGTCCGGACAACCCGGAATGGCGGGAATATTGTCCCAATGCCGAAACGCTCACGGCCCTGAACGCGATGCCGTGGTCGGCGCGGGCCGAGTGGTAGCTTCGGCGCCGGCGCGGGCCGCTCGTGTTTCGGTGTTGTTTTCGCCGGGCTGACGGCGCGCGTTGCGACGCTGTGTGCGCGCGTGGCCTATTGACGCGCCAAGGGCAAAAGGGAAGATAGCAGCGCCGCCGGGCGGCCGGCGGCTGCGGCGGCGATTGCAGGGCGGCAGCGCGGATTTGGGGCTGGAAAATGATGCTGAAGACGTTGATGGTGACTGCCGCCGTGATTGCAATGTCGACGGCAGCCGGACTGGCGCAGGATGCCGAGAAGGGCGCGACCGTATTCAAGAAGTATTGCAGCCCCTGCCATCGGATCGGTCCCGGGGCGCAGAACCTCGTCGGCCCCGAACTCGATGGCCTCGACGGGCGCCATTCCGGCAGCGCCGCCAACTATAATTATTCCCAGGCCAACAAGAATTCGGGCATCGTCTGGAACGAACAGACCTTCAAAGAGTACATCAAGGATCCCAGGACCAAGATTCCAGGCACCAAAATGATATTCGCCGGCGTCAAGAACGAGCAGGATATCAACAATCTGTGGGCCTATCTCAAGCAGTTCGACGCGCAGGGCAACGTGAAAAAGTAGCCGGAGCGGCACTCATTGATTTCGCGCAAGGCGGCTCGGCCGGTCGTTCGATAATTGCGATAAATCAGCTTACGCTGGTTCGTTGAATCCCCGCCAACCGGAGGAAATGCCGACATGATCAAGGATATCGTCGTCAATCTGAGCGTTGGCGACCAGACCGGCCCGGCCGGCGACTATGCCGTATCGGTCGCCGCCGCGTTCGACGCGCATTTGGCCGGGATAGCCTTCCGCTACGATCCGGTGGTGCCGGTGTCGGGCGCCGGCTACGTGCCCGCCGAGGTGATCGAGGCCCAGGAGCGCGACAGCGCCAGCGCCGCCAAAGCGGCGCTCGAACATTTTACCGCCGCGTGCGACCGCGCCGGCGTGACCGCCGAACCGTTGACCCTGAGCGCGAGCTTCTCCGGCGTCGGCGACCAGTTCGGCCGCATCGCACGGCGCTTCGATCTGTCGATTGTCGGTCAAGCCGAGCCGGAAAAGAGCGCGGTCGAAGAGATCATTGCTGAAGCGGCGCTGTTCGAATCCGGCCGGCCGGTCATCATCGTGCCCTATATCCAGAGACAGCCGCTCAAGCTCGACAACGTCATGTTGTGCTGGGACGGCAGCCGCGCGGCAACGCGCGCCATTTCCGATGCCATGCCGTTCCTGGAGCGCTCGGGACACGTCGAACTCGTCATCGTCACCAACGAGACCGGCAAGCGGGACGAGATCGAAGGCGCCGACATGGGCGGGCACCTCGCCCGCCACGGCCTCAATGTGGAGGTCAAGCGCACCGTGCTCGGCGATATCGACGTGGCCGACGTGATCCTGTCGCACGCCGCCGACGCCAGCACCGATTTCATCGTCATGGGCGGCTACGGCCACTCAAGACTGCGTGAATTCGTCCTCGGCGGCGTCACCCGCAGTATTTTCCGGTCGATGACGGCGCCGGTGCTGATGTCGCACTGACCGCGGGGGCTCCCGAATTCCCGGAGCCTACGCGATCGCCCGCACCTGAAACCGCGCGTCCGCTCTGATTGCGGACTGCTGATGCCGGCTGCCCAATTCATGGCCCAATTCATGGCCCAATTCATGGCATTGACGCCCGAATAGCGGGCGTGTCACGTTTTCGCGACCCTTTCGTCTGCCTTGGCCCACTTAAAGCCGGCGACAGCCCGACGACGCCTGGCGGCGAAAGATCGAGGCAAAGCGGGGTCGAGGAGGAAGGTCCAGATGGCGGCTCGCTCCGCATGACCGAAATCCCGCCGTCGGCGTCGCTCGGATGGTCGCACGGCTCTCCACACTTGTTGGAGATCGACGACCTGACCATGCGCTTCGGCGGCATCGTCGCGCTCGACGGCGTGACCTTCTCGGTGGATCAGGGCAGGATCGTCGGGTTGATCGGCCCCAACGGCGCCGGCAAGACCACTCTCTTCAACTGCCTGAGCCGCCTCTATCGGCAGGTGCGCGGCGACATCCGGCTCGACGGACGATCGCTGCGCCGCAGCGCGCCGTCGGACATCGCCACACTTGGCGTCGGACGCACCTTCCAGGCGCCTAGCCTATTTGCCTCGATGTCGGTGCTCGACAACGTGAAAGTCGGCGCCCATGCGCGCGGCCGCAGCGAACCGCTGACGGACGCCTTGACGCTGCCGCTGGCCCGCGCCGAGGAACGGGTCCTCGACGCCACCGCGCGCGAAAAGCTTGCATTCGTCGGGCTCGAGAACATCGCGGCGCAGCCGGCGGCCAATCTGTCGCTCGGCGCGCGCAAGCGCGTGGAACTGGCGCGCGCGCTCGCCGCGCAGCCGCTCCTCCTCCTGCTCGACGAGCCGGCCGGCGGCCTCAATCACGAGGAGGTTGCTGAACTCGGCACGCTCATTCGCGCCATCCGCGACAAGCTCGGCATCACCGTGCTTCTGGTCGAGCATCACATGGGCCTGGTGATGAGCCTTTCCGATCAGGTCGTGGTGCTCAATTTCGGCCGCGTGATCGCCGACGGACCGCCGGAAGACGTGCGCTGTAATCCCGCGGTCACCGAGGCCTATCTGGGAACGCGGCACTGATGGCGCCGATCCTTGAGTTGCGGGCGCTCAAGGCCTTCTACGGCCAGTCCGAGGTCGTGCACGGCATCGACGTCGCCGTCGAGGAAGGCGGCATGACCGTGCTGCTCGGCGCCAACGGCGCGGGCAAGACCACGACGCTGCGCGCCATCTGCGGCATGGTGCGCAGCGAAGGCGAAATCCTCTTCGCCGGACAGAAGCTGCATCGCCGCGCCACCGAAGACATCGCCGGCCTCGGCGTCGCCCACGTCCCGGAGGGACGCGGCACCTTCATCGGGCTCACGGTCGAGGAAAACCTGCGCCTCGGCGGCTATACTCGGCGCCGCCGCGCGCAAGAGGGCGTGCAGCGCATGTACGGCTATTTTCCCATCCTGGCGCAGAGGCGCCGGCAGCAGGCCGGCGCCTTGTCCGGCGGCGAGCAGCAGATGCTGGCCATTGCGCGCGCGCTGATGATGGGTCCGCGGCTTCTCGTGCTCGACGAGCCGTCGTTCGGCCTTGCTCCGCGCATCGTCGATGACATTTTCGCCATCGTCGAACGCATCCGCCGCGACGAGCGCGTCAGCGTGCTCTTGGTCGAGCAGAACGCAAGCCTCGCCCTGCAGCTCGCCGATCACGCCTATCTGATCGAAACCGGTTATGTGGTCGCCTCCGGAACCGCCAAGGCGCTCGCCGACGATCCCCAGATCCGCCGCTCCTATCTCGGATACTGACGGCCCGGCGATGCACCAGCTGTTGCAGCAGATTTTCTCGGGACTCGCCGCCGGCGCGATCTATGCAAGCGTGGCGCTGGCGCTGGTGATGATCTACCGCGCCACCGACCTCGTTAACTTCGCCCAGGGCGAGATGGCGATGTTCTCCACCTACATCGCCTGGACGCTGGTGAATGCCGGCCTGCCGTTCTGGGCGGCCTTCGTGATCACGCTGATCGTTTCGTTCGCCGGCGGCATGGTGATCGAACGCCTGCTGATCCGGCCGGTCGAAAACGCGCCCGTGCTCGCTGCCGTGATCGTCACCATCGGCCTGCTCTTGATCTTCAATTCGGTGGCCGGCTGGATCTACAGCTACACCGTGCAGGATTTCCCGAGCCCGTTTCCCGACCGCCCGGTGTTCGGCGCGCTGATGACGACGCGCGATCTCGGCGTGATCGCGGTGACGCTGGTGATGCTCGCGCTCTTGTTCGCGTTCTTCCGCTTCACCTCGACCGGGCTGGCGATGCGGGCCGCGGCACAGAATCCGGTTTCGGCTCGGCTGTGCGGTATCCGCGTCGGACGCATGCTGGCCATCGGCTGGGGCTTGGCGGCGGCAATCGGCGCGACCGCGGGAATCATGGTGGCGCCGGTGCTGTTTCTTGATCCAAACATGATGGGTGGCGTGCTCATCTACGCCTTCACCGGCGCGCTTCTCGGCGGTATCACCAGTCCGGTCGGCGCCGTTGTCGGCGGCCTGATCGTCGGCGTGACGGAAAACCTGGTCGGTACCTATCTTATCGCCAGCCAGTTGAAGCTGACGGTGGCCTTCGCCCTGATCATTTTGGTGCTGGTGTTTCGGCCGAACGGCTTGTTCGGCACGGCCATCGTGAAGCGGGTGTAGGAATGGAGAGGCCGCTCGGCATCGCCGCTCCTGGCGTGCTCGCCGGCGACCGCTATGCCGGGCTGACTGCCGGGGCCTGGCGCTGGATCGCCGCGCTGGTCGCGATCGCGCTCGCGGCAGCGCTGCCGTTCGGCTTGAGCAAATATCACGTGTTCGAGCTGACCATGGTGATGATCTATGCCATCGCCGTGCTCGGCCTGAACATCCTGACCGGCTACAACGGCCAGATTTCGCTCGGCCACGGCGGCTTCTTCGCCGCCGGCGCCTACACGGCGGCCATCCTGATGCATCGCTACGGCGTGCCGTATTGGGCGACGTTGCCGCCGGCGGGGCTGATCTGCTTCGTGCTCGGCATCCTGTTCGGGCTGCCGGCGTTGCGCTTCGAGGGTCCGTATCTGGCGTTGGTGACGCTGGCGATGGCGCTCGCCACGCCGCAATTGCTCAAATATTTCGACACCTGGACTGGCGGCCAGCAGGGCATCAACCTGGTGAAACCCTCGCCGCCGGCGGATCTTCCGCTCGACCGGGATCGCTGGCTCTATCTTTTCGTGCTCGTCATCCTGATCGTGGCGATGCGGATCGCCGCCAATCTGCTACATGGGCGCACCGGCCGTGCCCTCGTCGCCATCCGCGACCATCCGATTGCCGCCGCGGCGATGGGGATCAACAACGCCCGCTACAAGACGCTCGCCTTCGGCACTTCGACGCTGTTCACCGGCGTCGCCGGCGCGCTTGCCGCCATCGTGGTCGGTTACGTCTCGCCGGAGGGCTACAGCATTTTCCTGTCGGTGTCGTTCCTGGTCGGCTCGGCCGTCGGCGGCATTGCAACCATCGGCGGCGCCGTCATCGGCGGATTGTTCATCGAATACGTGCCCAATCTCGCCAACGACATATCCGAAGCCGCGCCTTGGGCGGTCTACGGGCTCGCCATGCTCGTGTTCATGTATTCGATGCCGCGCGGCGTCGTCGGCACGCTAGCGCCTCTGATCAGCCAGCGACGACGACGGCTGGCGCTGCGTTGGGCGGGCATCGAAAGGAAAGGGTCGGTGGAATCATGACGATGACGCCGATGAAGCAGATGGAGCTGGCGAAGTTTCGACGGCAGCTCCTGGAAACCGTTCGGCGCGGTCATTTCAGGTACGGCCGACTGAGAGCGTGAACCGGAAAAGGCGCTACCGGTCTTCCAAAAGGATCATGCTCCAGCAAAAACTTACGGGCGCAATCGATGTGCCTTGAGCGATGGTGCGCTGGCGGAAAACCGGCAAGACGTGACCGCCCCGGCGGGCTATAGTGGGCGGCGGAAGTGCCCGTGCCAACAATTAAACAGGAGGACGCCATGACAAGAAAACAGTTGCTTCTAAGAAGCCTTGCCGCGACAGCGGGCTTGGCGCTCGCGAGCGGCCTGGCTTTCGCCGCGGGGCAATACGGGCCGGGCGCAAGCGACACCGAAATCAAGATCGGCAACACCATGCCCTATAGCGGGCCCGCCTCGGCCTACGGCGTTATCGGCAAGACCGAGGCCGCTTACTTCAACATGATCAACGAGCATGGCGGCATCAACGGCCGCAAGATCAACTTCATCAGTCGCGACGACGGCTACAGTCCGCCGAAGACCGTCGAGCAGGTACGCAAACTGGTCGAAGAAGACCACGTGTTGTTCCTGTTCCAAACCCTCGGAACGCCGCCGAACACCGCAATCCATGGCTACCTCAACGAGAATAAGGTGCCGCAATTGTTCGTCGCCACCGGCGCCGACAAGTGGAACGACCCGAAGAAGTTTCCTTGGACGATGGGTTGGCAGCCGAGTTATCGCATCGAGGCGCGCATCTATGCCCGCTACATCCTCAAGAACGTGCCCGATGCCAAGATCGCAGTGCTCTATCAGAACGACGATTTCGGCAAGGATTATCTTACCGGCCTGCGCGAAGGGCTCGGCGCCCAGGCCGACAAAATGATCGTCGCCACCAAGACCTACGAAACCACGGATCCGACCGTCGACTCGCAGATCGTGGCGTTGCAGGGGAGCGGAGCCAACGTTCTGCTGACGGCGGCTATCCCCAAATTCGCCGCGCAGGCGATCCGCAAAATCTACGACATCGGCTGGAAACCGACCCACCTGATTTCCAACGTATCGGCTTCAGTTAGGGCAGTGATGCAGCCGGCCGGACCTGAAAAGGCGGTTGGCATCATCACGGCGGCCTACCTCAAAGAACCGACCGATCCGCAATGGCAGGACACGCCCGAGTACAAGGACTGGCTGGCGTGGATGAAGAAATACAACACCTCTGCAAACCTGGCGGACTCCAATGCGGTCTACGGCTATTCGGTCGCGCAGACGATGATCGCCGTGCTTAAGGCATGCGGTGACAACCTTACGCGCGAAAACGTCATGAAACAGGCGGCCAACATTCACGACGAGAAACTGCCGATGCTGCTGCCTGGCATCGTTGTTTCGACCAGTCCGACCGATTTCGCGCCCATCAAACAAATGCAGCTGGCGAAATTCGACGGCACCACCTGGAAGCTGTTCGGCGAAGTGATCTCAGGGTCCGGCAGCTAGAGCATGATCCGCAACAAGCCTGCCCCCGGACCCGATCCGGGGGTGGACACCGGTTTTCCGAAAAGATCATGCTCCAGGAAAGACTTATAGAGCGCAATCGATTCAACCTAAAGCGATTGCGCTCTAGGATGCCCTCTCCGCTCGTCCCCGCCGCCGCGGCGGGGACGAGTTTTCCGAGCGGCGCCAGCTTCCCGCCGGCGCGGTCGTGATCGAAAAGCGCTACGCCGCGCCTTCGGCGGTTGGCAGTGCGGTTTGCACCACCAGTCCGCGGGCGCGGGCATCGGCAACGCCGAGCGCGCGGAGCGCCATCAGTGTCAGCGACTGCACCACGTCGCGCTCGCGTGTCGCAGCGTCCGGCGCCAGCGGGCCGATCGAGCCCTCGATCAGAAGGCCGGTGAGCGCCGCCGCCGCGAGCGCGGCCTCCTGTTCCGGCAGGTGACCCGCTTGCATGGTCGCGGTGATGCGGGCGGCGAATTCGGCGACCAGCGCTCGACGAAAGGCCACGCGCGCGTGATCGAGTTCGGCGTCGATCGGTTCGGCGAGCGCCGCGAACGAAAGCCTGCGCTGGCGCAGGGCGCGCACCACAAACGTCAGGATCGCTGCGGCAAGCGCCGACAGCGGGCCGGGCGCGCCGTCCGCGGCGCGGCGCAGTGCGCCCATCTCGCACTCGGCAATCTCCTGCAGCAGCGCCGCGACCAGTTCGGTCTTGCCGGGGAAGTAGCGGTAGACCGTGCCGGTAGCGATGCCGGCGCGTGCCGCAACGGTCGCAACCTGCACCGCGGCCATCCCGCCCTCGCTCGCCAAAAGCCGTGCCGCCGCCAGGATCGCGTCGCGGCGCGCAGCGAGCCTGCGTTCGACATTCTCGGTACGGCGATAGGGCATTGGCGGCCGAAGCGGCGGAATCGCCCGTGCATAGTAGCAAAGCCGGAACGATGATTCAGACCGGTCTCGCGCAGGAGCAAGCGCTGGTCTAGCCTGGTCGCTGTTTGAGCGCATTGGCGCGGATTTTCGCCAGCGTCGTCGCCGGGGTGATGCCGTCGGGATCGATGGCGAGCCGGATGATCGCCGGCTTGCCGGAGGCTTGCGCCTGCCGGAACGCCTCGGGGAAATCCTCGGTGCGCTCGACCGAGGCGCCGAAGCCGCCGAAGGCGCGCGCGTAAGCGGCGAAATCCGGGTTGCGCAATTCGGTCGCAAAAATGCGGCCGGGATATTCACGCTCCTGATGCATGCGGATGGTGCCGTAGATGCCGTTGTCGGCGATCACCACCACGAACGGCAGGCCGTATTGCACGGCGGTGGCGAATTCCTGACCGTTCATCAGAAAATCGCCATCGCCGGCAATGCAGATGATCGGCCGCTGCGGATAAAGCCGCTTCATGGCGACGGCGGCGGGCACGCCGTAGCCCATCGAGCCCGACGTCGGCGCCACGTGCTGGCCGAAACGGCGGAAGCGGAAGAAGCGATGAATCCAGGCCGCGTAATTCCCCGCGCCGTTGCAGAGGATCGCGTCGGCGGTCAGGTTCTCGCGCAGCCACACCATGACGGCGCCGAAATTGACCGGACCCGGCTGCTCGGTCGGCTTCTCCGTCCAGGCCACGTAATCGGCGTGCGCGGCGTCCGCCTGGCCGCGTCGCGCGGTTGCGACTTCGAACCCGTCGAGCGCGGCCGCGAATGCGGTCGGCGTCGCCTGGATCGGCAGGTGCGGACTATAGACCCGGCCAAGCTCTTCGGCGCCGGGATGCACGTGGACGAAGGTCATCTGCGGCCGCGGAATGTCGAACAGCGTATAGCTCTGCGACGGCAATTCGCCGAGCCGCCCGCCGATCAGCACGACCAGGTCGGCGGCTTTGATGCGCTCGACCAGCTTTGGATTCGGTCCGATGCCGAGATCGCCGGCATAGCAGGAATGGAGCGCATCGAAGAGGTGCAGGCGGCGGAACGTGGTGCAGACCGGCAGCGCGTATCTTTGCGCAAAGCGGGCGACACTGTCGGAAGCCGCTTGCGACCAGCGGCTGCCGCCGAGAATCAGCATCGGCGAGCGCGCGGCGCCGAGAAGCTGGGCGAATTGCGCCATCTCGTCGCGACCCGGCCAGGTCTCCACGATGGTGAACGGCGGCGCGTCGCCGACGGCACTGCGCTCGGTGAGCATGTCCTCGGGCAGGCTGACCACGACCGGTCCCGGCCGGCCGTTGGCGGCGGTGTAGAACGCGCGCGAGACGATCTCGGGCACCCGCGCTGGGTCCTCGATCTCCGTCGCCCATTTGCTGGTCGAGCCGAAGACGGCGCGGTAGTCGAGTTCCTGGAAGGCTTCGCGCTCGCGCATGTCGCGCGCCACTTGGCCGACGAACATGACGAGCGGCGTCGAATCCTGGCGCGCGATGTGGATGCCCGGCGCGGCGTTGGTGGCGCCCGGCCCGCGCGTGACGAAACAGACGCCGGGGCGGCCAGTGGCTTTGCCGACCGCTTCCGCCATCATCGCCGCGCCGCCCTCCTGCCGACACACGGTGACGGCAAGATCGCTGTCGCGCAACGCGTCGATCACCGCGAGATAGCTCTCCCCCGGCACGCAGAAGACGTGGCGCACGCCGTGAATGCGCAATTGGTCGACCAGAATCTCGGCCGCGGTGCGGAGATTGTCTTTGGCGCGCATGTCCCCTCCTGCGGGCGGTCGGCCGCGCAATGACGGCATCACTGGCACGGCATCACTAGATCAGTGCACTATCGTTGGCAAAAGTGAACCGTGACGGAAACAGGGTGCGACCGATGAGCGATGACGCCGACGGCCAGGAGGAGGTGTTCGCCTTCCTCGCCGATCCCGCCAACCATCACGGGTATAAAGTGCGGCGCATCGACACCCATGCGGCTTCCGTGTTCCTGGCCGGCGACCGCGCGCTCAAGATCAAGCGCGCCGTGCGCTTTCCGTTTCTCGACTATTCCACGCTGGACAAACGCAAGGCGGCCTGCGAATCCGAGCTTGCCGTCAATGCGCCCTATGCGCCCGAAATCTATCGCGGCGTCGTCCCGATCACCCGCGAGCGCAGCGGCCGGCTCGCGGTGGGCGGTACCGGCACCCCGGTGGAATGGGCGGTCGACATGCGCCGCTTCGACGAGAACCGCACGCTCGACCACCTGACCGATGCCATCGACGAAGATTTGGCCGATGCGCTCGGCCGCGCGGTCGCAGCCGCCCACGCCAAGGCGCGTCCGGTCGCCGCCGAGGCATGGATCGCTGCGCTCGGCGGGTATATCGACGAACACGCCGAGGCATTCCGCGCCCATCCGGAGATTTTTCCGGCGGCCGAAAACGACGCATTCGCCCGCGCCAGCCGCGCCGCCTACGAGCGCATCGTGCCGTTCCTGCGCGAGCGCGGACGCAGCGGCTTCGTGCGGCGCATCCATGGCGATCTGCATCTCGGCAACATCGTCCTGATCGACCACCGACCGGTGTTGTTCGACGCCATCGAGTTCAGCGACATCATCGCCACCGGCGATGTGTTCTACGATCTCGCCTTTCTGCTCATGGATCTGCTCGAGCGCGGACTGTCGCTTGCAGCCAATATCGTGCTCAACCGCTATCTGGCGCAGACCCGGCGGGCCGAGAATCTCGATGCGCTGGCGATGCTGCCGTTCTTTCTGTCGATGCGCGCAGCGATTCGCGCCAAGGTCAGCGTCGCGCGCCTCGAGCGCGCGAACGGGGGAGACCGGCGGGCCGTCATGCGCGCCACCCGCGCCTATTTCGCCTTCGCTCAAGAGGCGATCGCGCCGCCCGCGCCACGCTTGGTCGCCGTCGGCGGCCTGTCGGGCACCGGAAAGACCAGGCTCGCCCGGTCGCTGGCGCCGGACCTAAGGCCGATGCCCGGCGCCGTCATCGTGCGTTCCGACGTCGAACGCAAAGGCCTGTTCGGCATCGGCGAGACCGAGCGCTTGCCGGCCGGTGCCTACACCAGCGACGTCACCGAGCGCGTCTACGCGGCCCTCGTCGGCAAGGCGCAGCGCATTCTCGCCGCCGGTCATTCGGCCCTGATCGACGCGGTATTCGCCACCCCGCTGGAACGCGCCGCCGTGGCGGAAGCGGCGAAATCCGCGAATTTGCCGCTGCGCGGGTTGTTTCTCATCGCCGACCTCAAGACCCGACTGGCGCGGGTCGGCGGCCGCGCGCATGACGCCTCCGACGCCGACATGCAGGTTGCGCAGGCCCAGGAGCACTACGACCTCGGCCCGCTCGATTGGACCAAAGTCGACGCCGCCGGCAGCCCGGAAGCGACCCTCATGCGTGCCAAAGCCGCACTGGGCTCGGATTGATTGACGGCAGCGGCCCTGCGCCAATATAAGCGCGGTGCAAACCGGGCTGGCGAAAGGCGCGATTATGGCGAGCAGTGCATCCACCGCGACAGGCATCGAACACCCGGAGGCGCCGTCCCGCCGCGATTTCCTCTATATCGCCACCGGGACCGTGGCCGCCGTCGGCGCAGTCGCTACGCTGGTGCCGCTCGTCGCGCAAATGAACCCTGACGCCTCGACGCTTGCCGCCGGCGGCCCCGTGGACCTCGACGTAAGCAAGATCGAGCCCGGCCAGCAGGTCGTCATCCGCTGGCGCGAGCGGCCGATCTTCGTCTTCCACCGCTCGCCGGAAACCTTGAAGACGCTGCAGGAGCCGAAATTGCTGGCGCAGCTGTCCGATCCCAATTCGCAGCAGGTGCAGCAGGCGCCCTATGCCACCAATTGGCACCGCTCGATCAAGCCGGAATACGGCATCTTGGTCGGCATCTGCACGCATCTCGGCTGCATCCCGATGTTCTATCCGCACCCGAGCGAGACCACGCCCCTCGCCGGCTGGTTGGGCGGCTATTTCTGTCCCTGCCACGGCTCCAAATATGACCCGGCCGGCCGCGTCTTCTCCGGCGTGCCGGCGCCGTACAATCTGCCGGTGCCGCCGTATACGTTCACCGGCGAAAAGACCATCAGGGTCGGCGAAAATCCGAGCGGCTCGACCTGGGACTTCGGCTCGATCCGCCAGCTTTAGGCCGGCCCGCGGATCCGCGGAATGAGAATCAAGCTGCCGCAGCGAATGGGGCTGGTCCGCCTGTCGCTGCTCGCCGTCGTCGTTGGTCTCATTGCCGGTATCGGCGCCGTGGTGTTCCGGGCCCTGATTGGGCTCATCCACAATGTCGCCTTCCTCGGCAAGTTCGCGATCGACTACGACGCCAGCCTGTTCACGCCTGCCGGCCCCTGGGGGCCGTTCATTATCCTCGTTCCGGTCATCGGCGGCCTCATCGTCACCTTTCTCATCAGCAATTTTGCCCCGGAAGCGCGCGGCCACGGCGTGCCGGAGGTGATGGATGCCATTTATTACAAGGAAGGCGTGATCCGGCCGGTCGTGGCGGTGATCAAATCGCTCGCGTCCGCGCTGTCGATCGGCACCGGCGCTGCGGTCGGCCGCGAAGGACCCATCATCCAGATCGGCGCCGCGCTCGGCTCGACCCTCGGGCAGATCACTCGCATGGCGCCCTGGCAGCGCATTACGCTTGTTGCCGCCGGCGCCGGCGCCGGCATCGCCGCCACATTCAATACGCCGATCGGCGGCGTGATGTTCGCGATCGAACTGATGATGCCGGAATTGAGCGCCCGCACCTTCCTGCCCGTCGCGCTCGCCACCGGCACCGCGACGTTCATCGGCCGCATCTTTTTCGGCATCCATCCCGCCTTCGCCATCCCCAACGCGCTGCTCGCGTCGCAGGCACCGGCGTCCCTGCGGGCGCTCTTGCTCTATGCCCTGCTCGGCGCCCTGATCGGGGTCGCAGCCGCCGCCTTCGTCCGCGGCCTGAGTTTGGCCGAGGACATATTCGAGCGGATCAAGAACCCTTATCTGCGCAACGTCGTCGGCATGCTGATGATCGGCGTGCTGATCTATGCGCTGTTTGTCGGCGCCGGACACTATTACGTCGAGGGAGTCGGCTACTCGACCATCCAGGCGATTCTGAACGACAGTCTCGGCCTGCCGCTGCTGCTGGTCCTGTTGTTCGCGGCCAAACTCGCCGCCACCTCGGTCAGCCTCGGCTCGGGCGCCTCGGGCGGGATCTTCTCGCCGTCCTTGTTTATGGGCGCCACCATCGGCGGCGGGTTCGGCTCGCTCGTCAATGCCGTGATGCCGGTGCCGGATTTCGGCGTCACCACATGCGCCATCGTCGGCATGGCCGCCATGGTCGGCGGCGGCACCGGCGCCGCCATGACCGCGGTGACGATGATTTTCGAGATGACCCGCGACTATGATCTCGTCATGCCGAGCATCATCGCAGTGGCGCTGGCGATCGGCGTGCGCCGCCTGCTGTCGCAGGAGAACATCTACACCATCAAGCTGGTCGGACGCGGCCATTTCGTGCCGAAGGCGCTGCACGCCAACATGTTCCTGGTGCGGCGCGCCGGCGAGGTCATGGAAAAGGACGTCACGATCCTGCCCGCCGACGCCAATTTCGATAATTTCCTGCGCCAGCATGCCGGCGAAGCCGGCTTCCGGCATGTGGTGGTGGTACGCGGCAACCACATCGCCGGCGTGGTGCGCGTCAATATCGGGCTCCGCCGCGGCGTCGAGGAAGCCTATAGCGGCGTGCGGTTCGAGGACGTGGTGCAACGCAATTTCACCATCGCCCGCGAAGGCGACATCATGTTCGACGTGGTTCAGCGCATGGCGCGCCGCGACGCCACCATGGCGGTCGTGGTCAAAGGCAAGGGCCGCGGGCGGCCGGCGGAGATCATCGGCGTCGTTTCCAAGGAGCACATCGCCGATTCCGTCGCCGCCAGCATCAAGCCGTTCGGCTAGAGCGGGATGACTTTTCGTCGAAATCGGCGGGCCGCTCTAGCTTATTGGTGAAGCATGATCTTTCCGAAAACCGGCGGCCAATTTTCGGGATCATGCTTTAGCGCGCGTCGCAGCGCGAAAGCTTTCTGCGCCTCGCGCTCAGGGGGCCGTCATCACAGGCGGATTCGAGCCGGCATTCGATCTCCGCCGCCGGCGTCGCGCCTGTCGCTCGCGCCGCCAAGACGCGATCCCGCGACTGGGCCGGCGCGAGTCTGCGCCGACGCGAGGCGGCGAGATTGCAGCGCGGCCGGCAGCGCCGCCGGGCGCCTTTGCTCCCGCATCGGTTCGTTCCAGCTGTAACCGCAATCGCTGCAGGCATATCGCATGCAGGCGTGGCCCCAGCCGTCGATGCGCTGTCGCGGGCCGATCGGCCGCTGCGCGCTCCCGCATCTGCTGCAAATCATGGCGCTAGCCCGAATGCAATGTGCCTGAATGAAACGCCGCAACATCGACACGATGCGAGCATCGGCGCAAACGAGAAATACTCTCGGCACGATTAGTAATTTTCATGCCGGCGAGCGCGGCGCGTGCCGTACCATGCCTTTCGATTTCAGGCCGTTCGGCAGCAGAGGCGATGATGACGACAACTAATCAGCGGCTCATCTCGGCGCCGCGCGGCGATGCCGGCGGGACGTGGCGCACGCCGCTTTTGATCGTGGGCTTTGGCTGCCTCATTTCCGTGATGTCGTTCGGGCCGCGCTCGGCGCTCGGCTTTTTTCTGACCCCGATGTCGGCCGCCAATCATTGGGGCCGCGACGTATTCGCCTTCGCACTGGCGCTGCAGAACCTGTTGTGGGGCGTCGGCCAGCCGCTTGCCGGCATGATCGCCGACCGTTTCGGCACGGCGCGCGTGCTCGGTGCCGGCGGCTTGATGTATGCGGCGGGGCTCGCCCTCATGGCGCATGCCGACACCGGGCCCCTGCTCGACGCGTCGGCGGGCGCCCTGATCGGCTTCGGGCTTGCCGGCACGTCGTTCATGGTCATTCTGGCCGCGTTCGGCAAGCTCCTGCCGGCGCAATGGCGGTCGCTCGCGTTCGGCCTCGGTACCGCGGCCGGCTCGTTCGGGCAGTTCCTCTTTTCGCCGATCGCGGTCGCGCTGCTGGATTCATTCGGCTGGCAACAGACGCTGACGATCTTCGGCGCCAGCACTCTGATCGTCCTGCCGCTGGCCTTCGCCCTGACAACTCCCAAGGCGGCCGGCGGGCAGGAAGCGGCTCCGCAATCGCTGCGGCAGGCGCTTAGCGAAGCCTTCGCCCATCGCTCTTATGTGCTCCTGGTGCTCGGCTTTTTCACCTGTGGATTCCAGCTTGCCTTCATCACCGTGCACTTGCCGGCTTATTTGATCGACCGCGGTCTCTCGGCGACGGTCGGCGGCTGGACGCTGGCGACCATCGGCCTGTTCAATATCATCGGCTCGATCGCTTCCGGCTGGCTCGGCGCCCGGCTGCCGAAGCGTTACCTCCTGTCGTTCATCTATTGCGTGCGTGCGGCCGCGATCCTCTTCTTCATCACGCTGCCGGTCACGCCGTTCTCCTGCATCGTGTTCGGCGCCATCATGGGGCTGATGTGGCTCTCGACGGTCCCGCCGACCAACGGCATCATCGCGGTCATGTTCGGCACGCGCTGGCTGGCGACGCTCGGCGGCTTCGCCTTCTTCAGCCATCAGGTCGGCGGCTTTCTCGGCGTCTGGCTCGGCGGCATCGTGTTCGACCGTACCGGCTCCTATGGCCCGGTCTGGTGGCTGTCGATTCTGTTCGGCGTGCTTTCGGCCTTGATCAACATGCCGATCGTCGAGAAACCGGTTGCGCGCCCTGCCGCCGTTGCGGCCTAGAGCTTCACGTCGAATCGATTGCGCTCTATAAGTTTTTGCTGAAGCATGATCTTTTCGGAAAACCGGTGTCCACCCCCGGATCGGGGTCCGAAGGCAGGCTATTTGCGGATCATGCTCTATTAGGGATCGATGGCCCCTGCCACTGCACCGCGCTCGCTATCGCCGCCGCTGATCGCGGCCGGCGCTGCGATTGCCATCGTGCTCGGCGGCACCCTTTGGCTTTGGGCCCATTATGGGACGGCGGTCTTCTTCGAGACCATCCGCGTCGGCTTTGTCGCCTGCTTCGGGTAGCGCGCACCGCGGCGGGCGGACCTGCGCTCCCCGCTCTCGGCGCCGAGTTCGGCCAGGAGCCAGCGCCGGAACACCTTGACCTCGGGCTTCTGAAACTCGGTTTGCGAGGTGACGAACCAATAGGCGCTGCCGCTCGGGATCTCCTTGTCGAGCAACGGAACCAGCCGGCCGCCGGCGATCTCCTCGTCGACCAGCGGGCGGCGCCCCAGCACCACGCCGAAGCCGCGGGCCGCCGCGTCGAACGCCATGGCAACGGTATCGACCCGCAGCCCGCCGTCGATCGAGGGCGGCGGCTCGGTTCCGTTCGCCCGAAACCAGTAAGCCCAGTCGCTCGTCACGGTCGTGACATGGATCAGCGGCGCGCGCGCCAGCGCCGCGGCATCGCGCGCGGCGAGTTGCGCCTTGAGACGCGGGCTGCAGACCGGCATCAGCGTCTCCTCCGTCAGCAGGGTCCAGTTTGCCCCCGGTTTCCTGGTCGCGGCGAAGCGGATGGCGATGTCGAAATCGTCGAGCGTGAGATCGACCACGCGCATCGACGTGTCGATGGTGACGCGGATATCGGGAAACTGCGCGGCGAACTTTTCCAGGAGCGGCAGCAGGATCCTGTTGGCGAAGGTCGGCGCGCTGCTCATCGACAGGGTTCCGGTCGCCTTGCGGCCGGGGAGCTGCTCGGTCGCCTTGGCCAGCAGGCCGAGCGCCTGATTGACCAGCGGCGCATAGGCCTCGCCGGCGCCGGTCAGCCGCAAGCCGCGCGACTGGCGATGGAACAGCTCGACACCGAGCCAGTTTTCCAGCGTCTGCACGCCGTGGCTGACCGCGCTTGCCGTCAGATTGAGCTCATCCGCCGCCTTGCGGAAGTTCTTGTGCCGGGCGGCAGCCTCGAACACCCGAAGCGAGCTCAGTGGTGGCAGCCGAAACGCCATTCCGCCGGTCCGATTCACCATCGTTAGATTTTCATTATATCAGTCCGCGCCGACGCGAGGTGCGGACACGATGCCGTGCTTTCGCGCTCCTTCTCGCCCATAATGTGCGTATGGCTTTCGACCTGCGCGCGCTCGCCGTGGCCACGGCGGGCTTCTCCGCCTTCGTCAATCTTTATTCGCCGCAGGCGCTGCTGCCGGAATTATCGCGTGAGTTCGGCGTCGGCGCCGGCGAGATCAGCGCGCTGATGACCGCCAGCACCGCCGCCATCGCCTTGACCGCGCCGTTTACCGGCGCGCTCGCCGACGTGCTCGGGCGCAAGCGCCTGATCACTGCCGCCGCATTTGCCGTGGTCGTGCCGACGCTGGTCATGACGTTTGCCGCCACCGTGCCGCAGCTCGTCGTTCTGCGCTTCGTCCAGGGCCTGCTCTTGCCGCCGATTTTCACCGTCGCCGTCGCCTATGTCGGCGACGAATGGCCGGCTGCCGACGTGCCCCGCGTCGCCGGCCTGTTCATCTCCGGCTCCAGCGTCGGCGGCTTCTCCGGCCGCTTCATCACCGGCGCCGTTGCCGACCTTCTCGGCTGGCGCGTCTCCTTCGTCGCCGTGGCGCTGCTGACGCTTGCCGCAGCCGTCATCGTCGTCACCGCGCTGCCGCGCGAAAAGCGCTTCGTGCGCTCCGACGGGTTTGTCGTCTCGGCATGGCAAACCCTCGCCCACCTGCGCAACCCGCGCCTGCTTGCGATCTACGCCGTCGGTTTCGGCGTCTTGTTCAACTTCATCGCCACCTTCACCTATGTGAGTTTTCACCTGGCCGGCCCGCCCTATTTCTTCACCCCGACGCTGCTCGGCGCGCTGTTTGCCACCTATCTCGGCGGTAGCCTGATGGTGCCCTGGGTCGGGCGCGGCATCATCGTGTTCGGCCGCCGCCGCTTCGTGCTTGGCATCATGGCCATCTGGATCGCCGGTGCCAGCCTGCTGCTGGCGCCGCCCGTCGCCGCAATCGTCGTCGGACTGACGATCTGCGCCACCTGCGGCATGGTGTGCCAGGCGGTGTCCACGGGCTATGTACTGACCACGGCGAAGGAGGGACGTTCGTCCGCCGCCGGCCTTTACGCCTCGATGTTCTATATCGGCGGCAGTGCCGGCGCCTTCTTCATCGGCTTCGTCTGGAGCGCAACCGGCTGGACCGGCTGCGTCGCCGCCATCGTCGCGGTCCAAGCCGCCATGGCGGTGGTGGTTGCGCTCAAATGGGAGCGGTCAAGGATTTAAGCCGAACGAGCCATCGGGAAGTCGCAACCATGCAGCAGGATCGCCCCGCCACCAACCCCGCATTCAACGGCCGCCGGCTGAAGCTCGGCACGTTCCAGACCAATCTCGATTCCGGCTGCGTCATGTCCGCCCTCGACGGCCGCCTGGACATCACCTGGTCGAACACGGTCGCCCTCGCCAAGCTCGCCGACGAGATGGAGTTCGAGGCGATGGTGCCGGTGGCGCGCTGGCGCGGCTTCGGCGGCGCCACCGACCCGCAGGGACCCGGCTTCGAAGCCTATACTTGGGCCGCCGGCATCGCCGCCTCGACCGCAACGACCGGCGTGGTCGCGACCTCGCACGTGGCGCTCAACCATCCGATCGTCGCCGCCAAGCAGTGCGCCGCCATCGACCACATTTCCGCCGGCCGCTTCACGCTCAACGTGGTGTGCGGCTGGAACGGGCCGGAAATGCAGATGTTCGATCTGGCGCTGACGCGTCACGAGGACCGCTACGCCCGCGCCGAGGAATGGCTCGGCATCGTTAAACGGCTGTGGACCGAGGACGACGATTTCGATCACAACGGCCACTTCTATCGGATCAACAAGGGCTACCTGAAGCCGAAGCCGATCCAGAAACCCTATCCGGCGATCATGAATGCCGGCTCCTCCGAACGCGGCCGCCATTTCGCGGTGAAGAATTGCGACCTCGTCTACACCATCCTGCGCAACGACGATTTCGACGCGCTCGCCGCGCATGTCGGGGCCTATCACCGGCTGGCGCGCGAGGAATACGGCCGCACCGTGCGGGTGTGGACGCTTGCCACCATCGTGCAGGCCGAGACCGAGACGGAGGCGAAGAGATTCTACGACTATTATGTGCACAAGAAAGGCGACTGGGCCGCCGCCGGCAACGTGGTTGACGCCATGGGCGCCGAGATCAACGAACGCTCCTATTCGCCCGAGCGCAAGAAAGCCATGGCCGAACTGTTCATCGCCGGCTGGGGCGGCTATCCGCTGATCGGCACCAAGGAGCAGATCGTCGAGGGCTTGGCGCGGCTCTCGCGCATGGGCCTCGACGGCGTGCTGCTGTCGTGGCCGCGCTTCGAGGCGGGCATGCGCGAATTCCGCGACGTGACGCTGCCGCTCGTCAAGCAAGCGGGACTGCGCGACATCCGCTGACCGACCCCGGCACCCGTGTACAACAACGCGTGAAACGCAGTAACGTGCGCGCCGGCCAAAAGCCGCGGCCGGACCGGACGCCAACGCCATGCCGGCGCAGGGAGGATCGTCATGAGACGGTTTACAAGCGCCATGCTGGCGGGCGCCGCGTTGTCGTTGTTCGTCGTCGCCGGCGCACACGCCAAGGGTAAGGTGATCGGCGTCTCCTGGTCGAACTTCCAGGAGGAACGGTGGAAGACCGACGAGGCCGCGATGAAGGCGGCGATCGCGGCCGCCGGCAACAAATACATCTCCGCCGACGCGCAATCGTCGGCGCAGAAGCAATTGACCGACATCGAAAGCCTGATCGCGCAGGGCGCCAATGCGCTGATCGTGCTGGCTCAGGACGCGTCAGCCATCGGGCCCGCGGTGCAAAAGGCGATCGACGAAGGCATTCCCGTGATCGGCTATGACCGCCTGATCGAAAATCCGCACGCCTTCTACATCACCTTCGACAACAAGGAGGTCGGACGCATGCAGGCGCGCGGCGTCTACGCCGTCAAGCCTGCCGGCAACTACGCCTTCATCAAGGGATCGTCGGCCGATCCGAATGCCGATTTCCTGTTCGCCGGCCAGATGGAAGTGCTGAAAGACGCGATCGCCGCCGGCAAGATCAAGAATGTCGGCGAGGCCTATACCGACGGCTGGCTGCCGGCCAACGCACAGAAGAACATGGAGCAGATCCTGACCAAGAACAACAACAAGGTCGACGCGGTCGTGGCCTCGAACGACGGCACCGCCGGCGGCGCCATCGCCGCGCTGGCGGCGCAGGGCCTGGCCGGCGCGGTGCCGGTGTCGGGCCAGGACGGCGACCACGCCGCGCTCAACCGCGTCGCGCTTGGCACCCAGACCGTCTCGGTATGGAAGGACGCGCGCGACCTCGGCAACAAGGCGGCCGAGATCGCCGACCTGCTCGCCGGCGGCAAGCCGATGAGCGCGATTCCCGGCGTGGTGAAGTTCAACGGCGGCCCGAGGAAGGTTGAGATGAATTCGCTGCTCCTCAAGCCGATCCCGATCACCCGCGACAATCTCGACGTCGTCATCCATGCCGGGTGGATCAAGAAGGAGGAAGTCTGCCAGGGGGTGAAGCCGGGCACAGTCAAGGTCTGCGGCTGACCGCCGACCGGCGATGACTTCGCTCATTCCCGCGCCGGCGCGAACGCGGCCGCTTGCCGTTTTGCTCAAAGCCGCCGAGCTCGATACGCGGCTCCTCGGCATGATCGGCGTCGTGATCTTGATCTGGATCGGTTTCCACGTGCTGTCGGGCGGCCTGTTTTTGACGCCGCGCAACCTGTGGAACCTGTCGGTGCAGTCGTCGCCGATCGCCATCATGGCAACCGGCATGGTGCTGGTCATCGTCACGCGCAATATCGATCTGTCGGTCGGTTCGATGCTCGGCTTCGTCGGGATGATCATGGGGGTGGTGCAATCCGACTTCCTGCCGAAGCTGCTCGGCTTCGAACATCCGGTGACCTGGGCGCTGACGCTCGCGGCCGGGCTTTGCCTCGGCGTCCTGCTCGGCGCGCTCCAGGGCTTCGTCATCGCCTATCTCGGCGTTCCCGCCTTCATCGTCACGCTCGGCGGCCTTCTGGTCTGGCGCGGCGCGGCGTGGTGGGTGACGAGCGGCCAGACTGTGGCGCCGCTCGATGCGACGTTCCGCCTCATGGGCGGCGGGCCGGAAGGCTCGATCGGTGCCGCCTGGAGCTGGGCGGTCGGCCTCGTCGCCTGCGTCGCGGTGCTGCTGCTCATCGCCAACGGCCGCGCCCGGCGCAAGAAGTTCGACTTTCCGCTGCGTCCTCTGGCGGCCGACATTTTTCTCGGCGGCGTAGCCTGCGCGCTGGCGCTTGCCGCCGTCGCCGTCTTCAACGCCTATCCCTGGCCGATCGGCAGCGTCCGCCGCTACGCCGAAGCCAACCACGTCGCGCTGCCCGAGGGCGGCCTGTTCATTGCGCACGGCATCGCGATTCCGGTTCTGATCGCGATCGGAGTCGGCGTGGCGATGACCTTCCTGGCAACGCGCACGCGCTTCGGCCGCTACGCCTACGCCATCGGCGGCAACCCCGAAGCGGCCGAACTCGCCGGCATCAACACGCGCTGGGTGATCTTGAAAATCTTCATGCTGATGGGGCTTCTGGCCGCCATCAGCGGCGCCGTATCGATCGCCCGGCTGAACGCCGCCACGAATTCGGAAGGTACGCTCGCCGAACTTCTGGTGATCGCCGCCGCCGTCATCGGCGGCACCTCGCTCGCCGGCGGGGTCGGCACGGTCGCCGGCGCCATGCTCGGCGCCGTGCTGATGCAGTCGCTGCAGTCCGGCATGGTGCTCCTTGGCGTCGATACGCCGCTGCAGAACATCGTCGTCGGCGTCGTTCTGGTGGCGGCAGTGTGGCTCGACACGCTGTATCGGCGCCGGGCGGGCTAGACCATGATCCGAGACTTGCGGCAACCGCGATAGCTGCGCGAGAGGAACGCTCGATGGAAGCCCGCGGCATTCCCCTCGTCGAGATGCGCGACGTCTCGCTGTCGTTTGGCGGCGTTCACGCCGTCGAGCGTGCCTCGCTCGACATTTACGAAGGCGAGGTGATGGCGGTAGTCGGCCATAACGGCGCCGGCAAGTCGACGCTCGCCAAGATTCTGTCCGGTGCCTACCGGCGCGATTCCGGATCGATCCGCATTCGCGGCGAGGAAGCGGCCATCGCCAATCCGCGGGACGCCAAAAGATACGGCATCGAGACCATCTACCAGATGCTGGCGCTGGCCGACAATGTCGACGCCGCCGCCAACCTTTTTCTCGGCCGCGAACTGCGCACCCGCTGGGGGACGCTCGACGACATCGCCATGGAGGCCGAGGCGCGCAGGGTGATGGGCCGGCTCAATCCGCTGTTTCAGCGCTTCAAGGACCCGGTCAAGACGCTGTCGGGCGGTCAGCGGCAGTCCGTCGCGATCGCGCGCGCGATCCTGTTCAACGCGCAGGTTCTGATCATGGACGAGCCGACGGCGGCGCTCGGGCCGCAGGAGACGGCGCAGGTCGGCGAGCTGATCAGAAAGCTCAAACGCGACGGCATCGGCATACTGCTGATCAGCCATGACATTCACGACGTTTTTGATCTCGCCGACCGGATTTGCGCGATGAAGAACGGGCGCATCGTCGGCACGGCGCCGGTCACCGACGTCACCAAGGACGAAGTGCTCGGCATGATCATCCTCGGCAAGTGCCCGCCCGGAGCGGTACCCGGACCGGGCGCGGTGGCATAAGGCAGGCTACGACGCGGCGCTCGGATGCCAGCGCGGCGCATAGCCGGCGGCCAGGACGGCGACAATGGCGGGCGGCGTCAGCACATCGACGGCGATGCCGCGCGGTCGCAACCGGGTGGCCGCGTAGCCGTGCGGCGACCAGCGCCGCCAGGCATCGCCGCGGACGGCGAACGCCGCCCCTTCGAAGGCGACCATGGCGCCGTCCGGCAAGGTGTCGACCTGCCGTCGGTGCAAACGCTTGGCCCGGCCGTCGAGCCGCTCGGCGTGCAGCACGAGGTCCATATCGCCGGCCGAAGGCGGCGCCGCAAGCCGGCGCGCCAGCCGCCAACGCGCGGCAAAGTCTTGTGCATCCCTGCGTCGGCACTCGAAGCATGGCCGATGACCGGCCGCCAGTGCCGTCGGCTCGTCGAGAAAGAACAATTCGGTGTAGAAGCGACCCCAAACGTCGCGCTGCCGCTCCTTGAAGTCGAGCACGCAGCAGATCCATTGCCGCGACGCGAAGCGCCGCGCCGTCAGCGTCCGCGCATCGGTGTGAAAGCGCCCGCCGCGATTGCCCATGAACAGGCCGCGCGCGGGCGTTGCGATCAGTTCGCCGAAAGGATCGACGCGATTTTGCAGCGGCATGGGTCGGTTTGTGCCCGAATAACCGGGCAGGCCGGACGGTGCCGAGCCCGGACGCCTTGCCTCGCCGGTTCGCCTTGTGCGTCTGCCGACAACCGGCGTCCACTTTGCCGGATCATTGCTTTAGGCGGTGACGAGCTTCTTCAACGTGCAGGCGCTGATTTTCAGGCTGCCGTCGCCCTGCGGCTCCAAGGTGTAGACCGCCTCCCAGGCCACGCCGTCGGCATCGATGATGTGAACCTGCTGCAAAACCTTGCCGTCGACGACGGTCGCGGCGCCGAACTCGAAGCGCTGGTGGCGATAAACCGGCGCATAGCCGTTTCTCACCATGTACATGAAGGCTTCAGGCGTTCGGTACCAGCTTTTGATCGACGGCGCCGCAAAGGCGTAGGCTGCCACCGCGTCGTCGCGGCCGAAGGCTTGTTCCTGCGCGCGAATGATGGACTGGCCGGCGGCGAGGTCTTGGCCGGCGCGGACGAGCCCGACCGAGCCGATGCAGAAGGCGACAAGCAAGATGAACGTGCGCATCGTGGGGCTCCGCTAGCGACCACGATACGCCCGGCCGAACGCAAACTCCACTCTACTTCTCGACGAAGTCCGCGCATTTCTCGATCTGGTCGTTCGGCCCCCACGGCATGATCGGGACCGAGGAGGTCGAATTCTTCGGCGAGCCTTCGATCAGGCGGTCGGAATAGACCATGTAGACCAGCACGTTTCGCTTGGTGTCGCAGCCGCGCACGATCTGCATCTTCTTGAAGAACAGCGAGCGGCGCTTGCGGAACACGTCCACACCTTGCTCGAATTTCTCTTTGATCCGGATTGGGCCGATCTGCCGGCATGACAGCGAAATGTCCGATACCTGCTCGGCGACGCCGAGCCAGCCCTTCACGCCGCCGCGCTCGGGAACGGTAAAGTGGCAGGCGACCCCCTCGACCTCCGGATCGTCAAGGCCGTAGGTCGCGAGCTTGTCGTTCGGCGTCAACAGCTTGAACACCGTCGAGCGCCTGAAGATCAGGTCCGGCTGCTCGGCGGCAGGCACCGCCGTGACCACAAGACTGCCGCACCACAGCGCCAGCAGGACCGAAAGCACTTTTGCCATGACAGCTCCCCGTATCCGTGCGCGGAGCCGTTCCGCGCTGCGGCGGTGCAGACACGGCGCAACCCGTTTCGAGACGGCTTACCCGCATTCACCCCATGTAGGCGCGAAGACAACGGATGCAACAAAGTGCAGCCGCCTTCAGAGCCGACCGCGCAAAAGCGCGACAGTCGGCAAATATCGGCGATCAGGCCGGCTTGGGCACCGACACATGTTGCGCGGCCGCCGACTTATCGGCGACTTGCATGAACGCGCGCACCAGAGGGCCTTCGAGCTTGCCCTCCATCTCCTGCAGGATCTTGAAGGCGCGTGCCGGCTGCATCGGTTCCCGGTATGGCCGACGCTCGATCAACGCTGCGTAGACGTCGCAAATCGTCACCAAGCGCACCAAGTCCGGGATTTGCGGACCGGCGAGACCATCCGGATACCCGCTGCCGTCGAGCAGTTCATGGTGCCGGAGCACCACGTCGAGCAGCCCGGGTTCGTAATCGCCCTGTTGCTGCAGGATGTCGTAGCCGATTTTGGCGTGGGTGCGCATGACGGTGGTCTCGTCCTGTGTCAGCGGCCCGGGCTTGTTCAAGATGGCCAACGGGATTTTGGCCTTGCCGATATCGTGCAGCAGGGCGCCGCGAATGACATCCTGCTGATCGTGCCGCGCGAAATGCAGACTGGCGGCAAATTCTGCGGCCAAGCCGGTGACCAGCAGGCAATGCTGGTAGGTACCGTCATCGTAGGTCCAGACAACTTCGAGCCATTGGCGGATACCGGCGTCGGCTATCGCCGTCATGACGGAGGCTGTCGCGCTCTCGACTTCGGTCCTGCCGACCGGTTGGCCGCGCGCGGCCGCGCCGAGCAGCGTTCCAAATTGGTGCCGGGCCTGCTCGATATTCTGCGTCGGCGTCAAGCTCGCGGCCGGCGCGGCGCGCGGACTTGCCGATTGAATGATCGGCGCCAGCGCGGCGGCAATATGGGAAATCGGCGTGTCGGCGGGCAGCAGATTCGCGACACCAACGGCCGCCGCCTGCATCCGCTCCAGATGACTGTCATCACGCAGGACGGCGATGGTCGGTACGGCCGAGGCCCGCGGTCGCGCCAGGAGCTGGCGCAGCCGCTCGATGTGGCGCGGCTGGCGGAAGCTGACGTCGAGGACGACCCCGACCACGGGTCCGACGGCACTCTGTTTTTCATCAAGCCCGATCGTCTGACACCGGCAGGTGCTGCCCAAGCTGCGAGCGAGGTCCCGGCTTCGGTTTGGCCGGTCCGAGATCAAAAGGATCGTATGGTCGCCGGACATGTGGTCGCGAAAGCCCATTCAAGTCGCGCCGGGAGTAATTGCAATGCTAGGCCGTGAGTCGCCAAAATTTGGTAAAAGCGCCAATTGCAGCTTGCGGCCCATGCACGCCGTTCGTGCCGGCCACCGGAGGCCGCCTCAGGCCACCAGCTTGGCAAAGCACGCCCGCGCCGCCGCATAGCTTGCTTCCAGGCGCCGCAGCGCCGCCTCATAGCGGTCGCCTGGGATGACGTGGGCGTCCTGCTCAAGCATGCGAGACAGATGTGAAACCTGCCGAAAGCCGAAATTTGCCGCCGAGCCCTTCAGCGCGTGGGCTTCTCGCTTGATCGCGTCCCTGTCATTGACGCCGGACAGCTCGCACAGGCTCTTGATGCGATTGTCAGCTTCGTTGAAGAAGGCCGAGAACGTCTGCAGCGTGTCCTCCCGGCCGAGTTCGGCAGCAAGATTATCGAAAGCGGATCTGTCCAGGTCCGGTTCGGAGCCGTCCGGCGCAATCCCGGGCGACACCGGAACCTGCAGCGGGTCGGGCGCCGTCGTCTCATCGCGATCCATGGTCAATGCCTTGCTCTAGCGCGGAGCGAGAGTCCGTTCGATTGATCGCCCGCTTGAGGTAAGCCCGCCCGCAGCCGCGGACAATTGCGGCCGGTCGCGGCGGCCCGCGGACCCGGCACAAACCCTCACGCCGCCGGCTTGGTCTGCCGACGCTCCTCCAGCTTCTCCTTGATGCCCGCCAACGTTGCCTTGAGCTTGGCGAAATCGACGGGCTTGGCAAACGGCGGCTGCAACGACAGGTGCATCATGTTGCCGATCGATGCCGCGAAATCGCGCATCGACCGCTTCGAGCCACTGATGATGATGATCGGCGACGTATAGCGCATCTCGGCGAGAACCTTGAGTACCTCTACGCCGCTGTTCTTGCCGAGACCGAGATCGAGGGTGATGCATTCGAAGTGAAGCGTGCGCAGCAAATGCATCGCTTCCTCCAATGAGGCGGCGCGCGTCGGAACAAACCCGACCTTTTCGCTGAGCTTCTCAATGAGCGTACAGATCGAAGTATCGTCGTCAATCACCAGCAACCGGTCCGGTTCCTGCGACGCCCCGCCGAACCCGAGCGGCCCATCCTTGCCGACATGCTGCGAGGATTGATGTTCAGTCATGGGAACACCTCAACGCCAAATTAACCAAATACCCGGCCGCCTCAGCCCGGCATTCGTCCAACATTGCTACTGCAAGGTAAAAAAACTGATAAGGCCGCTGTGCTTTAACACGAGAAAAATCAGGGCGAACACTCCGGCGGGCGGGAAATCTGACCGCAGCTCACCTATTCGGATCTGAGCTCTTAAGTTTTTTTAATCTCACAAGAGTAGTGATTTCACGATTGGTCTTTGTTCTGGAGCAGCGTCATGTCGCTGAGTCAGATCGAGACTGGCGGCGTCGTTTTCGAGCCCCAGTCCGATATCAGCATAGTGGTCAATATTCCGGGACGTTATTCGCTGTCGAGCCGGCGGGATTCGTCGGGCGAACGCCGCGTGTACGCCTGCCGTGCGGTGAGCCTGTCGCCGAGCTCGATCACGCTCATTGCCCCGGTCGTCAGCAAGATCGGAGAGCGCGTGATTGCCCAAATTCAGCACCTCGGCAAGTTGCATGGCCCGATTTGCCGACTGCTCGAGCAGGGCTTCGTGATGCGTGTCGCGGCTAATCGGGAGGAGCGCAGCAGGCTTGCGGCCCGGATCGCATGGCTGGACAGCCATAAGAACCACGACCTGCAGGATCGGCGCACCGATGAACGCACGGCGCCGGCGAATCCCCATTCAAAGCTGATCCTTGCCGACGGCAGTATCGAGACCTGTTTCGTCATCGACCTGTCGGTGTCCGGCGCCGCCGTATCGGCCGATACGGTACCCGGTATCGGCACGGTACTGGCCGTCGGCAGCGTCGTAGGAAGGGTTGTGCGCCACTTTTCCGGTGGATTTGCCGTGCACTTCGTCGAGCGTCAGAGCCGCGACACCGTCGAGACCATGGTCATCTTGGGCGCGTGACAGGATGACGCGTGCCGTCGCGGGCCATGCGGCCGGTCCGGCGGCAGCCCGACTGCGGCCTCAAAGCAATCGAGCGGCTGCACACCGGGTCGGCCGGACTCGGGTGCCCGCGCGAGCCCGGCAGCGGCCGATCCGAGCGACCTGAAGGCCGTTGGCTAAACCGGCGCGCGCGCCGCCCGCCACGCCCCGATCGCCGGCATTGGCAATCCCAGATTCTCCCGCAGCGTCGTGCCGGCGAAGTCCTTGCGGAACAGCCCGCGGCGCTGCAGTTCGGGGACCACAAAGCGCACGAAATCCTCGTAGGCGCCGGGCACGTGGGTAGCGGACAGAACGAAGCCGTCGCAGGCCGGCGCGGCGAACCAGGCTTCGAGCGCGTCGGCCGCTTCCTTCGGGCCGCCGATGATCGGGTTGTGCACGCGGCCGCGGCCGCTGAAGTGGACGAACTCGCGCACCGTCGGATTTTTCCGGCCGCTTAAGCGCAGCACGTTGTCGCGAATGCCCTGGATGCCCGAGATCCGCGCCAGCTCGGCGTCGGTGAAGGGCTCGTCCATGCCCTTCTTGGCAAAATCGAAATTGAGCGCCTCGGAGAGCAGCGACAGGGCGTCAATCTCGAGCGGCAGCTTGTCGATCTCGGCCCATTTGTCCTCGGCCTCGGCTTTGGTCGCGGCCGCGACCGTATTGACGAGCTGTGCGACCGTGACGTGATCCGGCGCGCGGCCGCAGCGCGCCACTTCCGCCTTGAATGCCGCATAATCGCGCTTGCCGACTTCCGGGTTCGGATAGGCGACGAAGATCACCTCGCCCCATTGCGCGCCGAAGCGGCGGCCGCGGCCGCTGGCGCCGGCCTGGATGATGACCGGACGGCCCTGCGCCGAGCGCGGCACCGTGAACGGGCCGCGCGAGCGGAAATAGCGGCCGCGATAATCGAGGCGATGCACTTTGTCGGGTCTCGCGAACAGGCCGGAGGCCTTGTCCTGGACGATGGCGTCGTCTTCCCAGGTGTCCCAATGGCCGAGCACGATTTCCATGAACTCGTCGGCGCGGTCGTAGCGCAGATCGTGATCGACCACCTCGTCACGGCCCATGTTCTGCGCCTCGCCGTCGTTGAGCGAGGTGACGACGTTCCAGGCCGCGCGGCCTTGCGTCATCAGATCGAGGGTGGCGAATACGCGCGCCACATGGAACGGCTCGTAGTAGCTGGTCGAATAGGTCGCGCCCAGTCCGAGCCGTTCGGTCGCCATGCCCATCACGGTCAACACGGTCGCCGCATCGAGCTTCACGCAGCGGATACCGTGCGCGACGGTGTGGGCGTGGTCGTGCCCAAACAGATCGGGCATGGACAGCCGGTCGTCGAAGAAGCCGAGATGGAACTTGCCTTCCTCCAGCACGCGGCCGACGTGGCGATAGAAATCCGGCGACCATGAATCGGTGCGCGACTGCGGATGGCGCCACGAACACGGCAGGTTCGTGCAGTTCTGCGCCTGAAGAAAGCCGACCAGGATCATTTGGCGCATCGGCGGGCCCGATACTGTCGCTCGGTTTGCGGTAATCGGCGGCTATGATAACCCTGCCGCCGATGAATAAGAATGCGTTCAACGTGCGGGCGATCCTCGCTGGCGAGGCGCCGCCGGATGCGCCGGTGACGGTCCAAGGCTGGGTGCGCACCCGGCGCGACTCCAAGGCGGGCATTTCCTTCGTCCACCTGTCCGACGGCTCGGCCTTGCATCCGCTGCAGGTGGTGGCGCCGAGCACGCTGCCGAACTACGCCGACGAGGTTTTGAAGATCACTACCGGCTGCGCGGTTGCCGCGACGGGCATGATTGTGCCCTCGCCGGCCAAGGGCCAGCCGTTCGAGATGCAGGCGAGCGCGATCAAGGTGATCGGCTGGGTCGACGACCCGGACACCTATCCGATCCAGCCGAAGCCGCACACCATGGAATTTCTGCGCGAGGTCGCGCATTTGCGGCCGCGCACCAACGTGATCGCCGCGGCAACGCGGGTGCGGCACACGCTAGCGCAGGCGATCCACCGCTTCTTCGACGAGAATGGCTTCGTCTGGGTCAATACCCCGATCATTACCGCGTCGGACGCCGAAGGTGCCGGCGCGCTATTTCGCGTCTCCACGCTCGATTTTGCCAACCTGCCGCGCACGCCGGCGGGCGGCATCGATTTCGCCGGGGATTTCTTCGGCCGCGAGACGTTCCTCACCGTGTCGGGCCAGCTCAACGTCGAGGCCTATTGCCTCGCGCTCAGCAAGGTCTACACGTTCGGGCCGACGTTTCGCGCCGAGAACTCCAACACCAGCCGGCATCTTGCCGAGTTCTGGATGATCGAGCCGGAGATCGCGTTCGCCGATCTCGCCGACGACGCCACGCTCGCAGAGCAGCTCCTGAAATTCACCTTTGCGGCCCTGCTGAAAGAACGGCAGGACGACCTCGCCTTCTTCGACGAGCGCATCGAGAAGGGGCTTTTGGCGAAGCTGCAAGGGATCGTCGCCTCGGAATTCGTGCGCATGGATTACGGCGAGGCGATCGCCGTGCTCGAAAAGACGACGGAAAAATTCGAGTTTCCGGTCAAATGGGGCATGGATTTGCAATCCGAGCACGAGCGCTTTCTCACCGAAAAGCACGTCAAGAAGCCCGTGATCGTGATGAACTATCCGAAAGACATCAAGGCGTTCTACATGCGCGTCAACGACGACGGCAAAACCGTCGCCGCCATGGACGTGCTCGCCCCCGGCATCGGCGAGATCATCGGCGGCAGCCAGCGCGAGGAGCGGCTCGACATGCTCGACGCACGCATGACCGAACGCGGCATCGACAAGGAGCACTACGGCTGGTACCGCGACCTGCGCCGCTACGGCACCGTGCCACACGCCGGCTTCGGGCTCGGCTTCGAACGCACGCTCGCCTACGTCACCGGGCTATCCAACGTGCGCGACGCAATTCCCTTTCCGCGCACGCCGGGGCATGCGAGCTATTGATCTGGGCGGGCGATCGCAAACGCCCGGCCGAAATTGCAGGGATAGGCGGCATTTTACGCATCTGTGTTTCAAAATTTCAATGCATCGCGGATAGAAGATCGTGTCGCGCAGGGGCCGACATACCGCGTCGACCATGGGGCGCCACCTATGAATCAGCGCGACCTCGAACTTTTGAACAAGCAGCTTTCGCGGCTCAATCCGCAGCCGCGACGCAGCAATGCGCTGATATTCATCATTTGCGCGGCATTTGTTGCAGGACTGACGTTGGGCGGCAGCCTGTTCGCCCGCGCCAGCGATCCGGCGCGCTTGGCGCCGGGCGACCTGATCGCCGCGATTGCGGCAGCCAACGGCGCGCCGTCGCCCGCTGCGTCTACGCAATCGTCCGATTGACCCTCGTCCGCGGTCCGCGCGTGGACCGGCAAAACGCCTTTAGCACCTGCGGCCGGCCGACCCTGGCCTCCCCTCCATCAATAGCGCAGGAAGCCCTGCCGCTCACTCAGCCACGCCTGCTCGTCCGGCACGGCGAGCGCGTCGAGGTCCTGCGGCGTCGCCGCCTTATCGTCCACCCATTCGCGCAATGACGGCCCGCCGTTGATGACGTCGATGGCGAGTTTTTCGCGTTCGTACTCGTAAGGAAAATCGCGCCACAGCGGATAGTCGGGATACAGCCGGCGGATCGCCTTGAAGGCCAGCGCCTGGACGCGCCAGGGCTTGAACGCCGCGTGATCATAATCGGGGCCGTCGGTGTGGATCTGCAGGCCGTGGCACAATTTGCCGGCATGCTTGTGGAAGGTCGGCTCGAACCAGCACTCGCGCAGCCGGCAGCCGCCGAGCCAGTGCGGCGCCAGCGCGCGCATGGCCTTGATCACCGCGCGCGCGTCGATATCGGGGGCGCCGAACAGTTCGAGCGGCCGGGTGGTGCCGCGGCCCTCCGACAGCGTCGTGCCCTCGACCATCACCGTGCCGGCATAGGCGCGCGCCATCCACAGGTTCGGCGCGTTCGGGCTGGGATTGATCCAGGCGCGCTCGCCGAGCGGCCAGCCGAACCCCGGCGCGGCATCCGGCCGCCAGCCTTCCATGCCGATAACGCGATACTCGACGTGGAGCTTGAGCCTCTTGACGAACCACGTGCCGAGTTCGCCGAGGGTCAGCCCATGGCGCATCGGCAGAGGACCGGCGCCGACGAAGCTTTGCCAGCCCTCGCGCAGCATCGGACCTTCGACCGGCCGGCCGGCCGGATTGGGCCGGTCCAGCACCCACACCGCTTTGCCGCGCTGCGCGGCGCTTTCGAGCACATAGCGAAGCGTGGTGACGAACGTATAGATGCGGCAGCCGAGATCCTGCAGATCGACCAAAACAACGTCGAACGTGTCCAGCATCGCGTCGGTCGGCCTGCGCACCTCGCCGTACAAACTGAACACCGGGATGCCATGCACCGGATCGTGGAAATCCTCCGTCTCGATCATGTTGTCCTGCTTGTCGCCGCGCAGGCCGTGCTGCGGACCGAACGCGGCCGCGAGCTTGAGGTCGCCGCAGGCGGCGAGCCCATCGAGCGCGTGCGTCAGGTCGGCCGTCACCGACGCGGGATGGGCGAGCAGGGCGACGCGCCGGCCGCGCAGCGGCGCGCGCAGGGCGGGGTCGGCGATGAGGCGATCGATGCCGAATTGCATGACCGTCACGCTTGCGAAAATTCAAGCGCAAAGCAATCAGAGCGGTGGAAATCCGGCTTGCCAGCTGGATGCGCCAGCGCCCAGTACGATTTATTGCCGCTCGTCTCCTCGATTACCGCCGCAAGACCGAGACGCCACCCCCTTCCCTTCCCTCGCCCGCTGGCGGAGGACGGCAGGGAACAAGGCAGTGCTAGCGCCGCGCGCAGCGTGTAGCAGTCGAGACTTGTCTGCACCTCGATCCGCGGCGCGGCAATCTCGGTCGCAACGCGCATGCCGCTGCGATAGCCGTCGAACCGATAGGCCGCCCATTCCATCGATGGCGCGAAATTGAATTCGTAGTACGCCTCGCCCGGCCGGGCACGCACGAATGCCTCGAAGCAGGTGTGCCGCCACAGCTCATCGGTCCGCGCCGGCGCGGTGAGCGGCGGCAGGCGCAGATCGCCGATCGCGCCGGTCACCGCATACGACAACATCAGACGAGCCGGACCCGGCCGCGCCACTTCCACGTCGATGCGCGTCGCGGCCCGGCACAGCGAATCGGGATGACGTTTCAACGTCAGCCGCATCGGCGGTGCCCGGGCGAAATTCCTTGGCACGTGCGAGCTGCGGTTGCCGGTCTAGCGCAGCACGCAACAGCGCGCCGCGAAACCGGAACCTTGGCCGGCGGCGGGCGCTGATTTCCTCTGCGATCTGGCATGGCGTTTGCGGACGAATCATTTTGACCAGGATCAGCCATAATGCTAGCTGCTGACCAGGGTTTTCTGATGCTTTTCGCGAGGCTGCGGAGCTGACATGAAGGTGAAGCTCGAGGTGATAAAGTCCGGCAAGCGCCTGCACGAAGGTACTTATGAAATCGATGACACGCGGAGTTTCGGTGCGGCGTGGGAGGACGTTTGGGCAAAGGTTCGCGAGAATTGCATGGCCCAGGCGACGAGCATCGGCGCTCTGATGGACACCATGCACGAAAGCGTCATCGACGAACTCAACGGCGCGACCGTCAAGCTGACCAAGCTCTGACGGGAATTGCCGGCGTCCAGTTTTATTGTTCGAACCAGGTCTCTATTCCTCCGGCATCGCCGGCAAATCCAATCGGTCGGGCTCGACAACCAGCAACGGCACTCCGTGCAGTCCCGCAAACAGCCGGTTCAGGTCACTCGGCAGCCGGCTGCGGCTTATCACGCGCAGGCGCTCCTTCAACCGCGCCGGCGCCAGCCCGACCAGCGCGCCGGCCTCAGCGCCGCCGGCGGCAATCTGATCCACCCGGACGCCAAGCTCGCCCGCTTCAGCCAGAATTTCGGGCGGCAGCAGGGAGCTTGACCCCGTCGCAATGAACAAGCGCTCCTTCAGTGCCGCGGCGATTTCCAACGCGACGCGAAGACTGGTGTGTTCGCGGCTTTCGGCTACGGCCAGGACCGGGCCCGATGTGCACAGGATGCGCTTCGGAACAACGAGAACAGCGGCAGCGGCCTGAGACGCGGCATCAAGCAGGCCGCTAAATTGCTGCGTGATGCTTTCGCCCGGCCGGGCCGGTTCGACAATGGCGACGATGTCATGGGCTCGGATAAGCGAGCCCATGACGTGAACGCCGGAAATAACGTCGAAGCTCGTCTTGATGGCGCGGCCGCCAGCGATCTCAGCGAAGCGCGCGCGCGCGATGGCGGCGGCATGTTCGAGTTCCCGAGACATGCGCTCGAAGTCGATCGGCTGCCATTGCAAATCGAGCATGCGCAATTCGCGCCCGGGCAATCCGGTGAGCGCCTGCAACCTCGCGTCTGCCACGAACGCGCCAATGAGTTCGATGCGCAGAAACTCGGCGAGGTTCGCAGCCGCCTCGACCGCGGGTCGGGCGCCCGCCCCTTGCGGCAGGCCGAGCACAATGCGTTCAAATCGCCTGCTGCTCATTTGAAGTCTCGCTCGACGGCCGGCCGAAATTTTGCCGAATGCGCGCGAAGGCATGGAGCCGATCCTCGACCAAGCGATTGAGGCTCTGCTCCGGATAGGTTCCGTCGCCGCTTCGCTTTCCGGCGGGCCGGCCGGTCAAAAGTTCCGCGCCCTGGTCGATGGTGGTGACCGGAAAGACGTAAAACTTCTCCGCCGCACAGGCGTCGATCACGTCCTTGCGGAGCATGAGGTGCTGCACATTGGCGCTTGGTATGAGCACCCCTTGAGTCCCGGTCAATCCGCGCTTTTGGCAGATGTCGAAAAACCCCTCGATCTTCTCGTTCACGCCGCCGATGGCCTGAACCTGCCCCTGCTGGTTCACCGAGCCGGTCACCGCGAGGTCCTGACGCAGCGGAACCTCAGCAAGTGCGGAGAGCAGCGCATAAAGCTCGGCCGAAGAGGCGCTATCGCCCTCGACGCCGCCGTAGGATTGTTCGAAAACGAGACTTGCAAACAACGACATCGGTGTGTCCAGCGCGTAGCGCCCCGCCAGGAATCCGGACAGAATCAACACGCCCTTGGAGTGAATGGGACCGCCGAGCGCAACCTCGCGTTCGATGTCGACGACCTTGCCGCTTCCCGGCCGCACCCGGCAGGTGATGCGCGTCGGCCGGCCAAAGCGAAATCCTGCCAGCTCGGCGACGCTCAAGCCGTTCACCTGACCGAGACGGCTGCCGGACGTATCGATCAGCGCCACGTCCTGGAGGATGCTTTCCTGGGCTCGATCGCGCAGCCGCGACGACCGCTCGATCCTGTGATCGATGGCGGCTTCGACATCGGCGCGGGCGATCACGGCTCGGCCGGCCTTGCCGGCCCAAAAATCGGCTTCGACCAGCACGTCGTCGAGCTGATCGGCGACCAGGGAAAGCTTGTTAGCATGATCGGCGAGGCGCGCGGCATGCTCTATGAGCAGCGCCGTGCCGGCGCGATCGACCGGCTTGACCGCCTGCCGTCGCGCCAGCGCCGCGATCATGCGCGCGTGCGCCGCTTCGGTCGCCGGCGTTCGATCGATGTCCTCTTCGAGGTCGGCGAGCACCTTGA
>Ga0335085_10001333_pt1 | contig 54038 bp, 48 predicted proteins | sample Lox_Sample_45_FD_206712 | JGI IMG/M metagenome (GOLD analysis project Ga0335085, IMG submission 206712) | Soil microbial communities from Loxahatchee National Wildlife Refuge, Florida, United States - Lox_Sample_4.5 | ecosystem: Environmental > Terrestrial > Soil > Wetlands | place: USA... | reverse complement strand
CGCCCGCTCGGGTAGTGGATCTCGCCGCGCACGAGGCGCGCCCGGCACGAGCTGCAGTGGCCCGACTTGCAGCTGTGCGGCAGGTTGAGTCCGGCGGCGAGCGCGGCCTGCAGCACCGGCTCGCCGGCCGGCACCTTGAGAGTGCGCCCGTGCGGCTCGATGCGTACGTTGTAATCATCGCTCGACATATGGGCGATAGACTAGACGCACGCGCGGCACAGGGCCAAGGAGACGCGTTGTTCGCGAACCCCTCGAGCCAGGAGATCTCGGCGCTGCTGCGCTCGGCCCGCACCATCGCGGTCCTCGGGCTGTCGCCCGACCGCACCCGGCCGAGCTACGGCGTGGCACGCGCCCTGCAGCGATTCGGCTACCGCATCATCCCGGTCAACCCCTTCGCCGAGAGCATTCTCGGCGAGCCCGCGGTGCCCTCGCTCGAGCAGTTGCCGGAAGTGCTCGCACCGGACGAACGGGTCGACATCGTCGAGGTGTTCCGCCGGCCGCAGTACGTCGCCGCCATCGTCGCCGACTGCATTCGCCTCAGTCTCCCGTCCCTGTGGCTGCAGGACGGCGTCATCGATCGTGCCGCTGCCGAGCGCGCCCGTGAGGCGGGCATTTTCATCGTCATGGACCGCTGCCTGTTCCGTGACCGCGCGGCGCTGCGTTAGCCGAAGACTGGCTGCGCTGCGTGACCCTGTTTTGCGCTATTCTCATCACCCGATGCGGGTCGCTTTCACGAAGATGCACGGGGTCGGCAACGACTTCATCGTGCTGGATGTGCCCCCCGCCGGACCGCTGCTCGAGCCCGCGAGCCTGCGCCGGCTCGCCGACCGCCGCATCGGCATCGGCTTCGACCAGGCACTGATGCTCGAAGCGCCGCGGCGCGCGGGCACCGAGGTCTTCTACCGCGTCTTCAACTCCGATGGCGCCGAGGTCGAGCAGTGCGGCAACGGCGCGCGCTGCATCGCCGCGCTCCTGCATCGCCGCGGGCGCACCCGCGGCGGCCGGGTGACGCTCGACAGTCCCGCCGGCGTCGTCGAGGCCGAGGTGCGCGCCGATGCCGCTGTCTCGGTCGACATGGGCGTTCCGAACTTCGACCCCCGCTCGCTTCCCTTCGACGCGCCGGCCGAGGCCGACAGCTACCCGCTCGAGGTGGCCGGGCGCACGCTCGAGATCGGCGCGGTATCGCTCGGCAACCCGCACGCCGTGCTCATGGTCGCTTCGGTCGAGGCGGCACCGGTCGGCACGCTCGGCCCCGAAATCGAGCGCCACGCGCGCTTCCCGCGCCGCGTGAACGCCGGCTTCGTCGAGATCGTCGACCGCGGTCACCTGCGCGTGCGCGTCTACGAGCGCGGCGCGGGCGAGACGCTCGCCTGCGGTACCGGCGCGTGCGCGGCGGTCGCCGTCGCCCGCCGTCGCGGCCTGGTCGACACGCAGGTGCGGGTCGAGGTGCGCGGCGGTGAGTTGCGGGTAAACTGGGCGGGCCGGGGAGAGCACATCTGGCTGAGCGGTCCGGCCGAAGTCTCGTTCGAAGGTCACATCGAGCTCTAGCAAGGCGAGGTCCCAGGTCATGACAACGAGAGAGGCACGGGGTTTGAGCGCGGCCGAGTCCGAGGAGGAGGCCATCGCCGGCTACCTGCAGCGCAATCCCGATTTCTTCGAGCGCCACCAGGCGGTGCTGGCGCGCCTGCGGCTCCCGCACGCGCGCGGCGGCGCCGCCATCTCGCTGGTCGAGCGGCAGATCGAGGTGCTGCGCGAGAAGCTCGCGACCGTCGAGGGCAAGCTCTCGGAGCTGGTGCGCACGGCGCGCGCCAACGACGCGATCGCCGATCGCCTGCATCGCTTCACGCGGCGGCTGCTGCGCGCGGTGCCGCGTGCGGAGGCGATCGCGCGCATCGAGGCGGGGCTGCGCGAGGACTTCGACGCGTTCCACTCGGCGCTGGTGCTGATCGGCGCGCCCGCCGAGCTGCCGGCGCAGCAGTTCCTGCGCATCGTCCCGGCCGATGATCCCAACCTCAAATCCTTCGAGAGCCTGCTCGCGAGCGGCAAGCCGCGTTGCGGCCAGGCGCGCGACTCGCAGCGCGAATTCCTGTTCGGCCCGGAGGGCCTCGAGATGGGCTCGGTAGCGCTGGTGCCGCTCGGGGACAAGGGCTCGGTCGGCCTGCTGGCGCTCGGCAGCGTCGACCGCGATCGCTTCCATCCGGGGATGAGCACCGAGTTCCTCGCCCGCATGGCGGATCTGATCGCCGATGCGCTGACTGCGCCCGCCGCGGCCTGAGGGCTGCGGATCCGGCGGGAGCGAAAGCGCGCCATGAGTCCCGCGGCGCTCGAGTGGCTCGCCCGCTTTCGCCGCTACCTCGCCTCCGAGCGGCGGCTCTCGCCGCACACCGACTCGAGCTACACGCGCGATCTGAAGGCGCTGGTGAAATACTGCGACCGGGCGGGGCTCACCGACTGGGGCGCGCTCGACAGCCAGCACGTCCGTGCCTTCGCCGCTCATTCGCACGCCGGGGGCCTGAGTCCGCGCAGCATCCAGCGGCGGCTCTCGGCGGTGCGCAGCTTCTACGGGTTCCTGCTGCGCGAGGCACCGCGCGAGGCGGTGAGCGGGCGGGGCAGCCGGCGCGGCGAGCGGGTCGCGGCGAATCCGGCGCTCGAGGTGCGCGCGCCCAAAGCCGCGCGTCGCCTGCCGCAGACGATCGACGCCGATCAGATGGGGCGGCTGCTCGAGCTCCCTGCGGGCGGAGGCCTGACGGCGCGCGACCGCGCGCTGATGGAGCTGCTCTACTCCTCGGGCCTGCGGCTGGCGGAGCTGGTCGCTCTCGATGTCGGCGACATCGATCTCAGGGACCGCACCGTGCGGGTGCTCGGCAAGGGGCGCAAGTCGCGCATCGTTCCGGTGGGGCGCCTCGCGCTGGCGGCACTGCGCGCCTGGCTCAGGGAACGCGCCACGCTCGCCGGCGCGGACGAGCTGGCGCTGTTCGTCGCACGCGGAGGCAAGCGCCTCGGCCCGCGCGCCATCCAGGCCCGGGTGGACTACTGGGCCAGGCGCCAGGGCTTGAGCGTGCACGTCCACCCGCACCTGTTCCGCCATTCCTTCGCCTCGCACCTGCTCGAGTCCGGCGGTGAGCTGCGCGGCGTGCAGGAGCTGCTCGGGCACGCCGACATCTCGACCACGCAGATCTACACCCACCTTGACTTCCAGCACCTCGCCCGCATCTACGACGCTGCACATCCGCGGGCGCGCCGTAAGCCTTAGATCTAGGCCGCGCCGGCGCGGATCACCACCCCAGGGGCCTCATGAGCGACTCAGCAGTGTTCAATCCTCACGGCACGACCATCCTCGGCGTGCGGCGCAACGGTGCCGTCGCCCTCGGCGGCGACGGCCAGGTCACGCTCGGCCAGACCGTGATGAAGGGCAACGCGCGCAAGGTGCGCAGGCTCTTCGGCGACAAGGTGCTGGCCGGCTTCGCCGGCGGGACCGCGGATGCCTTCACGCTGTTCGAGCGCTTCGAGGGCAAGCTCGAGAAGTACGGCAATCTCACCCGTGCAGCGATCGAGCTCGCCAAGGACTGGCGCTCCGACCGCTATCTGCGGCGGCTCGAGGCGCTGCTGCTGGTGGGCGATCCGGAGAAGCTGTTCGTCATCTCGGGCAACGGCGATGTCATCGAGCCCGAACACGACGCCGCCGCGATCGGCTCGGGCGGCCAGTACGCGCTCGCCGCGGCGCGCGCGCTGCTCGAGGGCTCGGATCTTCCCGCGCGCACGATCGTCGAGCGTTCCATGGCCATCGCCGCCGACATCTGCATCTACACCAACCGTAACCTCACCATCGAGGAGCTGAACGGCCGCCCCGGCGGGCAGTCCAGATAAGCCATGTCATCCGCACTCACTCCCCGGCAGATCGTCCAGGAGCTCGACAAGCACATCGTCGGCCAGGACGCGGCCAAGCGCGCCGTGGCCATTGCGCTGCGCAACCGCTGGCGCCGCATGCAGGTCCAGGAGCCGCTGCGCCAGGAGATCACGCCCAAGAACATCCTCATGATCGGCCCGACCGGAGTCGGCAAGACCGAGATCGCGCGGCGCCTGGCCAAGCTCGCCAACGCTCCGTTCGTCAAGGTCGAGGCGACCAAGTTCACCGAGGTCGGCTACGTGGGCCGCGACGTCGACTCGATCGTCAAGGAGCTGGCCGACGTCGCGGTCAAGATCACCCGCGAGCAGGAGATGAGCAAAGTGCGCGAGCGCGCGCTCGATGCCGCCGAGGAGCGCGTGCTCGATGCGCTGCTGCCCAAGCCCCGCATGATGGGCTTCTCCACCGACGAGCCTGCCGCGGCGCGCGATTCGGAGACGCGGCAGAAATTCCGCAAGATGCTGCGCGAGCACGAGCTCGACGAGCGCGAGATCGAGGTCGAGCTGCGCTCACTGCCGATGGGCGTGGAGATCATGGCGCCCCCGGGGATGGAGGAGATGCAGCAGCAGCTGCAGTCGATGTTCCAGAACCTCGGCGGCAACCGCACCCGCACCCGCAAGGTGAAGGTACGCGAGGCGCTCAAGCTCCTCACCGACGAGGAGGCCGGCAAGCTCATCAACGAGGACGAGCTCAAGATCCAGGCGCTCGCCAACGCCGAGCAGAACGGCATCGTGTTCATCGACGAGATCGACAAGGTGACCCGCCGCCAGGAGACCCTCGGCGCCGACGTGTCGCGCGAGGGCGTGCAGCGGGATCTGCTGCCGCTCGTCGAGGGCTCCACCGTCGCGACCAAGTACGGCCCGGTGAAGACCGACCACGTGCTGTTCATCGCCTCGGGGGCGTTCAGCCTGTCGAAGCCCTCGGACCTGATCCCCGAGCTCCAGGGGCGGCTGCCGATCCGCGTCGAGCTCGACTCGCTCAAGGTGGGCGACTTCGTGCGCATCCTCACTGAGCCCGACGCCTCGCTCACCACGCAGTACCAGGCGCTGATGGCGACCGAGGGCGTCACGGTCGAGTTCGCCGCCGACGGCGTGCGCCGCATCGCCGAGATCGCCTTCGAGGTCAACGAGCGCACCGAGAACATCGGCGCGCGGCGCCTGCACACCGTCATGGAGCGTCTGCTCGAGAGCGTCTCCTACGAGGCCGCCGCGCAGGAGGAGGCTGCGCGCTCTGCCGCCAACGGCGCGGGCGTCGTCACCATCGATGCGAAGTACGTCGACGATCATCTCGGCGCCCTCGTCAAGGACGAAGACCTGAGCCGCTACATCCTCTAAAGACCCGCCGCGGGTCTTCCATAGCGCAAGCCTTCAGCAATCTGTCGCGCCGATACAAAAGCAGCGCGCACCGCCCATGTAACAGAATTCGTCCGATGTGTATTATTCCGTAAAGAAGGGCGCTCCCCCCGCCTGATTCTTACGGGAGAAACCGTCATGAACGACACTCGATCTCGTCTTGCCGGAAGCCTCACCGGGCTTGCATGCCTCGTTCTCGGCACTCTGCCGATCGTTGCCCAAGCGCAACAACAGGCGGAGGCGACGGGCGCCCTGCAGGAGGTCATCGTCACGGCGACCAAGCGCAGCGAGAACCTCCAGGACGTCCCCTTCTCGGTGTCCTCGACCAGTCAGGAGCAGATCCGCAACTCCGGCGCCATCGACATCGTCGACCTGGCGCGCAACATCCCCGGGCTCGCGATCGCTGACCTCGGTCCCGGACAGAGCCAGATGGCGATCCGCGGCATCAGCTCCGGCCAGGTCATCCGCGATCAGCCGGGCGTCAAGGAGCAGGTGGGCGTCTATCTCGATGAGTCGCCGATCTCGGTCGCGCTCTTCACGCCTGACCTCGAGCTCTTCGATCTGAATCGTTTCGAGGTGCTGCGCGGTCCGCAGGGCACACTGTTCGGCGCGGGCTCCGAGGCGGGCACGGTGCGCTACATCACCATGCAGCCTCAGCTCGGCAAGACGGAGATCTTCACCGACGCGGCCCTCGAGGACGTGACCCACGGAGATGAGGGCGGGTTCCTGCGCATGTCGATGAACGTGCCGCTGGGAGACAATGTGGCGGCGCGCTTCGTGGCCTACTGGCATCATCTCGCCGGGTTCATCGACGCGATATCGCCCTACGGGCCGGCCGGTGGCGACAAGCCGGCGGGCTTCACCATCAATCGGGCGATCAACTCCGGCGATCGCAGCGGTGGACGCTTCGCGCTGCTCATCAAGCCCACCAACGAGCTGTCGATCACACCGCGCATCGTGTTCCAGAAGCTCGCGACCAACGGCTATCCGCGCGTCGATCTCTACAACATCCTCGCCAACCCCTACACCACCACGCAGCCGGCCGTGACCATCGGCGATCTGCAGCAGTACCGGCAGCAGGGCGACGGCCTCACCGACGACTTCACGCTCGCGGATCTCACGATCGGCTACGACACGGGACCGGCGACGCTCACCTCGGTCACCTCCTACACGCATCGCAACGTGCAGGTGCTGCGCGACGCGACCCAGCTCACCGGCAGCGTGACCTTCGACGTGTTCGGCGACGCGTCCGTGCCGCCCGACCCCGCCGGGGTGCGCACCAACTCGCCGCTCTACGACCGCACGCACCTCAACGTGTTCTCGCAGGAGCTGCGGCTTGCCTCCAACGGCGTGCAGCCGATCGACTGGCTGGTGGGCGGCTTCTTCCAGCACGTCGGACGGCACTACGGGCAGGATCTGCCGACCCCGGGCTACGATGCCCTCAATGCCGGGGCGGGATTCCCGCTCGGTCCGAACCCGGTGGGGCTGTACGACACACCCTTCTACTCGGATCTCTACTACACGCTGAAGCAGTATGCCGCCTTCGGCGAGGCGACCTGGCACGCGACCAAGCAGTTCTCGGTCACGGCGGGACTGCGCTACTACAACTTCAGCGAGGACCGCGTGCTCAACTTCAACGGCGTATTCGCCGCCGCCACGCCGCCGGGGGGCATCCCGGGCTCGGTCAGCTCGAGCGGCACTTCGCCGCGCCTGATCCTCTCCTACAAGCCTACGGACGACTCGGAGCTCTATGCCCAGGCCGCGCGCGGCTTCCGCCTCGGCGGCATCAACGATCCGCTCAACATCCCCTTGTGCTCGCCCCAGGACCTGATCGTGTTCGGCGGCCAGAGCAACTGGAAGGACGAGACGACCTGGAACTACGAGCTGGGGGCGAAGACGCAGTGGTTCGACCACCGGCTCACCTTCAACATCGCCGCGTGGTACGCCGACATCAAGGACCTGCAGGCGACCACGACCGCGGGCACCTGCTCCTCGCGCATCGTGTTCAACGTGCCGACCGCGCGCAGCCAGGGCGTCGAGGCGGAGCTGTTCGCGCGGCCGACCCTCAACTGGGACTTCGGCATCTCGGCGACCTACATCGACGCCAAGCTGACCTCCTCGGTGGTTTCGACGCTGGCGAACGGCCAGCAGGTGGTCGTGGGCGGTCTGGCCGACGGCAATCGCCTGCCGACTGCGCCGGAGTTCCAGGGGGTGGGCAGCGTCGGGTACACGGTGCCGGTGAACGGACAGGCGGACTTCTTCGGCAACTTCACCATCCAGTACGTCGGCTCGTCGTTCTCGCAGTTCGAGAACGAGCAGCCGGGCTGGGGTCAGATCGGCGGCGCCGGCGACCCGAACGCCGCGCGGCTGATCCAGTATGGCGGTCCGCTCACGACGAACGTGATCACCTTCAACCCGGAGCTGCCGAGCTACACGCTCGCCAACCTGCGCTTCGGCTTCAAGACCGAGCGCTGGCAGACGGCGCTGTACATCAACAACATCGCCGACAAGCACGCCGAGCTGGCGCTCGACTACGAGCGCGGGCGCAGCGCGCGGGTCGGCTATCTGACCAATCAGCCGCGCACCATCGGGCTGTACGGCAGTTACAGTTTCTGACATCTGAGCTGGCCGTCAGGACTTCCCGACGGTCGAATTGCGACGCCGGCTCTCCGCTTAAGGAGAGCCGGCGTTCCTGTTGCGCTCGGCACACGGAGTAGGCGTGCCGCGCGGCGGGTGCGCGCCGCGGCCTTCAGATCCGGAACCGCTCCTTGAGCTCGCCCGCCATGCGGCGGCTCACCGCAAGCGGCGCCGCGCAGCCGCGCAGGCGCACGAAGTACTGGCCGTCGGCGCCGCGCTCGATGCGCTCGAGATACTTGACTGCGACCAGCGCGTTGCGGTGAATGCGCACGAAGGCGGCGCCGAACTCGCTCTCGAGCAGCCGCAGCGAGTCCTCGATCAGCTCCTCGCCGTGCAGGTGCGCAACGGTGGTGTACTTGCGGTCGGCGAGGAAGTACTGCACCTCCTCGATCGGGATGAGCTTCAGCCCCTCGCGCGCGCGCGCCGCGATATGAGTGCGGCGCGCCTCGGCGCCCGCGGCCGCGAGCTTCTGCAGCTGCGCGCGCGTCAGGCGTCCGGCGCGGGCCAGCGCGGCCGCGAGCTGCTCCTTGCGCACCGGCTTCAGCAGATACCCGACCGCGTGCGCCTCGAACGCCTCGACCGCGTACTGGTCGTAGGCGGTCGTGAAGATCACCGCCGGCGGCTCCTCCAGCACGTTCAGGTGGCGCGCCGCCTCGAGCCCGTCCATGCCCGGCATGCGCACATCGAGCAGCACGACGTCGGGAGCGAGATCGTGGGTGAGCGCCAGCGCTTCGGCGCCGCTCGCCGCCTCACCCACCGCCACGGCCTCGGGGATCTCGCCGAGGAGGCTGCGCAGGCGTGCGCGCGCCGGCGACTCGTCGTCGACGATCAGCACCCTGAGGCGGAGCGCGCTCACCGCTCAGGTCGCCGCGGGCGGCGCCGGCGGCCGTTCGATGAGCGGGAAGCGCAGCGTGACGATGTATTCCCCGTCGAAGGTGCCCGATTTCATCAGCGCCCGCTCGCCGTACATGAGTGCGAGCCGCTCGCGGATGTTGGCGAGCGCCAGGCGGTTGCCGTCGCGCTGCTGCGGACCCGCGCCGAGCGGATTGCGCACCACCACGGTGATGAGCCCGGCGCTGATCTCCCCGCTGATGGTGACGCGGCCGCCGTCGGGGCGCGGCTCGATGCCGTGGTAGATGGCGTTCTCGAGCAGCGGCTGGATCATGAGACCCGGCACCAGGGCGTTGCCGGGCAGCGAGTCGGTCTTCCACAGCACTTCGAGCCGCGTGCCGAGGCGCAGCTGCTCCATGCGCTGGTAGGTGCGGGCCACCTCGAGCTCCTCGGCCAGCGTGATGGTGTTGTGCTGGTCGCTCAGAGTGGCGCGGAACAGGTCCGCCAGATCCTGCACTGCGCCCTCGGCGCGCGGCGGGTCGCTGCGCGTGAGCGCGGCGATGGTGTTCATGCTGTTGAACAGGAAGTGCGGCCGGATGCGCGCCTGCAGCGCGTGCACGCGCGCGGCGGCCCGCAGCTCGACGCTGCGGCGCCATTCGTACGCGACATAGAAGTAGCGCAGCGCCAGCCCGGTCACCACCAGGCCGATCGCGACGTTGCGCAGCGCAAAGCGCAGCGGGTCGGCGGGAAACAGCGCACCGCCGCCGGTATCCTGCACCAGGTGGCTGCGGCCGATGAGCCAGGCGCAAGCCGAGATCAGCGCCACCAGGGCCGCGATCAGCCCGAGCACGGCGGCCGAGCCGGCTGTGACGCTCAGCCGTGTGAGCAAGCCGCGCAGCAGGCACAGCAACCCCGCTCCGGCGAGACCGATCCACAGCAGGAAGAGCGAGGTGCGCACCAGGTCGGTCCAGAAGTCGACCACTGCACTCTGGCGCGCCAGCGTCAGCACGATGGCGGTCAGCTCGACGATCAGCACGATCGCGAGCGTCGCGCGCGAGGTGCAGAAGTCCGGGAGATAGAGCGGGTGCTCCTCGCCGGAGTCGTCTTTCATGGGGTGCGCGGCGGCGGGCGCAGCGTCGGCGCGCCCATGATGTTGGTGCGCTCGAACAGCTCCTCCTTGAGGCGGAACGTGGCGGAGATGTCCTCGTCGCCGTAGCCGCGCGCCACCAGCTCGGCGTACTCGGCCAGCATGCGCTCCACCACCGGCAGCTGCACGCCGAAGCGCGCCGCCATGTCGTGGCAGATGCGCAGATCCTTCTCGTGCAGCCGCACGCGAAAGCCCGCCGGGTAGGTGCCGCGCGCCATGTTGGGGGCGCGGTGCACGAAGTACCACGAGGAGCCGGCCCCCTTGCCGAGGGTGTCGATCAGGATTGGCAACGGCAGCCCCTGGGCACGCGCGAACGCCATCGCCTCCGCGACCGCCTCGATGATGCCGGCGCACATGATCTGGTTGGTGGCCTTGGCGGCCTGGCCCGCGCCGACCGGGCCGAAATGGGCCACGGTGCGCCCGAGGGCCTCCAGCACGGGCCGGGCGCGCTCGAAGGCCGCGGGAGCGCCGCCGGCCATGATGGCGAGGGTGGCATCGCGCGCGCCCTCGACGCCGCCGCTCACGGGACAGTCGAGGAACTCGACGCCCTTCCCCTCGAGCAGCCCGGCGGCCTGACGCGCGGTCTCGGCGCTCACCGTCGAGCAGTCGAGCATCAGCGCCCCGGACCTGAGTGCGGGCGCCAGTCCCTCCACCACCGCGAGCACGTCTGCGTCGGCCGAGACGCACGACACCACCACCTCGACCTGCCCGGCGAGCTCGGCGAGCGTCGCGGGAGCGGTTACACCGAGCTCCTGCGCAAGCGCTGCCGCCTTGGATTGGGTGCGGTTCCAGACCGCGGTGAGCATTCCCTTCTTGTGAAGGTTGCGCGCCATGTACATGCCCATGGCGCCGAGTCCGACGAAGCCTGCGCGCATCTCTCGAGAGCACCTGGTGCGCCGACGCACCTCGTGCGGCCCGTCCGGCCGCGGGACGACACTATAGAGCGAAAGCGCGCGCGCACGGAATCGCCGCCGCTGCGGGCGGCGATGACAACACGGTCAGGGCAAGGGGCGCGACGGTCTCGAGGACGCGCCGCTTATTCCGAGGTCGCCAGGGCGGGATTGACCTTCGGCTCCGGGGTCGGCTTCGGCTCCGGGATCGCCTGGTCGGGTTTCCACTCGGGCACGCTGCCGCACGCGTCCTGGACGTCCTTGCGGGCCTGCTCGCGGTAGGCATCGGCGTCGGCATCCGTCATATACAGCCGCTCGCCGTCCTTGCCTTCCTTGTAGACGCGGCGCGATGAGACCGCCTTCATGTAGCGGTCCTTGGCGAAGTTGCACTGCAGGTCGCGTGCCCTGGCGACATCCTGCTGCACGGCGCGGGCATTGGCCTGATTGGCGACCTGCTCGCCGACGCGGGCGTTGCTCGGGGGAGCGCTCGGCTCGGAATGAGGCTTGACGGTGGTCTTGACCACGGTCGACCCGGGCATCCACTCGTCGCTGTAGTGGACCACGCCCTGCTCATCGACCCAGCGGAACACATCGGCCCGGGCCAGGCCCGATGCCCCGGCAAGAGTCAGAACGGCGATGGGTACGAGTCGCAACATAAAAAGGGCCTCCGCCGGGCCAGTATGGCGGCTCCTGAAGCCCCGGACCCTTGAACTCCGTCACACAGCGGGTTGCGGGGCGCCGCTCCGGGTCACACGATACAAAGGCGGGGCCGGATTCGCCAGCCGCCGCACGTCGCTGTGGCCCGTCCCGGTCCCGCTGGAGCGGTCGGCATGATCACTCCGGAGTGCGTGCGGGGTGGGAGGGGCGTTTCGCAGCGAGCGCGCCGCAAATGCGTTCTGCAGGTGCGCGCGCGGGCGCGTAAGCTCTGGCTCTGCGCACGAATTGCAGCCACCCCGCGGACAGGGCGTGATTTCCGCAAGTTGCGCCTCCAGGTGGCACGTGGCTGCACCCTTTTGGGGCTCGAGAAGGCGCCCTTGCATCGAAGCGGGGGCATGGGGCCACACGGCGAGGAGCTTGCATGGAGTCACTGCGGATCGACGATCTGGCGCGGCGTTTGCTCGAGAGCGTGCCGCCGGCGCTGCGTGCCGTGCAGCAGGACCTCGAGACGAGCTTCCGCGCCGTGCTGCGCGAGCGCTTGAGCAAGCTCGACCTCGTCACCCGCGATGAGTTCGACGCGCAGACGCGGGTGCTCGAGCGCACGCGTGCGCGGCTCGAGGCGCTCGAGGCGCGGCTCGCAACCATGGAGCGGGAGGGGATGCCGGCGGGAAGCGGGCCGGAGCCTCCGGCGGCGTAAGTCGCGGCGGCTTTCGGACCGAGCACTCGCGCGCCAGCAAGGCAGCGTCATGGCCTTCGCTCGGGTCGCCTGCCGGGCTCAGCTCGGCTTGAGCGCGCCGCCGGTCCAGGTGGAGGTGAGCCTGGCGGGCGGCCTGCCCGCGTTCTGCATCGTGGGACTCCCCGCGCTGGTGGTGCGTGAGGCGAAGGAGCGGGTGCGTGCCGCGCTCGAGAACTCCCGCTTCGAGTTCCCCGCAGGCCGAATCACGGTGAATCTCGCGCCTGCGGATCTGCCCAAGGAAGGGGGTCGCTTCGACCTGCCGATTGCGCTCGGGATATTGCTCGCCTCAGGGCAGCTGAAGACTGCCGGCGATACCGCTGGCACGGCGCGCGAGTTCTACGGCGAGCTCAGTCTCACGGGCGAGCTGAAGGCGGTTCGCGGCCTGCTGCCCGCGGCCGCCGCGGCCGCCAGCGAGGGCCACGAGCTCATCGTGCCGCGCGCCAACGCGGCGGAGGCGGGCGCGGTGGCGCCCGACTGGGTGCGCGCGGCGGCTGACCTGCGCGAGGTGTGCGCGCACGTCGCGGGCGTGAGGCCGCTCGCGCCGGATGCAGCGCCCGAGCCCGCCGACAGCGGCCGGCGCAGCGTAACGGGCGGCTCTCCACTCGATCTCGCCGATGTCCGCGGACAGCTGCACGCCAAGCGGGCGCTCATCGTGGCCGCCGCCGGCGGGCACAGTCTGCTCATGATCGGTCCACCGGGGTGCGGCAAGAGCATGCTGGCGCAGCGCCTGCCGGGGCTGCTGCCGCCGCTCGATGCGGCCGCGGCGCTCGAGGTGGCGGCGATTGCCTCCGTCAGCGCAGCAGGCTTTCGCCGCGAGTCGTGGAGCGAGCGGCCGTTCCGTGCGCCGCACCACTCGAGTACCGCGCCCGCGCTGGTGGGAGGCGGCGCCCGTGCGCGGCCCGGGGAGATCAGCCTCGCACATCAGGGGGTGCTGTTTCTCGACGAGCTTGCCGAGTTTCGCCGCCACGCGCTCGAGGCCTTGCGCGAGCCGCTCGAGACGGGCGTGGTCGCGGTGGCACGCGCAGCCTTCGCGGCGCAGTACCCGGCGCAGTTCCAGCTCGTCGCGGCGATGAATCCCTGTCCCTGCGGCTGCCTCGGCGACCCCTCAGGCAGCTGCGACTGCACGCCCGCCGCGGTGCGGCGCTACCGGGCGCGGGTCTCCGGAGCGCTGCTCGATCGGCTCGACCTGCAGGTCGAGGTGCCGCGGGTCGCGGCCCGTGAGTTCGAGCAGCCGCCGGCCGCGGGCGTCTCGAGTGCCGCGGCTGCCGCTGCCGTACGCCGCGCGCGCGAGCGGCAACGCGCGCGCCAGGGTATCTGCAACGCGCGGCTCGCGGATGCCGAGGTGCCGCGATGCTGCACGCCCGATCGGCAGGGAGCACGGGTGCTCGCGGTGGCGACCGAGCGGCTGCGGCTCTCGGGGCGCGCACATCAGCGCGTCCTCAAGGTGGCCCGCACGATCGCCGATCTCGAGGACCGCGCGACCATCGGCGCGAGGCAGGTGAGCGAGGCGCTGATGTTGCGGTGTCTGGAGCGCGCTACTGCGCCATCTGGACCATGTGATCGACGGCCTGTTTGACCAGGTCGTCCGGCAGGTCGGCGCGGCCGCCTTTGGCGGGCATGACGCCGGTCTTGCCCTGGTAACCCTGGAGTGCATGCTCGTAGAGGGTCGTCTTGCCCTCGGCGATGCGCGCCGCCCAGGCGCTCTTGTCGCCGGCCTTCGGCGCGCCGGCGATCCCCTGGCCGTGGCACACGCTGCAGGTCTGCTCGAACAGCTCCGTGCCATTCTTCGGCAGCGCAGGCGCTGCAGAGCCCGCCCCGGCCGCGGTCTCGGCCTTGATCGCGAGCGCGGAATTGTCCTGGCCGGCGACCGCCTCGTGCGTGGGCTCCTCGATGCGGGCCGCGACGCTCTTGCCGTAGTCCGGCTCGCTCAGCACCTGCGGTTCCTGTGTATGGCTCGCGACGATGCGCGCCAGCGCGAACAGCACGATGGTGATCGTCACCAGCAGCCCGATCACCAGGCTGAAGACGTTGAAGAAGTGGGTGTCCTGCTTGCTCACGTGTTGCTTCCGTCGCGGGCCTGCCGATTCGCGCCGCGCAGTATAGCCGCTCGGCGCGCGACCCGCCGGGGCGCAGATTAGACGGCGTTTGCAGCCCCGCGTATCATCGCCCGCCCCAACGCGCCCGTAGCTCAGTTGGATAGAGTGGCAGCCTCCGAAGCTGCAGGTCGCTGGTTCGAATCCAGTCGGGCGCGCCATTCCGCACAGTGTCTATTCCGAAGACATAGGTAACAGTTCATACCGGAGACATGGGTCGATGGGCCGCGCCCGCCGAGCCTGACCCGATCTGTCTCCCCCGGGAACCCCGGTTAACATACCGGGACGGTCCCGTCTTGCATCGCAGCGGCGGCGAGTGCCGGCAGCTGGTCAGACGCGATCCGCTGAGGAGAAGAACATGACGACACCCGCGGCAGCCGTGCTCGGCCTGTTGATTCAGGCATCCCTGATCGCCTCCGCCGCCGCGGCGCCCCCTGCGCAGGGTGGCTTCGTCACGACCGCGCAGGCCGAATGCGGCCCCTTGAACACCCTGCCCGGGGAAGGGAAGTTCACGGGACAGATCTCGAATGCTCCCGACGGCAGCACCCTGCTGGTCAGTTACGGCAATGACACGGTGGTCGTGCATTACACGGCCGCAACCGTGATCTGCCAGGGCGGTCAGCCGGTCTCCGTCGAGGCGCTCGTGCGTGGGGCGAGTGTCTCGGTCTTCGGTCCCGCGCGGCGCAACGGCAACGCCATGGAGCTCGATGCCGCGAGGATCTTCGTGGCGGGGCCGCCGCGTGCCGCGCCGCAGACCGCCGCGAGCCCCGCCGCGGCCAGCGCCCTTCCCGCGCAGTCCGCCGCTTCTCCGGCGATGCTACCGGCGGCCAGGGGGCCGGCGCCGCGCCCGGTACAGAACTCGGTGATGCTGCGCGGCACTTATGCCGAGACGATGCAGCGGCTGCACGTGGTACGCAGCTACGCACTGGCGCAGCTGCGCAGCAAACCGCAGCTCCAGCTGGGAGAGGCGCGGCTCGACTTCACGCCCCTGCTCGAGAACGACAAGTCGCTGTTCAACGTTGCCCAACGGCTGCGCCAGCTCCCGCAGCAGGTGGACGTGAAAGAGGACCGCTCCGAGATCAGCGAGGTGGAGCAGGGGCTGGTGATCCATCACACTCTGACTTACCGCATCCTTCCCGGGAAGTGCGCCGATCCTTCCGCCAGGGCGCAGCTCGCTCGCGCCGGTGCCGTCTGCTTCGAGCGCGCACCGACGCCGCAGCGCATGGAGGAATTCGCCCGGCCCGGCGCGGCGCGTTATGTGGCCGATCCGGGCAGGCGGGAGAAGGCCGTCGCCGCCTACCAGCGCAATGTCGCGGCCTCGACGGCCGATGCCAATCAGGGCATCGCCAGCCTCAGGCAGGCGCTGGCCGATCCGGCGCGACGCGCGGCTGTCTCAGCGCAGCTCGGCGCCACCGAGACGGCGCGTCTCGGCACTCTTTCGGACGAGCAGCTCAAGGAGGAGCGCATCAACGCGGCGCTTCAGAGCTACGAGGAGACGCTGTTCGTGCCGAAGCTCGAGTCCGCCAGGTACGCGCATCCGGTGCACACGCTCAGGATCGCCGCGAGCCCGGCCGAGGTGGCGGCGGTGCAGAAGCTCATGAGCGAGGGAGTGGCGCCGAACGGCGCGAGTCCGCCCGGTTTTCCGAAGCTCCTCAAGGTGGTACCGGGCAGCGCGCTGCACCCGACCCCCGCGGCGGCGCCCGCGGGCGACAAGGCGGCCGACCTCGAGCTGGGCCCGTACTACTTCCTGACCGGATTCACGTTCGGCCATGACTACGAGTGGGGTTGGGGCGCCACGGTGACCATCGACTGGTGCGTCGTCGACTGCTCCTCGACTTACGGCGTCCAGTTGAATGCCGGCTTCAATTACGCCTTCGGCCTGCGCTTTCCGATACAGGCGCAGTTCAAGTACCACACCGTGGTGCACCCGAACAAACCGGCCGAGGCGAATCTCTCGGGAAGCTTCGCGCCGATCGAGGGCAACGTCGACGATTTCTTCCAGACCGGGCTCCCCGCCGATCAGATGTACGACGCCAAGGAGATCGTTGCGCAGGTCGGCGCCGACGCCGGTTTCAACATCAGCCTCCCGGGGCTCGCTGTCGGCGACAGCTTCGGTGCGAGCGTCGACTTCACCAACGGTCTGCCGGCTCCCTATACCGGCGGCCGCTTCCAGCCGCCCGCCCCCGGCTCGGGCGGTATCAACACCAACTACACCTTTCACGACATCGATCTGCTCGGCGGGCTGCTCAACTACGGCGTCGTCGGCGGGCAGCTGCTGCCTTCGATCCAGCTGAATCTGCACTCCGACAAGCTGCAATTCACGCTGAACGATGAGGTGCAGCGGCGCCAGACGGTGCTTGCCTCCGCGCCGCGGCCGGTCGCGGTGGGAGTGACGCCGAGCGGCGCGGCCGTGCTGAGCCACTTCAACGTCGGCAACCCGGTCTATAACCTCGGCTTCACCGTGACGCCTGGCCTCACTCCCAACGTGTTCGTGGACATCGACATCTGGTCCGGCAACTGGGACTGGACGGTCTGGTTCCCGCAGCTGGCGGTCGATTTGCCGCCGCACGGCGTCGACTTCAGCTGTCATGCGGGCACCACCTGCGTGGTCGATTTCGAGCCGACATTCAACCCGGGCAGCGGGCAGGTCTCCGATACGCACGCGGAGCGGGACGCGGCCGATCGCACCCTCAGGGGCGGTGGCTGCCAGCGCGTCAACGGCCAGGAAGGCGACTACCTGTGTCCGGTGAAGGGGATGTTGGACTTGTGCCGGACCATGCTGCGCAACAATGCCGTGACGAGCTGTGGTGCACTGGTGCCTCAGGTGGTGGACCAGATTCTGAGGCGCGGCAACAAATGCACGGCGAACGATGGTGTCTACACCTGCCAGCAGGACATGATGGGACTGTGCAATCTCTACGTGAAGAATCAGGAAATCGTGGCGTGCAAGGCGAAGTGACGCGCGGATGTCCGTCCGCCGGCGCACGGCCCGAGGGCTCGCTCAGTGCCGGTGCTCGGAGGCCGCCAGGTCGTCGATGAGCTGGATCAGATTGGCGGCGCTGCCGGCCTTGGCCACGTCGGTCGTGTACTTGCCGTTGACGACGATGAGCGGGACGGATTGCACCCGATAGCGCTGCGTCAGCTCCTCGGAGCGCGCCAGATCGGAGCTCACCGATAAGGAGTTATAGGCGTTGGCGAAGTCCGCGGCGCTGACGCCATTGTGCGCCGCCCAGGTCTGCCCGAGCCGCAGCGATTCCTCATCCGAGCCCGCGATCAGCGGGTTGTGCTGCTGCTGGATGGTGTCGAAGGCTTTCTCGATCAGGTCCGGGCGTCCGAGCGCCTTGAGCGTGTAGAGGAGCCTCGCGTGGGCCCGGTGCTCGGGTCGCCAGATCACCGGCACGCGCTCGAACACGATGTAGGCGGGTTTGCTCTTGAGCCACGCCTGCAGATACGGCTCGAGGGCGTAGCAGTGCGGGCAGCCGAGCCACATCACTTCGATCACCTCGACCTTGCCGGGCTCGACGCTGGTCGGCTGACCCGGCACCACCGGATCGTAGTTCACGCCCGGCTTCCAGCGGCCGCTGGGCAGCTGCTCGTCCCGGGGCAGTGCCGCCAGGCGCTCGAGCGAGACGTCGCTGCTCTCGGGCTTGTCGCTGCCGCCGTCCGCCGATTCCTGCGCGCCGCGTGCCTGCTCGATCGCGCTCTGCGCGGGCGCGGGCGCGGGCACGGACGCCGGCGCCGCTGCCGGGGGATTCGCCGCAGCGGGCGCTGTCTCGGGCGCGGGAGCGGCGGCGGGCGGCGCGGCCTCCTGGTGCGAGCAACCCGACAAGGCGAGCACCAGCAGCACCGCCGGGACAGGCAGCCCTCTCATCGCCAGCTTTCGGCCGCTCGAGCTCAGCGCATGCCCTGCACGTAGGACGCCACGTCGCGGATCTCTTCGGGGGTCATGCGCTTGGCGAGGGTGAGCATCATCATGCCGTTGCGGCTCGCCTGTACCGGGTTCGGGCCGGTGTAACGGGCACCGCTCGCGTAGTCATTGAGCTGCTTGACCACATACACCGACTGCTGCGCGCGCAGCGCCGGGTAGCCTGCGGCGAGATTGCCGCGCCCCACCGGACCGTGGCACGCGACGCAGGCCGGCACGCCCCGCGCGGCGTCGCCGCTCACGTAGAGTGCCTCGCCTGACTTCCAGTACGAGGGATCTGCCTCGAGGCCGGTCGGTGTCTGGGCCTGGTAGTACACGGCCAGATCGTCGATGTCCTGGTCGCTCAAGGCGGCCGCGAGCGGCTTCATGACCGGATTGTCGCGTACGCCCGCGCGAAACAGCCTCAGCTGCTCGGCGACGTACACCGCGCTCTGGCCGGCGAGACGCGGCCAGACAGGATTTGCGCTGTTGCCGTTCGGGCCATGGCATGCGGAACAGAGCGCCGCTTTGCTCTCGCCGCTCGCCGCCTTGCCGGTCGCGAAGGGGTCGAGGGGTGCAGGGCTCGCGGCTGCGGAGGGCGTGGCGGGAGCAGCGCTCGCGGGAGCGGCGGCGGGCGCGGCGCCCTCCGGCGCAGCCTGTCCGACGGCCAACGTGTGTGCGAGCACGAGCACGCCCGACGCAAGCCCCATCCATCCGACTCTCAGCGTGTTCGGCATTGTTATCGTTCCCCGTGCGGTCCCGCTAAGCGACGGCGGCGGATTGTACACTACGGCCACGCTCGGGCTTCTTACGCTTCCCCAGGTGATTGTCCCCGGAAAATGAGCCGTTTTCAGCACGCGAGTTTCATGGTGAGCGCCGCCGCGCCGACGCAGTTTCCCGCGGATATCGGCGCCGAGGTCGCTTTCGCCGGGCGCTCCAATGCGGGCAAGTCGAGCGCGATCAACGCGATCACCCAGCGGCATGGCCTGGCACGCACCAGCAAGACACCCGGGCGCACCCGGCTGCTCAACTTCTTCGAGCTCGCGCCGCAGCGGCGTCTCGTGGATCTGCCGGGCTACGGCTACGCGGGTGGCCCGGAAGCCGAACGCCGCAGCTGGCGGCCGCTCATCGACGCACTGCAAGAGCGCGCGAGCCTGAGAGGGCTCTTTCTGATCGTCGATATCCGGCGTGGGCTCACCGCGGGCGATGAGGGACTGCTCGAATGGCTCCCGCCGTCCCGGCATGTGCACGTGCTGCTCTCGAAGGCCGACAAGCTCAAGCGGGCCGAGGCCACGCGCACGCTGCGCGCGGCGGCGGGGCAGCTCGGTGCGCGGGCCACGGTGCAGCTCTTTTCCGCCCTCGACGGCACCGGCGTCCCGCAGGCGCAGGCCAAGCTCCTCGAGTGGCTCGGCTGAAATAAAAAACCCCGGTGGCTTGGGGCCACCGGGGCAGACTAACCCGGCACAGGTCTCATGAACCGGGTCATTTACCCGCTCAGGGAGGGAAGCGGGGAGTGCCTGAGCACTCGGGTAATTAGAGCGGGGTGATTCCGGCGAGTTCCGCTCGGGATCGCAAAAAATGTCGTTTCAGATCATGTATTTGCGTAACACCGTGTATCGCCGGCGCCACAACCGCCGCTCAGAAGAAATTGAGCATCAGCGAGAGCGACACGATGCCTGCGCCGCTGGTGTTCGTCATGTTGAAGTTCTCGTACTCCAGCCGGGCGCCGAAATTTCCGAAATGGACCTGGGCTCCGCCGCCCCAGGCGAACGCCGTGCCGTTGCTCGAGAACGAGAACAGATTCCCCGACGATTGGCTGCCCTCGAGCTGCCAGCGGGAGAGTCCCGCCTTGGCGAACAGATCGAGGTACGGCACCGGGATCGGCAGGAAGCCGACCGCGTAGCCGGCGAATGCCTTGGCCTTCGAGGTCGAAGTGGTGCCGTTGCCGAAAGTGCTCGTGCCGCTGCCCATGTCCATGTAGTCGAGCTCGCCCGCGACGAAGCTCACCGGGCGCACGCCGACGAAGGCCTTCCAGGAGCTCTCGCTGATGTCGGAGTAGTCGGTCCCGGCGTTGCTGATGCCGCTCAGCTGGTTGCGTGAGATGCCGGCGCCGAGGTAGAAGATGCCGTTGTCGGCGTGGGCGACGCCCGCTGCGAGCGCGAGCACGGGGAGAAGCAGAAGCTTGCGCATGACTGACCTCGTGTGGTTTCCGCGAGCCCCTTCCTAACACATCAGGCGCGCATTGGTTGACCTGTAGCCCGGCGGCGACAGCCGCGCGCGGCGGACTCCTCAGTGAGCCTCGTCCCAGTTCGCCCCGGTACCCGCATCGACGCGCAGCGGGACGCTCAGGGTCGCAGCTCCCACCATGCGTTCGCGCACCGCCTGGGTCACCTCGGCGACGGCGTCGGCGCGCACCTCGAGCACCAGCTCGTCGTGCACCTGCATGATGAGGCGCGCCTGCTCGCCGCCGCGGCACCAGGCGTGCACGGCTATCATGGCGCGCTTGATGATGTCGGCGGCGGTGCCCTGCATCGGCGCGTTGATGGCGCTGCGCTCGGCGTACTGGCGCATCTGCGCATTCCCCGAGCGGATGTCCGGCAGATAGAGCCGGCGGCCGAACACCGTCTCGACGAAGCCGCGCTCGCGTGCCATGAGGCGCGTGTCGTCCATGAAGCGCTTCACTCCGGGGTAGCGCTGGAAATAGCGCTCCACGTACTGCTGCGCCGCGCCGCGCTCGATGCCGAGATTGCGCGCCAGGCCGAAGGGCGACATTCCGTAGATCAGCCCGAAGTTGATCACCTTGGCGGTGCGGCGCTGGTCGGCCGTCACGGCGGCGAGCGCCACCCCGAACACCTCCGCGGCGGTGGCCTGATGCACGTCGCGATCCTCGGCGAATGCGCACCGCAGGCTCTCGTCCCCGGACAGATGCGCCATGATGCGCAGCTCGATCTGCGAGTAATCCGCCGCCAGCAGCACGCACCCCGGCGGCGCGACGAACGCCTGGCGGATGCGCCGGCCCTCGGGACGGCGGATCGGGATGTTCTGCAGGTTGGGGTCGACCGAGGACAGCCGGCCGGTGGCGGCGACCGCCTGGGCGTAGTTGGTATGGATGCGCCCGGTGCGCTCGTTGACCTGCTCGGGGAGCTTGTCGGTGTAGGTGGACTTGAGCTTGGCGAGTGCGCGGTACTCGAGAACGATGCGCGGCAGGGGGAAGCTCTCCGCGAGCTCCTCCAGCACATCCTCGGCGGTCGATGGCTGGCCGGTCGGGGTCTTGCGCCGCACCGGCAGCTTGAGCCGCTCGAACAGGATCTGCTGCAGCTGCTTCGGCGACTCGATGTTGAACTCGTGGCCCGCCTCGCGGTGCGCCGCGAGCACCAGCGCCTGCAGCTCGCGCGCGAACTCGCGGCTCTGCGCACGCAGCCGCTCGCGGTCGATGAGTACGCCGTGATGCTCCATCGCGAGCAGTACCGGCACGAGCGGTTGCTCGCACTCGCGGTACAAGCGCGCGAGCGCCGGCAGCGATTCGAGCTGCGGCCACAGCACGCCGTGCAGCCGCAGCGCCACGTCGGCGTCCTCGGCGGCGTAGTCGCCGGCCTTCTCGAGCGGGACCTGATCGAAGGAGAGCTGCTTGGCGCCGCGGCCGGCGACGTCCTCGAAGGTGATGGTGGTGAGTCCCAGGTAACGCTGCGCATCGGAGTCCAGGTCGTGGTTGGTCGCGACGCTGTTCCACACGTAGGACTCGAGCATGGTGTCGAAGCGCATGCCGGCGAGCGCGATGCCGGCGTTGAGCAGCACGTGCGCGTCGTACTTGAGATTGTGGCCGACCTTGCCGTGTGCCTCGCTCTCGAGCAGCGGCTTGAGCGCCGCCAGCACCCGGGCGCGGTCGAGCTGATCGGGCGCGCCGGGATAGACGTGCCGCAGCGGCACGTAGGCGGCGACGCCCGGCTCGACGGCGAAGGAGACGCCGACGATCTCGGCGCGCATGTAGTCGAGGCTGGTGGTCTCGGTGTCGAAGGCGATCAGCTCCGCCTTGCGCAACACCTCGAGCCAGCGCTCGAGGTCTTCCCAGCGGGTGAGGATCTCGTAGCGGCGCTCTATGGCTGGCGCCGCAGCCGGCGCGGCCGGCGCGACCTCCGGCGCCCGACGTGCGGCGACCGCCGGCGCGTCGGCGGACGCGCCGTCGCCGCCCGCCGCGGCTGCCTCGCCGCCCTCGAGCGAGCGCAGCAGGGCCCGCAGCTCGAAGCGCGCATACAGCTCGCGCAGCCGCGCCACATCCGGCGCGGAAGGCTTGAGCTCCTCGAGCGAGACCGGCAGCTCGAGATCGGTGCGGATGGTGGCCAGGCGCCGCGACAGCTCGAGCGTCGCCAGCCCCAGGCGCAGGTTCTCGCCCACCTTGCCGGGCACTTCAGCAACGTGGGCGATGAGGTTGTCGAGGCTGCCGAACTGCTGCAGCAGCTTCGCGCCGGTCTTCGGGCCGATCTTCTCGATCCCGGGAATGTTGTCGGAGCTGTCGCCGATCAGGGCGAGATAGTCGATGATCTGCTCGGGGTAGACATCGAACTTGAGCTTCACTCCCGCGCGATCGAGCACCGTGTTGGTCATGGTGTTGATGAGCGTGACCGATCCGTCCACCAGCTGCGCCATGTCCTTGTCGCCGGTGGAGATGAGTACGCGCTGCCCGGCTGCGGCGGCGCGCCGCGCCAGCGTGCCGATGACGTCGTCCGCCTCGACGCCCGTCACGCGCAGCAGCGGCAGCCCCTGCGCCCGGATGATCTCGAGGAGCGGCGCCACCTGCGCGCGCAGGTCGTCCGGCATGCTGGGCCGCTGCGCCTTGTACTCGGTGAACAGCTCATCGCGGAAGGTCCTGCCGGGGGCATCGAACACCACGGCGATGTGCTGCGGGCGAAAGTCCTTGAGGAACTTCTGCAGCATGTTGAGCACCCCGAGCAGGGCGCCGGTCGGCTCGCCGCGCGAGTTCGAGAGCGGCGGCAGGGCGTGGAACGCCCGGTAGACATAAGAAGAGCCGTCGACGAGTACCAGGTCGGGGGAGGGGGTCATGAGAGGGTAATGCGACAGGCGGGCCGCGAGTATAACGGACGGCAACCGGTCACAGTCCCGCGTGCTCCGTCAACCGCTTAGCCGCCTGGCGCGCTATAGAGGACACCATGCAGCAGCTCGGCTCCACCATCGCGGCCAATCGCTTCGGACTCGGCGCCCGCCCCGGTGAGCTCGCCGCGATCGGCGGTGACGGGCGCGACTGGCTGCGCGCCCAGCTGACGCAGCGGCCGCCGCTCATCGGCGATGCGCAGCTTAAGTCCTCCGCCGCGGTGCTCGGTGAGGCCTTCGCGCTGCAGCGCGAGATTCAGCAGGCGCGCCGCTCCGGCAACGAGGCGCAGCAGAAGCTGCCGCAGTTCCTCAAGCCCATCTACACGGCCGAAGCGATCGCGCGCTTTCAGCAGGCGGTGGCGAGCGAGCGGCCGTTTCTCGAGCGCCTGACCCAGTTCTGGACCAATCACTTCGCGGTCTCGATCGACAAGCAGTTCCTCGCCGGGCTCGCCGGGAGCTTCGAGCGCGAAGCCATCCGTCCGCACGTGCTCGGCAACTTCGGCGACCTGCTGGTCGCGGCCGAGACGCATCCGGCGATGCTGCTCTACCTCGACAACCACCTGTCGGTGGGCCCGCACTCACCCGCGGCGCTGCGGGCGGGGCACCGCCAGCGTGGCAACCGCACGCTCGGCATCAACGAGAACCTCGGCCGCGAGATTCTCGAGCTGCACACACTCGGCGTGGGCGGCGGCTACAGCCAGGCCGACGTCACCTCGTTTGCGACCGTGATCACCGGCTGGTCGGTCGGCGGCGGCAACGGCCTGCTCGCGAGCGGGCCGCCGGGCCGGTTCGTGTTCCGTCCCGAGACCCACGAGCCGGGCACCAAGACAGTCCTCGGCCGATCCTATCCCGACAGCGGTTACCGGCAGGGCATCGAGGTGTTGAACGACCTGGCGCAGCATCCCTCGACCGCGCGCCACATCGCGGTCAAGCTCGCCCGGCACTTCATCGCCGACGATCCGCCGCCCGCCGCGGTCGAGCGTCTCGCCCAGGCGTTCAGCGAGTTCGGCGGCGACCTGCCGGCCGTGTACCGCACGCTGATCGATACCCGCGAGGCGTGGGAGCAGCCGCTCGCCAAGTACAAGACGCCGAGCGACTTCATCGTCTCGAGCTATCGGGGACTGTCGCTCCCGGTGGACGCGGCTCACGGTCCGCTCGCGCCCTTCGAGCTCCTCGGCCAGCGTACCTGGCAGCCTGGCTCGCCCGCCGGCTGGCCCGACCGCAGCGCCGACTGGGACGGGGCTTCGGGGCTGCTGAAGCGCATCGAGTGGGCGGACGCGGTCGGGGGACGGCTCGGCAGCCGGCGCGATGCGGGCGAGCTCGCACCGCAGCTGCTCGGCGCCAATCTCACGGGCGCGACCGGGACCGCGATCGCGCGCGCGGCGAGCGCCCAGCAGGCGGTGACGCTGCTGCTCGCAGCGCCCGAGTTCATGCGCCGTTAGGCGCGGCACGGAGAGAGCCCATGTCAGCGATCAAGCGCCGCGAGTTCCTCACCCTCGGAGCGCTGGCCGCGGGAGGCGCACTGATCACCGCGCGCGTCTCGCTGGCGCGCGCCGCGGCCGGCCAGGGCCGCCCGCGCTTCGTGCTGGTGATCATGCGGGGCGCGCTCGACGGCCTCGCGGCCGTTCCGCCCTACGGCGACCGCGACTACGGCCGTCTGCGCGGCGAGTTCGCGCTGCGTGCCCCGGGCGAGGCCAAGGGTGCACTGGCGCTCAATGGTTTCTTCGGCCTGCATCCCTCGCTCGCCTTCCTCGGCGAGTCCTATGCGGCCCGCGAGCTCATCGTGTTCCACGCGCTGGCGAGCCCCTATCGCGAGCGCTCGCATTTCGACGGCCAGGACGTGCTCGAGAACGGCACGCCGGTCGCGCACGCGCTGCAGACCGGCTGGCTCAACCGCGCGCTCGGTGCGGCGCCGGGCGGCGCGCGGCGCGAGGCCGGCGTGGCGCTCGGTCAGAACGTGCCGCTGGTGATGCGCGGCCCGGCGGAGGTTGCCTCGTGGTCGCCGTCGAAGCTGCCGGGACCCGATCCTGACACGCTCGCGCGCCTCACGGATCTCTACGCGCACGATCCGCTGCTGTCGGTGCGCCTGGCGGATGCGCTCATGGCGAACTCCATGGCCGAAGAGGGGGGCGCCATGGCGCAGAGCATGCCCGGCGCCCCGAGCGCGCCCCCGGCGCAGTACGCCGAAGTGGTGCGCGCGGCGGCCGGATTTCTGCGCCAGGAGGACGGTCCACAGGTCGCGGTCTTCGACACGACGGGCTGGGACACGCATGCCAACGAGGGCGGCGCCGAGGGCCAGCTCGCCGGCCGCCTCGCGGCGCTCGACCGGGGACTGGCGACGCTCAAGGAGCAGCTCGGTCCGGCCTGGCGGGAGACGGCGGTGCTGCTCGTGACGGAGTTCGGTCGCACCGCGGCCATCAACGGCACGCGCGGCACCGACCACGGCACGGCCACGATGGCGTTGCTGGTCGGCGGCGCGGTAGCCGGCGGTCGCGTGATCGCGGACTGGCCGGGACTTAGCCCCCATGCGCTCTACCAGGGGCGCGAGCTGATGCCGACCCTCGATCTGCGCTGCGTGCTGAAGGGCGTGCTCGAGGAGCATCTCGAGATCCCTCAACGGGCGCTCGAGGCGACGGTGTTCCCCGGCAGCGAGCGCGCGCGCTCGCTCAAGGGCCTCACGAGGGCCTGAAGTCGCCGCCGCCTCACTTCGGCGGCGGCTGCTGCGAGTCCTGATCCTTGTCGTGCGGCCGGGGCGCCGGTGGGGCGGCGGGCTGGCTCGTGTCCGCGGGCGTCGCTGCGGGCGCGGGCGTCGTCACCACCGTGGCGTTCTTGTCCGGCAGGTAGAGCGGCCCCTTCTGGCCGCAGCCGGCGGCTGCCAGCACGGCGAGCGCGAGCAGCAGCCGCCGGCCGCCCCTCATACGTACATCGGCCGCTGGTCGCGCAGCGACATCCAGCCGCGCGCGACGCGGTAGATGATCCAGATCGCGAGCGCGTAGTACCCCACGATCAGGATCGGGATGCCGATCAGGATCAGCACCAGCGGTATCGACACGGCCGCGATGATGAAGCTCCACAGCACCGCGTACCAGAAGGTGCGGATCTGCCATCTGAAGTGCGACTCGAGATAGGTGCCGTGGGTGGCCGAGCGGCGCGCGTAATTCATGATTACGGCGACGATCGACGGCAGTCCCCAGATGAACATGCCGATCACCGTGTGGAAACTCATGAGCCCGATCAGCACCGACAGCGAGTGCAGCGCGTAGATGACGTTGGTGTAGGTGACCAGCGACTCGTCGACGCGCGGCGCGTCGGCGCTGATCGAAGGCGGGGGGGTGCTATCGGGCATCACACACCTCTTGCCGGTGCCGAGCGCTAAGCTGTCAGCTCTGCGGCCGGCGCTCGACCACGGCCATCGTCAGCCGCGACACGCACACCAGCCGTTCCTGCTCGTCGCGGATCTCAATATGCCACACGTGGCTCGATCTGCCGAGGTGGAACGGGCGGGCGGTCGCCGTGACCAGCCCCGCCGACACGCTCCTCAGGTGGTTGGCGTTGATGTCCTGCCCGAGCACCAGCTGCTGCGGCTCGACGCACAACATCGCGGCGATGCTCCCGGCGGTCTCGGCGAGCGCGACCGAGGCGCCGCCGTGCAGCACGCCGTAGGGCTGGTGGGTGCGCTCGGTTACCGGCATGGTGGCGCGCAGGAAGTCCGGGCCGACCTCGGTGATGCGGATGCCGAGATGGCCGGAGAGCCCGCGACTGCCGCGCTCGTTGAGCTCCGCGGGCGTCGCGGTCGTGCGCCAGATGCTCATCGAGCTAGTCTAGCCGGTCGCGCGGTGGCAATCTCAGCCGATGAGCGACTTTGCCTTCCCGCCCGCGCCGCCGCCGGCGGTCGCGATCGAAGGCGGCGGACGTTTCGCCGTCCACCGCATCTACTGCGTCGGCCGCAACTACGCCGACCATGTGCGCGAGATGGGCTCGCCGGCGACACCGCCCGTGTTCTTCTCCAAGCCCGCGGATGCGCTGGTGGCGAACGGGGCTCCGATCCCCTACCCGCCGCGCACGGCGAACCTGCACTACGAGATCGAGCTCGTGGTCGCGATCGGCCGTGCCGGGCGCGACATCGCGCCCGCGAAGGCGCTCGAGCACGTGTTCGGCTACGCCGCCGGTAACGATCTCACGCGGCGCGATCTGCAGACGGCCGCCAAGCAGGGCGGCCTGCCCTGGGACTCGGGCAAGGGCTTCGATCATTCCGCTCCGGTCGCCGCCATCCGTCCCGCCGCGGCCGGCCACGTGGCGCGCGGTCGCATCTGGCTCAACGTGAACGGCGCGCCGCGCCAGGACTCCGACGTGAGCCTCATGCTGTGGGGTGTGCCGCAGCTGATCGCCGAGCTCTCGAGTCTCTACGAGCTGACGGCCGGCGATCTGATCTTCACCGGTACGCCGGCGGGTGTCGGGCCGGTGAAGCCCGGCGACCGGCTCGAGGGCGGGATCGAGGGACTCGAGGTGCTGCGCAACACGATCGCGCCGCCGGCGGCGTGAGGACCGTCATGAAGCTCTACCACTTCTTCCGCAGCTCCGCCTCCTACCGCGTGCGCATCGCGCTCAACCTCAAGGGCCTGTCCTACGAGGCGGCGGCGGTCGACCTGCGCCCCGAAGTGCACGGGCAGCGCGCGCCGGAATTCCTCGCGGTCAATCCGCTCGGGCTCGTGCCGGTACTGGTCGACGGCGAGCGCACGCTCACGCAGTCGCTGGCGATCATCGAGTACCTCGACGAGACTCACCCGCAGCCTCCGCTGCTGCCGCGCGAGCCGGCGGCGCGCGCGCGCGTGCGCTCGCTCGCGCTCGCGATCGCCTGCGAGATGGCGCCGCTCAACAATTCCGGCGTGCTCGAGTACCTGCGCGGGCCGCTCCGGGCGGACGAGGGCGCCGTCGGCGCCTGGTACGCGACCTGGATCGCGCGCGGCTTCCGGGCGCTCGAGCAGGAGGTGCGGACGGCGAGCGGCGACGGCCGCCACATGTCTGGCACGGCCGTGACGCTCGCCGATGTCCTGCTGGTGCCGCAGATGTACAACGCGCGCCGCTACCGCTGCGACCTCGCACCCTACCCGACGCTGTGCGCCATCTCGGCGCACCTCGAGGCGCTGCCGGAGTTCGCGCGCGCGGCGCCGGAGGCTTTCGAGCCCCGCTAGCCCGACATTCAACCGGATATGCCCTGGCCGGTGGCGTTGCGCATCGTCTCGCGCGCTAGACCGCCGCGCGCCGCACGAACTGCGCGTAGCCGGCGAGGAACTGCTTCAGCTGCTCCTCGATGGCCGGGTCCATGAGGTTACCGGCCTCGTCGAACACCGTGGCGGCGCGCGACACCTGCAGCCGTCCGCCCGCCCAGAACTGCGCGCCGAGCGTGCGCAGCACCGGCAGCCACGCCGCCTGCGAGAGAGTCGTGCCGAAACCGCCGGGCGAGGCGCCGATCACCGCGAACGGCCTGCCCCTGAAGACGCGCTTGACGTCGCTGCTCGGGCGCGACAGCCAGTCGATCGCGTTCTTGAACACGCCGGGGATGCTGTTGTTGTATTCGGGGGTGACGAGCAGCACGCCCGCGGCGGCCACCACCGCCTCCTTGAGCTCACTCACCGCGGCAGGGATTCCCTGGGCCTCGACGTCGCCGTCGTAGAGCGGAATCGCCCGGATGCTCGCGACCTCGAGGGTGGCGTCCGCCGGCATCAGCCCGGTCGCGGCGCGCAGCAGCGCCGAGTTGTAGGAGCCGCGGCGCAGGCTCCCCGATATTCCGAGCAGCTTGAGCATGGTCCTTCAGCTCCTCAGCCGGGCGGCGATGCGCCGGTACGCCTCGCGGAACGGGATGCCCTCTCTCACCGCCAGGCGGTTGGCTTGCTCGGCGGAGTCGATCGTCGGATCGAGCCGGATCGCTTCGCGGTTGAAATGCATGCCGGCGATGGCCGGCGGCAGGATGGCGAGCGTCTCGCGGGCCAGATCGATGGCGCGGAACAGCGGAAATTTGAGCAGCTGCAGATCGCGGCTGTAGCCGGAAGGGAGCTTGGCGCAGATGCCGAGCGCCTCGATGAGACAGGCCTGGGCGCTGGCCGAGCGGCCGCGGATCAGCTCGAACACGTCGGGGTTTCTCTTCTGCGGCATGATCGAGGAGCCGGTCGTGAACGCCTCGGGAAGGGTCACGAAGCCGAACTCCCGCGTGGCGAACAGCAGCACGTCGGCGGCGAAGCGGCCGAGGTCCTGCAGGAGCAGGGTGATCTCAAAGATGAGCTGCGCCTCCGCCTTGCCGCGCGAGAGCTGCACCGCGGTGACCGGCTCCTGCACCGCGGCGAAGCCGAGCGCAGCGCGGGTAGCCTCGCGGTCGATGGGCAGCCCCGGCGTGCCGTAGCCGGCCGCCGATCCTAACGGGCTCAGGCTGATGCGGCGCGCGACCGCGGTGAGGCCCCGGGCATCGTCGCGGATCTCGGCGGCGAAGCCCCCGGCCCACAGCGGCACCGAGCTCGGCATGGCCTGCTGCATGTGCGTGTAGCCGGGGAGCGGGGTGCCGCCCTCGCGCACGCCGAGCTCCTCGAGCGCATCCGCCACCGCGAACGCGCCGCACTCCAGATCCTCGACGACCTCGCGCAGATACAGGCGCAGGGCGGCGAGCACCTGGTCGTTGCGCGAGCGTCCGAGATGGATGCGGGCCCCGGCGGCGCCGATGCGCTCGGTGAGACGACGCTCGAGCGCCGTCTGCCCGTCCTCGTCCTGAAGCTCGACGTGCCAGAGGCCGCGGACGTGCTCGTCGGCGAGCGCCGCGAGTCCCGCGCGGATGGCGTCCAGGTCGGCGAGCGAGAGCAGGCCCTGCGCATTGAGCATCTCGGCATGCGCCACCGAGGCGCGCACGTCGCAGGCCACCAGCCGGTCGTCCAGTGCGTAGTCCTCGCCGGCGGTGTAGCGCAACACGCGCTCATCGAGCGGTCCGCCCTTGTCCCACAGGCGCGTCATGGCAGCGTCCCCTGCTGCTCGGCGGCGGTGAGCGCGTTGATGTCGGCGACGATGAGCGTGCCGGTGCCCTCGTTGGTGAACACCTCGCCGAGTATGCCCTCGGGGGCGCGGTACGACACCACGTGCACGCGGCGCACGCCGCCGCGGATCGCATCCTCGATGGCCCGGGCCTTCGGCAGCATGCCGTCGGCGATCTGCCCCGACTCGCGCAGACGCGCGAGGCCCGCCAGATCCGTGTAGGAAATGAGCGAGCCGGGATCGCTCACGCTGCCGAGGATTCCCGGCGTGCCGGTGCACAGGATGAGCTTCTCCGCGCCGAGGGCGGCGCCGAGGGCGGCGGCCACGGTATCGGCGTTGATGTTGAGCAGCGTGCCGCTCTCGTCCGCCGACAGCGGGCTCACCACCGGCATGAGCCCGTTGTCGAGCAGCTTCTTCAGCACCGTGGTGTCGATCGCGTCGATGTCGCCGACGTAGCCGAAGTCGACCGGCGCGGCGTCGGCGCGCAGCTGTACCGGGGGGCGCTTGTGGGCGCGCACCAGGCCCGCGTCCACGCCGCTGATGCCGACCGCATCGATGTTGAGATCGCGGCACATGGCGAGCACGCGGGTGTTGATGAGCCCGTTGAGCACCATCGCGGTGACGTCGATCGAGCGCTGGTCGGTGACGCGCCGCCCCTCGACCATCTGCGTCGGTACGCCGAGGGCCGCCGCGACCTCGGTGAGCTGCGGCCCGCCGCCGTGCACCAGCACCACGCGCACGCCGAAGTAGTGCAGGATGCCGATCTGCTCGACCAGGGAGCGGGTCGTGCCGGCGTCGGCGAACACCCCGCCTCCGACCTTCACGACGAAGGTCTTGCCCTTGTACATGCGGATGTAGGGCGCGGCGCTCTTCAACGCGCGGATCGCGAGAGTCTGGTCGCCTCGATGCATGATCATGCTGCGCACTTCCCCGACGGTCAGGACTTCAATAACTCGTGCAGCACGGCGCTCTGCACCGTGAGGCGGTTGGCTGCTTCGCGCTGCACGGCGCTGCGCGGGCCGTCGAGCACCTCGTCGGCGATCGCGCTGTTACGCCGCACCGGCAGGCAATGCATGACGCGGCAGTCGCGCGCGCTGCGGGCGAACCAGTCGTTGCGCACGCACCAGCCGGTGAGCGGGCTGCGCAGGCGCGCATCCGCCGCGGCATCGCCGTAGCACTCGGTGGCGCCCCACTCCTTGACGTAGAGGATGTCGGCGCCCTCGAGGGCCTCCTCGCGCACGCTGGTCTCGCGCACCGAGCCCCCGGCGGAGGCGGCCGCGCGGCGCGCGCGCTCCATCACCGGCGCGGGCAGCGCGAAGCCCTCGGGCCGCAGCACGACCACCTCCATGCCGCGGAGCGACGCCATGTGCAGTGCCGCCGCCGGGACCGCCAGCGGCAGGGCGCGCGGATGCCAGGCCCACGAGAGCACGAAGCGCCCGGCGCGCGGTACGGCGAGATCGTCCATGGTCTTCCAGTCGGCGAGCGCCTGGCAGGGGTGATTGAGCGCCGACTCGAGGTTGATGAGCGGCTTGGCTGTGAGCTCCGCCATGCCGTTGAAGGTCGTCTCGGCGAGGTCGGCCGCGAGGTCCCGCCCCTCGGCGAACACGCGGATGCCGAGCGCGTCGCAATAGGAGGCGAGCGCCGGGATGGCCTCGCGCACGTGCTCGGCCGCCGCGCCGTCCATTACCGCGCCGGAGCGCGTCTCGAGCAGCCAGCTGCCGTGCCCCGGGTTGATGACGAAGGAGTTGCCGCCGAGGCGCGCCATCGCCGCCTGGAACGAGGCGAGCGTGCGCAGCGAGGGGTTGAAGAACAGGAGTCCGAGGATCTTGCCGGCGAGCGCGCGCGGCTCGGGTTGCCGCTCGAGGCGCCGGGCGAGCTCGAGCAGCGACAGCAGCTCCTCGCGGCTGAAATCGCCGAGGTCGACGAAGCGCTTCATGGCTCGAGGTCCCTGAGCGCGTCGCGCAGCAGGTCGACGTGCTCCTCCTCGAGGATGTAGGCCGGCAGCAGCCGCAGCACCTGCGGGTCGTTCGAGGTGCCGGTGAGAATCCCGCACTCGAGCAGCTCCGCCTGGATCTCCTTCGCCGGCCGCGTGGTGCGCAGCCCGACCAGCAGCCCCGCCCCCTGGGCGGCCGTGACCGGACCGAGCACGCAGGTGCGGCGGATGTAGGCGCCGATGCGCCGCACGCGCTCGAGCAGGCGCTGCTCGCGCATGGCGGCGAGAACCGCGTTCACCGCCGCGCACGCCATGGGGCCGCCGCCGAAGGTCGTGCCGAGCGCTTCGGTCCGGAGCGAGGCCGACACCAGCGGCGACATCATGAGCGCTGCGACCGGGAAGCCGTTGCCGAGCGCCTTGGCGGTCGTGAGCATGTCGGGCCGCACGCCGTAGAGGTTGGCGGCGAAGGGCTCGCCGGTGCGACCCATGCCGCACTGCACCTCGTCGAAGATCAGCAGCGCGCCCACCTCGTCGCAGCGCGCGCGCAGCGCCGCGAGGAATGGCGCGCCGAGCGCCACCGCTCCCGCGAGTCCCTGCACCGGCTCGACGATGACGGCCGCAGTGTCGGTGGTGACCTGGGCGTTGATGATCGCACCGGCCGCGCCGCGTGCGATGAAGCTCACGTCGAAGGGGGTGCGGGGGAATCCGTACCATTTGGCCTGTGCGCCCCAGGTGACGGCGCCGGCCGCCGCGGTGCGCCCGTGGAACGCGCCCTCGATGGCGGCGACGTGCGCGCGGCCGGTCATGCGCAGCGCCACCTTGAGGGCGTTCTCATTCGCCTCGGCGCCGCTGTTGACGAAGAAGACACTGCCGAAGGGGAGCTTCGAGAAGCGCACCAGGCGGCGCGCCGCCTGGGCGCGCACCTGCATGGCCACCGCGTTGCTCTGGAACTGGCAGGCCTGCGCCTGGGCGGCGAGCGCCGCCGTCCAGCCGGGGTGTGCGTAGCCCAGGCCCGCGACCGCGTGTCCGCCGTACAGATCGAGCAGCCGCTCGCCGCGGGTGTTCATGAGCCACACGCCCTCGCCCGAGGCGACCTCGACCGGATACTGCGCGAACACCTGCGCCTGGAAGTCGCGCGCGGGCGGCTTCAGCGTGTTGGAGGGTTTCAGCGCCCTGCGGGAGCTGCTGGTCGTGCCGCTGGACTTCGCCGGTTTCTGCGCCATGAGCCGCGCCCCTCAGGTCCAGCCCGGTGCCGGCTGGGTGAGACCGGCTGTCTCGGCAAAACCCAGCATCCGGTTCATCCACTGCACGGCGCCGCCGGCGGCGCCCTTCACCAGATTGTCGATCGCGCACATGACGGCGATCGTGCGGCCGTTGGCGGCCGCACTCAGGTGCGCGTAGTTGCTGGTCGCCACCTCCTTGACATGCGGTGCGCGCTCGGCCACCCGCACGAAGGGCGCGCGCGCGTAGTACTCCTGGAGCGCGCCGCGCGCCTCGCGGCCATCGAGCGCGCGCGTGAGGCGCGCCTGTACCGTGACGTGGATGCCGCGCGCGAACGGGCCGGAGTGCGGCACGAAGGAGAGCTCCGCCTCGACGCCGCTCGCGGCGCGCGCGCAGGCGACGATCTCGGGGGCGTGCCGGTGGTTGAGCGCGTTGTAGCCGTAGAGATCGCCGTGACGCAGCGGATGGTGCGTGCCCTCGACCGGCTTCCTGCCCGAGCCGGTGCTGCCGGTGACCCCGCTCACGTACAGCGCCGGCTCGATGAGCCCGAGTGCCAGCAGCGGCACCGCCGCAAGCAGCACCGCTGTGGCGAAGCAGCCGGGATGGCCGACGTGGGGAGTCGCGAGGCTCGCGAGGTGCTCGGGCAGCGCGCAGGTGAAGTCCGTAAGGCGTGCGGGCGCTGGGTGCGCGCGCCCGTACACGCGCGCGTAGTCTTCGGCCGAGGAGTAGCGGAAGTCTGCCGAGATATCCACGATGCGCGCGCCGGTTCCCGTCCGCGTGGTGTGCTCGAGCACCGCGTCGATGAGGCCGGCGGAGACTCCATGGGGCGCCGCCGAGAACACCGCCGCACCGGGTGTCTCGGTCAGCAGCCTGGTCACCTCGCCGAGCGTCGCGAAACGCGTCGCGGGGTAGGCGGACACGAGATGCGGGAACGCACCCGCGACCGGCTCGCCGGGCGATCCGTCCGACATCGCGCACAGCAGCTCGAGCCGCGGGTGTCCGGCGATGAGGCGCAGCAGCTCGCCGGCGACATAGCCGGTGCCTCCGAGCACCACCGCGGGAGTGCGTGCCGTGCTCATGCGGCCGCCGCCGCCGCGGCCAGCCCGAGCGCCTCGATCACGCGGTCGCCGAGCGCGGCCGCTGAGCCGATGGCATTGCAGGCCGGCACGCCCATCTGTTGCGTGATGATCTCGACCCCCACCTGGTTGTCGGTGCAGGGCCCGGTCACGGCGCACGGCTCGATCCCGAAGCGCTCGCGCAGCAGCTTCACTCCGCCCCAGGCTGCCACCGGATCGTTGGCCGACAGCACGACGCCCGTGAGCGCGGCGCGGATGTCGGGACACTCGAGGATGGCGTCCACGCCGTAGGTGCCGAGGATGCCGTCGCCGAGCTCGAACACCAGCACGTCGGGCTTGCCCGTGGCGAGCTCCGTCAGCATGGTGCGGGTGAGCGCCGGGCCGTTGGCGCGCGTCGTGGTGACGACCCCGAGGTCGGTGAAGATCGCGCAGCGCCGCGCGCCCGCGTCCTCCATCGCGAGGATATCGCGCCGCAGCGACACGCCGGTGGCCTTGAAGGCATCCACCGTCAGCCCGCGGTGGCGCATGCGGGCGATGATGGCGCAGGCGGCGGCAGTCTTGCCGGCTTCCATGCAACTGCCGGCCAGCGCCACGACCGGTACACCGCGGGTTTCGAGCGGTGCATTCGCATCGAGCCGCGTATAGCCGGCGCGCGCCGGCACGCCGATGCGCTCGCCGAGGTAGGGGAAGGTGAGAGCCACGCCGAGCACGCGGCAGTCGAAGGGCTGGCCCTTGTCCGGGTTGATCGAGTCGCACACGCCGAGCACGCCGCCGATGTTGAGCATCTGGATGACGTCGCCCGGCTTGAGCGAGCCGGGCACGTGCCCCGAATAGCCGAACAGCGCCTGGCGGTGTCCGAGGGCGCCGGCCACGATGTCGCCCTTGCCCACCTTGGCCATGCGGCCGCTGACGAGCTCGAGCGTGTTGTAGGTCGACTTGTTGTTGAGCACCTCGACCACGATCACCACGCCCTCCTCGGCGGGGATGTCGGCGCAGATGCGCACCTCGTGTGACAGGCCGCAGGCCTGGGTGACGGAGGCGAGCTTGTCGACGATGACGCTGCGCATGCTGACCACCTCACTGCCCTCCCGCCGTCGCCGCCGGCGTGCCGGCGCGCGCGTAGAACACCCCCGGGAGCGAGACGATGCGCGAGAAGCCGAGCGCGTCCGCCGCCGACCACTCGCCGGCCGCCTCGCCGTAGACGCCGCGCGAGGCCGCCATGAGCGAGTAGGGCGACTCGACCCCCTCGATGAAGAGATTCCCGGTCTGGAGCTTGCAGTGCACCTCGCCGGTCACGCGCTGCTGCGAGGAGAGCAGCAGCGCCTCGATGTCGCGGCACACGGGATCGAGCAGCTGGCCCTCGTGCACCAGGTCCCCGTAGGGCTGGGCGAGCAGCTCCTTGATGCGCTGCTGCCGCCCGGTGAGCGTGAGCTTCTCGAGCTCGCGGTGCGCCGTCAGCAGCACCTCCGCCGCCGGGGCCTCGAACGCCACCCGCCCCTTGGTGCCGATGATGGTGTCGCCGAGGTGGATGCCGCGGCCGATGCCGAAGGGTGCGGCGAGCGCCTCGAGCTTCTCGATGATCTCGACCGGCGTGCCGGCGTGACCGTCGAGCGCCACCGGCCGTCCGGCGGCAAAGGCCAGCACGTGTCGCTCGGCGGCGCGCGGGCGCTCGAAGGCGCCGCGCGTCAGCAGCCAGGCGTCCTCGGGGATGCTGCCGACCGAGGTGAGCGTCTCCTTGCCGCCGATGGTGACCCCCCAGAGCCCCCGGTTCACCGAGTAGGCGGCGCCGCTCGGCGGAACCGACAGATTGCGCGCCCTGAGGTAGTCGAGCTCTTCCTGGCGCTTGAAGGCGCGGTCGCGCACCGGGGCGAGCACCGTGAGATCCGGCGCCAGCGTGCGCAGCGCGACCTCGAAGCGCACCTGGTCGTTGCCGGCCGCGGTGCAGCCGTGCGCGACGGTGTCGGATTTGAGCTCGCGCGCCATGCGGGCGATGGTCTGGGCCTGCATGACCCGCTCGGCGCCGACGCACAGGGGATAGAGCTGTCCGCGCCGCACGTTCCCCATGACGAGAAAGCGCAGCACCTGCTCGAAATAGTCGGCACGCGCATCGATCTGGTAGTGCGCCACGGCGCCGAGCGAGCGGGCGCGCTCGGCGAGCGCGCGCGCCGCGGCGGCGTCGATGCCGCCGGTGTCGACCGTCACGGTGATGACCGGGCGCCGCTCGGCCGCCGCGATCCAGGGCACCAGGAACGACGTGTCGAGGCCGCCGGAGTAGGCGAGGACGATGGGGGTCGTGCCGGCGCCCGGGGCGCCGCTTGCGAGTGCGGGCATGGATCAGATCCTGAAGAGGGCGCGCAGGCGGGCGTTGAGCTCCCCCTGGGCGCGCGCGCTGGCGGTCGCTATGAAGATGGTGTCGTCGCCCGAGATCGTGCCGGCGACCTCGGGCCATTCGGCCTTGTCGATCGCCACGGCGACTGACTGCGCCGCGCCGATCGTGGTGCGCAGCACGGTGAGCGACGGGCCCGCACGGCGCATGCCGCGCACGAACTGCGCCAGCGCGGCGAAATCGCCGTTGGCCCGCGTCAGCTCGTCCGGCGGCAGCACGTAGCGGCCGCTCGCCTTGAGCACTCCGAGGTCGCGCAGGTCGCGGCTGATGGAGGACTGGGTGACGGCGTGCCCCTCTTTCTTGAGGAGCCGCACCAGGTCGTGCTGCTTGCGCACCAGGCCCGCGCGCAGCAGGCGCACGATGGCGCCGCGGCGCTCGAGTTGCTCGGTATCGTTCAGCATGACCGGCCTGCCTGCATAAAGATGCGGATCTTGTGCATATTAATGCACAGACGTCAAGGGCGCCCGCCCGCTCGGGGCTACGATGCCGCGCCGGCAGACAGGCCCGCGGCGCCGCTACTTGCTGATGCTGAAGACCAGGTCCGCGCCGCGCGCGGTGCCGAGCTCGGTGCGCACCACCCAGTGGTCGCCGAGCGTGTAGCGGATCTTGAGGGTGTTGAGCGTCTCCGTGAGGCTCACGCCGTAACTCACGTAGATGCGCGGCGACAGATAGTAGCCGAGCACCAGCGAGGTCTCGTTGGCGATCGGGTCGGTCTCGAGGCTCACGTCCGGCAACCCGATCTGCGAGCCGACCTGCGCCGCGAGCAGCGCCGCGCCCTGTCCGAGGGCGGCGTTGCTCGCCGTCTGCGTCCCCTGGGTCGAGCCGCCCGAGAGGATCAGCGACACGATCTGGGACTGCGGCAGCGGCGGATCCGAGAAGAAGGACATGCGCGGCTGCAGCAGCGTGCCGCGCACGTTGACGCCGGCAGTGACGTCGGGGAATTGCTTGACGGCGCGCAGGTCGACGCCCGGATTGTCGATCGGGCCGCCGGTGAAGATCAGCCGGCCGCGCTGGATGTCGAGCTTGCGCGCATAGGCGAGGTACTTGCCGTCCGCCACCGCGAGCTCGCCGGTCGCGCGCGTGATGGCATCGTAGCCGCTCTTGATGGTGACCGCGCCGGTCAGGCGGCCGGTCAGCCCGGAGGTGTCGACCGAGACCTTCTCGCCGAGCGTGAGCGTGATGGTGCTCATCACCTCGAAGCGCTCCGCGGGGCTCGGCACCTCGCGGCCGACGATCACCTCGTCGGGCGAGGTGCGCACGGCGTTGGTGATGTCCTTGGGGGCGATCTTCGCGTACGGCACCGCGACCGAGCCGGTGACCTCGATGCGGTGTCCCTGGACGTCGAAGGCGAGGTTCGGCGAGGCGTCGATCTGCGCTTCGGGAGTGTCGGCTACGCGCAGGTTGGCGCCCTCGAGATGGAGCTTGCCGTAGGGCAGGAGGTCACGCCACTCGAGGTGGCCGCTCGCGGCGGCAGTGCCGGCGCCGGCACGCGCGTTGCCGGCGAACTCGAGGCCGCCGTCGTTGAGGTGCGCCTCGAGCGTCACCTGACGCAGCGCCAGGTTCACCTGATAGAGATCGAGCTCGCCGTCGCTGAGCTTCACCAGTCCGCCGAGCTGCGGCTCACCGAGCGTGCCGGCGAGGCTGACGTCGGCGTGCAGCTCGCCCGCCGCGCGGTCGATGTCGGGGAAGTACAGCGACAGCAGGCCGAGCTCCTTGGTCTCTGCGTGCAGCGCTCCGCTGAGCGGCATGTCCTGCCAGCGCGGGCTGCCCCGCTGCGCATCGAGGCGCGCGCGGACGGTGCCGACCTCGCCGTCCTCGAGCACCGCCGCCACGCTGACGGCGTCCGGCGTGGCGCTCGCGGTCACGGTGCCCGAGCCGATGCGGGTGTGCTCGATCTTCTTGCTGACCAGCTGGTGAGAGAGCACCGCATCCGAGAGCTGCGCGCGCAGCGTCCCGGTGAGGGGAGCGGCTGCGCCACCGGTGGCGCGTAGCAGCAGGTCGACCGTCCCCTGGTACTGCACCGCGGCGGTCATGCCGGCGGTGAGCGCGTTGAGCGGCAGCTGGTTGCTCATGAGCGTGGCCGACCAGTGCTGCGGGTTCCAGTCGGCGTCGGCGCACATGGCGCCGGGGGTGCCCGCGAGGCACAGCCATTCGACCCGCAGGTGCTGCGCGCCGGCGGTGAGTCCCACCGGGTGCTCGAGCGCGAGGTCGAGCGCATCCTTTCCCTTGAGCGTGAGCGCGCTCAGCTGCCCCTCGAAAACGCCGTGGGCGTAGACGCCGACCGCCTCCGCCGCGAGCGTGAGGCCCGTCGCGTGCGCCTCGAGATGCGCGTGGTAGTCCGCCGGGGGGCCGGTCAGCATGAACGCCGCGCTCTGCACGGTGTGCGCTTGGTAGCTCAGGTTGGTCACGCGCGCGGCGATCCTGCCGGCGCGCTGCGCGTCCGCCGCACTGAAGTCGACCTCGGCGTCGAGATGCTCGAGCGTCAGCCCCTGATAGCTGAGCGCACTGCCGTGAGCGCTCCCCACGACCGCCGGCTCCGTGATCGTGCCGCGCAGCGTCCCGCTGGCGTTCAGCTGCCCACGGGCGCCGGGCTCGAGCAGGCTCAGGTCCGAGCTCGCAAGCGTGAAGCGCAGATCGAGCTGCTCGCCGGCGCGCCCGTCGAGCGCGAGACTCGTGCCGCCGAGCGCCACGCGCACCCGATCGAAGGTCCAGATCCCGCCGGTGCGGCCGAGCGAGCCCCCGCCGCTCGCGCGCACCCCGCGCAGCTTGCCGCTCAGGTTTGCGACCGATACGGTGAGGTCGCCGCGTGGGTCGAAGCCGCGCCCGGAGGCGGCCAGCGTCAGGCTGACGCTGCCCGGCAGGTCGGGGCGCAGCGCCGCCGGGTTGATGCCGCTGAGCTGACCGGCGACCGACCAGCTCTGGCGCGGCGCCCAGACCAGCGCTCCATTCACGCTGGCGTGGCCCTCGAGCACCTCCGCTTCGGCGCGCTCGAAGACGAAGGCGTCCTTGCCGAGCGTGCCGGTGAGGTCCAGGGCGCTGGCAGCGAGGCCCGCCGCGCTGGCCGAGCCCTCGAGGTGCACCTGGTAGGGCAGCACTCCTGCGAGCGTGAAGGTGCCCGCGGCGCTGCGCAGCGCCGGCTCGCCTCCCACGAGCGGCCAGCGGAAATCCTGCCAGCTGCCGCTCAGGTCGAGCCGCGGGCCGTTGGGGACGAGGGTGAAGGTGCCCGAGCCGACCGCGTGCGCGCCGGATGGATGGCGGGCCTCCATGTGCTTCGCCGTGAGCACCGAGTCGGCGAACGAGCCGTCGAACTCCGCCTCGAAGGTCCCGGCACGGAGCCCGGTGGGGTCGAGCTTGCCGCGGCCCGAGAAGCCCTCGCCGCTCCAGCTGACCGCGAGGCGCGCCTTGATGATGCCGAGCGGACCCGATATTCCCCAGGCGCGCAGGTCGAAGCTCTGCACGTTGGCATCGCCCACGATGTGCCAGCGGCGCGTGAGGTCGAGCGCCTGGCCGGTGAAATCGGCGCGCAACGGGCTGAAGGCGTGCGCCGTCAGCCTGAGCGCGTTGAGGTCGCCGTGCGCCGAGCCGTCGACGCGCCAGGCCGGCTGTCCGGCCGGCGCCCAGGAGATGTGACCGTCGGCCTCGATACCGAGCGGATCGCGGGCGCGCAGCTCGCCGATCGCATCGATGTGCGCCCCGCCGAGGTTGCCCTGCGCCTGGAAGAAGCGGATCGAGCGATGCCGCAGCACCGCCGCGCCTGAGAGATGAGTGAACTCGAGGCGCGCGCCGGTGTAGACCGTGAGCACCGCATCGTCGACCACCGTGTGCTCGGCGCTGATCAGCAGCCAGCGCGGCAGGAACACCGGCGGCGAGGGCGGCACCTGCCGGGTGCGCTGCTTCACTTCGATGAGCGCGCTGTGTATCCGGGCATCGGGCGAGCGGATGGTCTGCAGCAGGAGCGGCGCCAGCGCCACGCGGCCGTCGATCCCTTCGAACCTCAGGTGCACCAGCTCGTGGTCGATCTCGACACGGTCGGCATGCAGCCCATGCGCGATCGTGCCCGTGACGCCCGTGATCGTGAGGCGCACGGCTCCTGGGCCCGAGCCGAAGCGCTCGGGAATGTGCCGCACCAGGAACTGCAGTCCCGGTTCGCTGAACACCGCGGCGCCGATGACCGCGGCCGGCACCACCACGACCACCAGCACCAGCAGGCAGGCGGTCAGGAGGATCAGTACGCGGCGCATGGGCGTCAGCCTCTCACAGCTTCGGCGAGAAGTTGATGTGCAGGCGCGGGCCGGCGCCGGGGGAGTTCAGGGGCTGTGCCACGTCGACTCCGAGGGTGAGCACCGGAGTGCGGAAGCGTATGCCGACGCCCGCCGAATAGAAAAGGTGAATGTCGCCGAAGCCGTTGAAGGCATTTCCATAGTCGACGAAGGTCGCGACCCCTAAGTTCCGCGGCAGCTCGCGCACGAACTCCACCGTTCCGGTGATCATGTCCTTGCCGCCGACCTTGATGTAGCCCGCGACGCTCTGGCAGCCGCCGTCGGCGGTGCGCAGGAACTGGCCGTTCGGGCCGGTGGTGCACACCGGCTCGGTGGGCGAGAGCTCGTTGAAGTAGAAGCCACGCACGCTGTTGTCGCCGCCGGCGAAGAAACGGTAGATGGTCGGCAGGCTGGAGAAGCTCGAGACCAGGCTCGCCCCCACTTCCTCGCGCAGCAGCAGGTGCCACGGACCGCCGAGGCGGAAGGTGTTCTCGAGCTCCATGTGCGCCTGGATGAAGTCCGAGTCCGACCCGAGCGCCGAATGGGAGCCGCGGATCTCGGCGACCAAGGGGTACTGAAACAGCGGCTCGCCCAGATAATCCTTCGGCACCGAGGCGAGATCGAGCTCGGGCACCAGCAGCCGGTCGGTGGTGGTGCCGTTCAGGTCCTCGCTGGTGGTGCGCACGGCGTTCAGCTTCCACACGGTCTGCCAGCCACCCTTGACCGAGGTGAAGCTCGGCCCGATCGACTGGGTGTAGGCGGTCACGTCGGCGAGCGTCTGCTGCTCGATGGAGGCGTTGATCGCAAAATGCTCGAGCGCCGGGTCGCCCACCGGGAAGATGTAGCTGCTGCGCACCGCGTAGCGGGTGATCTGGGCGAACTGCATCGTGAGGTTGAAGCTCTGGCCGCTCGAGTTGATGCGGTGATCCTCGAAGCCGAGTGTGGCGCGCACGCCGGTGTCGGTGGCGTAGCCGGCGCCGAAGGAGTAGCGGTGGCGGCGGTTGGGATCGGCGTGGATATCGACCGTCACCCGGTGAGTGGCCCGGTCGGGGGTTCCCGGCTGCACCTCGAGGTTGGTGAAGTACTGCGCATCGTCGAGCGCGAACTGCGTGCGCAGCACCTGTGTCAGGTCGAAGGGATCGCCCTCGTGGTAGCGCAGGTAGCGCCGCACCAGGCTTTCCTTGACGACGTGCTGGGTGATCGTGGTCGCGCCGAAGCGGTAGCGCTCGCCGGTCTCGAGCTCGAGCGCGATGCTCGAGGTGTAGTTGGGCGGATCGACCCGCAGCTCGTTGCGCGTGAGTCGCGCGTCGAAGTAGCCGTAGGTCGCGGCGGTGCGCTGCAGGTCGGACTTGATCGCCTCGTAGGCAGCCTGGTCGAGGCGCTCACCGTTCTTCAGGGGCAGATGCTCCACGATGCGCCTGAAGAGCGGATCGGTCTCGCCGGGCCCGGTCACTTTCACGTCGATCGCCGTGACCAGTACCGGCCTGCCCGGCTTGATGTCGATCACCACGCGCCACTCGTTCCTGCCGAGATCGGTGACGGCGGAGCTCACCTGCGGCTCGTAGTAGCCGAAGGGGCGCAGCGCCTCCTGAACCTCGCGCTCGACGCGGTTGTGCAGCCGCTCGACCATGTCGGGATTGAGGTCGGCGGCACCCTTCTGGTAGCGCTGGAAGCTCAGGTATGCGAGCACGTTGGCGCGCAGCGTCTCGGGGACTCCGCGGACCTCGACGTTGACGCCGGCGGCACGCGCGGGCTGCGCGCCTAGTGCGGCGAGCAGCGCGACGACGAGCAGACACACGGGCGGCGCCGGGCGTCGCCGGAGCCGTCGGCGAGCCCGGGGCATACTAAGACAGTGCGCCATCTCGACGAGAGAATCGGAAGAATTCAAGGGATTCTAGAGCCTCGCGAGCGCACCCGCTCGCTGCTCTGCAAGAGTCTGAGTATGCCGGCGTGCGCCGGTTCCGCCCGTAACGCCGCTCCGGTCTCAGGGCCACTCGCCCGGGTTCAGCCGGAATTCACTTGCGCCGCTCGACTCACCCGCGGAGTCGAAGCGCCGCTCGGCGAGCAACAGGGCGCCATCCGGCTCGGCCAGCAGCACGGTCGAGCAGCGCGTGCCGTAGGCCGGGTGCAGCACGAAGGGCGCCGACAGGACCCGCTCCCACTCGCGCGGCAGGCCGCCGGCCGGCGCGCCGCCATCGGTCGCCGGGGACTGCGTGCGGTCGGCGAGCAACGCGAACAGCCCGGCGGCCGTGCCGTCCGCCTGCGCCAGCCAGTCTCGAAAGCGCGCCTTGACGCGCACCAGCTTCGGCCAGGGAGTGTCGAGCAGCTCGTTCGAGAGCCCGTAGACGCCGGGCGGCAGCGCGCGCGCCACTGGGGTGACACGATTTGAGCCGTACCAGAGCGAGCCGCCATCCGCGAGCAACAGGTTGAAACCGGAATACTCCCCGGCCGCGCCCTCGAGGCGCGCGAAGAAATCGCGCGGTCCGGCGGTGCCGCCGAGGTATTGCGGGATGAGGCCGCCGCGCGACGGCGCGGCCGGCCGCGGCGGTTGCAGCTCGCGGAAGTTGGTGACCACGCCGAAGCGGCGCGCCGCGTCGAGCCCGAGCCAGGTGCCCGCGGCGCGCAGGTCGCGCCCGGCGAGGATGTGGGGCGACTCGGGCCAGCGCTCGAGCGGTGCCGCGGGACGCTCGTGATACTCGTCGCGGTTGGCGGCGACGACCAGGCGGTAGCGCGGGTGCACCGCCCAGGCGAGCACCAGCAGACACACGGCGGCGCTAGCCTCCCTCGAGCCAGCCCGAGATCAGGCGCCAGGAAATCGAGTGCGAGGGCGGCGCGAGCGCTTCCCCGGCGGCGAGCTGCTCGCGCGTGAACCAGCGGGCATCCTCGAGCTCGCCGCTGACGCGCACCTCGCTGCCGGGGAGGGCGCGCGCGCGGAAGCCGAGCATGAGCGATGACGGGAACGGCCAGGGCTGCGAGGAGTCGTAGCGGGCCTCGGTGACGCGCACACCGGTCTCCTCCGCGACTTCGCGCGCCACCGCATCCTCGAGGCTCTCGCCCGGCTCGACGAAACCGGCGATGGTCGAGTAGCGCCGCGGCGGCCAGCTCGCCTGGCGGCCGAGGAGCGCCCGCTCGCCGTCCGAGACCAGCACGATGATCGCCGGATCGATGCGCGGGAAGTACTCCTCGGCGCAGTCGGGGTTGCTGCAAGTGAGGCAATGGCCGGCGCGGATCGCGGTGGTGGGCGCGCCGCAGACGCCGCAGTGGTGCGCGCGCGTGCGCCACACGGCGAGCGCGCGCGCATAGGCGAGCAGTCCCGCCTCCTCGGCCGGGAGCAGCGCCGACAGCGGCCGCAACTCCTCGAAGCGCATGCCGGAGGGCGGCTCGGCGCCGTGCGCCGCAGGCAGACTGATCAGCACGCAGCGCGTACCGCGGAACCAGCCGAGGAGCGTCAGGCTCGCGGCCGGCGCCGAGCGCACCAGCGGCTCGCTGCGCGTCAGCAGCGCGGCGCGCGGCGGATCGCCGTGCAGCAGATGCGTGGTACCGCGAGCCACCAGGTAGGCGGTGGCGCTGTCGGCCCAGGCCGCCGCGACCCACTCCGGGTCCTCGCGCGCTTCGACGCGACGATCGAGGTACGGACCTGCGAAGAAATTGGGTCGGTCGGGGTCCATGCGCGCCATTCACCGCGGGCGAGGCCGCGCATTCTAGCAGCGTGGCGGCGCGTTCCCCGAAACCAGGGTGATGTCCGCCGAAATTGCTTGCTGCGATTTCGGCGATCAACTCACGCCGGCTTGATGTTGGCGTTCAAGCGGAACAGGTTGTTCGGGTCGTACCGCTTCTTGAGCGTCGCCAGCCGCGGGTAATTGTCGCCGTAGGCTGCGTGCACGCGCGCGTCGCGGTCATCGGTGGCGGCGAGGTTCACATACTGGCCCTGCGTCAGCGGCTCGATCTGCGCCCAGACCTTGCGCACCCAGTCGGTGTTGCGGGCGGCATCCTCGGCCGGCATCTTCCACAGGTTGGCGACGCCGATGTTGTGACTGGCGCCGCGGTTGAAATACGCGGTGGCGTGCGGTGCCACGCGCCCGATCGCCCCGCCCTGATGCTGCGTCCAGATGAGCACGCCTTCAGAGGGCGCGGTCTCGACGGCTGCCACCATGTTGTCGATGAGGGCGGGCGTGATGCCCCCGTAGACGAGTCCCCCTTTGCCATAGAAGCCGAGCGGGCTGACGCCGCGCAGGTCGGCGCTGCCCTGAAGCTTCTGGTAAGGCGCCACCGCCACCTCGTCCTTGAGCGGCTTGCCGAGTTTGCGCAGCGGTGCCACCAGCTGCTCGCCCTTCGTGGGCGGACCGCAGTAGCAGATGTCCAGCTCGAGCCAGCGCACACCCTGAGGTGCGGTGCCCAGCGCCGCGTCGACGTACAGCTCATCGGGGGCGCTGGCGACGAAGTCTGCAACGCCCCGCAGCAGCTGCCGGCCGCCCTCGAGCGGGAAGGTAAGAGCGCCGCCGTACATCACCGGGTTGACCTCGTGCAGGCGGAACCTGAAGGTGGTCACCACGCCGAAATTGCCGCCACCGCCTCGCAGCGCCCAGAGCAGATCCGCGTTCTCGCTGTCGCTGACGCGCACCCAGTTGCCGTCGGCGGTGACCACCTCTGCCCCGATCAGGTTGTCACACGTCAGACCGTAACGTCGGCCGATGCGGCCGACGCCGCCGCCCAGGGTCAGACCGGCCACGCCGGTGTCGGCGACCGTGCCGACGGGCGTGGCAAGATTGAACGCCAGCGACTCCCGGTCGAGCTGCCCGAGGAGTGCCCCGCCCTCGACGCGCGCGGTTTTCGCGATGGGATCGACCTCGACCGAGCGCATGAGCGACAGATCGATCATGATCCCGCCATCGCAGGCGGACTGTCCTGAGAGGCTGTGGCCGCCGCCCCGCACCGCGGTCAGGAGCCTGTGTCCCGCGGCGAACTGCACCGCCCGCCGCGCATCCGCCGCGCCGACGCAGCGTACGATCAGGGCGGGCTTCTTATCGAAGACCGGGTTCCAGAGTCTGCGGGCCGTATCCCAGCCAGACTGATCTGCCGTGAGCACTTCGCCGCGCACGCTGGCGCGCAGGTCGTCGATGTCGCCGCTCTTGAGGGCGAGTGCCTTGCCGTCGAGACCGACCCCGGGCACCTCGGCGGGACCCGCCGCGAGCAGGCGCCGGCCCGGAATGGAGTACGCGGTGAGTGCGGCGAGGCCGGACGCGATTACGGTTCTTCTTTTCATGGCTCCCCCCGGAAACGTCGAGCGGTTGCGAGGGTGCGCCGGCGCCAAACCCAGGGTCAAGCTGCGCTGCAACCAGCGGATGCCCGCCGAAATTGCTTACTGCAATTTCGGCCAATTAGCTAATGCGAATTCGCAGTCCCCGCGCACAACTGGCAGCGGGGGTGACGCGCCGGGAAGCGCTCGGTCACGATGAGGCTGCCGCAGCCGGTGCAGCCACCGAGGCGCAGCTGGTCGCCGCGGGTCAGCGCGGTCGCGAGAAACACCGCGTGCTCGAACGAGATCTGCGCGGCGGGCACCAGCGCGCGGTAGGCCTCGAACGCCTCGCACAGCAGCGCGCCGCGCATCAAGCCGGGCAGTGCGGCACCCGCCGTCTGTGCCGGCACTACGCCGAGCAGCGACAGTACGCTGGCGAGCACCGCACTCTCCTGCTGCAGGCGCTGCGAGCGCGTGAAGTAGGCGACCTGATGAGGCGACTTGCCGCGGTGGCGCGGCAGCTGGCGGCGCGCCTGGCTGGTATAGGAGCGGTACAGCTTTCTGATGCGGTCGTCCGACAGCCCGGTCCAGGTGCGGATCGTCCGGGTGCGCGCCTCGTGCCGCAGGAAGCGCAGCGCCAGCTCCATGCGTAGCCGCTCGCGGCTGTAGCGATCGTCGGAAATGCGCATGCGGGCCTTATCCAGTCTGAGTGCCGCTTACATTTTGGGAATAATCCACCAAAACGCAACCGACCAAATTTGGTAAAAAATTCCCAAATTGAATCTGGCGTCGGCACGCGGCTCGGCTACCATGCGCGCTCGACCTGGAGGACGCGCCATGCTGTTGCAATGCGGGATGGACGGCGGTGCGGCGCGCGAGGAGGCGCAGCTGGCGGCGGCGTGCCTGCGCGCCGAGACGCTCGAGTCGGTCGCCGAGCTCAACGAGCTCGGCCTCGCGCTGCTCGGCGAGCAGGCGGCCGGAGCGGGATCGCAGGCAGCGCCCCTGCTGCACGAGGTGGGTGCATTGTGGCGGCGGCTCGATGCCGCGGCGCGCCGGCGTGCGGCTGCCTGTCCTTATCTGCTGCTCGATGGCGGCTTTGCCGACCGCGAGCGCTGGCGCGCGCCGCCCGCGGCGCAGGTGGCGGAGCCGGCGGGCGCGGCCGGGGCGCCGTTCTTCACCGTGCCGGGAACGGTCGAGGCTGCGCGGCTACTCTTTATCTATGCCTGGCATCTGGCGCGGGCCGAGAGCGCCGCCGCGCGGCTGCTGCTCGGGATGCCGCCGGGCTGCGCGGCCGCCATCGGCGCGTGCACGCTGCGCCACATCCACACGCTGGCGGAGCAGCATCCCGAGTGGCTGCGGCCGCGCTGGCTGGCGCATCCGGCACTGTGGCGCGAGCTGCTGTGCGCCGCAGACTCGGGTGAGACCCGCGCGCTCGAGCGCGCCCGCCTGCACGGCCTGACGATGCTGGCCGCCGAAGCGCGTCTCGGTGGCGCAGCGCCGCTCCCGCACGGCGGCGGCGCTGCACCCGCGTTGCAGGCACGGCGTCCACGCGCGACGCGACCGCCAGGGTATCGCCGGATGTAGGAAGCGCAGTCCGGGCGGAAGCCGGCGGCTTTCGCCGAGGCGAAGGCTAAGCTCTCACTGGTGCTGCAGCTGAGGGAACGCCCTGGCATCACCCGCCCGTCAAATCCGCACGGCGGATCTCGGGTATCATTTGCGCCCCAACCCTTCGATACCAGCGACGCCAACAAGAATCGGGGGAGAAGCGATGAAGATGGCCGCCACGTCACGCCGCGTCGGGTCCCGACACCTCGAAGTGCCAGATGAGCCCGCCGGTCATCGACGTGAAAGCGACGGACCGGCACGCCACGCTCGCCGGGCACGACGCCCGGCTCACCCAGATCGCCCTCACGCAGAGCTGCAAGAGCCGGGACACGGGCGATGAGTGCCAGTACAGCCTCGCGATGGATGCCTGGCTCACGCAGGATCAGATCGCCGGCGTCGAGGAGACCAAGGCGTTCCGGACGGCGTACTTCAGCAAGCTCGGCCTCGATCCGGGCAGCGAGATGGTGCAGCAGCAGATGAAGCAGTTCCTGGTGGCGTATCAGGACAGTCTGAAGCAGCTCGCCGCGAAGTCCTCGGACCTCAAGGGCTACCCGCTCAAGTCGACCGTGCGCATCCTGTTCGGCGGCGAGCATTGCGCTGCCGCCAGACAGCAGCAGGGTGCGGGCGGCGGCTCCGCCGTGGGCAACGCCAGCGACGCGGCCACCAGCGCAGCCGCCAGTGCCGGTGCGAGCGCCGCCGGTGCCGCCGCGGGCCAGGCCGCGAGCAGTGCCGCAGGCAACAGCGCGGCGAGCTCGATCCTGGGTCCCGCGGCGAGCGCCTTCGGCTCGAACGTGGTCGGGAGCCTCTTCAAGAAGAAGTCCGCCCCGGCTCCGCCGGCCGCCGCGCCTGCCGACAGCGGCGTGCCCGCGCACATGGTGCAGGCCGCCTCGTTCACGGTGGAAACGACCTCGATCACCGTCGGCCCGGTGCCGGCGAGCCAGTTCGACGTTCCGGCGGACTGGAAGCTCATCGCTCCCAAGCCGCAGGAGGAAAAGGAGTTCACCTGCCCCGAGGGCGGCGGCTGAGCCTTACGGTCGGCACACGTGAAGCAGGCGCTGCTCGTCATCGATGTTCAGGAGTCATTCCGCCAGCGGCCGTACTTCCGCGCCGAGGAGCTGCCGGCGTTCCTCGCCAACCTGCAGTCGCTCGTCGATCTCAGCCGGGAGCGCGGTCTCGCGCTGGTGCAGGTATTTCATCGCGAGCCCGGGGAGGACCCCGCGAATCCCTTCAGCGCGGCCTCGGGTTTCGTACGGACGATGGGGGAGCTCGCGCTGCGCCCCGATGCCGTGTTCCACAAGCAGGTGCATTCGGCGATGTTCGCCGTCGACACTGCGGGCGCCACGCTCGAGCAGTGGCTGCGCGCGCGCGGCGTCGGTGAGCTCATCGTCACCGGCATCCGCACGGAGCAATGCTGCGAGACCACCGCCCGCCACGCCTCGGATCTGGGCTTCGGCGTGCGCTACGTGACGGACGCGACGCTGACCTTCCCGATGCGTACGCGCGCCGGACGCGAGGTCTCGGCGGCGGAGATCCGCGAGCGCACCGAGCTGGTACTCGACGGGCGCTTCGCCCGCATTGTCTCGAGCGCGCAGGCGCTTGGCTGACGGACCGGGTGGGACGCGCGCTCGCGCCGCTGTGGCGCGCTCTCAGTGCGCGCTGTCCTTGGCTACCAGAAAGCGTACCAGCGGGACCAGCTGGTCGGCCGAGCGGATGCTGTCGGCGATGCGGTAGCGGCCGTTGACGACGATGCAGGGCGTCCCGGGCACCTGCATGGCGAGGATCTGCTCGTCGGCGGCGCGCGTCTTGCCGTCGACCGTGAAGGAGGCGGCCATCGCCACGAAATCCTCGGCTTTGATCCCGGTCCAGCGCGCATAGGCGCGCGCGGCCTGCTCGATCGAGGGTTGCGGGTTCTTCAGACGGTGCGTCTCGCTGTCGGTGGTGGCGAGCTCGCCGCTCTTCCACACCGCGTCGAACATCAGCTGATGGGTGCGCTCGGCGATGCCGAGCGCCTGCGCGGCGAAGTAGGCGCGCTGGAACATCGGCCAGTCCTCGGCCTTGTTGAACGCCGCCGGCAGGTAGGCGAGCTGCGCATTGGGCGGCAGGCCCTTCCTGAGGAGCTCCATGGTCGGCTGGAAGGCGTTGCAGGCCGGACAGCCGTAGGAGAACACCTCGAGCACCTCGATCTTCCCCGGCGGCACGCTGGTGCGCTGTGCCTGGGCCAGCACAAAGTAGTCTTTGCCTTCGGTCCAGGGCGGCCCGGCCTCGGCGGACAGGGTGGCGAGCACCGCCAGCAGAGCGAACATGAGTCCACGATGAGTCTTCATGAGGCGATCCTCGGAGGCTGTGCGGTCAGTAGATGGCGATCTCGCGGCGGCCGGATGAGTCGCGCGCACCGCGGTACATGCCCTCGGTGCTGAAGTCCATCACGATCTGTCCGCTGCCGTCGACGCCGATGAGGCCGCCGTCGCCGCCGAGGCCGCGCAGGATCTCGTGCAACAGCTCGGCCATGGCGCGCTCGAGCGTGAGGCCGCGATACTCGACCGCCGCGCACACGTGATGTGCGGCTACGGCACGGATGAAGTATTCGCCGTGCCCGGTGGCCGACACGGCGCAGACGCCGTTCTTGGCATAGGTGCCGGCGCCGATGATGGGCGAGTCGCCGACGCGCCCGGGGCGCTTGTTGGTCATGCCGCCGGTGGAGGTGGCGGCCGCGAGGTTGCCGTCGCGGTCGCAGGCGACGGCGCCGACGGTGCCGTGCGCGGGAGGCACCAGATCCGAGACGCGCTCACCGCGCTGCTCGTGCTCGAGCTGGCTCTGCCGCTCGGGGGTGCGGAAGTAGAGGTTGGGGACGAGGCCGAAGCCCTCCTCGAGCGCGAACTCCTCGGCGCCGGCACCGACCAGCAGCACGTGGCGCGACTTCTCCATCACCCGCCGGGCGAGCTCCACGGGATTTCTGACGTGGCGCACCGAGGCGACCGCCCCGGCGCGCTGCCGGCAGCCGTCCATGATGGCGGCGTCGAGCTCGGCGGCGCCCTCGCGGGTGAGCGCCGCGCCGCGCCCGGCGTTGAACGACGGATCGTCCTCGAGGATGCGCACCGCAGCGGTCACCGCATCGAGACTCGAGCCGCCGCGCTCGAGCAGCGCGTAGCCGCCCGCGAGCGCGGCTTCGAGCCCGGCGCGATAGCGCTGCTCGCGCTCGGGCGAGAGCGTGGCGCGCGGCACCGCGCCGGCGCCGCCGTGAATGGCGATGGAGTACATGTCGGCTCCTGCGGCCCTCAGTTGTTGTCGCGATACATGGCAATCTCGCGATGGCCGCGCGAGTCGCGCACGCCGCGATGCATGCCGGCGCTGTTGAAGTCCATGGCGAAGTTGCCGTCCTTGTCGAGGGCGATCACGCCGCCTTCGCCGCCGGTGCGTGCCAGCTTCTCGTGGATCACGCTGCGCACCGCGGCCTCGATCGTCAGGTGCTGATACTGCACCATGGCGCAGACGTCGTAGGCGACCACCTGGCGGATGTAGAACTCGCCCTGTCCGGTCCCGGACACCGCGCACGATTCGCTCGCATAAGTGCCGGCGCCGATGATCGGCGTGTCGCCCACCCGGCCGTAGAGCTTGTTGGTGATGCCGCCGGTCGAGGTGGCGGCGGCGAGCCGGCCGTCCCGGTCGAGCGCCAGGGCGCCGACGGTCCCGATGCCCTTCGGCGCGGCGGGCCTGATGGGCAGCGGGGTCGTGGGTGCCCGGGCGGGCGCGGCGCGCTTCTCCTCTTCGAGCTCGCGTACGCGCTGGGGCGTCACGAAGTAGCTCTCGGGTACCAGCGCCACGCCCTGCTCGAGCGCGAACTCCTCGGCGCCCTGACCGATGAGCAGCACGTGCGGGGACTTGTCCATGACCAGCCGGGCGAGATCGATCGGGTTCTTGACGTGGTGCACGCCGGCCACCGCACCGGCGCGCGGACCCGATCCGTCCATGATGGCGGCATCGAGCTCGCAGTAGCCGTCGTGGTTGAGCACCGCGCCGCGGCCGGCGTTGAACTGCGGGTCATCCTCCAGGGTGCGTACCGCCGCGCCCACCGCATCCAGCGCCGAGCCGCCGCGCTCGAGCACCGCGTAGCCGGCATCGAGCGCCGCCGCGAGCCCCGCCCGGTAGGACGCCTCGTGCTCGGCCGTCATGCGCGAGCGCTCGATGACGCCGGCGCCGCCGTGGATGACGATGACGAGGGGCCGCTCGGCGGCCGGCAGTGCCGCGGCCCGCAGCGCCGCGAGCGCGGCCAGAGCCAGCAGGGCGAGCGGCTGGGTGTGCGGTCGCGACATGATCATGATCTCTCCCAAAGCGGCTATGATCGATGCACTCCGCGGCGCCTGCCGCCGCGGCCCACTTCGTTCCTGCGGTAGATCTTAAGGTGAAAGCCGCCCCGTCGCAGCGGATACGCAGCATCCTGGTTGCCAACCGGGGCGAGATCGCCATCCGCGTCATGCGTGCGGCGAACGAGCTCGGCGTGCGCACCGTCGCGATCTATTCGCAGGAGGACCGTTTCTCGCTCCACCGCACCAAGGCGGACGAGGCTTACCTCGTCGGGCGGGAACTTAAGCCGGTGGAGGCCTACCTCGACATCGCGGACGTGCTGCGGATCGCGCGCGAGGCGCAGGTCGACGCCATCCACCCGGGTTACGGTCTCCTGTCGGAGAATCCCGAGCTGGCGCGCGCGTGCGCCGCGGCTGGCGTCATCTTCATCGGCCCGAGACCTGAGACCATGGACGCGCTCGGCAACAAGGTCACGGCGCGCGCGCTGGCCGTGTCGGCCGGCGTCGCGGTGATGCCGGCGAGCGCCCCGCTGCCCGCGGACTTCAGCGAGTGCGCCCGCGTGGCGCGCGACCTCGGCTACCCGCTGATGGTCAAGGCGAGCTGGGGTGGCGGCGGGCGCGGTACGCGCGCGGTGGACGACGAGGCGCAGCTCCGCGAGCTGCTGCCGCTCGCGCGCCGCGAGGCGCTCGCGGCCTTCGGCAACGACGAGGTCTACCTCGAGAAACGGGTGGTGCGCGCGCGGCATGTCGAGGTGCAGATCCTCGGCGACCATTACGGCAACCTGGTGCATCTCCACGAGCGCGACTGCAGCATGCAGCGCCGCAACCAGAAGGTGGTGGAGCGCGCCCCGGCGGTGTTCCTCACCGAGGCGCAGCGTGCCGAGCTCAGCCGCGCGGCGCTCGCCATCGGCCGGGCGGCGCGCTACCGCAACGCCGGCACGGTCGAGTTCCTGCAGGACGCCGACAGCGGCCGCAGCTATTTCATCGAGGTCAACCCGCGCATCCAGGTCGAGCACACCGTGACCGAGGAGGTGACGGGAATCGACCTCGTCAAGGCGCAGATCCGCATCGCCGGCGGGGCGCGCATCGGTACGGCGGAGAGCGGCGTGCCGCCGCAGGAGGAGATCCGCGTCTCCGGTCACGCGCTCCAGTGCCGCATCACCACCGAGGACCCGGAGAACAACTTCGTTCCCGACTACGGCAAGATCGCCGCCTACCGCAGCCCGGCGGGTTTCGGCATCCGTCTCGACGCCGGGACCGCCTACACCGGCGCGATCATCACGCGCTCCTACGATTCGCTGCTCGTCAAGGTGACCGCGTGGGCGCCGACCCCCGAGGAGACCATCGCGCGCATGCACCGGGCGCTGGCGGAATTCCGCATCCGCGGCGTGGTCACGAACCTGCGCTTCCTCGACCAGCTGATCACCCATCCGCGCTTCGCGCGCGGCGAATACACCACCCGCTTCATCGACGAGACGCCGGAGCTGTACCGCTGGCCGCTGAAGCGCGACCGCGCCACGCGGCTGCTCGCCGGCATCGGCGCCACGATCGTCAACGGCAACAGCGAAGTTCAGGGCCGCCCGCGCCCGGCCCACTTTGCCGCGCCGCATCTGCCGCCCGGGCCGCTGCCGCCGCCCGCGCCGGGGACCAGGCAGAAGCTCGACGAGCTGGGAGCGGAGCGCTTCGCGCGCTGGATGCGCGCCGAGCAGCGGGTGCTGCTCACCGACACGGCGATGCGCGACGCACACCA
>Ga0335085_10001332_pt1 | contig 54039 bp, 63 predicted proteins | sample Lox_Sample_45_FD_206712 | JGI IMG/M metagenome (GOLD analysis project Ga0335085, IMG submission 206712) | Soil microbial communities from Loxahatchee National Wildlife Refuge, Florida, United States - Lox_Sample_4.5 | ecosystem: Environmental > Terrestrial > Soil > Wetlands | place: USA... | reverse complement strand
AATGGCGGCCGACCACGGCGTATTCACATTCTCGCCCACCAATCACAAGGGTCTGGACGGGCGCGCGGTGGTGATGGTGCGCGTCGAGAACGGCACCTGGAAGGTGATGCACTAGTGACTCGGCGCCCGGGGCAATTGCCAAGCGGCGCCGCAAGACTGATTGCAACTTTCTGGAAGTCGGCCGACACCATCCGAGCGGTGGTGTCGGCGCGAGTGTATGTGGACCGTTTTCGTGCCCCCCAACCTGCAGCGCAAAAACCAAGCGGGTAGACTGCGCAATTTGGCCCGCCATCGCCGGGCTGGCGCACGGCGCGCATTGGCGATACATCCATTTGCAGACAACGAATCCAAGCCCATCCTGACTGAACACCAGACTTGAATACTGAGATCGCACTATTCCTGATTCAGGATGGGCTGACCAATGGCGCAATCTATGCGCTGCTGGCGCTGGCGCTGGTGCTGGTATTCGCGGTGACGCGGGTAATATTTATCCCGCAGGGTGAGTTCGTTGCCTACGGCGCACTCACGCTGGCCAGCCTGCAGCTGGGCAAGCTGCCAGGCACCGCCTGGTTGTTGTTGGGTGCTGGTCTGGCCGTCGCAGTATTGGAACTGGTGCAGGCCTTGCGCCTGGGTCTGGTACGACGTGTTCCGCTCATCCTGCTTAAATACCTTGTCTTGCCAGCCGCCTTGTTGGCGCTTGCCTGGTGGGCCGCTCCACAGAAGCCAGCACTTACACTCCAAGTGCTCCTGGCGCTCGGCCTGGTAGTCCCGCTAGGCCCCATGGTCTATCGCTTGGCCTACCAGCCCTTGGCCAACGCATCGGTGCTGGTGCTGCTGATAATTTCGGTGGCAGTCCACTTTGCCATGACCGGAATGGGCCTGGTCTTTTTCGGCGCCGAGGGCTCACGTACGCCGTCATTTTCAGACGCGCAATGGAAACTCGGCGTGCTCAATGTTTCCGGGCAAAGCCTATGGGTGATGGGATCGAGCCTGGCGCTGATCCTGGCTCTGTTGCTGTTTTTCGAACACACCATCTACGGCAAGGCATTGCGCGCGACCGCAATCAACCGCATCGGTGCGCGCCTGGTAGGCGTATCCCCGGCGATGGCAGGCAAATTGAGCTTCACGCTCGCCGCACTGATCGGTGCGCTTTCAGGCATCCTGATCGCGCCCATTACCACCATCTACTATGACTCGGGCTTTCTCATCGGCTTGAAGGGTTTTGTCGGCGCAATCGTTGGCGGTTTGGTCAGCTATCCGATCGCGGCCGCCGGCGCGCTGCTGGTCGGATTGCTGGAAGCCTATGCGTCGTTTTGGGCCAGCGCCTACAAGGAGGTGATCGTCTTCACCTTGATCATTCCGGTGCTGATCTGGCGCTCGTTCACCACGCATCATATCGAGGAGGAAGAGGAGTGAGCCGTGCGCGGATGGCGCTCGGCCTGTTCCTGGCTTTCCTGCTGGCGGCGCCGCTGGTGCTGCCCGAGTTCCATGTCACTCTGCTCAATTACATCGGTCTTTACAGCATCGTGGCGCTGGGTCTGGTGCTGCTCACCGGGATAGGTGGGCTGACCTCCTTCGGCCAGGCCGCTTTTGTCGGTATGGGCGCCTATACCAGTGCCTATCTGTGTACCGCCTACGGGCTGTCTCCCTGGCTGACGCTGGCGATCGGCTTGGCGCTCACTTTTGCCGTATCCCTTTTTCTCGGATTCATTACGCTGCGGCTGTCCGGGCATTACTTGCCGCTCGGTACCATTGCCTGGGGCATCAGCCTGTTCTACCTGTTTGGCAACATGGAATTCCTCGGCGGCTATACCGGAATTTCCAGCCTTCCGGAGATCAATCTCCTTGGCAGGACGCTGGACACCGGCCGGGAGTTCAACTACCTGATCTGGGGGCTGGTGCTGCTGGCACTGTGGTCCATGCGCAACTTGCTCGATTCGCGCTCGGGCCGCGCAATTCGCGCCCTCAAAGGCGGCGGATTGATGGCCGAGAGTTTCGGCGTCAATACCGCGCGCATGAAAATCATCATTTTCGTCTACGCTGCCCTGCTCGCCAGTCTGTCGGGCTGGCTTTATGCGCACTTGCTGCGCTTCGTGAATCCGACCCCGTTCTCGATCAACGCCGGCATCGAGTATCTGTTCATGGCGGTGGTCGGCGGGGCGGCCTCGGTCTGGGGCGCAGTGGTAGGGGCGGGCATACTCACCGTGCTCAAACAGTGGCTGCAGGATCTGTTGCCCAAGCTGCTCGGGCAAAGCGGCAATTTCGAAATGATCGTTTTCGGCGTACTGCTGGTGCTGCTGCTGCAGCGTGCGCGCGAGGGCATCATGCCGCTCGCCGTGCGCTATTTTCCGGCGCCCAGAAAGCAGCTGCCGGTGGCGTCGCGGCAGCTCCAGCGACGGTCCCAGCCGGTCGCCGGGGAGCCCCTGCTGACGCTGAATGGCGTACGCAAGGTATTCGGCGGTCTGGTGGCGGTAAACGATTTGTCCTTTTCCATGAGCAGCGGCGAGATCCTCGGTCTGATCGGCCCCAACGGCGCCGGCAAGAGCACGGTGTTCAATCTGGTCACGGGCGTGCTGCCGCTGACCGGCGGCGAAGTCCACTTCCGTGGCACGCGCCTTGATACCCTGTCCGCGCGCGCCATCGTGCCACACGGTGTCGCGCGCACCTTCCAGCAGGTGCATCTGCTGCCGACGATGAGCGTGCTCGAAAATGTCGCCATCGGCGCACATCTGCGCGGCAAGAAAGGCGTGATCAGCGCCGCGCTGCGCCTGGAGCGCGCGGAGGAGGCGATGCTGATCGCGGACGCGGCGCGCCAGCTGGAGCGGGTAGGGCTCGCCGCGAGCATGCATGAACCGGCAGGCAGTCTTGCGCTGGGTCAGCAGCGGGTGCTTGAAATCGCGCGTGCGCTGTGTGCGGACCCGGTCCTGCTGCTGCTGGACGAGCCGGCCGCGGGGCTGCGCTATCAGGAAAAGCGCGCCTTGGCCGAGCTTCTGCGCAAACTCAAGTCCGAGGGCATGAGCGTGCTGCTGGTCGAGCACGACATGGATTTCGTGATGAATTTGGTGGACCGCTTGGTGGTCATGGACTTCGGCGAAAAGCTGGCCGAGGGCCTGCCTCGGGCGATTCAGAGCGACCCGCGGGTACTCGAAGCCTATCTCGGAGGGGTGATATGAGTGCCTTGCTGGAAGTGCACGAACTGAGCGTGGCCTACGGCAATGTTGAAGTGGTGCACAAGGCCGCGCTGCGCCTGGAAGAGGGCAGGATAGTGACCGTGATCGGCCCCAACGGCGCCGGCAAGACCACCATGCTGGCCGCACTCATGGGCATGCTGCCATCTCACGGCAGCGTAGTCTTTGCGGGCAAGGAGATCACGCGCGTGGAGCCGGAGCAGCGGGTAGGCCGCGGGCTGTGCCTGGTGCCGGAGCGGCGCGAACTGTTCGCTGCCATGACGGTCGAGGATAATCTGGTGCTGGGCGCGTTTCATCGCTACCGCAAGCGCGACAAGTCCATCGCTGCCGATTTCCACCAGGTGTATGGCTTGTTTCCGCGGCTGCAGGAACGCCGCCAGCAGCTCGCGGGGACGCTTTCCGGCGGCGAGCGCCAGATGCTCGCCCTGGGGCGCGCACTTATGAGTCGGCCGCGCCTGCTGATGCTGGATGAACCCAGCTTGGGCCTGGCGCCACTGATTGTGCGCGATATCTTCCGCGTCATCGCGGCCCTGCGCGAGACTGGCGTATCGATATTGCTGGTGGAGCAGAATGCGCACGCCGCGTTGCAAGTGGCCGACTACGGTTACGTGCTGGAAACCGGCGAAATCGTGATCGAGGGACCGAGCGCGGATCTGGCGTCCGATCCGCGCGTGATCGAGAGTTATCTCGGCCTGGTTTCGAGCCACACCGCGTAGGCAGAGACGCTTCCTCAGGAGCGTGACGCGCTCCCGGTTCCACGTGGAACATCCGCGCGCCGGGGTCCGTGGTGGCCGGCTGTCGCGGGTGAGGGGCGCCGCCCGGCGCGCCCGGCAGCACCCGGATTCTGCTTGTTCCACGTGGAACAACGGCTTACGGTTTGCTGCGAATCAGCGTAAAATCGCGCCTCTTTGGCAGCGCAGCAGGCATATGCATTTCCCTTCGGAATTCGATGTGATCGTGGTGGGCGGTGGGCACGCCGGCACCGAAGCCGCGCTCGCGGCGGCGCGCGCCGGCTGCAATACCCTGCTGCTCACGCACAACATCGAAACGCTCGGACAGATGTCCTGCAATCCGTCGATCGGCGGTATCGGCAAGGGACATCTGGTCAAGGAGGTCGATGCGCTGGGCGGCGCCATGGCCATCGCAACCGACGAAGCCGGGATCCAGTTTCGCACGCTCAATTCGAGCAAGGGTGCAGCGGTGCGCGCTACCCGCGCGCAGGCTGACCGGCTGCTCTACAAGCAGGCCATCCGCAGGCGCCTGGAAAACCAGCCGAACCTGACCTTGTTCCAGCAGGCGGTCGACGATCTTACGCTCGAGGGCGACCGGGTCAGCGGCGTGGTGACGCAGCTGGGCGTGCGCTTCAGCGGGCGCGCGGTAGTCCTGACTACCGGCACCTTTCTTTCCGGGCTGATCCACGTCGGGCTGGTCAATTACCAGGCGGGAAGGGCGGGCGACCCGCCTTCGCTCAGCCTGGCGGCGCGGTTGCGCGAACTGCGGCTGCCGGTGGGGCGTCTCAAGACCGGCACGCCACCGCGCCTGGACGGCCGCTCCATCGAATTTGCGGCGATGCTGGAGCAGCCAGGCGACGATCCGGCCCCGGTATTTTCCTACATGGGCAATCGCACCATGCATCCGCGGCAGCTGCCTTGCTGGATCACCAACACCAATGCGCGCACGCATGACATCATCCGCGCCGGTCTGGACCGGTCGCCCATGTACACCGGCGTGATCGAAGGCGTCGGACCGCGCTATTGCCCTTCGATCGAGGACAAGATCCACCGCTTTGCCGGCAAGGCGAGCCACCAGATCTTTCTCGAGCCTGAGGGACTCACAACCAACGAGTTCTACCCCAACGGCATCTCGACCAGTCTGCCTTTCGACGTGCAGCTCGATCTGGTGCGCTCGATCAAAGGCTTGGAACGGGCGTATATTCTGCGTCCCGGCTACGCCATCGAGTATGACTACTTCGATCCGCGCGGGCTCAGGGCCACGCTGGAAACCAAAGCGATCGCCGGGTTGTTTTTCGCCGGTCAGATCAATGGCACCACCGGCTACGAAGAGGCAGCGGCGCAGGGACTGCTCGCCGGCATCAATGCGGCGCTGCAGGTACAGGGGCGCGAAGGCTGGTCGCCGCGCCGCGACCAGGCCTATATCGGCGTACTCGTCGACGACCTGATCACCCGTGGCGTATCCGAGCCCTATCGCATGTTCACCAGCCGGGCCGAGTATCGGCTGATGCTGCGTGAGGATAACGCGGACCTGCGCCTGACCGAAATCGGGCGCAGCCTGGGCCTGGTCGACGATGACCGCTGGCAACAGTTCGAACGCAAACGCGAGGCCATTGCAAAAGAGCTGGAGCGGCTGCGATCGACCTGGATCAACCCCAAAGTGCTGCCGGAGGCTGACGCCGAGAGGGTCTTGGGTAAAGGAATAGAGCGAGAGTATGCACTTACTGAGCTATTGCGCCGCCCGGACGTAAGCTATGCCAGCCTGATGTCCCTGCCTGGCGCGGGCGGACCTGTTTCAGATCCGATGGTAGCCGAACAAGTCGAAATCCAGGTCAAGTACGACGGCTATATCGCGCGTCAGCGCGACGAGGTGCGCCGGCGCGAGCAATACGAGGATACTGCCCTGCCTGGCGACCTCGACTACCGTAGTGTGCGCGGCTTGTCGCGCGAAGTGCAGCAGAAGCTCAACCAGCACAAGCCCGAAACGATCGGCCAGGCTTCGCGCATCTCCGGGCTGACCCCGGCCGCCATTTCCTTGCTCCTGGTGCATCTGAAGCGTGGCTTTGCGCCTGGGCTGGCGCGCGACGCCGCGACGCCGAACGAAGGCGCAGAGGACGGCGGCGACGCGCGCAAGCGCGATGACGCGCCACCGGACGCCTCTCGTGCCGAGCGACCTGCGGCATGAATACCGCTGATCAGCTCAAGCGCGGACTCATCGCGCTCGGTTTGACGCTGCCGGACGACACCCAGCGGCGCCTGCTTGCCTACATTGCGCTGATAGAAAAATGGAACCGGGTGTACAACCTTACCGCCATACGCGAACCGGAAAAAATGGTCAGCCATCACCTGCTGGACAGCCTGGCGGTGGCGCCGCATCTGCATCCCAAGCGCCTGCTCGATGTGGGCAGCGGCGCCGGGCTGCCTGGCATTCCGCTGGCGCTGGCGAACCCGGAACTGCATGTCACCGTGCTCGACAGCAACCACAAGAAGGCGGCCTTCCTCAAGCAGGCGGTGATAGAGCTCGCGCTCGACAAGGTCGAGGTATGCGCCGAACGCGTGGAGAGCTGGCAGACCCAGGACCGCTTCGACGTGATCATTTCGCGCGCTTTTTCCGACATGGGCGAATTCGTGCGCGTTACCCAGCATCTGCTCGCGCCGGGCGGACTGTTTGCGGCGATGAAGGGTCTGCACCCCTATGAGGAAATCGACAAGCTGCCGCCTGGCTTCAAGGTGACGCAGGTGCTGCCGCTCGCGGTCCCCGGCCTGGAAGGCGCAAGGCATCTGGCGCTGATCGCAAAGGAAGAGCAGGTGCCAAGCCGCACGGAACCGGTTCAATGAGCGCGCGCATCCTTGCGGTCGCCAACCAGAAGGGCGGGGTGGGCAAGACCACGACCAGCGTCAACCTTGCCGGCGGGCTTGCCGCAGCAGGCAAGCGGGTGCTCCTGGTCGATCTCGATCCGCAAGGGAACGCCACCATGGGCAGCGGCATCGACAAGCGCAATCTGGAGCGTTCCGTGTACCAGGTGCTGCTCGGGCTGACGACGGTGCAATCGGTGCGGCAGAAGTCCGAAAACGGCGGCTACGACCTGCTGCCCGCCAACCGCGAACTGGCCGGGGCCGAAGTCGAAATGGTGGAACTCGAACAGCGCGATATGCGGCTCAAATCCGCGCTCGCCGCGATCACATCCGAATACGATTTCATCCTGCTCGACTGCCCGCCTGCGCTCAACCTGCTGACGCTGAACGGCCTGGTTGCCGCAGACGCGGTAATGATCCCGATGCAATGCGAGTACTACGCCCTCGAAGGCCTCAGTGATCTGGTCGAGACCATACGCAAGGTGCGCAAACACCTGAATCCGAGGCTCGAGATCGAGGGCCTGCTGCGCACCATGTACGATCCGCGCAACTCGCTGGCGCAACAGGTTTCGGCGCAATTGCAGCAGCACTTCGGCGACAAACTGTACGCCACGATCATTCCGCGCAATGTGCGCCTGGCGGAAGCGCCCAGCTACGGGGCGCCGGCGGTAAACCTGGACAAGGCCTGCAAGGGTTCGCAGGCCTATTTGGCTTTAGCGGATGAGCTGCTGCTGCGTTCGTCCGTGGCGCTTGCCTAGTAGCTGACGAGGAAGCAAGGATGAAAGGATTGGGACGCGGGCTGGATGCGTTGCTGGCCAAGGACGAGGAAGCCGGCGGCGGCGATGTGCTCAAGACGCTCAAGCTGGAGGAGCTGCAGCCGGGCAGGTATCAGCCGCGCACGCGCATGGACCAGGCCTCGCTGGAAGAGTTGGCGCGCTCGCTCAAGGCGCAAGGCGTGATGCAGCCGGTACTGGCGCGGCCGCTGGGAAAGGGGCGCTACGAAATCATTGCCGGCGAGCGGCGCTGGCGCGCCGCCAAAATCGCCGGCTTGCGCGAAGTGCCGGTGGTCATACGCGAAGTGCCGGATTCCGCCGCGCTCGCGATGGCGTTGATCGAGAACATTCAGCGCGAGGATCTGAATCCGCTGGAAGAGGCTGCCGGCATCCACCGCCTGATCAACGAATTCAAGATGACGCACCAGGAGGCCGCAGATGCCGTCGGGCGTTCGCGCGCCGCGACCACCAATCTGCTGCGCCTGCTGAACCTGCCGCAGGCGGTGCAGGCGCTGCTCTACCAGGGCAATATCGACATGGGCCATGCGCGCGCACTGCTCGCGCTCGATGGCCGGCGTCAGGAAGACCTGGCGAAACGGGTGGCCGAGCGCGGGCTGTCAGTGCGTGAAACCGAGAAGCTGGTACAGGACATTCTCAATCCCAAGCCGAAGAAGTCGAGCCGGGTCAAGACCAGTCGCGATATCCTGCGTTTCGAGGAGGAGTTGTCGGAGAAATTCGGCACCAAAGTCGAAATCAAGCCCGGGAAAAAGGGCGCGGGCAAGCTGTTGATCAGCTACGCGAGCCATTCGCATCTGGACGACCTGCTTTCCAAATTCAAAGCTTGAAATCTGCAGGCGGCCCCTGCGTTCACTCCAGGCGCGTGAGCGGAACGAAACGCACCGGCAGGCTGCGCTGGTCGGAGACTGAACCGTCGGCCTGCTTTACCATGACATGCAGAAACTGGATTTCGCCTTCGCCGCCGACTGGGATTACCATGCGTGCGCCCGGCTTCAATTGCGCCAACAGCGCCGGCGGGACCGCCGGCGCTGCAGCGGTGACGATGATCGCATCGAAAGGCGCATGTTCCGGCCAACCCGCGTAGCCATCGCCTATCCTGGTCACTATATTCTTGTAGCCCAGTTCCCGCAGCAGCGCCGCCGCGCGCAGGCCGACCGGCTCGACGATTTCGATCGTGTACACCCGATGCGCCAATTCCGCCAATACGGCCGCCTGATAGCCCGAGCCAGTGCCGATTTCCAGCACCGAATCCGCGGGCTTGAGCTCGAGCAGATCGGTCATGAGCGCGACGATATAGGGCTGGGAAATGGTCTGGCCGTGCCCTATGGGCAGCGGGCGATTGGCATAGGACAGCGGTGCGTATGCCGCAGGCACGAAGCGCTCGCGCGCCACCTTGGCCAGTGCTGCCATCACCTTGTCGCTGAAGGTCGCGTGTCCGGTTTCGGAAGCGGTTTCGCGCGCCATGGCCTCGATCTCCTGCAGCAACAGGTCGCGCTCGCGCGCATACGCGCCCTGTCCCTGGGCGTCGCCGCCTGCGAGGGCGGTAACCAGCCCCAGGGCACCCAGCAAGGAACGCCTGTTGGAATCAACAGCCATGATTTCCAGTCTAGTTTGCCCGGCCGCTCTTGTCATCCTGCACGCGCCCGATCAAGGCAATTCGCCTTTATCGTCCGCGAAGGAAATCGGCATAATACGATCCCAGGCTCCGGAACACGTCTCTGCAATTGTGCTGATTCAGTCGTACCCGGAGCGCGATTCGAATCCGAAACCATGCGCCCATGACGCCTTCCCGTATTGAAATCATTGTCGATTTCGCCGATTGCGACCCGGCACGCATCGTTTTCTATCCGCGTTATTTCGACTGGTTCGATCGCGCTACCGAGAGGATGTTCCGCTCCCGCGGCATGCCGTGGGCGCAGTTGTTCCCGGAGTATCGGATGGCCGGGGTGGCACTGGTGGACGCCAGCGCCAGCTTTCGCGGACCGTCGCGCTTTGGCGACCAGATCGCAATCGAGAGCTGGGTAGGCGAATGGCGCAGCAAGGTGTTCGTGGTCGAGCATAGGGTGCACAACAACGGTAATATCGTCGTCGAGGGGCGCGAAGTACGGGTGTGGGGCCTGCGCGACCCGGCCAATCCGGAGGGCTTGAAAGCGGGTGTCATCCCGCCCGAAATCATCGCCCGCTTTCAGGACTGAACGAATCAGGAGGCGGAGCCAAAATCCGCAGCAGAGGAGCACGCAATGGAAAACGTCTGGAACGCCAAATTGCCGCGCATCAACGAAGCGGCGCCGGATTTCACCGCCAAGACCACCCACGGTCCGCGCTCGCTGCGGGACTACCGGGGTAAATGGCTGATCCTTTTTTCGCACCCGGCGGATTTCACCCCGGTTTGCACCACCGAATTCCTCGCGTTCGCCAGGTTCCACGAGCGCTTCCACAAGCTGGGCTGCGAGCTGCTGGGCCTGTCGGTAGACAGCGCCTATTCGCATCTGGCCTGGATACGCAATATCAAGGATAAATTCGGCGTAGACATTCCTTTCCCCATCATCGACGATCTGTCGATGCGCATCGCGCACGACTACGGCATGATCCAGCCTGGCGCGAGCGATACCTCGACCGTGCGCGCGACCTTCTTTATCGACCCGGAAGGCAAGGTGCGGGCAATGGTCTATTACCCGATGACCAACGGCCGCTCGGTGGAAGAGTTTCTGCGGCTGCTTGAAGCGCTGCAAACCAGCGACCGGCACGCCGTGGCGACGCCTGAGGGATGGTGCCCGGGCGAGAAGGTGATCGTGCCTGCGCCGGCCACGGCCAAGGAAGCCGAGGCCAGGTCGCGCGCCGGCTACGAGTACGTCGATTGGTACTTTTCCAAGACCGATATTGCGAAAGCCGCATCCAAGGCGAAGAAACGAACGCCGCGCTAGCGCGGTTTTCACGCCGTAATACGGTATTTCCGCGCGCCGCAGATAGCGCCAAGCCTGCGCTTACATATTGATGTGGATCAAGGCATTGCGCGATTCGCGGAGCAATTGTGAATTGACCGGTGTTTGGTATAGCCGCTATAATCTCGCCGTTTTGCAGCGAGGATAGCGGCGAGTGTGGCGAAGGTTCCGCCCGGTGTTCGGGTTGCAAGTGCTGGCCACAACAATCATCGCGTCGATCGCGGCCTGGTTTGCGGGTACTCACGGCGCAATTTCAGCGCTTTTGGGCGGCCTGATCAGCATCGTATCCGGCTTGGTATTTGTGCTGATGGCTGCGAAAAGCACCGCAAAGAGAGGTAGGTCTGCCGGGGAGGTTCTGTTCGCGGCCCTGAAGGCTGAGGTGGCCAAGCTTGTGCTTGCGTTGTTGCTGCTTTGGCTCGTTCTGGCGACCTATCAGGCGGTCGTCATCGTCGGATTGCTCGGATCGTTTGTGCTTACGCTGCTGATTTTCAGTATGGCGCTGTTTGCAGGTGACAAGGATTAGGATGGGCGCACAGCGCGCCCCTGGACAGGGATAGATCGGGCTGAACAGCATGGCTACCGAACACGAACTCAACGCGACTAGCTATATACAGCATCACCTGAGCTTCAAGGCCCACGCGCTTGCCGACGGGGGCTTCTGGACGCTGCATGTCGATTCCCTGGTCACCGGACTGATCCTGGGCGTGGTTGCGACGCTCCTGATGTGGCTGGTAACGCGTGGCGCCAGCGCCGGCGTGCCGAGCAAGCGACAGGCTTTCGTGGAGCTGCTGTTCGAATTCGTCGACGAACAGGTCAAAGGTATATTCCACGGCAAGCGCGGCTTCGTCGCACCGGCCGCACTCACCGTGTTCGTATGGGTGCTGCTGATGAACGCCATGGATTTCCTGCCCGCGGATATCATGGCGTGGATTTTGGAGCATGTGTTCCATCAGGACGAATTCAGGTTCGTACCCACCGCCGACGTCAATACCACGTTCGCGCTGTCGTTGTCGGTGCTGTTCCTGATGATCTATTTTTCGATCGCAGTCAAGGGCCTCGGCGGCTGGATCCACGAATTGTTCTGCGCGCCCTTCGGCGCGCATCCGCTGCTGTGGCCGTTCAACTTTCTGTTCAACCTGGTCGAATACGTGTCCAAGCCGCTGTCGCACTCCTTGCGGCTATTCGGCAACATCTACGCCGGCGAGATCATTTTTCTGCTGTTGTGGCTGTGGGCTGCGACCAGCCTGAGCGGCGCGTTCTTCGGCGCGGTCCTCGGTGTCGGCTGGTCGATATTCCATATCCTGATAGTCGTACTGCAGGCCTATATCTTTATGATGCTGACCATCGTTTACATCTCGATGGCCCACGAGAGTCACTGAATCCCTTTAACCCCGGCAACGCTACGCTTTAGAAAGGAAATCAAGATGGACAAAATTCAAGCCCTGGCCATGATTCAGGCCTACACCGGTATCGGCATCGGACTGATGATAGGCCTCGGTGCGATGGGCGCCTGTATCGGCGTGGCGCTGATGTGCAGCCGCTTCCTCGAGGGGGCGGCGCGCCAGCCGGAGCTGATCCCGCAACTGCAGGCCAAGGTGTTCCTGCTGCTCGGCCTGATCGACGCCTCGTTCATCATCGGCGTCGGTATTGCGATGCTGTTCGCCTTCGGCAATCCGCTGCTCGCCGCCATCCCTAAGTAAGCCGACCGTACCGCGGCACCTGGCAGGCCAGGGCCGCAAGGGGATACGAACATGAACATCAACTTGACATTGATCGCGCAGGCAATCTCGTTCGCGCTTTTCATTTTGTTTACGGTCAAATTCGTCTGGCCGCCGCTGATGAAGGCGATCGAAGAGCGGCAAAAGCATATCGCCGACGGCCTCGCTGCCGGGGAGCAGGGCAAGCGGGACCTCGAAGCGTCGGGCAGGCTCGCGGCCGAAGAAACGGTGAAGGCGCGCGCGCGCGCGGCGGAAATCATCGCACTGGCGGAAAAGCGCGGCTTGCAGATGATCGAGGAAGCGAAGAATTCGGCCAAAGCCGAGGGCGAGCGTCTGCTTGCCGGCGCCAAGTCCGAGATCCAGCAGGAAGTCTCTAGCGCCAAGGAGATACTGCGCGAACAGGTGGCGGCACTCGCCGTGAGCGGCGCCGAAAAAATCCTGCGGCGCGAAGTCAACGCCCAGGCGCATGCCGAACTGCTCGCCCAGCTGAAACGGGAGTTATAGGCCACCATGGCCGAGATCGCTACCCTCGCGCGCCCCTATGCAGAGGCGGTATTCCGCCTCGCCGATGCGGGTGCCGCACTTCCCGCCTGGTCGGGCACGCTGCGCACGATGGCGCAGGTGGCGGCGCACCCTGCCATGCAGGAATGCCTCAGCACCTACGACCTGAGCACCGCCCAGCTGCGCGACCTGTTCCTCTCGCTTTGCCCTGCCGATCTTTCCGCAGAGGCGAAAAACTTCATCGTACTGCTGGTCGAAAACGACCGGCTTGCGCTGCTGCCCGAGATCTTCGCGCAATTCGAGACGCTCAAGAACGAGCGTGAAGGCGTGGTCGACGCCGAGATCAGCACGGCATTCGAAATGGACGCGGCGCAGCTTGCGAGCCTGGTGGCCGAGCTGGAAAAGCGCTTCAAGCGCAAGATCAATCCCAAGGTGCGCATAGAGCAGGAACTCATCGGCGGCGTGCGCGTGGTGGTTGGCGACGAAGTCATAGACGGCTCGGTGCGCGGCAAGCTGAACGCGATGGCTGCCGGTCTGCTCGGCAGCTGAAAATTCTAGAGGTCTATGCGGGGCATTTCCCTTCATATTCCAAGAGGCATTTAAGGTTCAGGAGATAGCATGCAACAGTTGAATCCTTCCGAGATCAGCGAGCTGATCAAGAGCAAGATCCAGAATCTTGCGCTGTCCGCCGACGTGCGCACCCAGGGCACGGTGGTGTCGGTGACCGACGGCATCTGCCGCATCCACGGCCTCTCGGATGTGATGGCGGGCGAGATGCTGGAATTCCCCAAGAATACCTTCGGCCTCGCGCTCAACCTGGAGCGCGACTCGGTCGGCGCGGTGGTGCTCGGGCCCTATGAACACATTTCCGAGGGCGATACGGTCAAGTGCACCGGACGCATCCTGGACGTGCCGGTCGGTCCCGAGCTGATCGGCCGCGTCGTCAATTCGCTCGGCCAGCCGATCGACGGCAAGGGCCCGATCAACGCCAAGATGAGCGACGTGATCGAAAAAGTGGCGCCGGGCGTGATCGAGCGCCAGTCGGTATCGCAGCCGGTGCAGACCGGCCTGAAGGCGATCGACTCGATGGTGCCGATCGGCCGCGGCCAGCGCGAACTGATCATCGGCGACCGCCAGACCGGCAAGACTGCGGTGGCGATCGACACCATCATCAACCAGAAAGGCAAGGACCTGATCTGCGTCTATGTCGCGATCGGGCAGAAGGCATCGTCGGTGGTCAACGTGGTGCGCAGGCTCGAAGAACACGGCGCCATGGCCTACACCATCGTGGTCGCCGCCACCGCTTCGGAATCCGCGGCGATGCAGTACATCGCACCCTACTCCGGCTGCACCATGGGCGAATATTTCCGCGACCGCGGCCAGGACGCGCTGATCATTTACGACGACCTGACCAAGCAGGCCTGGGCCTACCGCCAGGTGTCGCTGCTGCTGCGCCGTCCGCCGGGCCGCGAAGCCTATCCCGGCGATGTGTTCTATCTGCACTCGCGCCTGCTGGAGCGCGCCGCGCGCGTGAACCCCGAGTACGTGGAGAAGTTCACCAAGGGCGAGGTCAAGGGCAAGACCGGCTCGCTCACCGCGCTGCCGGTGATCGAGACGCAGGCCGGTGACGTCACCGCCTTCGTGCCGACCAACGTGATATCGATTACCGACGGCCAGATCTTCCTCGAGACCGACCTGTTCAACGCCGGTATCCGGCCCGCGATCAACGCCGGCATCTCGGTGTCGCGCGTCGGTGGCGCGGCACAGACCAAGGTGATCAAGAAGCTCGGCGGCGGCGTGCGCCTGTCGCTGGCGCAGTACCGCGAGCTCGCGGCCTTCGCCCAGTTCGCCTCCGACCTGGACGAAGCCACGAGGAAGCAGCTCGAGCGCGGGCGCCTGGTAACCGAACTGATGAAGCAGCCGCAATACGAGCCGCTGCAGGTGTGGGAGATGGCTCTGACGCTGTTTGCGGTGAACAACAGCTATTTCGACGATATCGACACGGCCAAGGCGCTGGCTGCCGAGCGCGCGCTGCGCGCGTTCTGCAAGGACAAGTACGCGGCGCTGATCGAGCGCATCGAAAGCACCAAGGACCTGTCGAAGGAAGACGAGGCCACGCTGCACGAGGCGGTCAAGGACTTCAGGCAGAACGGAACGTACTGAGCGTATTTCGCTGCGCCGCGCGCGCCCAGGGTTACCGCGAGGCCATTTCAGAGTTTCAGAAATGGCCCCTGATATAGGGGAGTATGAGGGGAGACATCCCCTCAATTTGAAATAGGGTCTAAGCCAAAGGCACAGGAATGGCAGGTTCAAAGGAAATCAAGACCAAGATCAAGAGCGTGCAAAACACGCGCAAGATCACCAAGGCGATGGAAATGGTCGCGGCCTCCAAAATGCGCAAGGCGCAGGAGCGCACGCGCGCCGCGCGCCCCTATGCGGAAAAAATCCGCAACGTCGCGGCCCACCTTTCCTATGCCAACCCGGAGTATCGCCATCCCTATCTGGTGACGCGGGACACGGTGAAGAAGGTCGGCATCATTGTCGTCACCGCCGACAAGGGCCTGTGCGGCGGCCTGAACACCAACGTCCTGCGCATGGCGCTGGCGAAAATGCGCGAGTGGGAGTCGCAGGGCGAAAGTTTCGAAGTGTGCTGCATCGGCAACAAAGGCCTGGGTTTCATGCAGCGTTTGGGCGCCAACGTGGTGTCGCATGTGGTCGGCATGGGCGACAAGCCGCACATGGAGCGCCTGATCGGCGCGCTGAAGGTGATGCTGGACGGCTACACTCAGGACCGCTTCGACCGGCTGGAGATTTTCTACACCAAGTTCGTCAACACCATGAAGCAGGAGCCGGTGATGGAGCAGCTGCTGCCGCTGTCGGGCGAGCGGCTGGGCGCGCCCGAAGGCTCTTGGGATTACATCTACGAACCCGACGCCAAGGCGGTGCTCGACCAGACCCTCACGCGCTATGTCGAAGCGCTGATCTACCAGTCGGTGACCGAGAACATGGCGTCCGAGCAAAGCGCGCGCATGGTGGCGATGAAGGCCGCGAGCGACAATGCGGGCAGCGTCATCGACGAGCTGACCCTGATCTACAACAAGTCACGGCAGGCTGCGATCACCAAGGAACTGTCGGAGATCGTTGCCGGCGCGGCGGCAGTCTGAGTCAGCAAACCGAAATCGAATTGAACTACTAGGAAACGACGATGAGCCAAGAAGGAACAATCGTACAGTGCATAGGCGCGGTGGTGGACGTGGAATTTCCGCGCGACCAGATGCCGCATATCTATGACGCGCTGAAAATGGACGAGATCGGGCTGACGCTCGAGGTCGAGCAGCAGCTCGGCGATGGCGTGGTGCGCACCATCGCGCTGGGTTCCTCCGACGGGCTGCGCCGCGGCATGAAAGTCGTCAACACCAACGCGCCGATCTCGGTCCCGGTAGGCCCGAAGACGCTCGGTCGCATCGTCGACGTGCTTGGCCGGCCGATCGACGAAGCCGGCCCGATCGGCGCCGAGAGCGTCGCCTCGATCCACCGCATGGCGCCCAAGTACGACGAGCTCTCCCCCAGCCAGGAGCTGCTCGAGACCGGCATCAAGGTCATTGATCTGGTCTGCCCTTTCGCCAAGGGCGGCAAGGTGGGCCTGTTCGGTGGCGCCGGCGTGGGCAAGACCGTGAACATGATGGAGCTGATCAACAACATCGCGAAGAAACACTCGGGCCTGTCGGTGTTCGCCGGCGTGGGCGAGCGCACGCGCGAGGGCAACGACTTCTATCACGAGATGAAAGACGGCGGCGTGCTCGACAAGGTGGCGCTGGTATACGGCCAGATGAACGAGCCGCCCGGCAACCGCCTGCGCGTGGCGCTGACCGGCCTCACCATGGCCGAATACTTCCGCGACGAAGGGCGCGATGTGCTGTTCTTCGTCGACAACATCTACCGTTTCACGCTGGCCGGTACCGAAGTGTCGGCGCTGCTCGGGCGCATGCCCTCGGCGGTGGGCTACCAGCCGACGCTGGCCGAAGAGATGGGCCGGCTGCAGGAACGCATTACCTCGACCAAGACCGGCTCGATCACCTCGATCCAGGCCGTGTACGTGCCGGCGGACGATTTGACCGACCCCTCGCCGGCGACGACTTTCGGCCACCTGGACTCCACCGTGGTGCTGTCGCGCGACATCGCTTCGCTCGGCATCTACCCGGCAGTGGACCCGCTGGATTCGACCAGCCGGCAGATGGACCCGCACGTGGTGGGCGAAGAGCACTACACCACGGCGCGCGCGGTGCAGCAGACGCTGCAGCGCTACAAGGAACTGCGCGACATCATTGCGATTCTGGGCATGGACGAGCTCTCGCCCGAAGACAAGCTGGCCGTGGCGCGTGCGCGCAAGATTCAGCGCTTCCTGTCGCAACCGTTCGACGTGGCCAAGAACTTCACCGGCCAGGAAGGCAAGTACGTGCCGCTGAAGGAAACCATCAAGGGCTTCAAAGGCATCGTCAACGGCGACTACGACAGCCTGCCGGAGCAGGCCTTCTACATGGTCGGTGGTATCGAGGAAGCGGTCGAGAAAGCCAAGACGCTACAATAGACAACGCCGCCCTCCCCCTCACCCCGCTTGCGGGGAGAGGGCTGGGGTGAGGGGCAACAGGCAGAACATGGCACACACAATTCATGTAGACGTCGTCAGCGCTGAGGAAGCCATATTTTCCGGCGAGGCCGAATTCGTGGTGCTGCCCGGCGAAGAGGGCGAGCTTGGCATCTACCCGAAGCACACCCCGCTGATCACGCGTATCAAGCCCGGCACCGTGCGCATCAAGCCCGCGAGCGGTGGCGAGGAGGAGCTGATTTTCGTCGCTGGCGGCATCCTCGAGGTGCAGCCCAACCTGATCACCGTGCTGGCGGACACCGCCATTCGCGGTCACGATCTCGACGAAGCCAAGGCGCTGGAAGCGCAGAAGCGCGCCAAGGAGAGCCTGCAGGACCGCGGCGGCAAAATGGAATACGCCAAGGCGATGGCCGAACTCGCCGAAGCCGCGGCCCAGATTGCCGCCATACGCAAGCTACGCCAGCGCAAGTAGCGCGAGCTGCGCGCGTGATGAAGGCGGCTGCGGCCGCCTTTCTTATTTGCGGATGCGGCTCAGACCAAGCATGGGAACGCCGTTCCTAGTAGGCGCGCCCATGCGCTAAGAGGCGCTTACGCCGACGCGTTGACTACCGTGATCTGGTCGTTCAGCGTCCAGAAATCATAGAGGTACCCGACGCCCAGCAGTCCGGCCGTGCACAGGTATGCGATTCCGCTTAGCCATTTGCCCATGTACATGCGGTGCACGCCGAACAGACCGAGGAAGGTGAGCAGCAGCCACGCGATGGTGTAATCGATGCGGCCGGCGCGAAAGCGCAGATCCGCTTCCCGGTCCATGCCGGGGATGAGGAACACGTCGATCAGCCAGCCGATGCCGAGCAATCCCAGAGTGAAGAACCAGATGGTTCCGCTGAGCGGCCGGCCGTAATAGAACCGGTGCGCACCGGTGAAGCCGAAGATCCACAGGATGTAGCCCACGATTTTTGAGTGGGTGTCGCCGTTCGCGTTCATCGCCTGTCGATTCCCTGGTTTGTGCGCGGCGCCGTCGCGGACGCCGCGCAGATCAGGGTATCATTGGCGGGAATCAAGATCCATAGGGAGGAAGGGCAATGGACAATACCCAGCTCGCGGAATTGCTCATGGGCATCGCCAAGGCGCAGAACGCGGTCATCGACGCCGTCGAGCGCGCGCAGCCCGGATTCAGGAACAACCATGTCGTGCCCATGCTGACCACCGCGGCGAACGTGCGCGCGCCGGCGCCGCGCATCCAGGACATGCCGGCCCGCATCCTGCTGCGCATGCAGGGACGTGCCGCATTCGACGTCGCGCAGATTCAGCAGGACCTGGAGGCCGCATTTGCGTCGGACGGGGTCTCGCCCGGTGCTTCGGCCGAGCCCGGTGCGAACCGTTCGCCGGCGGAAGCGCGGGCCGCGGCGAGAATGCCCGGCGCTGCGCCTGCGGCACCCGCAACTGCGCCTGCGCCTGCGGCCGCAGCGTCACCTGCTGCGGGATCGGACGATTTCGATTTCACTGTAAAGTCCTGACCCCCCATCCCGTAATATCAAGGAGAGACACGATGCCGAATGCGATCACCGGCGGCTGCCTGTGCGGCAACATCCGCTACAGCGTCAGCGCGCCCGTGGAGAAAATCATCGCCTGCCACTGCACCCATTGCCAGAAAGCCTCGGGCGCCGGTGCCAGCCACAATGCGGTGGTCCCGACCAGCGCCGTGACATTCACCGCGGGCAAGCCCAAGCAGTACGCCGACACCGCCCAGAGCGGCAATATTCTGAATCGCTATTTTTGTCCCGACTGCGGTTCACCCATCTACAGTCAGCGGGCGAAGGTTCCGGAAATGATGGTGCTGAAAGTCGGCACGCTGGACGCGCCGCTCGACATGAAACTGGTGATGAACATCTGGACCAATAGCGCGCGCCCGTGGATGCACCTGGATCCGGCGGTCGAACGCCATCCGGAAAATCGCCCGGTCAAGGCGTAGCGCGGAATCCCGCGGTCGCGGGAGCGCCTGCGGCCGCGAGCCAGGCGCGGAGATCGCCGAATACGCGCGCGGCGTCGACTTCATTGAAGATCTCGTGGTAATAGCCGGCGTACCGGTGCATCGTGCCCAGGCCCGGCGCGAGCTTTCCGAAGAAGGCGTCGCTGCCGCTGGCGTCGACCAGGTGATCCTCGCCCGCGACCAGCAGCAGCGTGCGGATGTCGAGCGCAGAAGCATGCGCCTGCGCATATCCGATTGCGTCCAGCATGGCGCGCAACAGGCGCGCGCTGATCTTTGCATGGACCAGCGGATCGCCGTCGTAGGCGTCGACCACCTCCTGCCGATGCGAAAGATACTTGGAATCTAGGCCGTTCGGAAAGCGCAGCCCGGGTGCGGCCACCCCCAGGATCTGCAGCAACAGTTTCTGCGCGCCCCTCAGCTCGATTTTGAGCGCAGGCGAGGACAGGATCAGCCCGCCTAGCGGCGACAGCGCCCGCGTCGCGTAGTAGGCGGCGAACAAGCCGCCCATGCTGTGGCCGAGCAGCAGCGGCGGCGCCGCCAGTTGCCGCGCGAAATCGTCGATCACGATTCTCGCATCCTGCACCATGGCCTCGGCGCCGGGCGTGTCGCCGCGCGCGCCGCCAGAGCGGCCGTGGCCGCGATGATCGTAGGCGCGCACGGCAAAGCCGCAGTCGTTGAAGAAGCGCGCCACATGTTCATAGCGGCCGCAATGCTCGCCCAGGCCGTGCATCAGCACGATGCCCGCGGGCTTTGCCGCAGACGCCTGCGCCGGCCAGTCGGCGACGAACAGCGAAGTGGCGTCAGCGCCTGACAAGGCGAGTTCGCGCGGATGATTCATCGACTCGGTCTCTCTAGTGCTGGACGGGACGCCGGCGTCCCCTGGAAGTGCTGATGGCGTAATGATCGTGCTTGCGCGCGGCCACGATGAAATCGCCCAGCGCCGCGAGTTCCGACTGCCTCGCGCTGGAGCGCCGCGCGAGCAGGGTGATGCTGCGCTTGGGGACCGGCGGCGTCAGCGGCCGCGCGACCAGCTTCGTTCCCTTGAGCAAGCCGCTGTTGAGCGCGATTTCCGGCACCAGCGCAAGGCCGATGCCCGACTCGACCATCTGCACCAGCGTCAGCAGGCTGGTGGCTTCCACTGGGGAATGGCCGGACGGCTCGCTGCGTGGGCAGGCGGCGAGCGTGTGCTCGCGCAGGCAATGGCCCTCCTCCAGCAGTACCAGGCGTTCCGCCACCGGCGCGCTGACCGTCGCGCGTTTCGCCTTCAGCGCCGGGTCACCCTCGCGTCCGACCAGCCAGAACTCGTCGTCGAACAGCGGGCGCACCTGCAAGTCGCCGGTATCGAAAGGCAGCGCCAGCAGCGCGAAATCCAGCTGCCCGTCCGCCAGGCGCTGCAGCAGGCTGGCGCTGATGTCTTCGCGCAGCAGCAACTGCAGCTGCGGGTAGCTGGCGCGCAGGCCGGGCAGGATGCGCGGCAGCAGGAAGGGCGCGAGCGTCGGGATTGCCCCCAGCCGCAGCATACCGGTCATGGGCTCGGCCGCTGCCGCGGCGAGCTGAGTGAGGTCTTCGGCCGCGGCGAGCAGCTGGCGCGCGCGCGCCGCCACTTCCAGGCCCAGCGCGGTCATCAGCACGGATTGCCGGTCGCGCTCGACCAGGGTCGCGCCCAGCGTCGCCTCCAGCTCTTTCAGCCCCGCGCTGAGCGTCGACTGGGTGACGAAGCAGGCAGCGGCCGCGCGCGTGAAGTTCAGGTGCTGCGCCAGCGCCACCAGGTAGCCGAGCTGGCGCAGCGAAGGCAGGGAGGCCATATCGAATAATCCGATTAAATTTAACAATATTAGTCGTTAGACTCGATTATGTCCAGCAAGCATAATCGGTCCCGTAGCAAAGCCAAACCCAAGCAAAGGAGCCAGACATGAAAGCGCAATCCATCACCATCCAGAATCTCGAAGCCGCATTTGCGGGCGAAAGCATGGCCCACATCAAGTACCGCTACTTCGGCAAGCTTGCGCGCGCTGCGGGAGACGAAGCCACGGCGCGCGTGTTCGAGGAGACCGCCGACCAGGAAGTGCAGCACGCCTTCGGCCACCTCGATCTGCTCTACCCCGCTGCCGAACTCAGCCCCGCTGCGGCGCTGGAGATCGCAATCGAGGGTGAAACCTACGAATACACCGAGATGTATCCGAAGTTCCGCCATCTTGCCGTCGAAGAAGGCAACGCCGCGGCGGTGCGCGAATTCGACGAGCAGATCGCCGAATCGAAAGAACACGCGCGCAGTTTCCAAAATACGCTGGAGAAGGCGGCCAAGCGCTTCGCCGCTCTGGCCAAAGTGGAAGAGCGGCACGCCAATCAGTACAAGGCGGCGCTGGCCAAAGCGCAGCACTGATCAATCGAATCTAAAGGAGCAGCCAAATGAAGACATGGCAATGTGTGGTGTGCGGTTTCATCTACGACGAAGCCAAGGGGATGCCGGAGGACGGCATTGCGGCCGGAACGCGCTGGGAGGACATCCCCGCGGACTGGTCCTGCCCGGACTGCGGCGTGGCCAAAGCCGATTTCGAAATGGTAGAGGCCGGCGCGACGCTAGCCTGAGATGGACCCTGTCGTCATCATCGGCAGCGGGCTCGCGGGCTATACTCTGGCGCGCGAGCTGCGCAAGCTCGATCAGTCCACGCCGCTCGCGATCCTGAGTCGCGACGACGCGGGCTTTTATTCCAAGCCGATGCTGTCGAACGCACTGGCAGCGGGGAAATCCGCGGCGCAGCTGGCAGGCGCGAACGCCGCGCAGATGGCCGCCCAACTGCGGGCGCAGATCATTGCCGGCGTCGAGGTTGAAGCGATAGATACGGCGCGCCGCACGGTCCAGGCCGGCGCCACGCCGATGCGCTATTCGAAGCTGGTGCTGGCGCTCGGCGCCGACCCGATCGCACTGCCGCTGGACGGCGACGCCGCGCAGGAAGTGATGCGCGTGAACGATCTCGCGGACTACGCGCGCTTTCGCTCGGCCATCGAGGGAAAGCAAAGCGTGGTGCTGCTGGGCGCCGGGCTGATCGGATGCGAGTTCGCCAACGACCTCGTCGCGGCAGGCTATCGCGCAGCGGTGATAGACCCGGCGCCGCGGCCGCTGGGCCGATTGTTGCCCGAGGCCGTGGCCGAGCGCCTGCAGCGCGCGCTCGAAGCCGCCGGCGTAAGCTGGCACCTCGGGACCACGGCGCGCGCACTGCGGCGCGATGCCGCGGGACTCAGCGTGGAGCTTGCAGACGGAACCAGGCTGAGGGCGGATGCCGTGCTATCCGCAGTCGGCCTGCGCCCGCGCACGCGGCTGGCGCAGTGCGCTGGATTGAAGGTCAATCGCGGCATCCTCACCGATCGCCTGCTGCAGACCAGCGCCGCGGACGTCTATGCCTTGGGCGACTGCGCCGAGGTCGGCGGCCTGACCCTGCCCTATGTGCTGCCGCTGATGCAGGCCGCGCGCGCTTTGGCGCAAACGCTGAGCGGAACTGCGACGCCGGTGTTCTACCCGGCCATGCCGGTGGTGGTGAAGACGCCGGCGCTGCCTGTCGTCGTGTGCCCGCCCGCCGCCAATTCGGGCAACTGGAACGTCCATGCTGCCGCCGATGGAATCGAAGCCCGGTTCGAGGATGCGCGCGGCAAGCTGCTGGGCTTTGCCCTTGCGGGTAGCTGGACTACGCGTAAGCAAGCGCTTACAAGACTGACCCCGCCGGTGTTCGACTGAGAGGCTGTGCCGGTCGCGCCGGCGTATGCGCCGGGTGAAGTGAGCGGCGTCCGCGACATAGCTTCGGCCTGCATCAACGCAGCCGACCCTCAGCGACTGCAGGCAGCGGGCATATTCCGGCCGGCTCCGCAAACAGCGGTGAGCGGCACGCACGACCGGCTGGTGCCGGCGCGTGCGCAGGGCGGTGAGTGCAAGCTCGGGCGGGCAACGCGTCGCCCGCGGCCGAATTAAGGTCTAAAATATCGCAATCCATGGAAGACCTCGATTTTTCGGCCAAGCCCACGCCGCGCCCGGAAGCCGTCGCGCGCGCAACCGCCCAGGTGGCTGCGCAAAGCCCGCTATATCAGCCCGCGCTGGCGCTGGAGTTCTTCCGTTCCGCCGGAACCATGGAAGAAAAGCCGGCCGGGAAGCCCATATTTAACGAGAACGAAAAAGCGGGCGGCCTGTTTTCGAAGGGCGCGAGGATGTATCTGCTGCTCGAGGGCGAAATCGGCCTGATGATACGCAACAAGTTCTTCGGCGTGATAAAGCCGGGCGACGTTTTCGGCGAACTGGCAGTGATCGCGGGCTTGCCGCGCAGCGCGACCGCGATGGCCAAGATCAACTGCCGGGTGCTGTCACTGGATGAAAAGCAGTTTCACGCCGCGCTGGAAAAGAAACCGGAATTTGCGCTGATGTTGATGAGCACCATGGTGCAGCGCCTGCGCCAGAGCATAGTCAAGCTCGGCAGCGCGCGCCCGGCGGTCGCGCCGGCCGAACGCAGCGACATCCTCGACCGCAAGGCCTTGAACGAGCTGCAGCGCGAACTCGCCACGCAGGAGCCGGCCGAGTTTGCCGCGGGCAAAGTCATCATGAGCGCAGGCGCTGTAGGGGCTTTCATGTACGTGGTGCTCGAGGGCCGCGTGGCGATCTCGGTGGACAACAACGTGGTCGAGCGCGTCGGCGCCGGCGGAATGTTCGGTGAAATGGCGCTGGTGGACCGCTCGGCCCGCGCGGCTTCGGCCACCGCCGAGACCGACTGCAAGCTGCTTGCGATCAACCGTACCGACTTCCTCGGCCTGGTCAAGGCCAAGCCTGCATTCGGCGCCTCGCTGCTCAAATCGATTGCGGTGCGCATGCAGCAGCTGGCGCAGCAGGTGGCGCAGCTGCGGTCCTGAGCCCTGTGTCGGCCGGCGCCCTCAGGCGACGGTATTCTCGCCGAGGTCTACGCGCACGACCGGGCGTTTGAGCAAGGCGAGCACCGCTCGGGCGTAAGCCTCGGCCCAGGCGAGGTCGCCGGCGAAGCGTTTTTCCCCCGCCTCGCGTGCAACTTCCAGGACCTTGTCCAGCGCGAGCACTTTCCCCACCAGGCTTCTGGGCGTGCAGCCCAGTTCCTCGAACTGCTGTGACAGCCACACTTCGCCTTCCTGCTCTGTAGGCAGGGGTGCGTCGCCGGCGGTAATCCTCAATTCGTATTCCCGATCCGGGGCAAATGCTACGATAACGGCGCCGCGCATGTGCTGTTCTCCTCTAAATTTCTCGCAGTCTCATTCTACTGCACGCACGGCGGCGATGTCGCCGCAGCGTGCAGGGCCAGCGCGCTAGCGCGCGCGACGCGCGCGGTTTCCGGGTTCGCGCTTGGCCTGGCGCAATAGCCATCCGGCGAAATCCTTCACCTCCGGCCGCTCGGCCGCCGCCGCGGAAATCACCAGAAAGTAGGCACGCGAGGACTCGAACTTGCCGGCGAGAGGCGCGATCAGCCGGCCCTGGCTGATCAGATCCCGCACCAGCGGCGTGGTGCCGAGCGCGATCCCCTGGCCGTCGATCGCCGCCTGTATGGTCTGGTCATACTGGATGAAACGCAGGGACCCGGCAGGTTTCAGGTTCGGCAGCTGCATGGTTTCCAGCCACACAGTCCAGCTGAGCCAGGGCGTGACTGCGCCCGGCAATTCGTAGTGCAGCAGCACGTGGTGGCGCAGGTCCTCCGGCCGGGCGAGCGGTGCCGCCCGCGTGAGCAGCTTCGGGCTGCATACGGGCACTACCGCCTCCCCGAACAGCTTGGTGGCGCCGCGCGGGGCCGCCTTGGGCATGCAGTAGCGCACCGCCAGCTCTATGCCCTCGCGCTCCAGGTCGAGCATGCTGTTATTGGCGGCGATGCGTATGTCGATGTCCGGCCGTTCGCTGCGGAAGTCTGCCAGTCGCGGAATCAGCCACAGCGAGGCAAAGCCTATGGTTGCGGTCACGGTGAGCGCGCGCCCGCTGTCGCGCTCGCGGATCCTGGTCGCCGCGTCGGCGAGCTGGCGCAGCGCCTGCGCGCTGGCACGGTACAACTCGTGCCCGGCCTCGGTCAGCAACAGCGCCCGGTGGCGGCGCACGAACAAGGCCACGCCCAGATGGTCTTCGATCGCCTTCACCTGGCGGCTCACCGCCGACTGGGTGACGTACAGTTCCGCCGCCGCCTTGGTGAAGCTCAGGTTGCGCGCTGCCGCTTCGAAGCCGCGCAGCAGGTCTAGCGAAGGCAGGTTCCGGCGCTGTTCACGCATTCCCTAAACTCATGCGACTGATTCTCAAATCTCGTTTGAAGCGAGGCCCGGGCGCTCGCATAATCCACCCAAGCGTCTGCCACGGGGGCAGTACGAGACCGGCGGACGATAACAGCGTAGCATATTTTCGCATGATTAATGCGCATGGACCAAGGAGGCTGCAATGAGACTCGAGCTAAACCAGAACGGACTCTGCATGAAGCCCAAACAGCTGTTGCGCGTGGGCGGCGGCGCGGGAAACGCCATCGTCTGCCACAGCGGCTCAGTGTGGGTGACCCAGGACGGCGATCTGCGCGACATCATCCTGGGCGCGGGCGAATCGTTCGTGATCGAGCGCAACGGGCCGACGCTGGTGCAGGCCCTGGAGCAGAGCGCTGTCAGCTTTGCGCAGTCGGCACATGCGGCCCGTTCGGCCGTCGCGGCGAAGCTGTCCGGCCGCGCGCTTGCCGGCGCGGCACATGCCGCTGCTGGAGTCTAGCGCGTGGCCGCCCTGATGCCGCGTGGCACCGGCACGGCGGATTTGCCGGTGCTGCGTCCAGCCTATCTGTGGGAACGCCGGCGCCTGGCCGACGGCACCGACATCCTCATCCGGCCAATACGCCCGGAGGACGACGCGATCGAATTCGATTTCATTCGCGGACTTTCGCGCGACAGCGCCTATAACCGGCTGCTCAGCGCGCGCAGACTCACGGCGCGGGAGATCCGGCGCCTGACGCGCATCGACTACGACCGGGAGATGGCCTGCGTCGCTGTCTCCGGCAGCGGCACGCAGGCACGCCTGCTGGGCGTAGCCCGCTACGTCAGGGACGAGGCCGGCCGCAGCGCCGAGTTTGCCGTCGTGGTCGCAGACGCGTGGCAGCGCAAGGGCATCGGCACCATGCTGTTGCAGGCCTTGCAGGGACACGCCCGTGCCGCCGGCCTGGCGAACCTGCATGGAATCACGCTTGCGAGCAATCTGGCCATGCAAAATCTTGGACGCAAGCTCGGATTCGCGCAGCGGGCCGAACCGGGCGATGCGACTGTGCGCCAGATCGAGAAGGCGCTCGTGCCCGATACCGCCGGCACAGCTCGCGTCGCCGCCAATGACGCATGGGTTGCGCCCCGTCATTCGACGCGACTGTCTGAAGCACCCATAGGCGGTGCTTAGGCGACAGCCTGAACCTAACCCGGCACGGCGCTCTCGGCGCGGCCGAGGGCGCGCCCAGGTAAATGGCAGATTGGGCCGCGCTCAGGTGGATTGCTGGCGGTGAATCGAATTTCGCACCGGACAGACGCAATACCGGGCGCCGCCGAAGTCCAGGTGGTAGGAACAGCTGGGCCAGCCCGCGGCAAGGACGCACACCACGTTTTCGCCGTGCGCGCTTTCCACTTCGCACATCGGGTTGTCGCCGCAGCGGCCGGTCTGGAGGCAGGAATGGCCGTGACAGCACTTGCCTGCCTGCTGCAATACCTTGGCGGGAACTTCGAACACTACGCGGGCGCCTCCGGGGTTTCTTGCGACTTTGCTCCGCCAGCCGGCGGCGCCTTTGACAATTGTCAGAAATTCTTCATCGCGGCGGGGTCGCGCGCCAGTACCGAAAGTCCGGATGGATCTGCGCCTCAGGCAGCCTGCGCACTGGGGGAAGCGGAAGCTCTGCGGATGCTCTGCTCATCCGGCAATTGCCAGGTGATCAGCAGAGAGCCGATGGCTACCGCCCCGAGCATCAGCAGCGCGGCACCGAATCCGGCTGCCTTCACCGCCGGTCCCAGCGCCCAGACGGCCAGGGAACTCACGCCGAAGGAAACCGCGAGGCGCATGCCGCTTACGCGCGAGCGTATGCTGTCGTCGACAAAGCGCGCGATGATCGCGTCGGTAAACGGGATCGAGCCGAATACCAGAACCATGAAGACGACCATGGTCGTGTACAGCGCCCAGCCGTGGCTGAATGCGGCGAGCAGGAAAACGGGGCCCTGGCAGGCGATGATGCCGAGCATGACATTGCGAATCGGATAGCGGTCGATCAGGCGCCCCACCGCCAGCTGCGACATCGACGACAGGGCGTAGACCACGGCAAGCAGCATGCCCAGCAGAGCCGGCTGCTGCACCAGAATGGGCAGGCGCGCTTTGAGCAATTCGCCGTTGCCGTTGGTGGTGAAATTGAACAGGATGCTGGAGGTAATGGCGAGCATGGTCATCACCAGGAAAACGCGGTTGCGCGTCGCCGGTAAAAGCTCGATCTGTCTGACTGCCTGCTTGCCGGGTGCGCCCTGTTCCGCGGGTGCGATTTTCATGAACAGCAGCCCGCACGCAATCGAAACCAGGCCGGGCACGACGAATGCCGTGCGCCAGTCGGCGTACTGAATCAGGAAGCCGGTCGAGATGGCGGCGGCGGCGATGCCCAGATTGCCTGCCATGCCGTTGACGCCTATGGTGATACCCGGCTTGCGCGCATGGCGCAGGAGCATCGGGATGCCCACCGGATGGTAAATAGAAGCGAAGGCGCCCATCAGTCCGAGCGCCAGGGCCAGCTGCCAGGGATTCCGGGTGAGCGCAATCAGCACGGCGGAGGCGCCCATGCCAAAGAAGAACACGAGCATCATTGCGCGCCGGCCCCACAGGTCGCCCAGGCGCCCGGAGGGGAAGGAGCCGATGCCGAACATCAGGAACGCGCCCGTGGTGTAAGGCATGAGGTCTTCCCAGCGCCCGATGCCAAAATCGCGTGCGATCGCCGACACAGCGGTTGCGAACACCAGCAGCATCAGGTGGTCGATCGCGTGGGCAAGGTTCAGCAGCAGCGAGGTAATGCGCCAGCGCATCGGAGCTCCGGGCGAACAGGTGGCCTAAGTTTAACCCGGAAACCGGATGGCTTCCGGCGCAGCCGTGAAGGCGGCGACGCGGCGCGTCCGGACCGACGTCGCTGCGCCGCTACCAGCGCAACAGGCGCGGGCCCAGCAGCGCGCCCACCGCGGTCGGAACCAGCATGCCGAGCAGATACCAGAAACCGATGAACGGCGCTTCCATTTCCGGGCAGTGCACGCTATACACCATGGTGCCCACTGCCCCTGCAAGCAGTCCGGCGGCCGCGCCGGCCAGCCGCAGGCGCGTCGGGGCGAGCCCTTGCATCGCCCATACCACAGCGACAAACACCGGCACCGACAGCAGCGCGATCAGGAAGGGACAGGAGTTCCAGGTGTCACCGAAGAACAGGGCTACGCGCTGCACGGCGTCCGCGCGCAGGAGCACGATGGTCGCAAGCAGCCAGATCGCGGCCAGCGGCGCCCCGAGGACGCCCGGGACCCAGGCCAGGCTCAGGCCCGGCCGCGACAGGCGCAGCGCCGCGAACAGGCTGGCTGCGGTAAAACTGGTGACAAAAGCGATTTTCGCCCAGAACATCGGCAGCATGAGCGCGACAGCGAAATCGTGGCGCGGTCCGAGCAGAACCGCCATCAGCAGCGCCGCACCTGCACCGCCGCAGCCGATGGCGAGCGCATAACGGCGCGCCGTCTCGTGCGGCGGAACGGCTCCGGCCCCGGTCGCCAGCATGCTGACCAGATCGTCGGTCTTCATGTGGCGTCCCTGATCAATGCCGCCAGCGCCTTCAGTCCGCGATGCACGCCCACCTTGACCGCCGACTCCGACATCCCCGTGAGTTTTGCGGCCTCCGCGACCGACAGGCCCTCCAGTTTCATGTGCACGATGGGCAGGCGCTGGCGTTCCGGCAGCTGCGCCAGCAGCTTGATGAGGTCGCGGCGCGCATCGGCGGCCTCGGTATCGGCGGCGACGGAAAAGCCGAAGTCCTCGTCCAGCGGATCGTTCAGGAGCTCGCGTTTTTCGCGCCGGCGCAGGAAATCGACAAGCTTGTACTTTGCGATCGCGTGTATCCACGCGGTCAAGGGCTGCCCGGCGTCGTAGGTATGGCGCTGATTGTGTATTGCCAGCAGCGATTCCTGCACAAGATCCTCCACCTCGTCCGGCATGCGGACGAGACGCCTCCGCAGGAAGGCGCGCAAATGCGCGCTCAGTTCCTGCAGAAACGCACGGTAGGCCGATTCGTCGCCGGCGAGCCCGGGAAGCAGCAGGTTCCGGAGCTTTTCGTCACTTGCGTTGAGTCGGCCTGTGTCTTGCATTCGTTGCATTGATGCCTTTGGTTACACCTGCGGCGCCACCGGTCCGATTTTCCGCGGACCGGCAGATTGTGCACCAGCATGTAACCGTTCGCCAGTTCCGCCCGAACTAACTGCCATCGCAAGCCAAACATGCGATGCCGGTGGCACCGGCCAAGCGGCTTGCCGCCCGCGGCCGATCGCGCGCGGGGCGCGCGCTTGCTGCATCTGCACACTAAACCGGAGAAAGTCATGGATCGACGTTTATCATTGAAATGGCTGCTTGGTCTGTCGGCGCTGCCGATGCTCAGGTCTGGCGGGGCGCGCGCGAAGGATGCTGCCGTGCCGGTATTGCGCAAGTCGAAAGCCGAATGGGCATCCGTGTTGCCGCCGCTGGCCTACCGCGTACTCTTCGAGCAAGATACGGAGCGCCCCGGCAGCAGCCCTCTGAACCACGAGACGCGCGACGGAACCTTTGTTTGCGCCGCCTGTAACCTGCCTCTGTTCGACAGCAGCAAGAAATACGAAAGCGGCACCGGCTGGCCGAGCTTCTGGCAAGCTCTTGGGGCAGTCGGCACCAAGACCGATTACGTGCTGATCTATCCGCGCACCGAATACCATTGCTCGCGCTGTGGCGGGCATCAGGGTCATATCTTCGACGACGGGCCGCAGCCTACGGGCAAGCGCTATTGCAACAACGGTGTCGCGCTGAAATTCGTGCCGCGCGCCGACAAACTGCCGGAGTTGCGCACATGAAGTCGCTACGCGTTTTGGCCGGAACTGCCGCCCTCGCGCTGCTGCTGCTCGGCCATGCCGGCTACGCCGCCGACGCCAAGCCCGCCATGCCGGCCGACAAGTCGGCGGGCGCGGCAACGGCCATATTCGCCGGCGGCTGCTTCTGGTGCCTGGAAGCGGACTTCGACAAGTTGCCGGGGGTAATCGCCACCGAGTCCGGATATACCGGCGGCAGCACGCCCAATCCGAGCTACCATCAGGTCAGCGCCGGCGGCACCGGGCACGCCGAAGCGGTGCGCGTGAGCTACGACCCGGCGAAGCTGAGCTATCAGCAGCTGGTCGATTACTTCTGGCACCATATCGACCCTACCGTGAAGGATCGCCAGTTCTGCGACGTCGGCAATCAGTATCGCAGCGCCATCTTCTGGCAGAACGACGCTGAGCGCAAAATCGCCGAAGCCAGCCGGGACGCCCTGGTCAAGAGCGGTAAGCTGGCGCACGTGTATACCGAAATCGTCCGTGCCTCGGCGTTCTACCCGGCCGAGGAGTATCACCAGGACTATTACAAGAAGAACCCGATACGCTACGCCTACTACCGCGCCGGCTGCGGCCGGGATGCGAGAGTGCACGAAGTCTGGGGTGACAAGTAGCCCGCTTGCAATGGGCCACGCATCGTGGGGACATCGGCTGCGACTGCGTTGTGCGTGTAACCGTTCGCAGGCAGCGCCCGAACTACTCTTGACAGCGCAGAGGCGCTGACAGCAGCGCAGGACCCAAGGAGACACACTGCCCATGAATCTGCGTCGAATCGCTCAGCGCACCGTAGTCGCCGCACTGACGGCGGCATTGCCGAGTGCGGGTTTCGCGGCTTGCGAGGCGAAAAGCGGTCCGAAGACTGCGGCCCTGGTCGAGTTGTACACCTCGGAGGGCTGCTCCAGCTGTCCTCCTGCGGATCAGCAGCTGAGCCGCCTGCGGCAGCAGCTGGATCCGGCGGCCGCGGTAGTTCCGCTCGCCCTGCACGTAGGCTATTGGGACTATATCGGCTGGAAGGATCCGTATGCGCAAGGCGCGTTCGAGCAGCGCCAGAGCTGGCTGGTGCACGCAAACCGGCACGATACCGTCTACACGCCCCAGTTCTTCGTTGGCGGCGCCGAGTTGCGCTCCTGGCGCGGCGCGCTGTCCGACCGGGTGCGCGAGCTGAACGCCACGCCGGCCGCGGCTGCGATCCATGTGCGCGCCGGCATCGCAGCCAAGGGCACGCTGGAACTCGAAGCCGACGCCAGCGCGCCCGGCGCCACGGGTCCGTCGGCGTTGTATCTGGCGCTGGCCGAGAGCGGCCTCGCCTCGAGCGTGACGCGCGGCGAGAACAGCGGCGCGACGCTCAGGCACGATCATGTCGTGCGCGCCTGGATCGGGCCGGTGCGCCTGGTCGAGGGCGCGGCGAAGGTGAAGCGCGAAATCGTCCTCCCTGCGGACTGGAACCGCGCGCGGCTGGAGCTGGTCGCATTCGTGCAGGACCAGCGCAGCGGCGGGGTGCTGCAGGCGCTGAGCGCACGCCAGTGCGCGGCTTCCTGAATCCGGACGAGGCGAGCACATGAACGAATCCACCCGCATCATTCACCCGGCCTGGCTGCGCGCGACGCACTGGCTCAACGCGCTCGCGGTGCTGCTCATGGTCACGAGTGGCTGGCGCATCTACAACGCTTCGCCGCTGTTCGAATTCAAGTTCGCCAAAGACATTACCCTCGGGGGCTGGCTCGGCGGCGCGATCCAGTGGCACTTCGCCGCAATGTGGCTGCTGGCCGCGAACGGCCTGGTCTACCTGCTGTGCAATGCCGCGACCGGGCGCATCGTGCGCAAGTTCTTTCCGCTGTCGCCGCGCGCGGTCGTGGCCGATCTTCTCGCCGCGCTGCGCGGCAAGCTCGCGCACGATGACCTGAGTCATTACAACGCGGTGCAGCGCGCCGCCTATCTGTTCGTGATCGTCGACGCGCTCGTGCTCGTGCTGTCGGGTCTGGTGCTGTGGAAGTCGGTGCAGTTTCCGCTGCTGCGCGAACTCATGGGCGGTTACGAAAGCGCGCGCCGCGTGCATTTCTTCGCCATGGCGGCGATGGTCGCATTCGTCGTGGTGCATCTGGCGATGGTGGCACTGGTCCCGCGCACGCTGCTGGCCATGATCCGCGGCCGTTGAGGAGCGATGATGATCCTGAAACCCCCCCGCAAGATGGCGCTGGACGGCGATGCCGTGGTGAAGGAAGCGCTGCGCCGCCTCGATCAACCGGCCCGCCGCCTGTTCCTGCGTCGTTCGCTCACGCTGGGCGGCCTGTCGCTGCTGACCGGCTGCGCCATCAGCGACGAGGAGAGCGTCGAGCACGCGCTGATGCAGGTCTCGCGCTTCAACGACCGGGTGCAGGGCTGGCTGTTCGATCCGAACAAGCTCGCGCCCACCTATCCCGAATCGATGATCACGCGGCCGTTCCCGTTCAACGCCTACTACGGCGAGGACGAGATCCGCGAAGTCGACGCGGCCAGCTATCGGCTCGAGGTCGGCGGCATGGTCGCCGACAAGCGCACGTGGACGCTCCCCGAGTTGCGTGCAATGCCGCAGACCGACCAAGTCACGCGCCACATCTGCGTCGAAGGCTGGAGCGCGATCGGCAAGTGGGGCGGCGTGCGCTTCTCGGACTTCCTCGCCCGCGTAGGCGCGGATACCGGGGCCAAGTACGTCGGCTTCAAATGCGCCGACGACTATTACACCAGCATCGACATGCCCACGGCGCTGCACCCGCAGACGCTGCTGACGCTCACTTACGATGGCGAGCAGCTGCCGCCGAAATACGGCTTTCCGATGAAGCTGCGCATGCCGACCAAGCTCGGCTATAAGAATCCGAAGCACATCCAGACAATTTTCGTCACCAACACCTACCCCGGGGGCTATTGGGAAGACCAGGGGTACAACTGGTTCGGCGGCAGCTGAGCTGCAGCTCTGCTGCCCTGAAACGCAAGCACTACCACCGCTCACCCTTTTTAAATTGCATAGGAGTTCAACATGATCAAGATTACCTCGACCATCCTTTCTATCGGCCTGCTGCTGGCTGGCGGCAGCGCGCTTGCCGACGATATGAAAAAAGACACCATGGCCAAGGACAACATGGCCAAAGAGGAGATGAAGAAGGATTCCATGAAGAAGGACACGATGAAAAAGGACACGATGAAGAAGGATACGATGAAGAAGGACAGCATGAAGAAGGACAGCATGGCCAAGGACGAAATGAAGAAGTAATCGAACGCGGGCGGCGGGCGCTTACGCCGAGAGGGCGCAGCGCTCCCGCAGCAAGCGGAAACGGCGGGACTGACACGCTTGCGCCGGCTCGGCTATCATGTTGCAGACCCATTCCTGCACAGGGGTGCCTGCCATGAGCCATAAGCACGAGCACTTGATCGACGCGATATTCCGCGATCCAATCACCGGCAATATCCACTGGCGCGAAGTCGAATCGCTGCTGCACCATCTGGGCGCCGAGGTCGAGTCCCTCTCCGGCGCCCGACTTCGGGTCAAATTGAACGGACACGAGGACGTGCTGCACCGTCCGCATCATGGAAACACGCTCGACCGCTCGGCGATCAAAATCCTGCGCGAGTATCTCGCCCGCTCGCGCGTCACGCCCTCAGCGCTGGAGGCGCAAAAGCAGCGCGCCAAGGAAGTCCCGGAACCCGGTGCAAAATGAATTCTGCGACGGACCGAAGCGGGGAAGCGTGAAGGGATATCTTCCCTCGGCCTGAATTGAACGCCAACCTCTATGACGACTTGATTCCCAATCCGGGCGCGGAGCAATTCGTCGATCTGCTGTCCCGCCCGGGCTTGAGGATAGAGCGCATCGTTTCCAGCGGCCAAACCAGCGCGCCGGGTTTCTGGTACGACCAGCCGCAGGCGGAGTGGGTGCTGCTGCTGCAGGGCGAGGCCAGCATCCGCTTCGAAGACGAGTCTGCGCCGCGCTTGCTGCGTGCAGGCGATTTCCTCGACATCGTGGCGCATCGGCGGCACCGGGTCGAATCCACCGCAGCCGATACGCTATGGCTGGCCGTCCACTACGACCAACGGGAGTCCTAGCGGCGACCAACGGGAGTCCTGGCGGCGACCAAAGGTCGCCCCGCGGAGACCGATCAGCCGATGTCGAGGAGCTCGACTTCGAACACCAGCGTGGCATTGGGCGGAATCACGCCGCCCGCGCCGCGCGCGCCGTAACCGAGTTCTGGCGGGATGGTCAGCTTGCGCTTGCCCCCGACCAGCATGCCCTGCACGCCCTCGTCCCAGCCGCGAATCACCTGCCCCGCGCCCAGGTTGAACACGAAAGGATCATTGCGATCCTTGCTCGAGTCGAACTTGCTGCCGCTGGTGAGCCAGCCGGTGTAATGCACGGTAACGCTGTGTCCGGCGGCCGCGGCCGCGCCTTCGCCTAGGACCAGTTCCTCGATGGTCAGTCCGCTGGGAGTTTTGCTGGTCGACATGGCAGCCTCGAATTGAAAGTAAAACGCCATTGTAGTGGCAGTCGGCGGCCGCGTCAGCGCGGCTTCGCGCTCCGACCGGAGCCGGGCCAGCGCGCTGCTATAATTCGAGCCCCTGCCGTACCTTGGAATTTGTTGCAAAAATAGTTTATTGCAACAACAAAGTTAGGGGAGTATGAGGGGACGTGTCCCCTCCCTTTGTAATGGAATCTTAGTGCCGAGCTCGCGGCGCGTGCAGCGCCAGCAACACGGAACCATGGAACTTTACGATATCGCCATCATCGGCGGCGGCATCAACGGCGCGGGTATCGCACGCGACGCCGCCGGTCGCGGCTTGAAGGTACTGCTCGCCGAGCAGAACGATTTCGCCTCTGCAACCTCCTCGGCCAGCACCAAGCTGATTCACGGCGGGCTGCGCTACCTCGAATATTACGAGTTCCGCCTGGTGGCCGAGTCCCTGGCCGAGCGCGAAGTGATGCTGCGCATTGCGCCGCACATCATCTGGCCGCAGGAATTCGTGCTGCCGCACGAGAAACACCTGCGCCCGGCGTGGATGGTCCGTGCCGGCCTGTTTCTCTACGACCACATTGGCGGCCGCAGCAGCCTGCCCAAGTCGCGCAGCGTCAGGCTGACGCCAGACGGCTATGGCGCCGGCCTGAAATCGGACTTCAGCCGCGGCTTCACTTATTACGACGCCTGGGTCGACGATGCGCGCCTGGTGGTGCTGACGCTTGCGTCGGCGCGCTCGCATGGTGCCACCGTGTTCGCGCGCACGCGCTGCACCGGCGCGAAGCGCGAAGGCGAGGCCTGGCGCGTGACGCTGCGCGACCAGGCGAGCGGCAGCGAACGCGAGGTGGGCGCGCGCATCCTGGTGAACGCGGCCGGTCCCTGGGTGAAAAGCCTGCTCGAGCAGCAATTGCGCATCGAATCGCCGGGACGCGTGCGCTTGGTAAAGGGCAGCCATATCGTGGTGCCGCGCATCCACGACAAGCGCTACGCCTATATCCTGCAGAATCCCGACCGGCGCGTGGTATTCATGGTCCCCTACGAGCGCGAGTTTACGCTCATCGGCACCACCGACGTGCAGGTTGCGGAGCGCGATCTTCCTGCGGCGATCTCCGCCGATGAAATCGCTTACCTGTGCGCGGCGGCGAGCCGCTACAGCGCGCGCCCGATCAATGCCGACCAGGTGATATGGAGCTACAGCGGCGTGCGCCCGCTGTACGACGACGGCAAGGAGGATCCCTCGGCCATTACCCGCGACTATGTGCTGCTGCTCGACGAACAGGGACCGCCGCTGCTGTCCGTTTTCGGCGGCAAGATCACCACCTATCGCAAGCTCGCCGAACAGGTGATGGAGAAACTCGCGCGCTGGGTCCCGGCGCAGCCGCCCTGGACCCACACCGAGGCGCTGCCCGGCGGCGATTTCGGCGGCCGCGATTTTGCGCAGGTGCTCGCCGATTTCCGCGCGCGCTACCCGGGTCTGGACCCGCACTGGCTGGCACGCCTGTTGCGACGCCATGGCACCTTGTGCGAGCACATCATCGACGGCGCGAAATCGGAACTCGACCTGGGCGAGAATTTCGGCGGCGGGCTGTACCAGCGCGAACTCGACCATCTGATCGAGCATGAATGGGCGCAGACCGCGGACGACGTGCTGTGGCGGCGCAGCAAGTGCGGCCTGCACATGAACGAGGCGCAGCGCCGGCGCGTCGGCGAACGCATGGCGGGCGCGAAATGAAGCCGCTTGCGGCCCTGCCCGCGGCGACGGCGAACGCCATCCGCGGCGTATTCTGCGACATCGACGACACGCTCACCAGCGAGGGCAAACTCACTGCCGCCGCCTATGGCGCGCTGGAGCGGCTGCGTGCAGCCGGAAAGCTGGTGATCCCGATCACCGGCCGGCCCGCCGGCTGGTGCGACCACATCGCGCGCATGTGGCCAGTCGATGCGGTGGTGGGCGAGAACGGCGCTTTCTATTTCTATTTCGACGCCGCGCGCAGGAAGCTGGCGCAGCGCTTCCTGCAGGATGCCGCGACGCGCGCCGCCAACCGCGAGCGCATGAGCGCGGTGCGCGAGCGCATCCTGCGCGAAGTGCCCGGCTGCGCGCTCGCCTCCGACCAGCGCTACCGTGAGTCCGATCTCGCCATCGATTTCTGCGAAGACGTGCCGCGGCTGCCGTTTGCCGAGGTCGACCGGATCGTCGCGCTGATGCGCGCGGCCGGCATGAGCGCCAAGATCAGCTCGATCCACGTCAACGGCTGGTTTGGCGACTACGACAAGCTGGGCATGACGCGCACCCTGATGCAGGAACGCTATGGCGCCGATCTTGCGCGCGACCAGGCGCAGTACCTGTTCGTCGGCGACTCGCCCAACGATGCGCCCATGTTCAGCTTCTTTTCCAATTCGGTCGGGGTGGCCAACGTGGCCGATTTCGGCGCGCGCCTTGACCACGCGCCGGCCTATGTATGCAGCCGCCGCAGCGGCGCGGGTTTCGTCGAGCTGGTCGAACGCCTGCTCGACGCACCGGGATAGCAGATCCGATGGAATGGTGGCTGGGCTATCTTGCGATCGGCGCGGCGGTGGGATTTTTCGCCGGCCTGTTCGGTATCGGCGGCGGCGCCATCGTGGTGCCGCTGCTGGTGATGCTGCTCGAGGCGCAGGACCTGCCCAAAGAGTACATCCTGCATCTCGCTGTCGGCAGCGCCATGGCGAGCATGCTGTTCACTTCGCTCTCGAGCATGCGCGCGCATGCCATGCGCGGCGCGGTGCGCTGGGATCTCGCGCTGTCTCTGACGCCCGGCATCCTCGCGGGCGGCCTGCTCGGATCGAGCATCACCGCCTGGATTTCCAGACAGACGTTTGCGGCCCTGTTTGCCGCCATCGTGTTCATGGCCGCCACCAATATTCTGCTCGACCGCAAACCCAAGCCCGCGCGGGTGTTGCCGGGGGTGGCCGGATCGATGCTGGTCGGCCTGGTAATCGGGTTCGCGTCCACGCTGGCCGCCATGGGCGGCGCTTTTATGACCGTTCCGTTCGCGCTCTATTGCAACGTGCCGCTGTTGCAGGCCATCGGTACCGCGGCGATCATCGGCTTCCCCATCGCGTTTGCCGGCACTGTAGGCTTCATAGCAGCGGGTTGGGGTCATGGCGCCCTGCCGGCGTACAGCATCGGCTATGTCTATCTGCCGGCGGTGTTCGGAATCACGCTGGCCAGCGTTCTGACCGCGCCGCTCGGTGCGGCAACCGCGCACCGCCTGCCAACCCGGCGTCTGAAACGGATTTTCGCCCTGCTGCTCTACGGGCTGGCGACGAGGATGCTGATCAGCCTTTGGTAAGTCAGCGTCCCTAGGTTATGCCCTCGGCTTTGAGCCTGGCGATGGCGGCGTCGTCGAGCCTGAGCAGGCCGCGCAGGATTTCCTCGGTGTGCGCGCCGAGCACCGGCGGGGCGAGCTTGTATTCCACCGGGGTGGCGGAAAAGCGCATCGGGCTCGCCACGGTGGGCAGCTTGCCCGCGACCGGATGGTCGAGCTCGACCTTGATGCCGCGCGCCTTCACCTGCGGTTCCTCGAATACCTGCGCCAGGTCGTTGATCGGGCCGTTGGGCACGCCGGCGGCTTCGAGCAGCTCGACCCATTCCTTGGTGCCGCGTTGGGCGAACACCTCCTGCAGCATGCGCGTGAGCTCGGCGCGGTTTTGCACGCGCTTGCCGTTGTCGGCGAAACGCGGATCGTCGGCGAGTCCGGCGCAGTCCGCGGCAGCGCAGAATTTGCGAAATAGGTTGTCGTTGCCGCAGGCGAGGATCACGCTGCCGTCGGCAGTCCTGAACGGCTGGTAGGGCACGATGTTGGGATGCAGGTTGCCGATGCGCCGCGGCGGCGTGCCGGTGGCGAAGTAATTGGTGTTCTGATAGGCGAGCAGCGCGATCTGCGAGTCGAGCAGCGCCAGGTCGAGATGCTGGCCGACGCCGGTTTCGGCGCGGTGGGCGATGGCCGCGCACACGGCGATGCTGGCGTACATGCCGGTGATGATGTCGGCGACCGGAACCCCGGCGCGCTGCGGGCCGCCTCCGGGCGCGCCGTCGGGCTCGCCGGTAACGCTCATCATCCCGCCCATGCCCTGGATCATGAAGTCATAACCCGGATGCTCGCGGTACGGTCCGGTCTGGCCGAAGCCGGTGACCGAGCAGTAGATCAGTCGCGGGTTGATCGGCTTCAGGTCCTCGTAGCCGAGGCCGTAGCGCGCCAGGTCGCCGTATTTGTAGTTCTCGATCAGCACGTCGCAGACGCGCGCGAGCTCGCGCACCAGCTTCTGGCCCTCCGGTTTGGAGATGTTGACGGTAATCGATTTCTTGCCGCGGTTGGCGGAAGTGAAATAGGCGGAATCCGCGGTGTCGCGGCCGTCCCGGTCCTTCACCCAGGGCGGGCCGAAGCTGCGCGAATCGTCGCCGACCTTGGGGCGCTCGACTTTGATGACCTCGGCGCCGAGGTCGGCCAGGTTCTGGCCGGCCCAGGGGCCGGCGAGCACGCGGGAAAGGTCGAGGACGCGGATGTGGGACAGCGGACCGGGCATGGGATCAGGCTTTCTGAAAAAGGGTATATGGCTCTAAGCGGCCAGGGTGGTGCTGCTGCGGTTTCAGTGGACGCCGCCCATCATGTGATTGGGCAGCCAGGTCGCGATTTCCGGGAAGACGCACAGGATCACGATCGCCAGCATCATGCACAGAACGTAGGGAATGGTGCCCCACATGATGCGCGTGACCGGCACGTCCGGCGCGATCGAGCTGACGATATACAGGTTCAGGCCCACCGGCGGATGGATCAGGCCGATCTCCATGTTGATGGTCAGGATCACGCCGAACCAGATCGGGTCGAATCCCGCCGACTTGATGATCGGATACAGGATCGGACTGGTCATCAGGATCACCGCCGCGGGCGGAATGAAAAATCCGCACACCAGCAGGAACACGTTGATCATCGCCATCAGCACCCAGCGGTTGACGTGCATGTCGGCGATCGCCTGCGCCAGCGTTTGGGTGAGATAAAGCGAGGTCAGCATGTAGCCGAACAGCACGGCGGCTGCGATGATCGTCAGGATCATCACCGATTCGCGCGTGGTGTCGCGCAGGATCGCCCACCATGCTTTCGGCCGCCACATGCGGTAAATCACCAGCGCCATCAGCACGCACATCGCCGCGCCGACGCCGGCTGCCTCCGACGGCGTCGCGACGCCGCCGTAGAGCACGTACATCACCCCGGCGATGATGATCAGGAACGGCGCAATTTTCGGGATCGACTGGAATTTCTCTTTCCAGCTGTAGCGGAAATCGAGCGCGTGCGAGCGGAATCCCTTTTTCCAGATGATGAACAGCGTCCACAGGATGAACAGGCCGGTAAGCATCAAACCCGGCAATACGCCGGCGAGGAACAGACGCCCGATCGAAGTCTCGGTGGCGATGCCGTAGAGGATGAACGTGATCGAGGGCGGAATCAGGATGCCGAGCGTGCCGCCGGCGCAGATCGAGCCGGTCGCGACGTCGTCGGGGTAGCCGCGCCGGCGCATCTCCGGGATGCCCATCTTGCCGATCGCGGCGCAGCACGCGGGAGAAGAGCCGGTCAGCGCGGCGAATATGGCGCAGGCGCCCAGATTTGAAATCGCGAGCCCGCCGGGCAGGCGGTAGAGCCAGCGATCGAGCGCTTCATACAGGTCCTTGCCCGCGGGGGAGGAGCCGATCGCGGCCCCCATCATCACGAACATCGGAATCGATACCAGGGTGAAGTCGTTCAGCCCCGCGAAAAACGTCTCTGCCACCACGTGCAGCGCGTCGAAGCCCTGGAAGATCGCAATGAACGCGATCGACAGCGCACCCAGGCCGAAGGCGACCGGAGCGCCCGAGAGCAGGATCAGCAGAGTCACGACGAGGACAAGCGCCCCTTGTTCGCCCGGGCTCATGACAGGCGCTCTACTGTGATGCCGAACGGCGGCTCGCGTCCGGTGACCAGGCTGTGCAGGTCGACCACGTATTGCAGCGTGAGGATGCCCATGCCGAACGGCAGCGAGGCATAGGGTATCCATAGCCGCACGCGCCACATAGTGTTGGACAGCCAGTGCTGATGCCACGCTTCGAGCCAGTAATTCCAGGCGAGCACAGACATGACGATGCAAAACGCCATCGCCATCAGCGTCGAGACCAGCGCGAGGCCGAAGCGCGCGCGCTTGCCCAGGTATTGCGGCAGCACGTCGACGTTGACGTGACCGCGGGTCAGTAACACGAACGGGCTGCCGACGAAAGTTGCGGCGACCAGACTGTAGGTGACGAAATCGGTCTGCCAGATGGTGTTCTCGTTCAGCACGTAGCGGATGAACACCATCTGGCAGACGATGACGACGGCAATCGCGATCAGCGCTGCCGCAAAATAGCCGCAAAGCTCGGAGATCAGTTTTACGCCTTGGGCAAATTTATTCATGAACCGTCGGCGCCAAGCCGTTCATCAAGAATTGCGGGGAAAGGCGGCGGGCGGAGCAGACCGTCCGCCGCCGCAATCGGCAGCTGATTATTTGACGCTCATCGCCTCGTCGATCAACTTCTTGCCGTCAGGGACGTCCTTGGCGAACTCGGCGTAGGAACTCTTCTTCGCCACCTCGATCCACTGGTCGTATTCCTGGTCGGAGAGGCTCTTGATTTCTACACCGTGATCCTTGTACGCCTTGATCGTCGCCGCATCGACCGATTCGGCCTTGTCTTCATAATATTTCTGCGCCTTCTTGCCGGCCGCGATCAGCGCGTCCTGCTGCTGCTTGGTTAACCGGTCGAACGACTTCTTCGACATCAGCACCGGCTCGTACATGAACCACAGCGCGTTGTTGCCGGGGACCGTCAGGCACTTGGCCTGCTCGTACAGGCGGAATGAAAGGAAGCTGCCCATGCTGGTGTCCGTGCCTTCGGCCACGCCGGTCTGGAACGCGTTGTAGATTTCGTTCGACGGCACCGACACGATCGAGGCGCCGGCGGCCTGCCACATTTGCGCGAACGTCGGGCCGGCGGCGCGGAACTTCAGCCCTTTCACGTCCGCGGGCTGCAGGATACAGCTGCGCTTGGAGGCCATGCCGCCGCCAAACCATGCGTCCGACAGCACGATCACGCCGGCCTGCTCGATTTTCGCGCGGATGTCCTTCATGAACTGCGAATCGTTGAGGCGCTTGGCGCGCGCATAGTTTCGCACCAGGCCGGGCATCAGCGTGGCGCTGAACGCGCGCACCTGGCCGCTGGCGTAATCGAGCGGGAACAGCGTCATGTCGAGCTGGCCATTCACCATCGCATTCCACTGCTGCTCCGGCTTGAACAGCGATGCGCCCGGATACACCTGGATCGCGAGATCGACATTCGCAGCCTTGGCGTCGCGCGCAATCATCTGCACCATGTCGTCGCGCACGTCGCCCTTGCCCCCCGGGAACTGATGCGAGGCGCGCAGCGTGATCGGTGCTGCAGCGGCGGAGCCGCAAATGGCGGCGGCTGACAGCGCAAGCAGTGTGGCCTTCCAGTGGAATTTCTTCATTGATGTTTCCTCCAGTGTGGACAAATTAGCATTTTGAATTTGAGCTTCGTACCGTCCCGGTTTCCCCGTGTAATTTAGCTGCGGCGCGATCCCCGAGGCGTATTCTAGGCCGCCGCGCACGGCCATACAAACAAAAACTCACGGCGTTGCGCCGCAACAATCGGATCGCGCAGCAGGACGCAGCGGACGCCCCCGTCTGCTTCGAGTTCGCACATGACGCCGCCCGGCCGCGACCGCATGGCGAAGCCGAGCGCTAGCGGTAGAACAGCTCGACCAGTCCCATGCCGGTAACGGGGACATAGGTGACGAGCAGGAGTATGGCGATGAGCACACCGATGAAATAAATGTTGACCTTGGTCACCTCCCACATGTCGGCCTTGGCAATGGCGCAGGCAGTCATCAGCACCGAGGCGACCGGCGGGGTTTGCTGCCCTATGCCGAGGTTGATGGTGACGATCAGGCCGAAATGCACCGGATCGATGCCGACCGCCTTCACCAAAGGCAGGACGATGGGCACGGTGAGAATAATGGCCGCGGCCGAATGCAGAAACAGGCCCAGCACGAGGAACAGGACGTTGAGAATCGCAAGCACCACGTACCTGTTGCTGGTGAGTTCCATGATGCCTGCGGCCAGACGCTGCGGCACTTGCGACTCGGTCAGGTATACGCCGAGCAGGCCGCTGGTGGCGACCAGCAGCATCACCACCGCGGTCTGCACGCCGCCGTCTACCATCGCGGTTCTGAGGTGCGCGAGATCGAGCTCGCGGTAGACGACGGTGCCGATAAACAGCGCCGCCAGCACCGCCAGCGCCGCGCCCTCGGTGGCCGTGACCACGCCGCCGAAGATCGAACCGAGAATGATCACCGGCAGGAAGAACGCCCAGAACGCGTCCTTGAATGTTTCCCTGACGCGCTTGAGCGCAAACGACTCTTCTACCGGGAATTTGTAGCGGCGCGCGAACCAGTAGGCCATGCCCATCAAGCCCAGGCCACCGAGCAGCCCCGGCACCACGCCGGCGATGAACAGCTGTACCACCGAAGTGTCAGCCATCACCGCATACAGCACCATCGGAATCGACGGCGGTATGATCACCGCCAGCGTCGCCGCCGAGGACATCACGGCGGCGGCGAATTCCTTGGAGTAGCCGCGGCTTTGCATCGCCGGGATCAGCACCGAGCCGAGCGCGGCCACATCGGCCACCGCCGAGCCCGAGATCTCGGCAAAAAAGAGCGAGGTGCCTATGCTGACCATGGCCAAGCCGCCGCGCATCCATCCTAGCAGGGAAGAAGCGAAGGCGATTAGCCGCCGCGATATGCCCGAGGCATTCATGATCGAGCCGGCGAGGATGAACAGCGGAATTGCCAACAGCGGGAAATTGGTGGCACCGTTGTAGACGACGATGGGCAGGTTGGGCAGGCTGGCGAAACCCTGCGTGAGGAGCAGCGCCGCCACTGCGACGATGCCCAGCGCCACCGCGATCGGCACGTTGATGAGCACCAGGGTAAGTACGCAGGCGAACAGCAGCAGTATGGACATAGCGGCCTCAGTGCGTCATTTCGGCGAGATCGCTCGCGCCGGAGGCGACCAGCCCGCGCGCCTCGCGCATCATCTGCGGTAGATTCGACAGTTCGGCGAGGATGACCAGCACTGCGCTCACGGGAATCGCCGACTGCGTCCAGGCTATCGTCACCCAGGGCAAGCTCACCAAATGGTCGGTCTCGAGCACTTCCAGGATGCTGAAACCGACCCAGCCGAGCAGCGCGAAGAAGCCGATCACCAGCACCTCGGTGACGATCAGCAAGCTGAGCCGCCAAGCCGGTTGCAGGCTGTTGACCAAGCCGGGGAAGCCGATGTGCGCGCGCTTGAGCGCGGCCAGCGCTGAACCGTAAAACGTCAGCCAAGCGAGCATCACCGAAGCCACTTCGTCATACCATGCCAGCGACAGGCCGATCGTGCGGAACAGCACGCCCACGGTTACCTCGATGAAAAGCGTGATCATCAAAGCGATAACGATCCATTCGAGCAGGCGCTCGAAACCTCCACGCAGACGCGACATTGCTTCCCCCGATTGTGTGCGCCGCCGGTCTTATTTGCCCAGTGCGATGGCGCGCTCGATCACTGCTTTCGCTGCGGGCACTTCCTTGGAGTATTCGTCGTACACGGTTTTGGACGCGGCGATGAACGCATCTTTGTTGGCGGTGTTCACCGTGATGCCGGCGGCCTTCATCTTGGCGAGCAATTCCTCGTCATCCTTCGCCGCCTTGTCGTAGACGAACGCCTGCGTCTCCTTCGCCGTGTCCTCGAGAATCTTGCGCACATCGGCGGGCAGCGTCGGCCATTTCTTGGTGCTCACCACCAGATAGGCGGGTGTGTAGACGTGGCCGGTGATCGAGAGGTATTTCTGCACCTCGTAGAACTTGGCGCTGGCGATCTGTGCGTAAGGGTTTTCCTGGCCGTCCATGACGCCGGTCTGAAGCGCGGTGAACACTTCGGAGTATTTCATCGGGCTCGGGTTGGCGCCATAGGCTTGGAACATTTTCACGCGCCACTTGCCCTCCGGCACGCGCAGTTTGATGCCCTTGAGGTCGGCGGGTACGTTGATAGGATGCTTGTTGTTGGTAATGTGGCGGTAGCCGTTCTCCCACACGGCGAGCACCTTGATGCCCTTCTTTTCCGCCTCGGGCTCGAACTTCGACCAGAACAACTCCTTCTCGATGCGCTTCATGTGATCGCGGTCCTTGACCAGGTAGGGCATCTCGAACACGCCGAAGATGTCCGCCTCGGAGGACATCACCGTCGAAGGTTCCACCATGTCGATGGTGCCGAGTTTGAGCTTCTGCAGCATTTCCTTGTCGCCGCCGAGCTGGCTCGAGCCGTAGACCACTACTTTGTACTTGCCGCCGAGCTTGGCGTTGGCGCGCTTGGCAAATTCGTCCGCCGCCGCGCCGATCAGCGAGCCCGGTTCGCCCACGTGCCCGAGCTTGAGTTCGATGCCTTGGGCTGCGGCAACCAGTGGCGCTGCGCAAATCGTTGCAATGCCTGCAAGTTTCAGTAGTTTCATCTAGTCCTCCTTCCAAATTGCCGCCCTGCGGATGCGGGCAGTCTATTCACCGCCGGCCGCGCGCGCGGGGCCGGTTGCTGCAATCAAGCCGCAATGGGTTGCGCGCTCCTGGCGCGGGCACATTCGACCAGATAGTCGGCCGCGGTCTGCGCCCCGCCTTTCCTGTGCGGGACGCCGGCCAGAGCCAGGCCCATTTCGACGCCGGCCAGCGTCCCCATGAGCGTGAGATCGTTGAAGTCGCCGAGGTGGCCGATGCGGAACACTTTCCCGGCGAGCCGTCCCAGGCCGGTGCCCAGCGACATGTCGTAGGCTTCGAGTATGGTCTTTCTGAGCGCGTCGGCGTCCTGGCCGGCGGGCATCATCACCGCGGTGAGCGTGTTGCTGTATTCCTCGGGATTGGCGCAGAGAATTTCCAGATTCCAGGCGCGCACCGCACGCCGCGTCGCTTCGGCATGGCGCGCGTGGCGCGCAAATACCTGCGGCAAGCCTTCTTCCTGCAGCATCGCTATCGCCTCATGCAGTCCGTAGAGCAGATTGGTCGCGGGCGTGTACGGGAAGTAGCCGTTCTTGCCGGAGGCGATCATCTCGTCCCAGGCCCAGTAGGACTTGGGCAGCTGCGCTGACTGCGCCGCTTTGCGCGCTTTTTCGCTGACCGCGTTGAATGACAATCCGGGCGGCAGCATCAGGCCCTTCTGCGAACCCGCCACGGTCACGTCGACGCCCCACTCGTCGTGGCGGTAGTCGATCGACGCAAGCGAGGAAATCGTGTCCACCAGCAACAGCGCCGGGTGAGCCGCGGCATCGATGGCCTTGCGTATCAGCGCTATGCGGCTGGTGGTGCCGGTCGATGTTTCGTTATGCACGACGCACACCGCCTTGATCGCGTGTGCCTTGTCCTCTCGCAGTTTCGCTTCTACCGCCGCCGGATCGGCGCCGCGGCGCCAGTCCGTGGCAATCAACTCGACCTGCAAACCCAGCTTCCCCGCCATCTTCTGCCACAAGCTGGCGAAGTGACCGGTCTCGACCATCAGCAGCTTGTCGCCCGGCGAGAAGCAGTTCACCAGCGCGGCTTCCCATGCGCCCGTGCCCGAGGCCGGGTAGATCACCACCGGCTGCTGGGTCTGGAATATGTGCTTCAGGCCCGCGAGGATCTCCAGGCCCAGCTGTCCGAATTTCGGCCCGCGGTGGTCCATGGTGGGCGCATCGATGGCGCGCAGTATGCGGTCCGGCACATTGGTCGGCCCTGGGATTTGCAGAAAATGACGACCGCTATTGAAGGCCATGGCAGGGATTCCTTATGCACCGGTTTACCCAGCCTCAGCAGTCTTGCACAGGCCGGATTTTGTATGCAATTGAAGCACGACTTCTTTTAATCCGTCAATTATTTTCTATATCGCTGGTTTTAATACACTTGCATGAATTGCCTTAAACCAGGAATGCCTGTATTATGTATGCAAAATGTCCCATGCCCTCAATCAACAGGCTGCGGCCCGTCTGGCGAGCGACACCGTTGCGCCTGCGGCCGAGTCGCGCCTGCTGGTGGAAGAGGTGGTCGAGCGCCTGCGCGATCTCATCATCCAGGGCGAACTTGCGCCGGGCGTAAAGCTGAACGAGCGGGTGCTGTGCGAGCGCTCGCGCACTTCGCGCACGCCGGTGCGCGAGGCGATCAAGTATCTTGCTTCAGAGGGCCTGGTCGAGCTGCTGCCCAACCGCGGCGCGATCGTCACGCCGGTGACGCCGACAACGGTGCGCGAAATGTTCGTGGTGCTGGGCGCGCTGGAGGCGCTCGCCGGAGAACTTGCCTGCGCCAACGCGAGCGACGCCGATATTGCGGAAATCCGCGCGCTGCACTACCAGATGCTGGCGCATCACGCGCGCGGCGAGCTCGCCCCCTACTTCCGCTGCAACCAGGAGATCCACCTGCGCCTGGTCGGATGCAGCGGCAATGCGACCCTGGTCAACACCTACCGCGCATTGAACGGCCACGTCCGCCGCGCGCGCTACATGGCCAATCTTTCGCACGAGCGCTGGGACCACGCGGTGCAGGAGCATCAGCAGATCCTCGACGCGCTCGCGCGCCGCGACAGCACTGCGCTGCCATCGCTGCTGCGCAGCCATCTCGGCAACAAGATGTTGGTGGTGCTCGAGGCGCTGGCCCAGCGAACTAATGGTGTAAGGTAGCAAGCATGCATGCCGCGCGACTTGCGCGGCATCGCCGCAAGCGGCCCCATTCCCCCCGCCGGCAGCTTTGCCGGGGTGCGCAAGGAGAGCAATTTGAACATAGACATCATTTCTGACGTGGTCTGCCCCTGGTGCTTCGTCGGCAAGCGCCAGATCGAGGCGGCGCTCGCGCTGTATGCGCTAGAGCACACCGGCGAAGACCGGCCGCGCGTAAACTGGCGGCCGTTCCAGCTCAACCCGCAGCTTCCGCCCGAAGGCATGAGCCGTCAGGATTACGTGCTGCAGAAGTTCGGCGCCGCGCGCGCCAAGGACGTCTATGCGCGCGTCACCGCGGTCGGCGCCGAATACGGCATCGCGTTCGCCTTCGACAAAATCGTGCGCCAACCCAACACGCTGGCCGCGCACAGCCTGATCGCGCTTGCCGGCGCGGCATCAGTGGACCCCGGCGAGCTGCAGGACAGGGTCAAGGAAGCCTTGCTGCAGGCCTATTTCCTCGAGGGCATCGACCTCACCAAGGCGGAAAACCTGGTCAGGGCCGCCGCCGCCGCCGGCCTGGAACCGGCGCAGGCGGAGCGCTGCCTGGCCGATCCCGCGTCGCGGCAGGCAGTCGAGAACGAGGACCAGCGCGCGCGCGCGATCGGGGTGCAGGGCGTGCCCTTTTTCATCTTCAACGGCAAGATCGCGGTGTCCGGCGCGCAGGGCCCGCAGGCCCTGCTGAACGCCATGCGCCAGGCCGAAACCGCGCTCGCCTAGCCGGCGCACTTCCTCCGGGATCGAGCTTCTATGGATCGGGCACCGCGGCAGGTCGCCAGCGCCCCAGGCGCGGGCGGGGGCGAACTCGCGGCGCGGCTGCGTCGCGAGTTCAAGGGCGAGGTGCTGTTCGATGCGGCCAGCCGCGGCCGCTACGCCACCGATGCGTCGATCTATCAGATCGATCCTGTCGGCGTGGTGGTGCCGCAGACGGAAGAGGACGCGCGCATCGCGATCCAGATCGCCGCCGACGCGGGCGTGCCTATCCTGCCGCGCGGCGCGGGCACTTCGCAATGCGGCCAGACCGTCGGCGCGGCCCTGGTCATCGACAACTCCAAATACCTGAACCGGGTCCTCGCATTCGACAAGGACGCGCGTACGGCGGTGGTGCAGCCGGGTCTGGTGCTCGATCAGCTGAACGCCTACCTGCGCCGGCACGGACTGTGGTTCCCGGTGGACGTCTCCACCAGCGCCCAGGCGACGCTGGGCGGCATGGCCGGGAACAACTCCTGCGGCTCGCGCTCGATCCGTTACGGCAACATGGTGCATAACGTGCGCGGCATCGATGCGCTGCTGGCTGATGGCAGCGAATTCCATTTCGGCGCGAGCGGGCTGATCGCCGCCGCGCCCGCGGCCTACCGCGAGCTGGTGGCGCGCGTGCATGCCGTGGTGCGGCGCGAGGCCGCGGAAATCGAGGCGCGCTGGCCCAAGGTGCTGCGCCGGGTGCAGGGCTACAACATCGACATGGTGCAGCCAGGCGCAGTGGACGCGCCGCTCGCGCACAATCTTGCCCACCTGCTGGTCGGCTCTGAAGGCACGCTCGCCTATTCGCGGCGCATCCACCTCGTGCTCGCGCCCCTGCCTGCGCACAAGACCCTGGGGGTATGCCATTTTCCGAGCTTCCACCAGGCCATGCTGGCGCCGCAGCACATCGTCAAGCTCGCGCCCACCGCGGTCGAACTGGTGGACCGAACCATGATAGAGCTTGCGCGCGGCAACGCCGCGTTCAAGCCCATCGTCAACCGCTTCCTCAAGGGCGACCCGGACGCGATCCTGCTGGTCGAGTTCGCCGGCGACGATGGCGCCGAACAGCTGGCGAAACTGCGCCAGCTGGTGGAGCTGATGGGCGAGCTCGGCTTCCCCGGCGGCGTGGTCGAGATCACCGATGCGGGCCTGCAGAAACAGGTATGGGAAGTGCGCAAGGCCGGCCTCAACATCATGATGTCGATGAAAGGCGAAGGCAAGCCGGTATCCTTCATCGAGGACTGCGCGGTGCCGCTGGAGCACCTCGCCGAATACACCGACAAGCTCACGCAGGTATTCGCGCGGCACGGCACGCGCGGCACCTGGTATGCGCACGCCTCGGTCGGCACCCTGCACGTGCGCCCGGTGCTGAACATGAAGGAAGGCGGCGCGAAACAGATGCGCGCGATTGCGGAGGAGGCCTGCGCGCTGGTGCGCAGCTACAAAGGCGCCGCCTACTCGGGCGAGCACGGCGACGGCCTGGTGCGCACCGAATGGATCGAACCCATGATCGGTTCCCGATTGACGCGCGCGCTGGAAGAAATCAAGGATCTGTTCGATCCGCGCGGCCTGATGAATCCGGGCAAGATCGTGCGCGGCTCGAAGCAGGACGAGCGCAGCCTGTTCCGCTACAAGCCCGGCTATGCCGTGCAGCAACTCGACACGGCGCTGGACTGGAGCGAGTGGATCGTCCCCGGCGAAGCCGCGCGCGCCGGCGCGGGCGCCGCATCCAGCCAAGGCTTTGCTGCCGCGGTGGAGATGTGCAACAACAACGGCCATTGCCGCAAGTTCGACGCCGGCACCATGTGCCCGTCCTACCGCGCCACCGGCAACGAGCGCGACCTGACCCGTGGCCGCGCAAATACCTTGCGCCTGGCGCTTTCGGGGCAGCTGGGGGCCGACGCCTTCACCTCCGAGGCGATGCGCGAGGCCATGGAGCTATGCGTGAGCTGCAAGGGCTGCAAGCGCGAATGCCCGACCGGCATCGACATGGCGAAGATGAAAATCGAGTTTCTGTACCACTACGGCAAACGCCACGGTCTCGCGCTGAAGGACAAACTGGTCGCCTGGCTGCCGCGCTACGCGCCCTGGGCCGCGCGCCTGCCGGCGCTCGCCAATCTGCGCGATGCGGTACCCGGCTTCGCCCGCTTGAGCGAGACGCTGCTGGGACTGTCGGCGCGGCGTTCCCTGCCCAAGTGGCGCGCCGACGCCTTCCATCTTGATGCAGACAGCGTGCCGCGCAGCGCCCCGTCCGGGCCGGAACTCGTGCTCCTCACCGACACGTTCAACAATTATTTCGAGCCGGATAATGCGCGCGCGGCGCTGGCGGTGCTGCGCGCGGCGGGCTATCGCGTGCACCGCGCCAGCGCAGCCGAGGGCGGGCGCCCGCTGTGCTGCGGGCGCACCTTCCTCGCTAGCGGGCTGGTCGACGCGGCCAAGGCGGAGGCGCGACGCACCATCGCGGCGCTCGCGCCCTACGTGGCGCGCGGCATTCCGGTGATCGGGCTGGAACCCTCCTGCCTTTACACCCTGCGCGACGAATTCAAGTCCATGCTGCCCGGCGCCGAAACGGAAGCGCTTGCCGCGAATGCGCTGCTATTCGAGGAATTCCTGGCGGCAGAGCACCAGGCCGGCAGGCTGAAGCTGGCGCTGCAGCCCCTGCCGCAGAAGAAGGCGCTGCTGCACGGCCATTGCCACCAGAAGGCATTCGGCGCCATGTCCGCGGTGGAGCAGGTGCTGCGGCTGATTCCGGAACTGCAGGTGGAAACCGTGGAGTCCGGCTGCTGTGGCATGGCCGGCGCCTTCGGCTACGCCGCAGAGCACTACGATATATCCATGAAAATGGCCGAAGCCGCGCTGCTGCCGGCGCTGCGCGCAGCCGACGCCGATACCCTGCTGGTGGCCGACGGCACCAGCTGTCGCCACCAAATCCGCGACGGCCTCAAGTGCGGCGAGCATGCTGAGTCCGCCGGACGCGAGGCGATACATGTCGCGCAGGCACTGGCGCGCGCGCTGCGCGCGCCGGCATCCTGATGCCGCATGACGCCGCGCTGCTGCTGGTGATGGCGGGGGCCGCCTTCCTCGGCTCGCTGGTCTACGGCATCACCGGCTTCGGCGCTGCACTGGTGACCATTCCGCTGGCGACGCATTTCGTTCCGCTGCAGTTTGCGCTGTCGGTGTTCGCGCTGATGGACCTGGCCAATGCGCTGCGCATCGGCCTGCAGCGTCCGCAGGACGCGAACCGGGGCGAACTCGTGCGCATGGTGCCGCTGGTGCTGGCCGGCACCACCGTCGGCGTGACCGTATTGGTCAATCTGCCGCGCGCCGGCGCGATGCTGGCGCTGGGCGTGTTCGTGCTGGTCTACGCCTGCTACAGCCTGATGCGCAAGCCGGGGGGCGCCATCGTCGGCACCGCGTGGGCCTATGTCGCCGGATTCGTCGGCGGGGTCACCAGCACCCTGTTCGGCGCCGGCGGCCCGCCCTACGCCATCTACCTTTCCCACCGGCCCCTGGCGAAGGAGCAGTTCCGCGCCACGCTCACGCTGACCACGGTGTTCAGCATCGGCATGCGCGTGGCGGCGTTCGCGCTGACCGGCCTGTTGCTCAAGCGCGAGGTGCTGCTCGCGGCGCTTGCGGTGCTGCCCGCGGCGTATGCCGGTGTCAGCCTCGCGTCGCGGCTATTCCGCAGCATCTCGCACGAACTGCTGCTGCGCCTGGTGGCCCTGCTGCTGCTCGCCACGGGCGGCTCGCTGGTGCTGCGCGCATTGGGCTAGACTGCGGCGGACACAGGACGAAATGCACATGCAGAACATCACTTTCCGCGACCTGTTCGAGTACATCGGCACGCCGCGCATGACATTCAGCAAGCGCGCCGAGGCGCTTTCCGGCGAGCAGGTGGAATTGCGCGGCTATCTGGTCGCCATGCACAGCGACCCGAGGCAGATCACCCTGGCCGGCACGGCAGGCGTGTGCCCGGATTGCGCCGATGCGCCGGTGCCCTATGTGCACCTGCCCGGCTTCAACCCCGGCGAGCGGCTGTTCAGCCCGCAGGCGGTGCGCCTGAAGGGCACGCTGTCCTACGGTTTTGCGGTGGCACCGGAAGGCTATGCCACGTTTCTGCGCCTGCAGGACGCAAGCGTGGCTACCGGCCTCAAGCCCGGCCTGCTCTCGGGCCGGCGCAACTGAACCCGAAGACCGGGTCGCGCCTAGGCCAGCACGTCCGGATCCAGCTGGCGCTCGAGATGCGTCAGCTGGTCTTTCAGCAGCAGCTTGCGCTTCTTCAGCCGCTGCAGGCGCAGCTGGTCCGGCAAAGGATTTTCCGACAGGCGCGCAATCGCGTCGTCCAGATCGTCGTGTTCGGTCCGCAGCTCGCTGATGCGTTGCCGCAGCGCTGCGTGTAGCGCTTCATCATCGTCCATGGCAGCCCCCTGTGCAAATAGACTACACCTTTCGACCCGCCCAGGCGAGCATGACGATGCCGGCGGCGATCATGGGCAGGGACAACCATTGACCCATGGACAGGTTGAACGCCAGCAGGCCGAGAAAATCGTCGGGCTCGCGGAAGAACTCGGCAATGAAGCGCAGCGTGCCGTAGCCGATCAGGAACATCGCCGATACCGCGCCGCGCGGGCGCGCTTTGCCTGAATACGTCCACAGCAGGGCGAACAGCAGCACGCCCTCGAGCGCAAATTCGTACAACTGCGAGGGGTGGCGCGGCAGCGGGCCGGCGCCGCGGAAAACCATCCCCCAGGGCAGGTCGGTCACCCGGCCCCACAGCTCGCCATTGATGAAATTGCCGATGCGCCCCGCGGCCAGCGCCGGCGGAATCAGCGGCGCGATGAAATCGGTGATCGCGAGCCAGCGTATGCGGTGTTTGCGTGCGATATAGAGCATCGCCAGCAGCACGCCCAGAAATCCGCCATGGAAAGACATGCCGCCCTGCCACACTGCCACGATATCGAACGGATGCGCGGCGTAGAACGCCGGTTTGTAGAACAGCACGTAGCCCAGGCGCCCGCCCAGCACCACGCCGAGCACGCTGAAAAAGAACAGGTCGTCGAAGATCTCGTAGGTGATGTTGCCGCTCATGCCGCGCCTTATGCGGCTGCGCGCGAGCATGAAGGCGATGCCGAAGCCGAGCAGGTACATCAGGCCGTACCAGCGGATCGCCAGCGGGCCCACTGCGATCGCGACCGGATCGAACTGCGGATGAATCAGCATAAATGCAGGTCGTTTTGGGAGGAAGTCGCGATCGCTCGTAAGCGCCAACCGATCGCGACCGGATCGAAATGCGGATGAATCAGCACGGGCGCGCGCAGTCCGCCGGAAGATGTGACGCGGCCGCCGCATGCGCGCGGCCGGCAGCGGCGGAAACTGACTGGGGGAGAATCAACATGATGCCGGCTCGATCACTGCGCGGGAGTAGGGTCTGTTAACATTCAGCACATGAGCGCGACGGGGGTAATTTGGGATGCAGCGCAAGGCGTGAGGAGCGCCGTTTGGTCATTCCAAACAAGCGACGAGCAACGCAGCGCTGCGCCCAAATTATCCCCCGTCCCTTC
>Ga0335085_10001331_pt1 | contig 54044 bp, 53 predicted proteins | sample Lox_Sample_45_FD_206712 | JGI IMG/M metagenome (GOLD analysis project Ga0335085, IMG submission 206712) | Soil microbial communities from Loxahatchee National Wildlife Refuge, Florida, United States - Lox_Sample_4.5 | ecosystem: Environmental > Terrestrial > Soil > Wetlands | place: USA... | reverse complement strand
CCGATCGAACCTTCGCCGAATGCTCCCGTGCTCGTCACGCGTCCTCCCGCCGCCCGCGCTCCATCATGGTCGCGCGCGATTGGACGTACGGGCCAGCGGTCGGGGTTCCCGGTCCTCTACGTGACGTTGACCCAGGTGGCGTATTGCGCCTCGGAGAGGGTCTCGCTCGCCCGGTCGCCCATGTTGATCATGTAGCGGCCTTTGGCCAGCGGTGCTCCTGACTGCACGAACCCCTGGCGCGCCCAGACCGTTCCGTGCAGATCGGCCGATTCGTTCGCGGCGATCGTGAGGACGGGGCGTGCGCCGGAACAATCGACGCTCGCGTTCCCGAGCGCGACGTGCCAGCAGGGTCCGTACAGCGGGATCCGGATCGTGACCGCGAGCGGGTTCGTGTACGTGATCTCGGCGTCGCCCGACTGTCCGGACGGGATCGACAGGTGTTGCGTCTTGTAATTGATCGCATAGATCGACGGTGGTGCCGGCCAGATCGGTGGGTCGACGGTGACCCACGCCGAATGCGGGGTGTAGGGATCACACGGCTGCGCACACTGCGGGAGGAAGGGCGCGACGAACGCCGTGAAGCCGGGCGGCGCCGGCATGATGTCGCCGGCAGAATCGTGATAGCCCGCGAGCAATGTCACAGTCCGGGTCATCGATTGGCCGGCCGGTACGACCGTGGTCGACCGTTGGCAGACATCCGGTTGTTCGCCGACGTGGTCGGGATAGGGAATCGGCCAGATGCCGTCGCTGTACGGCGGCCACGCCTGGGTCGCCGGATTCGTCCACATGTCGAACACCGTGTTGTCACCGCATGTCGGGATGTTCACGTCCCAGGTCCCGTTGTTGTTGACCGTGTAGGTGAACGGCCGTTCCTCACCCGTCGGGATGGAGACGTTGGCGTCGCTCGGAAACGGCGTGTCGCCTTGGTACGACACGGTCACCATCGAGAGGTCGTTCGGGTCGTGTGGTGGCAGTGTGGTCGTCGGGGCCGCCGTCGACGTCGATGACGGAACGGTGGTCTCGGCGGGCACCGATGTCAGCGGGGTGCATCCGCGGTCGAGCTCCGGGGTGCAGCCGGTCCCGACGGTGGAGCTCGTCTCGGGGACGGTCGTCGCCGGTTCGGTCGTCGACGAGGAATCACTCGACACTTCGACGCGCTTGTGGCCACCGCCGCCCTGCAGCGCGGCAACGGTCGTGATCGTCCCCGCGACCAGGAACATCGCCATGGCCGCGACCAGAAGACGCCGGTGCAGCCGCAACTGCTTCCCGCGCGCGACGACGTCCTCGACCGGTGCCGGGTGCGGGCCGTTCGGATCGTCGAGGTTCTCGAACATCACACGACCTCTTTTCCGAGCGCGTCGCGCAGCGCGGCGAGGCCGCGCGACGCGTGTGACTTCACGGTTCCGAGCGAGCAGCCGAGCGCGGCCGCGACCGCGGCCTCCGGCTGGTCGGCGACGAACCGCAACAACACGACTTCGCGCTGCCGGCGGGGCAGCGTCAGCAGCGCGCGGTGCAGGTCGACCCGCTCGTCCTCACGGGCCTGGTCGTCCGGACGGGGTGCGACGTAGGAGTCGACGTGGCGCTGCGCGGTGTGCTGCTTGCGCCGCGCGTCGATCGCAAGGTTGCCCGCCACCTTCGCGACCCACGCCTCCGGACATTCGAAGCCGCCGACGCGGTTCCAACGTGCGTAGGCGCGGGCGCACGCTTCCTGGGCGAGGTCAGCGGCTTCTTCCCGCCGTCCGAGCAGCCGGAACGCGACCCGATAGGCGCTTCGGTACAACGCCGGATACTCCTCGTCGAAGCTCGTATCGGCCGCCCTCGCGTCGGCTTCGGGCACGGTCCCGAGTACAGCCGACTTCGTCACCATGCCTACTTCACGTCCCAGCACCGAGAAAGGTTGAGTCTCGGCCGGCGGTTCATCGTCGTCGGTAGGCTGCGCACCCGATGTCATTCGAGCTCCCCCCGGAGTACGCCGAGCTCCAAGCGACCGTCCGCAAGCTGGCGCAGGAGAAGATCGCACCCCGAGCCCGAGCGATCGACACCGACGCCGTCTACCCGCAAGACGTCTTCGAGGTCTTCCGCGATGCAGGACTTCTCGGGCTCGTGATCCCGGAGGAGTACGGCGGGGGCGGCGCCGGCATCCTCGGTCTCACGCTCGCGATCGAAGAGGTCGCCAAGTACTCGAACACGGCCGCGCTCATGTTGTTGCTCACGCGCCTTCCGACCGGGCCGGTTCTGATCGCGGGAAGCGACGCGCAACGCCGGCAGTATGTGCGCCCGATCGCGACGGGTGAGCAGCGCGCCGGCTTCGGGCTCTCCGAACCGCAGGCGGGCAGCGACGTCGTGGGAATGCGGACCAAGGCCGTGCGCGACGGCGACGACTGGGTCCTCAACGGAACGAAGTGCTGGATGTCGGGCGTCGTGCAGGCCGACTGGTACTGCGTGTTCGCCAAGACCGGTCCCGCCGATTCCCGCAAGCACGACGACATCTCGTGCTTCATCGTCGAGCGGTCGTGGCCGGGCGTTTCCGTCGGCCGCACGGACGACAAGATGGGCGTGCGCGGCGTCGACACGGGCGAGCTCGTGTTGGACGACGTACGCGTCCCGGCCGCGAACGTCGTCGGCGAGGTCGGCGGGTTCCGCCTTGCGATGCTCGGTCTCAATTCGATGCGCCCGATCGTGGCGGCGCGGGGCATCGGACTGGCCGAGGGCGCGCTCATGTACGCGGTCGAGTACGTCAAGCAGCGCGCCGCGTTCGGCCGCACGATCGCCGACATGCAGGGGATCCAGTGGAAGGTCGCCGAGCTCGCCACCGAGATCGAGGCCGCGCGGCTTTTGACCTACCGGGCTGCGATGATGGCAGACGAAGGGAAGTACACGAAGGAGTACGTACCCTTCTTGTCGATGGCGAAGTACTACGCGAGCGAGGTCGCGGTGAAGGTGTCGGGCGAGGCGCTCCAGATGCTGGGAGCCGCCGGCTACATGAAAGATCACCTGACGGAGCTCTACTACCGTGATGCGCGGCAGCTGACCATCGTGGAAGGAACCTCGCAGGTGCAGCTCGGACTCATTGCCCGTGGTGTGCTCGACCACGATCTCTGGTGGGACTGATGTCGTTCCTTCCCCGCCCGGCGCAGGTCCGCCGGTGAACGAAGTCCTCACGCCGATACTGGCGCGCGTGACGCGCGGGACCGAGCTCCTGCCCGAGGAGATCGAAACCGCCTTCGGGGAGATCCTCGAGGGACGGGTCGACGACATCCAGGCCGCGGGGCTCATCGTCGCGCTGCGCACGAAGGGCGAGTCGATCGAGGAGCTCGCTGCCCTCGTGCGCACGATGCACCGCTTCGGCGAGAGCGTCGACGTCGCCGCCGGTGCGATCGACACGTGCGGGACCGGCGGCGACCGTTCGGGAACGATCAACATCTCGACGATGGCCGCGCTGGTCGCCGCCGGCGCGGGCGCCCGCGTGGTGAAGCACGGGAACCGGGCACAGTCCTCGCGCTGTGGATCGGCGGACGTGCTGGAAGCGCTCGGCGTCACGATCGACCTCGGGCCCGAGGGCGTGGCGCGCTGCGTCGCCGAAGCCGGGATGGGCTTCTGCCTCGCGCCGCGCTTCCATCCTGCAATGCGCTTCCTCGGCCCGGTGCGCAAGGAGCTCGGCGTGCCGACGACGTTCAACTTCCTCGGTCCGCTCGCGAACCCGGCGCGCGTGAAGCGTCAGGTGATCGGCGTCAGCGACGAGACGATGGCGACGCGCATGCTCGGTGTGCTGCGGCTGTTGGGTACCGAGCAGGCGATGGTGTTCCACGGCGACGACGGCCTCGACGAGCTGACGACGTCGACGACCTCGACCGTGCACGAGCTTGCGCACGGTGAGGTGCAGACGTTCACGTTGGATCCCTTGGACCTCGGGATCGCGCGGGCGCCGGCCGACACGCTCGTAGGCGGCGACGCGGCCGCGAATGCCGACGCGATCCGGTCGGTCCTGGCCGGTGAGAAGGGAGCCCATCGCGACATCGCCGTGCTGAACGCGGCCGCGGCGTTGATGGTCGCGGGCCTCGCGTCCGACTTCGGGGCCGGTGTCGAGTCGGCGGCCTCGGCGATCGACGACGGCCGGGCCGCGCAGGTGCTCGAGAAGCTGGTCGACGTGAGCACGATGGCGCGCGTCGCGGAACGGGGCTGAGCGGTGGCGCCGGTCCTCCAATGTCCCGACTGCGGTGAGAAGCACCCGTTGGCACGCGTGCCCGAGTCGGGCGCGTTCCCCTGTCAGGGATGCGGGCGGGTGCTCAAGGTGCCCGAGGTGGTGTTACAGCGTGCAGCCGGCGACGGTGTCGCGCCCGCGGCGGCCGTCGCGCCCGCGGCAACGGCTTCGCCATTGCCCGCGCCGCCCCGGCCGGTGCCGGTCGCCACGGCCGTGGTGAGTCCCAACGGCCCGTCGGCCGACGCCGGTGCGACGAGTGCGGTCCCGCAACTCGACCAGGAAGCGCTGAGCGCGCTCGCGCCCGACTCGAAGCGCTTCGGACGCGACACCGCGCGTCTCGGCCGGGTGCCGTGGTGGATGCGTCTCATCCTCTGGGTGATCGCGGTGCCGCTCGGTTTCCTCGTCGTCTTCGGCGTGGCGCGCGCGTTCGGGCTCTTCACGAGCAATCAGCTCTCCGACCTGTTCCTCGCGAACAACCCCGGCCGGTTCTGGCCCGCGGCGCGGTTGTTGCCGTTCGTCGCGTTGGTCACCGCGTCGATCGTGCAGCTCGGTGTCTATCTGTTCGCGCGCTGGCGCGGACGCCGGCCGAACGCGAGCCCGGCCGGCGGCGGGGCCGAGGTCAGCGCGTCGCGATCTCGCTCGCGGCGCTCGTAGGGGTCGCGGCGCCGGAGCCCGGCGCCGGCACGGGCGGCCGGGGCAGATCGGCGAGGAACTTCTCGACCTCCGCAGCCGGTAGCGGTCGGGCGAACATGAACCCCTGCCCGCTGTCGCACTCCTCTTGCTGCAGCTGGCAGAACTGCTCGTGCTGCTCGATGCCCTCCGCGAGCGTCTTGAGGCCGAGCTGCTTGCCGAGTTGGACGAGTGTGCGGATCAGCGCACCCGACTCCTCGGAATCGCTGATCGCGCTCACGAACGAGCGGTCGATCTTCAAGATGTCGACGGGGAACTGGCGCAGGTACGCGAGGGAGGAGTAGCCGGTGCCGAAGTCGTCGATCGCGACGCCGACGCCGAGCTCCTTGATCGAATGGAGCTGGCGGGCGGTCGCCTGCGCGTCGTGCATGATCGCGGTCTCGGTCAGCTCGATGACGAGCGCGGACGCGGCGAGGCCGGTCTGAGCGAGGGCGTCGCGAAGGTCCCTGGTGAGGTGGTCGCCGTCGAGTTGACGCGCCGAGACGTTGACCGACACGTACATGCTGCGTTCGTCGAGCCGCCACTCCTTGGCCTGGCGACACGCTTCGTCGATCACCCAGCGGCCGACGTCGACGATGAGCTTCGTCTCCTCGAGCAACGGGATGAAGGCGTCGGGCTGCACGATGCCGCGTTGGCTGTGGTTCCACCGCAGGAGAGCCTCGACGCCGAGGACGCATCCGGTCTCGAGCTCGAAGATCGGTTGGTAGACGAGGTAGTACTCGCCGCGTTCGAGCGCGCCGCGCAGGTCGAGCTCGAGCGTGAGCCGGTCCTCGACCGCAGTTTGCATCTCGCGCTGGAACGTGACGTAGCGGTCGCGGCCGGCCGCCTTCGCCTCGTACAACGCGATGTCGGCGTCGCGGAGAAGGTCGGCGGCGGAGATCTTGTTGCCGCGCGCGACGCCGATGCTCACGGATATGCGCACTGTCGGTCGGGCGACGTCGTCGATCTCGAACGGCGTGCGCAACACTTCGATGATGCGCTCGGCGACGAGCTCGGGACTGCCGGTTGCCGTCGAGCATTCGACCAGCACGACGAACTCGTCGCCGCCGAGCCGGGCGATGGTGTCGCCTTCGCGCATTGTCTGCAAGAGGCGTTTGGCGACCGACTTCAGGAGCTGATCGCCCGCTTCGTGACCGAGGGTGTCGTTCACCTGCTTGAAGCCGTCGAGATCGAGGAACAGCACGGCCGCTTCGCTTCCCGACCGCTTGCCGCGCGCCTGCAGCTGTTCGATGCGGTCGACGATGAGCGTGCGGTTCGGCAGACCCGTGAGGCTGTCGTGGAGCGCCTGGTGCTTCATGCCTTCGAGCAGCCGCGCGTTGCGGATCGCGACCGCGGCCTGACTCGCGACGCCGCGCAACCGGCCGGGCAGCTCGGGGTCCTCGAGCATGCGTTCGGGCCGGTCGACGACGTCGCCGAGGACCAGGCCGACGCGCTCGTCGTTCACGACGATCGGGATCGTGGCGACCGCAGCCGCGCCGAGTTCGCTGATCAGCAACGGAAGGACGTTGAGGTCGGCCGCGCTGTCGCGGTCCCACACGGTGACCGAGGTGTCGCCCGCGCGCCGAGCGGGGATCGGCACCTCCATGGAACGCAGGCGGACTTCGTCGCCGACCGAGTAGCCGTGTGTCGCGACGACCCGGCCGTACGGGACTGCGGGCTCGAAGAGCGCGACCGCGGCCCGGTCGCAACTGATGACCGCCGGCACCGCACCGACGATGTTCTGGGCCATGTCGTCGGTGGTCGCGAGGTGGGCGAGCGCGTTCGAGAGGTCGAGTAGGGCGCGCGCCGTGCGGGCCTGCCGGCGGGCGTCGTCGAGCGCGGACGCGGAGTCGAGCGCGGCGGCGGCCAGGCGTGCGTACGACTCGAGGATCACCCGCTCCTGCGGGAAGAAGACGCCGCTCGGGTTGATCGCGGCGAGCCGTCCGTAGCGGCGGCGGGTCGAGATGACCTCGACGACGATGCGGTGCTCGCCTTCCGCGTCGCCGTCGGCCAAGAGTTCCGCGGCGAGGTGTTCGGCCTCGGCGGCGTCGACGCCCTTGGCGTAGACGTTCTTGGGGGCCGACGGAAGTGACTCCAGCGCGAGGACGAAGATCGGTGCGTGCATCGCGTGAGCGGCGGAGCTCACGATCTTGGCGAGGACGCGCTCGAGGTCGTCCTCGGAAACGAGCTCGCCGACGGTGTCGTGCAGCGATTCGAGACGCGCGGTCAACACCTCGACCCGCGACTGGAGGAACTCGGTCGCGGCCTCGGCCTCCTCGGGGAACCAGCGGATGCGGTATTCGCAGGCGGGCGCGCCGTCGCACGCGCATGCGACCTTCTCGACCTCCGGTCGCATGCCGAAGAGCCGCGGGATGTTGGTGTAGAGACCCGACGACCAGGAGCAATATTCGGGGAACGGGGCGAAACCCTCGATGAAGCGGTCGCTGACGATCCACTCCGTCGGTCCGATCGCGTGGCCGTCGCAGGCGATGATCGGCGCGATGCTCGCGCCGCCCGATTCGGTGATGACGGCGAGCAGCGCTTCGGGTGATCCGAGCGATTGGAGCGTGTCGGCGAGCTCGGGCATGGACGGATCGACGAGACCCCCGCCGGCCGCTCGTCGCAGCGCTTCGGCGCCGTACGACGAGGCCGTCACCTCGAAGAGCCGGCGGACCTGGTTGTACGAGCTCCATGTGGCGAAGTCGAAGAGTTCTTCGACGGTGCGCGTCTCGCCCGCATCGCGCAGGACGCGTGACGCGGCATCCGCGTCACCGTGCTCACGCAGATAGCGAATGAGGAGCCATGTGTTCAGGCCCGCGAAGTGACAACCGGCCTCGACCTCGGCCTCCCATTCCATGTCCTTGACCGTCGTCGCGCCAGGGCAAAGGCTTGAGGGGCGTGTGGGGGCGGCCGAGGTCGCTTCGCCGGAAATCGGGCTAAGGGGATTTGGCCGGGTTCGCGGGCGCGTGGCCGGCGGTGATGCGGGGGAGCGGGCTGGCGAGTTCGCCGTCGACGAGAAGGAGTTCGAGACGGCCGGCGTTGCGCTGCATCCAGCGGTCGACGACGAGCACCTCGGCCACCTCCTCCGCCGAAAACTCCCGTCGCAACGATTCTTCCGAAGATTCTTCGCGCGGGGTTGGTTTGGGGGCGGATGTGCCCGTTCGCGGCGATTCGGAACGCGGCGATTCTTCGGAAGAATCTTCGCGAGCGCGCAATTCGTCGGGCGGTACGCCGGGGAGCGTGTCGTCGGCGAGTGCCACGAGACCGTGCCGGAGCTCGAAGCGCAGCCCGTCGCACCGCACGACCACCCGGCGAATTCCCCGCCACATCGCGAGCGTCCGTCGTCGTTCCAGCGCCCGCGCGAGCGCGGCCAGCCGGTCGCGAGTCGCCGCCGCCTCCTCGAACCGCTCGTCGTCGGCGAGCCGATGCATGCGTTGCTCGAGTGGCGCCAGCGCGATCGCCGGCTCCGTCGTCAACGATCGTCGAACCTTCCCGACGAATTCCTCGTAGGTCGATTCGTCGACGTGTCCGCGACACGGGCACGCCGCGACCCCGAGCTGCGCGGGCACGCAGGGAGGGCCGACGTCGAGCGACGCCTTGCGGCCCACTTTCGTCGTGCACCGCCGCAACGGCACGGCCGTCTCGATCGCTTCTCGCACGAGGTGCGCGGCCGCGGTCGAGGCAAACGGCCCGAGCGCGGACGCGTCCGCGGACGCGCGCCGGGTCACCGTCAACCGGGGAAAGCGCTCGTGCGTGAGCTTGAGGTACGCCCCCGAGCGCGGTGACTTTCCCCGCCGATTGAAGCGCGGTGCCAGCCGCTGGATGAGCCGCAGCTCCCGGATTTCGGCCTCGAACGCGCTCTCGCACACCCGATGCTCGATGGTCGCCAGCTCGCGCAGCAACTGCGGCACCTTCCGGCGATCATCCGACGCGAAATACGACCGCACCCGAGCCCGCAGATTGGTCGCCTTGCCCACGTAGAGCACGCGTCCGTCCCGGTCACGGAACAGGTACACGCCGGGCTTGCGCGGCAACCGCGCCGTGAGCGCCAGCTTCGCGGCCGACGGGTGGGCCCGCATCTTGGGCAGGGCGAGCAGGTCGTCGAGCCCGAGCACACCGAAGCTCGCGGCGCGCTCCAACAGTCCGTGCAGTACCTCGGCGGTCGCAGCCGCGTCCGCGTACGCCCGGTGGGTCGGTTCCACACTGGTACGGAAGTGCCGGGCGAGCGTCGCCAGCCGCAGGTTCGGGATCTCGTCGCGCACGAGCCGTCGTGCCAACGCCAGCGTGTCGACCCGGCGGTTCGACAGCCGCGGATAACCGTGCGCGACGAGCGCGGTGTCGAGGAATGCGCAGTCGAATCGGATGTTGTGGCCGACGATCACGCCGTCGCCGAGCAACTCCAGGAACGGCGGGAGCACCTCGGCGATGCGCGGCGCGGGCAGCACCATCGCCTCGGTGATCCCGGTCAGCACGGTGATCATCGGCGGGATCGGCACACCCGGGTTCACGAGGGTCTCCATGCGCCCGAGCAGTTCGCCGCCGCGCAAACGCAGCACGCCGATCTCGGTGATGGCGTCGACGCCCGGGGATCCGCCGGTCGTCTCGAGGTCGAGCACGACGAAGGTCGTGTCCGACAACGGCATCCCGAGATCCGCGAGCGATTGCTGGCGGGGAACGCCCAACGCGGCGGGGGCCGCGGGCGCGAATCCCGGTAGAGGGGCCGCGAGCGGGGAAGTGGTCGCCACGGGCCGTTGAGTGTAGACGAACAAACGTTCGCACGCACATATGTTCGTTCCGACGACGGAGTTCGCTAGGCTCCCGGCCCGTGACGACGACGCGATACCGCTGCGGGGCGTGTGGCAACGTCACCCGTTTCGACGTCGTGGTGACGCGCCGCACCCGGTCGTTCCATCACTACACGATCGGCGGCGACCTCGAGATCGAGGACGAGGAGGTCCTCGACGAGCAGATCGAGCGCGTCACGTGTCGCTGGTGCAATGCCTCCGGTGCGACCGTCGAGGTGGAGACGACCGAGAAGGCGTAAGTGTCGCACCCGCTTGTCAAGCTGTCGGCATGAACGTGCGGACGATCGACTGCGACGAATGCGTGATGGCCGGCACCGATGCGTGCGACGACTGCGTGGTGCGCTTCATCCTGCGGCGGGAGCCCGGAGAAGCGATCGTGATCGACGCGGAGGAGGAACGGGCCCTGCGCACGCTGCAGCAAGGCGGCCTCGTCCCCGAGCTGCGGCACCGGCCGCGCCGGGTCGGGTGATGCCACGCGCGGACTCCTCCGACCCGAATGCCGCACAACCGGTGTCGTAGGGTTCTGGTCGTGGCGAGCGGGCTTGACGACGGCGAAGGCTCGCGACCTGTCGACATCGACATCGTGCTGTTCGATCTCGGCGGTGTGCTCATCGACTTCGGCGGGGTCGAGGCGATGCAGACCCTCGCCGCCATCGACGACGAAGAGCTCCTCTGGCACCGCTGGCTCAGCTGCCCGTGGGTGCGCCGCTTCGAGTGCGGCGACTGTTCCAACGCGGAATTCGCGACCGGCATGGTCGCCGAGTGGGAGCTCGACATCACGCCCGAAGACTTCCTGGACCAGTTCGGTTCGTGGCTCGGTGGTCCGCTCCCCGGCGCCGAAGCGCTGCTCGACCAGGTGCGCCGCACCCATCCGGCCGGGTGCCTCAGCAACACGAACGCATTGCACTGGGACCAGAACTTCGCCCAATGGCCGATTCTCGACGCGTTCGACTTCCGGTTCCTCTCGTTCCAACTCGGCATCGTGAAACCCGACCGCGCGCTCTTCGAGCGCGTCGCGCAACTCCTCCCCGTCGACGCGCACCGCGTGCTCTTCCTCGACGACAACCTCGTGAACGTCGACGGCGCGCAGGAGGTCGGCTTCGTCGCGACCCGCGTCCGCGGCGTCGACGAGGCACGGGACGCGCTCGTCGCGGCCGGCGTCCTCGACGGATAGGACTTCGCACACCGGCGCGGCAGTCGCGTAGGGTCCGCCCATGCACGACTCCGTCACCGTTCACATGAACGCGCCCGCCGACAAGGTCTGGGAGCTGGTGAGCGACGTCACCCAGATCGGCCGCTACAGCCCGGAGACCTTCGAGGCCAAATGGGTCGACGGCGCGACCGGTCCCGCAGTCGGCGCCAAGTTTCGAGGCCACGTGAAGCGCAACGGCAAGGGTCCGGTCTATTGGACGACCTGCACCGTGCTGGTCTGCGACCCGGGCAAGGAATTCACGTTCGGCGTCGGCAATGGTGACACGCCACTCAACGTCTGGAGTTACACGATGGCGCCGAGTGCCGACGGCAACGGCACCGACGTCACCGAGTCGTTCACGCTCAAACCGAACTTTTGGCTGAAGCTCTACTGGAAACTGTTCGGTTGGACGCGCGGCAAGACCAACCGCAACGGCATGCGCACCACGCTCGAGCGCGTCAAAGCCGTCGTCGAGTAATTCGGATCGATCAATCGAGGGCGTGGCGCGGTCGGGCGACGACCGCGTAGCCGTGGCTCTCGGCCGCCGATCACGCGCCGGCTCCGCCAGAACGGTGAGAGCTCGTAGCGTGTATCGGTCCGCAGATCCCGCACTGTCACGCCGACGAATCTGGCACCGCTGAACTCCGTCACCGGGTGCCGGATGCGGTGCGTCCGGAACCAGAGGCCGAGCTCCACCCCGTCGACGTCGAACGCGATCCAGCGGGCTTGCCGGAGCGCGGTACGAACGAGTCCCCAAGTGGCGAAGCCCGTGACCATCAGCGCGCTGAACCACGGCAGCAGCAGCAGAGTGGTGACGGTGCAGCCGACGATGAGGATCAGGTTGAAACAGAACGCGAACGAACGCTGCAGGTCGATGCGATCGACCTCGGCCCGCACGCGCCGATGCCTCTTGCCGTCCCTACTTCTCCGACTTCGCGAACTTCGCGAGGTCGGCCGCGCCGACGCCCGTGGCGCGGATACCCCGAGCAACGATGCTCACGTCCCAGCCCTCGGCCTCCGACCGTAATGCGCCGACGTTGCAGTTCTCGCGACCGCCGAGCGTTGTGAACGGGTCGTAGTTGTAGAGCCGCATCGCGTTCGCGTGAGAGATCTTGTCGATGTCGTCGTCGGAACAGTGAGCCGCCTGCATCTGCTTCATGAACTGTTCGGGCGACTGCGGCCACGTGGAGTCGGAGTGCGGGTAGTCGCACTCCCAGCAGATCATGTCGACGTTCATGCGGTGCCGCATCTCGATACCCACCGGGTCGTCGATCCAGCAGCAGATCATCTGCTCGTCCATGACCTGGCTCGGCAGACGGGAACCCATGTCCTGGCCCGTCCAGAAGCGGTGCCGGTCGTACGTGTAGTCGATGCGCTCGCGGAAGTAGGGGATCCAGCCGATCCCGCCCTCGCTCAGCGCGTACTTCAACTTCGGGAACTTCTGCGCGCTCTTCGACCACACGAAGTCGGCCGCGGCCTGCACGATGTTGATCGGCGACAGCGTGATGAGCACGTCCATCGGCGCGTCGTCGGCCGTGATCACCATCTTCGACGACGACCCGATGTGCACGTTGACGACCGTGCCGAGCTCCTCGCAGGTCGCGAAGAACTTGTCCCAGTGACCCGAGTGGATGCTCGGGAACCCGAGGTGTACCGGGTTCTCGGAGAACGTCACCGCGTGACAGCCCTTCTCGGCGACACGCCGCACTTCGGCGGCCATCTTGTCGACATCCCACATCATCGGGATCGCGAGCGGGATGAAGCGGCCGGGGTACGCGCCGCACCAGCCATCGATGTGCCAGTCGTTGTACGCCTGCACGAGCGCGACCGCGAGCGCCTCGTCCTTCTGCGCGGCGCGGGCGAACAGCTGGCCGCAGAACTGCGGGAAGCTCGGGAAGCACATCGAACCGAGCAGACCGTTCGCGTTCATGTCCTTCACGCGGTCGTGGATGTCGTAGCAACCGGTCCGCATGTCGTCGAACGACTGCGGGTCCATCGCATACTCCTCGGGCGGTCGGCCCGCGACCGCGTTCAGCCCGATGTTCGGGAGCTCCGCACCCATGAACTGCCACACGTCGACGGGGTGGTCGCCCCACTCCTTGCGCACCAGCTTCGGTGCGACGTCCGCGTACTTCTGCGCGAGCCGGCCCTCGAAGAGATCGGGGGGCTCGACGACGTGGTCGTCGACGCTGACCAGAACGAGGTCTTCGAGCTGCATACGGTCCCCCTGGGCACTCAACCTGACGTCGGTGTCAGTGTACGGCTCCGGCGGGCCGGGAGTCACGCCTGAGCGTGCCCGCGTTCAGGCGTCGATCGCGTGCGCCCGCAGTGCCTCGACCGAGCACCATTCGGTCGCGCCGATGTGCGTTGCCGCGAGATGCACCGGCGGCGCGACGCCGGCGTCGTGTGCCTCTTGCCAGCGCGGCGCGCAGAGACACCAGCGGTCGCCGGGCTCGAGGCCGTCGAAGCCGAACTCCGGTCGCGGGGTCGACAGGTCGTTGCCGACCTGCTTCGAGAACGCGAGGAACTCGGCCGTCATCTCCGCGCACACGAGGTGAACTCCCGCGTCGCCGGCGAACGAGTCGCAGCAACCGTTGCGCGTGAATCCCGTGAGCGGGTCGTAGCTACACGGTTCGAGATCGGTCCCGAGGACGTTGCGCGCGGCCACCGCCGACCCAGCCCGCTCAGTCCCAGGTGACGTGCAACGACGCGGGCGCGCGGAAGATCGCGCCCGAGATCGCGGGCGGCTCGGCGTCGGGGTCGAGCCGCAGCCCGGGCAAGCGGTCGAGCAACTGCGTGATCACGACCCGCGTCTCCATACGCGCGAGGTGCAGCCCGAGGCACATGTGCGGGCCCCACGCGAACGCGAGGTGCTGCTTCGCCGGCCGGAAGATGTCGAACACCTCGGGGTTGTCCCACACCTTCTCGTCGTGGTTGGCCGAGCCGATGTTGACCGCGACGATCGAGCCCGCGGGCACGAGCACGCCCGCGACCTCGGTGTCACGCGAAGCCGTGCGCATGATGCCGATCAGCGGCGGCTCCCAGCGGAGTCCCTCCTCGATCGCCGGGGTCAGCAGCGCGCGGTCGGCGCGCAGCGCGTCGAGCTGATCGGTGTTCGAAAGCAGCCCGCACAGCAGGTTCGACGACGACCGGTAGGTCGTCTCCGCGCCGGCCGGCAACAGCAAGCGGAGGAACGAGCAGATCTCCTCGTCGTTCAGGCGCGTGCCCTCGAGCTCCGCCTGCACGAGAACGGAGATGATGTCGTCGGACGGGTGGGCACGCCGTTGCTCGATGATCGCGCAGAAGTAGTCGAACAGCGCCTGCGACGCGCTCTCGGCGCGGTCGAGCTCGAAACCGGCGCTGATGACCTCGACCGCGCGGCGATGGAACATCGGCAGGTCTTCGCGCGGCAGGCCGAGCAGCCGCGAGATGACGACGACAGGGAACGGGAACGTGAGCTCCCGCACGAGATCCGCGCGCTTGTCGCCGCGCGCGATGAACGCGTCGATGTGCTCGTCGACGACGTCGCGGACGAGCTCGCGTTCCCAGACCTCCATCGCCTTGCGACTGAACGCCTGTTGTACGAGGCCGCGGTAGAGATGATGTTCGGGCTCGTCCATCTCGAGGATCGAGTGGCCGAGCACCTTGCCCATGACGTCGGCGTAGCCCTTGGAGGAGAACGTGTCGCCGTCCTTCAAGACCTGCTGCACCGCGTCGAAGCTGTAGGCGGTGAACAGGCCGACGCTGCTGTCGATCTGCATGAAGTTGACGTCGGCGTCTTCGGGCACGAGCGCCGCGCCGTCGATGTCTTCGCGCTTCATCGGGTTGTCGGGACGCACCAACGCGAACATCGGATAGGGGTTCTCGACGACCCCCATGCCCGCGCTCCGATTGAAGGCCTCGAACGCGTCGTAGCCGTCTTCGAGATCCGGACTGACCACGGGTCGACCGTACTACTCTGCGCGCCCATGGCGCTCGACCAAGTGAATCTCGGCCTGTTGATCCTGCGCGTCGCCGTCGGTGTCACGATGATCGCGCACGGCTACAACCACATCTACCGGGGCGGCAAGATCAAGGGCACCGCCGGTTGGTTCGCCAGCCTCGGCATGAAGCCCGGCATCCTGCACGCGTGGCTCGCGAGCATCACCGAGCTCGCCGCGGGCGCCGCGCTCGCGCTCGGTCTCCTCACCCCGCTCGCCTCGGGCGCGCTGATCGGCACGCTGTTGGTCGCGTTCATCACCAACCACCGCAAGGCCGGCTTCTTCGTGTTCCGCCGGCCCACCGAGGGCTGGGAATACATCATGAACCTCATCGCCGCGCTGTTCGCGCTGGCATGCGTGGGTCCGGGTCAGTGGTCGCTCGACAACGCCGTCGACTACACGCCGCACGGTTGGTGGGGTTTGATCATCGCGTTGGTGATCGGGGTCGGCGGCGCGACGGTGACGCTCCTGACTTTCTGGCGCCCGCCCGCACCGGCCCCGGCGACGGCCTGAGCGCGCGAACGCGCCGCGACGCGCCGGTCAGGCGCGAGCCGCGCGGAGCTGGTCGACCAACGCGGGCACCACTTCGCGCCAGTCACCGACGATCCCGACATCGGCGGCGTCGAACACAGGCGCGTCCGGATCGTTGTTGATCGCGAGCACGGTGCCCGCGGCGCGCATACCGACCACGTGGTTGAACTTGCCGCTCGCGCCGATGCTCACGAGCAGCCGTGGCGCGACCGAACGGCCGGTGATGCCGATCTGGCGGGCGCGGGGGAGCCAGCCCTGGTCGGTGACTTTGCGGGTCGCGCCGAGCTCGGCGCCGAGGAGAGCTCGCAGCGGCTCGAGGTCGTCGTAAGCGTCGGGCGCGACACCCTTGCCGACTGCGATGACGGCGTGCGCTTGCGCGAGCACATCGAGATCGTCGTCGCGGATGCGGGCGAGGACGCGTACCCGGCCGCGCGTTTGCAGCGCACGGTTGGACGCGGTGGCCGCGCCCGAGCTCGGCCGCGGTGTGCGTGTCGGCAGCACACCCGCCCGCACAGTCGCCATCTGCACCGGTGACGAGCAGTGGATCGCGGCGACCAGTTGCCCTCCGAAGGCCGGCTTCCACGCGACGAGCCGATCGCCGTCGCGTTCCAGCTCGACCGCGTCGCCGGTGAGCCCGGCGCCGAGCGAAGCGGCGACGCGGGCCGCGACCTCCCGACCCCACGCGGTCGAGCCGGTGAGGATCGCCCATGGTTTCGACTCGCGCGCGAGCGCGGCGACCGCGGCGGCGACGTCCTCCTCGATGTTCTGGCCGTGGAGCTGCACGACGGCGTCGGCGCCCCACGACTGCAGCTCGGCGACGTCGGGAGCGTCGAGCACGACCGCGGTCACGTTGCCCGTGAGCGCGGCGGCGGCACCGAGCAGCTCCCGGGTGTCGTGGGCGCGGTCCGGCTCGGCGAGCACCAGCACGGCCGGTGCGTCCGGGAGGTGCGGTGCGACGTGCGAGTCGCGGTCGTCGCGCTGCGGATCGGCGGACGGGTCGAACGCCCCGCGTTCGTGCAGCAGCCGCACCGCCTCGCGCGCCTGCGTGACGGTGTCGGCACCGGCGACGCGGCTCGCATCGCGGCGATGCCCGATCACCTTCACGGGACCGACCGATGTCGGTGAGGCGGTCTGCCCCCAGGGTCCCGGGCCCAGGTCACTCGCGCGCAGGCGGCGGATGAGATCGCCCGGCACGGCGGCCCGGCCCGGTGGGTCGACCTTGGCGGGGTCGATCAAGCGCTCCGCGCACGAAAGGACCGCAGGCAGCTGCACCTCGGCCTGGAACCAGCCGTCGTCGTGCTCGCAGCGCGCGGAGATCTGCGTGCCGTCGATCGCGAGATGCCGCACGCCGCACAAGAAGACGAGGCCGCACAGTTCCGCGAGCTCCGGCGCGACCTGACCGGTATCGGCGTCGACGGAATTCCGGCCGGTCAGCACGAGGTCGAACGGACCTTCGCGCTCGAGCGCCGCCGCGAGTGCGCGTGCGGTCGCGAGTGTGTCGGAGCCGGCGAATGCGGCATCGGTGACGAGGACGCCGTCGATGTCCGCGTCGCGGTCGAGGCCCCACGCGATCGCCTCCCGCAGCGAGTCCTCCGCGCTCGGCGGTCCGAGCGTGATGACCGTGATGCGCGACTTCGGGCGCGTCGACGCGAGCTCGACCGCCTGGCTCACCGCGCGCCGGCAGTACGGGTTGAGCTCGAGCTCGACACCCTCGCGTTGCAAGCGTCCGTCGTCACCGAGCTCCATCTCCTCGAACCTGGGCACCTGCTTCACCAGAACCGCGATCCGCACGGGTCTGAGGTTACGGCCCGCGTCCCGGCGACCGCTCCGTCGGGGAGCCGCGGCGCCGGCTGTCGTTGACACCAGCACCGCACCGAGAGCGTCCCCGCTTGGATCCTGCAACACGACCCGCGTCGTGCATCCACCGCAATCCCTGCCGTGTCGGCTCATCCGGCTCCGCCATGACCGCGCCCGTAACGGGTCTCGGCGTCAGGTCGGTTGCGACCGTGCGAAGGTCTCGTGGAGAGCAAACAGCCTTGCGCGAATAGTGTGACGTCATGGCTCGCGAGGCAGTGATCGTCGACTGTGCCCGTACCGCGTTCGGCAAGCGCAAGGGCGCGTTGTCCGGGTGGCATCCAACCGATCTGCTCGGGCTCGTTCTGCGCGCGATCGTCGAACGTAACGATCTCGACCCCGCGCGCATCGACGACGTCGTCGGCGGCTGCGTCACGCAATCGGGCGAGCAGGGGTGCAACGTCACGCGTAACGCTTGGGTAGCCGCCGGACTGCCGTGGAGCGTGCCGGCGACGAGTGTCGACCGTCAGTGCGGTTCGTCGCAGCAGGCCGCGCACTTCGTCGCGCAAGGCGTACTCGCGGGTGCGTACGACATCGGGATGGCGTGCGGCGTCGAATCCATGACGCGCGCGCCGATGTCGTCAAACGCGCGGGGCGGCACCGGTCCGTTCAGTCCCGCGTTTCTCGAGGAGACGAACAACACGCTCGGCATCCAGTTCTGGGTCGCGCAGGTGCTCGCCGACAAGTGGGGCATCACGCGCGAGGAGATGGACGAGTACGCGCTGGAGTCGCACAAGCGCGCGGCCGCGAACACCGACAACGGCTTCTTCCCGGGGGAGATCGTGCCGGTGCCGATCATCGATCCCGAGACGGGGCAGAAAACCGGCGCGGTGCTCGACCGCGACGAGGGCATCCGCTACGACGCATCGATCGAGAAGATCGCGGCGCGGCCGCCGGCGTGGGTCTCGGACGACCAGCCCGCGCCCGACATCACCGCGGCGAACTCGTCGCAGATGACCGACGGTGCGTCGGCGATGATCATCGCGTCGGCCGACTTCGCCGAGCAGCACTCGCTGCCGGTGCGGGCGCGGTTCCGGCACTTCGCGGTCGCGGCGGAGGACCCGGTTCTCGTGCTCTCGGCGCCGGTGCCGGTCACGTACAAGCTGTTGGAGCGATCCGGCCTCTCGGTCGACGACTTCAACGCCGTCGAGTGCAACGAGGCGTTCGCGTCCATCGCGCTGATGTGGCAGAAGGAATTCGGCTACCCCATGGAACGCTTCAACCCGCGCGGCGGCGCGATCGCGCTCGGCCATCCGCTCGGCGCGTCCGGTGTCGCGCTCATGACGCGCCTGGTCCGTCATCTCGAGGCGACCGGCGGCCGCCTCGGCTTCCAGACGATGTGCGAAGGCGGCGGCCAAGCCAACGCCACCGTGATCGAACGCCTCTGACTCGTTTCCTTGCCATCTGTTGGCAGAGAAATCGGCGTGCAATCCCGAATTTCCTGCCAACTGTCGGCAGAGAAATCGGTGTGTGCTGCGGAAAATCCTGCCAACTGTTGGGAGGAATTCGGGCGCGGTGCTAGGCGAGGGCGGCCAGCTCAGCGAGGGCGGCGAGTTGCTCGCAGTAGTGCGCGGGCGAGTGGTGCACGAAGCGCACGTTGACGCCGGTTGCACCCGCGGCCGTGAACCGGCCCAGTTGGTCGGTGACGCGTTCGGCCTCGGCGAGCGGGTCGAGCGGGTGCTCGTTCTGCAGAATGACGTCGAAGGGCGACTGGCGCGCATCCCACGCCTCTGTGGCGCGGGCGCGCTTCAGCATCTCGGCGATCTCCTCGGTCCGGAGCGCGAACGGTGCCCATCCGTCGCCCAGCTCGACCGCGCGTCGCAGCGATCGGTACGTGCGGCCGCCGACCCAGAGCGGCACCCGCGCCTGAACCGCGCACGGGTCGACGACGAAGCCGGAGTAGTCGTAGTACTCGCCGTGGTACTCGGGCTGCGGCTGTGAAAGGGAGGCGCGCAGGGCGCGCATCGCGTCGTCGCCCAGTGCGCCGCGGTGATCGAAGTCGGCGCCGAGCAGCTCGAACTCCTCCTGCAACGAGCCGACGCCGACGCCGAGGATGACGCGACCGCCCGTAACCACGTCGAGCGTGCCGTAGCGCTTGGCGATCGCGAGCGGGTGGTGGTAGCCGAGCACCAGCACGTGCGCGGCGAACCGTATGGTCTGCGTCTGCGCACCGAGCGCCCCGAAGGTGGCGAGCGGATCGAAGTAGCGGCCGCCGCGGACCTTCGCGACCTCGACCGGTACTGCGACGTGTTCGCTGCACGTGCAGTGGTGGTAGCCGAGGCGCTCTGCTTCTCGCACGATGTCGACGACGTCGGTGTACGTCGCCGTCTCCTCCCATTGCGCGTGCGCACGGGGAAGGAGCGTGAGTGCGGGAGTGACGATGCCGAGCTTCAAGGCGCCCGGATGCTAGCGAGGCGCGCGGCTGAGCGCGCTAGGCGAGGACGCGGTCGACGGCAGTGACGAGCGCTGGCACGTGGCCGGGCGCTTCGTCGAGCCGGTTCGTCTCCGCGAGATGCACCATCGACTCGAACAGGATGCCGAAGACGCCGAATGACAGCGCCGCGGCTTGCGGGCTCGCGGCGGCGTCGGCGTCGCTGCACGCCCAGTGGTCGCGAATCAAGTCGACGATCTCGCGGCGGATGCGGCTCCGGAGCGCATTCACCTCGGGCGAGGTGCCGACCCCTTCGAGCAAGATGATGCGCGCGGCCGCGGGATCGGCGACGAGGCAATCGACGTACGCGCGCACACCGATCTCGCTCAGGCTGACGCCGGGCGGCGCCTGTTCGAGCTTGCACCGCATCGTGTCGAGCAGGTGGCGCAGGCACGTCAGCAACGCGCCGTACATCGCGTCTTCGCGGTTGTCGAAGAACGCGTAGAACGCGGTGCGACTGGTTCGAGCGCTGCGGACGATGTCCTCGACCGAGGTGTGGTGGTAACCGCGCGCCGCGAATTCGTCGATGGCCGCGCGCACCAGACGACGGCGCTGATCGGCGCGGCGCTCCTCCGCCGAGAGCCCGCGGTAGCGGCGGCCCGACGGCGCCATCGCCGCTCCGACCGCCTCACTTTGCGAAAGAGGATCGGACGTCAGCGCCTGTGCGACCACGCAAAAAGGTTACCGGCCCATTCGGCTCGCTAGTTTTCGGGCATGCCGGACAAAACCGCCAGACTCGACGAGGCGATCGCGCGACACGTGCGCGCCGGTGACGTGTTGCACCCGGTCGTCGGGCACACGCGTTGGACCGCGGCGACGCGCGAGGTCGTGCGTCAGTGGTGGGACCGCGACCCCGGCTTCACGCTCGCGATGCTGTCGTTGTCGAGCCTCGGCGCCCTGTTCTTCCGCGGCGGCCTGGTACGGCGGGTCGTCACTGGCTACTCAGGTGACACCTTTCCCAACTTCACCCCCAACCCCTGGTTCGCGGGCGCGTACGAACGGGGCGAAGTCGAGGTCGAGCACTGGTCGTTCCTCGCGTTCTCACAGCGACTCGAAGCCGCGGCGCGCGGTCTGCCCGGCATCGTCACGCGCTCGATCGCGGGCTCGTCGATGGAACGCAACGACGGCTTCGCCCGGGTGGACTCCCCGTTCGGCGAGCTCGGACTTCTTTCGCCGCTCGTGCCCGATGTCACATTGCTGCACGGGCACATTGCCGATCGCGAAGGCAACATCGTGATCCATCCGCCGTTGCTGGAAGGCCTCTGGGGGGCACTCGCGGCGCGGCGCGGGGTGATCGCGACCGTCGAACGCATCGTCGACGACATCCGGCCGTGGTCGCATCTGGTCCGCATCCCGGGTCACCGTGTGCTCGCGGTCGTGGAGTGCCCGATGGGTGCGCATCCCGGCGGTCTCTACGCGGGGGAGTTGCCGGTCGACGGCTACGGCGAGGACTACGAGTTCTGGGTCGAGGCGCGCGCCGCGACGCGCGCGGGCGACGAGGGTTACGACACCTGGATCCGCAACTGGGTTCTCGAGGTCGACACGCAAGAGGCCTGGCTCGAGCGTCTCGGTTCGGAACGGGTCACGGCATTGCGCGCGAAGGCTGGGGCTGACTCGTGGCGGGCCGACGTCGACGCTTACCCGCCTGATCTCGACGCGCCCGCGAACGCCTGGGAACGCGCCGCGGTTTGGGGTGCGCGCCACCTGGCCGAGCGTGTCGCGGCCACGCAGGCGAACGCGGTGCTCGCGGGCGCAGGTGTCGCCAACCTCGCGGCCTGGCTCGGCGTGCAGCTCGCGCGCGAGCGCGGATGCGACGTGAAGCTCACGGCGGAGATCGGATTGTGGGACTACGACGCGACGCTCGGTGACCCGTTCGTGTTGAACCACCGCAACTTTCCGAGCGCGACGATGCTCGCCGACGCGCAGTTCGTCCTCGGCGCGCTCGTCGGCGGTCCCGGTACGACGACGATCGGCTGCCTCGGCGGCGCGCAGGTCGATCGTTTCGGCAACATCAACTCGACGCACATCGAGCCCCGGCCGTTCCTCGTCGGCTCGGGCGGCGGCAACGACGTCGCCAGTACCGCGGCCGAGAACGTGATCGTTGCCACACTCACTCCGCAGCGCACCGTGGCCGACTGCCCGTTCGTCACCTCGCCCGGCATCGCCGTGCAGGCGCTCGTCACCGATGTCGCGACGTTCGAGAAGCGCGACGGCGTGCTCGAGGTGAGCGCGCTCGCGCAGGGGACAACCTTCGAGGAAGTCCAGGCGCTGTGCGGCTGGGACCTCGCGCCACCCGAGGGCGACCTGCCGGTGTTGTCGGAACCGACCGCGGGCGAAGTCGCCGCGCTCCGGCGCTGGGATCCGCGCGGGTGGTTCCTACGCGCGCGATAACCGCACGCGGGGCCTACTTCTTCACGATCACGCAGGCTGCGTTCGCGCCGCGGCCGACCGTGTGCGCCAGCCCGACGCGTGCGCCTTCGACCTGGCGAGCGCCGGCGTCGCCGCGCAGCTGGTGCACGAGCTCGATCACTTGACCGAGCGCCGACGCGCCGAGCGGCTCACCCTTCGACAACAGTCCGCCGCTCGGATTCACGACGACGTTCGGCTCCGCGAGCATCTTGGCCTGCTCGCCCGGCGCGCACAGCTCGAGCTCCTGATACGCGAGCAGCTCCCTCGCGGCATCGGTGTCCTGGCACTCGACCACGTCGAGGTCGTCGGGACCGATCCCGGCCTCCGCGTACGCATCGCGCGCGGCCAGGGTCGACGGCGGGACGATCTCGCGATCATCGATCCCGGAGAGGGGTGTCGCCTCGCCGAGCACGCTGCCGGGCAAGTGCGACCGCAGACGAGCGGCCGCGAGCTGCACGCCGCCATCGCCCTTCTGCAGGACGAGTGCGGCCGCACCCTCGTTGGGCGAGCACAGCATCCAGAGGTGTAGCGGCTCGCACACGATGCGCGACGCGAGGACTTCGTCGGCGGTCACTGCCTTGGTGAACATCGCGTCGGGGTTGTTCACGCCGTTGCGCCGGTTCTTCACGACGACATCGGCCAGGTGTTGCTTCGAGAGCCCCGCTTCGCGCAGCAGGCGCTGGGCGCGCAGCGCGAAATAGGCGGGGGTGGCGGCGAGACCCGACTCTTCGCGCCACGACTCGAAGAACGAAGACCGGATGATGCCCTTCGGCATCTTCTCGACGCCGAACACGAGGGCGCAGTCGTATTGACCCGCGTTTATCGCGCCCGCCGCCAGCTGCAGCGCCGCGCCGCCGCTCGCGCAGCCGGCCTCGACGTCGACGATCGGCACGCCGGTGAGTGCGAGCGCGCCGAGCACCTTGTGGCCGGACGCCACGCCGCCGTATGCGGTGCCGCAGAACGCCGCCTGGAACGGCGGGTTACCAGCCTCGTCGAGGGCGGCGCGCACGGCGTGGACGCCCATCTCGGACGGCGTCTTGTCGAACCGGCCGAACGGATGGATGCCCGCGCCGGCTATGCGAACGCCCACGTCACCATTCCGTCGGGCAGCTCGTCGGTCACGAGCGTCATCGGCTGACCGAACGCCAGCCGCGCCGGGTCCGACTCGTGCAGGCGCGTGATGATGCGCAACTTCTCTTGCACGAGCTCGACCACGCCGAAGCCGTACGGCACCGGGCCCGTGTAGCCCGGCGGTGCCGCGGTGACCGCGGTCCACGCCCAGAGCGTCGCGGCGCGCGAGAGCAGCACGCGCTCGACGTCGGTCGCGCCCGAGTACGGGCACGTGTCGAGCAGCGGGAAATGGAATTTGCCGCTCGTCGGCGAGAAGCCGCCGATCAGGCTTATGGACGTGTCCTCGTACAACTCGAACAGGCCGTCGTGGATCGCGTGCACGCTCACACGATGCCCTTCGTGCGCAGCGCGTCGACATCGGCGTCCGTGAGACCGAGCAGCTCCGAGAGCACCGCGCCGGTGTGTTCGCCGAGTCGCGGCGCGCCCGCCGGGGGTTCGGGGATCGCGCCGACTCGCCGCGGGAACGGTGCCTGCTGGCGCAGCGGACCGGCGACGGGGTCGTCGACGGTCACGAGATCGCGCCGGGCGTCGAAATGCGGGTCGGCGAAGATGTCGGCGGCCGTGTACGCGGTCGCGACCGGCACGTCGTCGGCGACGCAGCGCTCCTCGACCGCGCGGGCGTCGAGGGTCGCGGTCCATTCCGCCACGATGCCGTTGATCACGTCGCCGTGCTCGGCGCGGTCGGTGAGCCGCGCGAAGCGGGCGTCGTCGAGCAGGTCGAGCCGGTCCATCGCCTTGCAGAGACGGCCGAAGTTCGCGTCCGACCCCGCCACGATGCACACGTACTTGCCGTCGCGCGTCGGGTAGTTGTCGAGCGGGGCCGAGTTGGCGAGCCGGTTGCCTTCGCGGTTGCGAACGATGCCGAGCCGGTCGTACGCCGGCAGCGTCCACTCGAGGATGCGCAGGACCGAGCCGTACAGTGCGGCGTCGATCACCGCACCGCCCTGGCCGCGCGCGTCGCGCCCGTACAGCGCGGCGACGGCCGCGTGCGCAGCGAAGATGCCGGTGAGGTAGTCGGAGATCGTCACGCCCACGCGCACGGGCGGCGCGTCCGGGTAGCCGGTGAGGTTCAGCAAGCCGCCGTAGCCGATGCCGACGCGGTCGAGGCCCGGCCGCGCCGAGTACGGGCCGTCCTGGCCGAACATCGAGATGCGCACGGTGACGAGATCGGGCGCCAGCCGGTCGGGGCCGATGTTCCACTGCTCGAGCGTGCCGGGACGGAAATTCTCGACGACGACGTCGGCCGTCGCGGCGAGGCGGCGGAGCAGGTCCTGGCCGTCTTCGGTGCGGAGGTCGAGCGTGACGCTCTTGCGCCCGCGACCCTCGACCGCCCAGAACAGCGAGTAGCCGTCGACGAACGGCCCGATCTCGCGCATGAAGTCGCCGCCGCGCGGCTGCTCGATCTTGATGACCTCCGCGCCCTGCTCGCCGAGCAGTCCCGCGCAGAAGGGCGCGGCGATGCGCGTGCCGAGATCGAGGACGCGCACACCCTCGAGCGGTCCGGTCACGAACGACCCTGTTCCTTCTTCACCGCGTCCATGCCGCCGGCCTTGCGCGCTTCAGTCTTGGCGAGAGCGGTCGGTGTGTTCGACACGAACTGATGGAGCATGAAGTGGTAGCGCCACGACTCGCGCTGGCCCATCAGGTCGACCATGTGGTTGATCGACGACTTGACCGCGGACGCCGTGAGCGGGGGCACGAGCGCGACCTGCTCGGCGACCTCGCGCGCGACTTCGGCGAGCTCGGCGCGCGGCACGACCCGGTTGACGAGGCCGTAGCGCTCCGCCTCCTGTGCGCCGAACTCCTGCGCGCAGAACAGGAACTCCTTGGCCTTACGCGGGCCGAGCTCCCACGGTTCGACGAGCAGCTCGACGCCGACGCCCGACATGCGGAGCACGGGATTGGAGAAGCGCGCGTCGTCGCCGGCGATGATCAGGTCGCACATGCACGCCAGCATCAAGCCCGCGGCCGAGCACGTGCCCTGGACCGCCGCGATCGTCGGCTTGCGGAAGTCGCGGATCTTCACGAGCTTGTCGAAATACATCACCTGCTCGTGATGCAACTTGCCTTCGGGGGTATCGCGCCGCGCCGACCAGTACTCCTCGCCCGCGAGCAACTCCTTGAGGTCGTGGCCCGCGGAGAAGTGCTTTCCCTCGGCCGCGAGCAGCACCACGTGCACGTCGTCGTCGGCATCGGCCCGGTCGAAGGCCTCGTCGAGCTCTTCGATCAAGCGGCTGTTCTGCGCGTTGGCCGCCTTCGGCCGGTCGAGCGTGATCGTCGCGACCGCGCCCGAGACCTCGTAGCGGATCGTGCGCGCGCCGTGTGCGCCGTCGGAGGAAGTCACGCGCCGGATCGTAGCTGCGGTGCGGTGCCCGGCGTCCCGATCAGCGGGGGCCGGTCACGTGACCGTGAGCGTCCCGTGCATGAAGCTGTGGATGTTGCAGTGGAACTTGTAGGTCCCGGGCTTGGACGGCGCGGTGAAGGTCGCGGTCTTGCCTCCGTCGATCGTGACGTTGAACCCGCCGCTCGTGTCCTCAGTGACGGTGTGTTGGGTCGTGCTGTCGTTCTTGACCGTGACGGTCGAACCCGCGGCGACCGGTGTTGTCTTGTAGTTGAAGCTCGAGTCGATCGTGATCTGCGCGGATCCCGACCCGGAACTCGAGCTGCTGCTGCCGCACGCGGCGAGACCGATCGCGATCGCCGCAACGGCGAGAAGTGTGATGATGCGGTGTTGCATGCTCGTCATACGGACGCGTGGGGTCCGCCGGTTCAACGAGTTTCGCGCGGGAGTCCCAACGTCCGCTCGCCGATGAGGTTGCGCTGGATCTCGTTCGTCCCGGCCCAGATCGAGCTCGCCTGGTAGTAGAGCCAGGAGCGCTGCCATGCGCCGTCGCCCGGATTGTTGCTCGCGCCGCGCCACAGTGGCTGCGCGGGGCCGACCACCGCCATCGCGGTGTCGTGCAGGCGTTTGCTCATCTCGGACCACCACAGCTTGTTGATGCTGCCCACCGGTCCGGGTTCCGAACCCTTCGCGTTGCGCGAGACCGAGCGCCAGTTGTGCAGCTGGAAGATGCGTACCTCGATGAACGCCTGGGCGAGCCGGCCGGAGAGGCGGGGATCGTCGAGTGCCCCGTTCTCGAGTCCGAGCCGCCACAGCTCGTCGAGCAGCTGTGAGTGGGCGACGAGCTGACGGGGATTCACGCCGCGCTCGTGCGTCAGTGTCGAGTTCGCGATGCGCCAACCCTCGTCGAGCGGCCCGACGAGGTGGTCGTCGGGGACGAAGACATCGGAGAGGAAGACCTCGTTGAATTCCGACTCGTCGGTGATCTGGCGCAGAGGTCGCACCTCGACGCCGGGCGCGTGCATGTCGATGACGAGCGCCGAGATTCCCTTGCTCTTCGGCGCGTCCGGATTCGTGCGCGCGAGGCACCAACCCCAGTCGGCGAACTGCGCGTAGCTGGTCCACACCTTCTGACCGTTCACGAGGAAGCCACCGTCGACTTTCGTGGCCCTCGTCGAAAGGGATGTGAGGTCGCTGCCCGCGCCGGGCTCGCTGAAGAGCTGGCACCAGATCTCGGTCGCGTCGAGGATGCGCGACAGCCAGCGCGCTTTCTGGTCGGGAGTGCCGTGGGCGAGCAGCGTGGGCCCGACGAGGTTCACGCCGATGCGGCCTACGAGCTCCGGCGCCCGGGCTCGGGCCAGCTCCTCGGTCACGAGATAGTGCTCGACCGGACCGCCGCCGCGGCCGCCGTACTCCTCGGGCCACGCCACGCCGACGAGCCGGCCGGACGCGAGCTTGGCCTGCCACGAACGGCCGAAGGCGACCTCGTCGGCGAGATCGTCGAACCGCGGCGGCAGGCCCTTGCCGTACTCCCAGGGCAGGTTCGCGCGCAGCCACGCGCGCACCTCGTCGCGGAGTGCGGATTCCTCGGGCGTCGCGCGCAGGTCCATGGCGCGCGGAAACGTAGCCGAGAGCGCGGGATCGACGTTTACGCGCGCTGGTCGATCGGCACGTATTCGCGCTCGACCGGACCGGTGTAGATCTGCCGCGGCCGGCAGATCTTCGTGTTGTCGCTGGCGTTCGCTTCCATCCAGTGCGCGATCCAGCCCGGCAGGCGACCGATCGCGAACAACACCGGGAACATGTCGGTGGGGAAGCCCATCGCCCGATAAATGAGGCCCGAATAGAAGTCGACGTTCGGGTAGAGCTTCTTGTCGATGAAGTAGTCGTCGGTGAGCGCGACTTCCTCGAGCTGCAACGCGATGTCGAACAGCACATCCTTCGACTTCAACTCGCTCAGCACGCGTTCGGCGGTCTTCTTCAGGATCTTCGCCCGCGGGTCGTAGTTCTTGTACACGCGGTGGCCGAAGCCCGAGAGGCGGAAGGAGTCGTGCGGGTCCTTGGCCCGGCGTACCGCCTCGTTCACGTCGCCGCCGTTGTCGCGGATGTCCTCGAGCATCTCGACGCACGCCTGGTTCGCACCACCGTGCAACGGGCCCCACAGCGCGTCGACACCTGCGGCGATCGACGCGTACAGGTTGGCCTCGGCGGAACCGACCATGCGCACCGTGGACGTCGAGCAGTTCTGTTCGTGGTCGGCGTGCAGGATCAAGAGTTGCTTCAGCGCGTGCACGACGGTGGGGGAGACCTCGAACTCCTCGGAGGGGACCGCGAACATCATCCGCAGGAAGTTCTCGATGAGGTCGAGCGAGTTGTCGGGATAGAGGAAGGGCTGCCCGATCGACTGCTTGTAGGAGTACGCGGCGATCGTCGGTAGCTTCGCCATCAGGCGTACGACCGACAGCTGCACCTGGTTGGCGACGTGCGGGTCCTCGGAATCCTGGTAGAAGGTCGCGAGCGCATTCACAACCGACGCGAGCGTGGCCATCGGGTGCGCGTCCTTCGGGAACCCGTAGTAGAAGCGCTTCACATCCTCGTGCACCAGCGTGTGCAGGCGGATCTGATGGCTGAATTCGTCGCGCTGCGCGGCGGTCGGGAGCTCGCCGTAGATCACGAGGTACGCGGTCTCGAGGAACGACGGGTGCTCCTGCTCGGCCAGCGCTTCGATGTCGTAGCCGCGGTACCGCAGGATGCCCTTGTCGCCGTCGATGAAGGTGATCGCCGACTCGGTGGATCCCGTGTTGACGTACCCGTAGTCGAGCGTGATCAGACCCGTCTGCGCGCGCAGCTTGGAGATGTCGATCGCGAACTCGTCCTCGCTCCCTCGCACGACGGGGAGCTCGATCTCCTTGCCGTTCCACAACAGCTTGGCCGGTGCCTCCGACATTCGATGCTCCTTCATCGCGGGCGCGATGCAATCTAGCGACCCTCCTCGCAGCTGCGGCCCCGCACGTCGGTAAGACCGTCAGATTGACGGAATCGACGTCCGGCCTGCGAGACTCCGGACGAGATGGACTTCGACCTCACAGAAGATCAGCTCGCGCTGCGTTCCGGTGCGGCCGACGTGCTCGCCGACCTCGCGTCGCCGGCGCGCGTGCGAGCCCACACCGACACGTCCGCGCCCTACGACGCCGCGCTGTGGGCCGCGCTGGTGGAGCAGGGCTGGCTCGGCGTCGAGGTCGGCGAGGCCGACGGTGGTCTGGGTCTCGGCGCGGTCGAGGTCGCCGTCCTGGTGGAGGAGCTCGGGAAGCACGCGGCGCCCGCGCCGTTCGTGCCGAACGTCCTCGCACTCGGCGCGTTCGCCGAGGCAGGCGAGCGTGATTGGGTCGAGCGGCTGCTCGGCGGTGACGCCGTCGCGTGTATCGCGTGGGACGCGGCCGCGCCCGTTCCGTACGCACCCACGGCGGACGTCGCGCTCGTTCTCTCGGATGACGGTGTCTACGCGCAAGAGCTCACGGAGCGGCCTCGCCGCGAGCCGGCGATGGACCTGACCCGCGAGCTCGGGTGGTTGCCGTTCGATCCGTCACGCGCACGCAAGATCGGCGGCGCCGAGGCGCGCACGCGACTGTTCGATCGCGGCGCCACCTTCACGAGCGCGGACCTGCTCGGGAGCGCCGTCCACGCGCTCGACCTCTCGGTCCAGTACGCGAAGGACCGCGTGCAGTTCGGCCGGCCGATCGGATCGTTCCAGGCGGTCAAGCACCGCTGCGCCGACATGCTCGTCGACGTGGAAGGCATGCGTTCGACCGTGTACTGGGCGGCGTGGTGCATCGGCGCCGCCGATGCCGACGCGTCGGTCTCGGCGTCGACCGCGAAGGTCTGGTGCAGCGATGCCTCAAAGCGGGTGATGGCGTCGGCGCTCCAGGTGCACGGCGGCATCGGCTTCACGTGGGAACACGACCTCCACTTCTTCCTCAAGCGCGCGCAGCTCGACCAGCTCGCGTTCGGGAGTGCGAGCGCGCATCGAGAACGCCTGGCGAAGTTGTTGCGCACGCGCGTCGAGGCCGGCGAGAGCGTCGTTTGACCGACCCGGGCCGCGCGGCTCGGCCGGGTCCCGAACGGCCGGCGCGCCCGGCGGGGAGGTAGGCGCGCCGACCGCTCGAAGAGCGCGGCGACTCGGGTGCCGACGACCTACGAGTTGTCGCCGGCCTTGTCGCCGTCGGCCGTCACCGCGTACCACTTGTCGATGATGCCCTGGCCGTTCGTGTCGCCGGGCTTGGTGTCGCCGGCGAACGTGTACAGCGGGTGACCGTCGATCTGCAGTTGCATCCGGCCGTCGTCGCGCGTGAACGTCGACAGCGTCCCGTCGATTCCGGGCCCGGCCTTCGGCGGGCCGGTCACGATCACCGCCGGCCAGGTGCTCGCGCACGCGCCGGGGCCGCACGTGCTCTTGCCGGGCGTGGTGTCGTTGTCGAAGCGGTAGACCGTGAGTCCCTTGTCGTCGACGAGAACCATGCCGAGCTTCGTGGAGGCGAGCGTGACGGCCGCGCTCGTGGCCGCCGCGGCGGCGGTCGTCGGCGGGGTCGTCGTCGTTGCCTCGGTCGTGGACGGTGCGGCGGTCGTCGGCGGCGAGGCCGATTTGCTGCTGCTGCCGCACGCGGCCAGCGCGAAGGCGGCGACTCCGATCGCGGCGAGACCACGGAACTGGACGGGACGCATGAGACCCCCTGAGCCGGAAGCGACGTACAGACCCGCCATACGTACGGCGGGTCCGCTCGGTTCGATGAACCACCGGAGGGTCGCGGCCGTATCCTCCGGGTGATGGCCGAAACGCGCCTCGCCCTCGGCAATGACGACGGCGTGCGGGCGGTCTACGCCGCGCACGGACCGGAGCTCTACCGGTTCGCGCTCCGGTCGCTCGGCGACCGGGGATTGGCGGAGGAAGCCGTGCAAGAGACCTTCGTGCGCGCGTGGCAGGCGTCCGAGCGCTTCGACGAGTCGCTCGGCTCGCTGCGCACGTGGCTGTTCGCCATCATCCGCAACGTCGTGATCGACATGTCGCGGGCTCGTTCGGTACGTCCGCGGCTCGCGGCCGAGAGCGACGGCAGCGACCAGATCGTCCTCGACGACGACCTCGAACGGGTACTGGTCGCGTGGCAGGTCGAAGAGGCGCTCCAGAAACTGAGCGCCGAGCACCGCCACGCGCTGATCGAGGTGCACTACAAAGCGAAGCCCTACCAGGACGTCGCGCTCGAGCTCGGCGTGCCGGTCGGGACGATCAAGAGCCGTGTGTATTACGCGCTGAAGGCGATGCGGCTGGCGCTCGAGGAATTGGGTTGGTCCGATGACATCTGAGGCGTGCCGCGAATACCGGGCGGCACTGGGTGCGGTCGCGCTCGGAGGAGCCGATCCCGCCGAGGAGATCGCGCTCCAGGCGCATCTCGACGGCTGCGCGGCGTGCCGGGCGGAGCTGCGCGAGCTGACGTCGGTCGCCGCCGCGCTCCCGCTCGCGGACGCCGGTCACGTCATCGGCGACGTCGCGCAGCCGCCCTCGACGCTCGGTGGTCAGGTCCTCGGACGGGTGGCCGCCGAACGCACCGCGCGCCGCGCACGGCTTCGCCGCCGGGTCGTGGTCGTCGCCGCCACGGCGACCGCGATCGCGGCGGCGATCGTCGCACTCGTTCTCGTCGTGCCGTCGAACAGTCCGCGCGGCACGCACGTGGTGTTCGCGTCGCGCGTGGGTGTGAGCGCGGCGGCGACGCTGCGCGCGCGCGACGCGGGCACCGAGGTGTCGTTCCACGTGTCCGGGTTGCGCCCCGGCGATTACTACTGGCTGTGGCTCACGGGCAGCGACGAGCACCGCATCGCGGCCGGGACGTTCCAAGGAACCGACAAGCCGTCGGATCTGCAGATGACCGCGGCCATCCCGCTCTCCGAGGCGCGGCGCATCTGGGTCACCGACTCGCACAACCGCGTGGTGCTCGACCAGCAGTTGCCGACCCGAACGTAGGTTGAACCGGCTCACTAGTGTGCGGCGATGCCGCAGAATGTTCCCGAGTTCGAGTTCTCCGACAACGCCAAGCAGGTCCGGGCGTTCGTCTTCGAGTTCTGGTGTGAGCATGGCCGCGGGCCCACGCTGCTCGAAGTGCACCAGAGCACCGGGCTCGACCGGCGGCGCATCATCGCCGCGTACAAGGAGCTGCAGCTCGGCATCGACGTCGTTGTCAACGAAGACACCCAGAATTGCAATCTCTTGAAGGCGCCGCCTTTCTCCTCGTTCCCGTCGCAGGTACGCGCGTACATCGATGACAAGTTCCACTCGTTCGTGGGATGCGCGAGCGAGGCAATCGCCTTCTCGCACATGCCGCCGTTCAAGGACAAGACGGTTCGCCTCGAGTCGCACTGCGCATGCTGTTTCACGCCGGTCACGCTCGTCTCGAAGAACTTCGAGCTGCAGTCGGTCACGCCTCCGGGCGTGTTCCTGCACATCTCGCTGTCGCCGTACGACTGGAACAACGTCGACATGAGCCGGATGTGCGACTCGATGAACTACGTGCTCGACGCGGAGCACGCCGAGCGTTACGAGAAGCAGACGGCGACCCGCGGAATCCTCGTGAACCTCGACCAGGCGAAGATGTTCGTGCAGAACGTGGCCAACGAGCGCATGTACAACTTCCACTGGAAGCCGGGCACGCTCAACCCGCGCGCCGTGATCAAGGGCTTCCAGATGATGGGCGTCGACACGACGAACTGGGAGTAGCCGCCGTCAGTCGGTGATCGCGGCGGCCCGAGCCTTGAGCGCGGTGCGGTCGGGTTTGCCCGAAGCGAGCAGCGGCAGCGCGTCGACCGCCACCACGTGTTCGGGCGTCTTGAATCGGGCAATGCCGCGCGCCGCGAACCATTCGCGGCACGCACCGAGATCGAAGCTCGGGGGCGCTTCGACGAACGCGACGACGCGCTCTCCCATGACCGGATCGGGCCGGCCGACGGCGACCGCATGGCGGACGTCGGCATGCTCCTCGAGCACCGACTCGATCTCCGCCGCACTGATGTTTTCGCCGCCCCGGATGATGACGTCCTTCAGGCGGCCGACGATCTCGATCGTCCCGTCGGGATCGACCGCGGCGAGGTCGCCGGTACGGAACCAGCCGTCGACGGTGAACGCTTCGGCGGTCTGGGCCGGATCGACGTAGCCGGCGCACACCTCGGGCCCGCGCGCCAGCAGCTCGCCGTTCGCGTCGACCCTCACCTCGACCGGCCCGATCGTGCGCCCGTCGGTGATGATCGTCGGAACCTCGGTCGAGCCGTACGTGCGCTTGACGCGCGCGTCGAAGGCCCGGGCCGCCTCGGCGACGAACGCTTCGCCCACGCCGGCACCGCCGCTCGAGATCAGCCGCAGGCTCGCAACCCGCGCCGGGGAGAACCCGGCCGACTGCATCATCGAGACGAAGAACGTCGGCGGTCCGACCATGAACGTCACGCGCGCCTCCTCGATGAGGGCGAGCGCGGCTTCGGGATCCCAACGCGCCATGAACACGGTTCGGAACGGAACGACGCCGGGCAGCGTGACACCGTTGAGAAGTCCGGAGATGTGCGCGGCGGGCGCCGGCATCAGCACGCAATCATCCGATCCCAGCTCGTGCGCGTGCCGCATCTGCGCAGCCTTGAACGCGAGCGTCGCCTGCGTGTGAAGCACGCCTTTCGGCGAGCCGCTCGACCCGGAGGTGAACAGCACGGCCGCGAGCCGGCCGGCATCGGTCCACGGCTTCGCGACCGGATCACCTGTGGGGAGGTCGTCGAGGTGGTCGACGACCAGCGCGGGCTGCACGGCGTCGAGCACCGCCGCCCGGTCGGCCGGACCCATCTGGTGGTGAATCGGTGCGGCGACCGCGCCCAGTCGCCAGCACGCGCGATACAGCAACGCGACCTCGTCGCGGTTCGGCGACTGCCACGCGACCGCGTCGCCCGGGCGCACCCCGCGCGCGCGGAGACCGCCGGCGACGCGCGCGACCCGGTCGGCGAGCGACGGCTCGGCGACGCGTGTCAACAACGCGTCGAGCGAAGGCTGATCCCACGGTCCGCCCGGCCGGCGATACTCGGAGCCGAGTGGCGTCTCGAAGGTCGGCGCGAGCACTCGCCGCGTCAGGACCGGCGCGCTTTCCAGCCGTCGCTGGCAGGCGTCGCGCCCTTGAGCACGCTCGTTCCGACGAAGTTGCGCTGGATCTCGACCGTGCCCGCGCCGATGCACAGCCCGCGGATGTCGCGGTAGACGCGCTCGACCGGGTACTCGCGCGAGAAGCCGTAGCCGCCGAGGAGCTGAATCGCCTCGTCGCACACGAACTTGGCGGCCAGGTTCGCCGCGGTCTTCGCCATCGCCGTCTCCAGCGCGGGCGGGGTGCCGTGCGGGCCGGCCATGTGCACGGCGCGTTGCAACAGGAGGCGCGCACCCTCGAGCTGGGTCGCCATGTCGGCGATCTTCCACTGGAGGCCCTGCAGTTCAGCGAGCGACTTGTCACCGATCTTGCGCTCGTTCATGTACGAGACCGCGTACTCGAGCGCGCCCTGCGCGGCGCCGACGCACATCGCGGCGTTGCCGCAGCGTTCGTGGTTGATGTGCGAGATCAGGGTCTTGAACGACTCGCTGTTCGCGGGATCGCCCCACAGCAGGACGTCCTCGGGCTCGACGCGCACGTCGTCGAACGCGAGCTCGGCCTCGCTGGTCGCACGCAGGCCCATCTTCACGTGGGTACCCGCCACGGTGACCCCCGGCGATTCGAGATCGACGACGACTGCGCCGATGCCCTTCGTTCCCGCGCTCTCGGGGAAGCGACACCAGACGAGGCACACCCGGGCCTTGTGGCCGCCGGTCACGTAGTTCTTGTACGCGTTCAGCCGGAAGCCGCCACCGTCGGGCGTGAGCCGGGCGCGCATGTGGCCGACCGAGCTACCGGCTTCGGTCTCGCTGATGCCGATGCAGAACAGACCGTCGCCGCTCGCCGCGAGCGGCAGCCAGCGATCGCGCATCGCGTCGTTTCCGAGGTGTTCGATCGCGCGCGGCGGCCCGTTGAAGATCAGTTGGGCGAGGATCGCGCTCGACACGTCGGCGCGGGCCAGCTCCTCGAGCACGATCGCGGCTTCGACGTCGCCGAGACCCGCCCCGCCCCACTTCTCGCCGATCGTGATGCCGAACAGCTCGGCTTTGCGCATGCCGTCCCACGCCCATTGCGGGAACTCCTCGGTCTCGTCACCGTGGCGTGCCATCGGCGCGAGCTCGCGCTCGGCGACGTCGCGGGCGAGTTGGCGCAGCGCGGCCTGGTCTTCGGTGTCGGCGAAAGGATTCGCGCCGGTTGCGTGCGCAGGCATTGAGCCGGAGATTACCGACGGCGCCGCCTCAAGCATGCAGGAACACGCGCATCGCGGTCTGGATGACGAAGAGCGCGGCCGCGCCGAGCAGCGCCGGCCGTGCGACCGTCGCCGGCCCGAGGTGCTTCTCGCGCTTCGCCTTTCTCCCCACGACCAGGGGATCGGCTCGCTTTCGGACCACCTTGAACCTGACTACGGTGTCAGGGATGGCCGGTGAAACCCAGGAAGAAGCTGGGCCGAGCATCGAATGGCTGATGGCCCAGCCGTACGAGATGTGGGGCGAGGCTCGCCGTTCCGAGTGCCCCGTCCTCGCCACCGAGGCCGAGGCGATGGGGCCGGGGACCTTCTACCAGGTGACCCGGTACAAGGACGCCGAGGCGGTCCTGCGCGACGACAAGACGTTTGCGTCGTCGATCAACACCGAACACATCGGGCAGTTCATGGGCGAGCTCATCGTCGGAATGGACGGAGACGAGCACCGTAAGTACCGCAACCTGGTCGCCAAGGCGTTCCGCGCGTCGCAGCTCGAACAGTGGGACGAGACCCTGGTGCGGCCGACCATCCAGCGGCTGGTCGACGCGATCGCGCCGCTCGGACGGGCCGACCTCGTCGCGTCGATCACGACGAAGTACCCGATGCAGGTCATCTGCGGCATCGTCGGAGTGCCGCTCGAGGACGCCGAGCGGTTCGCGCAGTGGGCCGAGGAGATCAACACCGGTCCGCTCGCGCCCGAGCGCGGCCACCGCGCGAGTGAAGCGATGGTCGAGTACCTCCGCCCGCTGGTCGAGGCGCGCCGCGCGAACCCGACCGGCGATTTCCTCTCCGACCTTGTGCACGCCGAGGTCGACGGCGAGCAGCTCACCGAGGGCAAGCTCTACGGGTTCTTGCGCCTCCTCCTGCCCGCGGGAGGCGAGACGACGTTCCGGGTCATGGGCAACGCGTTGCTCGCGCTGCTCACGCATCCCGACGCGCTCGAGCGCGTCTACGCCGACCCCTCACTTGTTCCCGAAGTGATCGAGGAGACGCTGCGGTGGGAGACGTCCGTGACGATGGTGAGCCGCGTCGCGACCCGTGATACCGAGGTTGCGGGCTGCCCGATCGCGGCCGGATCGCCCGTCGGTGTCCTGAACGGCTCGGCGAACCGCGACGAGTCCCGCTGGGAAGACTCCTCCGAATGGGAGCTCGACCGTCCGGTCCAGCACCACCTCGCGTTCGGCACCGGCCCGCACCAATGCCTCGGCATGCACCTCGCCCGGCTCGAGCTGCGGGTCGGACTCGCGGAGATCCTCGAACGGCTGCCGAACCTGAGGCTCGATCCCGCCGGCATCGACGACGCGGTCATCGAGGGCTACGCGTTCCGCGGACCGCGCGCCCTGCCCGTCACGTTCGACGCGAGCTGACGTTCAGTTCCCGAACATCATCATCCACTGGTCGCGCGTGCGCGGGCGGTAGACGATGTTCGATCGGCGGACGTCGCCCATCGGCGCGTTCGGCGCCGCGGAGTAGAGGTGCCCGGGGTAGAGCACCGCGTCGTCGGGCACGACCGCGAGCTTCTGGGTGATGCTGTCGTACAGCGCCTCGGCATCACCGCCGGGAAGATCGGTGCGTCCGCAGCCGTCGAGGAACAGCGTGTCGCCACTGACGAGCCGGCCGTCGACGAAGAAGCACTGCGATCCCGGGGTGTGACCGGGTGTGTGGATGAGCGTGATCGGGATCGCGCCGACGTAGATCACGTCGCCCGACGCGTGCAGGGCGAGGTCGGAGTCGGAACAGCCGGTGACGCGCTTGACGCCCCACGCCTCTTCGCTCTGAACGTGCAACGGGGCGTCGACACCCGGCAGCGCCAGCAGTTCGGCGATGCCCGCGATCGACCATCCGCCCAGGTCCCCGCCGACGTGGTCAGGGTGGTAATGCGTGATCAGCGCGCCGGTCAGGCGCATGCCGTCGGCGGCGAGCAGATCGACGAGCCCGGCCGGGTCGTACGCGGGGTCGACCGCGATCGCCTCGCCGGTCTCGCGGTCGCCGATGAGGTACACGAAGTTGACCATCTGGCGCGCGATCTGGTCGTCGCGGGCGAAGTCCCGTCCCGCGAGGAGCTGGCGGAAGTAGAGGCGCTCGCTCATCGGTCGCACATTACGAGACGACAGTGCAGCGACCGGAGGGGAGCGGAGCGTGGGTCGACCTGGGACGGGGACGGGAGCGAGGTTTACGCTTCGCGGGTGACGAGTCCGGCTCCCGACGTCGACGCGGTACGCCACGCGACCCGCGAGGTTCTCCGGACGATCGGCGGCCTCGACGACGCTCGGGCCTCGGAGCCGTCACGTCTGCCCGGCTGGTCGCGTGCCGAGGTCGTCACGCACCTGGCGCGCAATGCGGACGGCATTCGTTCGATGGTCGAAGCGGCGCACCGGGGTGAGGTCGCCGCGATGTACCCGAGCGTGCAGGCGCGTGCGGACGGTATTGCCGCGGGCCGGGGTGCGGGCGCCGACGAGCTCCGGGACGACCTCGCGCGCGCACACGAGCGGTTGCTCGACGCGTGGGACGCGTTGCCGCCGGACGCGTGGGACAACCTCGGACGGGCGTCGGTGACGAGGACGATGCGCGACTTCGTCTGGGTGCGCAGGCGCGAGGTCGAGGTACACCACGTCGACCTCGACCTCGGTTACGAGCCGTCCGACTGGCCGGTCGCGTTCGTCCGCGGCGCGCTCGACGAGATCCTTGAGACCCTGCCGTCGCGCTCGGCGGCCGCCCGCCCGATGCTCGACGTCGACTACCGGGTGGTGATGACGGACCACGAGCGGGCACGGCGGATACGTCTGCGCGGGCGCGACGTGAGCGTCGTGGACGACGACGGCGGTCCCGTCGACGGCGAGGCGAGCGGTTGGGGATGCGACGTCGCGGCGTGGCTCTACGGTCGCGACCCGAGCGGCCGCGGCATCGTGGCGACCGGCGACCTCGGCGTGCTGCGGCTGGCGCGCTGGTTCCCATACGTCTGACAGCGGAGTACCGTTCCCGACAGCGATCCGGGAGGTGCGCGATGCGCCGATGCCTGATTGTCGCGAACCAGACCCTCATGAGCCCGCAGCTGCGTGAGGAGGTTCTCCGCCGGCGGGATGCCGATGAGTACGAATTCCACGTCGTCGTTCCCGCGTCGCACGCGCACGGCACCGCGTTGTGGACCGAGGGGAAGGCGCGGGCGCACGCGCGCGAGGCGCTCGCGGGGGCCCTGACCCACTTCCGGTCTGACGGCATCGAAGCGACCGGAGAAGTGGGCGACTCCGATCCGGTGCTTGCAGTCAACGATGTCGTCACCCGTCAGAACGTCGACGAGATCATCGTCTCGACGCTGCCGCCCGGTGTCTCGAGGTGGCTGAAGCGCGATCTACCGCGCCGGCTCGAGCGCCGGTTCCGCCTCCCGGTGATGCACGTCACCGCGGTCGAGGCGCGGGTCTAGTTGAGAACCGAGTAGTTGACGACGATCGTCACGGTGCCGATGTCGTAGTCGAGCAGCGGGCCGCCCGGGCCGTCGCCGACTGCGATCGCGACCTCCACCTGCCTGCTCGCGTTGACTCGTCCCGTTGTCGGAACCGTGCCGAAGACCGAGGTCAGCTTGGCATTGTTGCGTCCGAGCGGCGAGGTTCCGACCAGGTCGTATTCGCCCGCCGAGAAGTTCCAGATCAGTCCGCCGACGATTTGGGGAGCCGAATCGGTCCTCCCAAGCGACTGGAGACGGACGGAGTTGTAGCGAATCGCGGCTGGAAGCGCATACACGTACTGGGCGACGTTCAGCTGCCCTCCGACCACGTTGTAGTCGCACCAGTTGCCGATCACGACGCCGTTCACGAACTGCGACAGTGTGGGCGAGTATCCGGTGCAATCCGGGTCGGTCGTCGCGAGTGCCGCGGGCCGCCCCGGCCGCGTGAGCGTGACGGCCTTGTTCACGAGGTGCCGCAGGAGAACCCGGACCGTTCCGAGCCCCGTTGCGCTGCGGTTGCCCGCGAGGTCCTGCGCGAGGAACCGGAAGTGGTACCCGCCGGCGGCCACGAGCGCGTTGGCTCGGTTGTGGCCGTTCCAAAAGATCTGGAACGTCCCGGCGGCGGCATGGCTCAACGCGACCTGTTGCACCAGCGCGCCCTTGGTCGTGTAGATCTGCAGCCAGAGTGTGCCGCCCTCGCTGACTGCGACCTTCGGGCCGAAGTTGTCGAGATAACGGTCGACGACGGGATAGAACGTCGAACCGTTTCCGGCGGCGATGCGTACGGCGGCGGCCGTGTCGTCGACGCGGACCGACGCGGTCGCGGTGCCGTGCATGGTGAATCCGGCACCCGGGGCCGAGGTCTGCACGACAATGGTGTAGGTCCCGTCGGCGACGATCTGGCCCACCCCGTTGCGACCGCTCCACTTGAACACGTGATCACCGGCGGCGAGGAGACCGGCGTTGTGTGGTCCCTGGACGTTCTGGTCGAGGGCGTTGTGAATGCTCCACGACACGGTCTCGGCGTCGGGCAGGTGAACCCGGAACGCAGTGAGGTCGTTGCGGGCATCGGCGCGCGGGCTGAACGGATTCGGCGCGACCGACGTGATCGTCGGGTTCAGCACCGGCGTGACCACGGTGAAATTCGACGTCGCGGTCGGGCCCAGGCACAGCGCGCCGGTTGCGTCGCACTGTTGCACGACGAGCGTGTGGGCGCCGTCCGCGAGGGCGGTGGGCACCGGTTCCGTGTAGGGCGCGGTCAGAGCCACCCCGAGCACGGTGTCGTCGAGCTCGAACGACAGGGCACCGCCTGTGGCGGTCGCCGACAGAGTCGGCACCGGGGCGGTGGTTGTCCCGTCGACGGGCGAGGTGATGACGGGCGCGTCGTTGAGCACGTTCACCGACACCGGGGTCGACTGGGTCGCGTTGCATCCCGCGCCGTTGCAGTCGGCGGCAGTCCATACGACGGGTCCCGTGTTGGGCGACCCGAGGGTCGACCAGGTGGTGGTCGCGGTCCCGGCGACCGTCGCAACCGGGGTGCCGAACGGCGTCTCGTCCACGTAGAACTGGACGGACATCTCCGTGGACGTCGCCTGGATCTGCACGTCGCCGGCGACGTTCGCTCCGTCGGTCGGCGCAGTGATCACCGGTGTCGTCGTCGGCTCTCCGTCGGCGTGTGCCGGAGTCGCACACAGTCCCCACGCCGCCACGGCAACAGTCAACGCAGCCGACGCGCCCCGCCAATTGAGTCTCATCGAACCCCCACTTGCCCGCTGCAGGGAACCATAGGGCGAATAACAGCTACCTCACAAGGTTCTCCTTGTCCTTTCGCGGCGCGGCCGCGCTGAGTAAGTTGCGCGCGGATCTCTGCGGGGAGATCCTTGCGGGAGGCGCAATGAAAAAAGACGCGCGGATCGAATTGTTAGGCAGTGTCTGGCTCTTCGAGCGGTGCTCGCGCAAAGAGCTCTCACTACTCGCGTCGAACGCCACGCTCCTCGCGACGCCGCCCGGAAAGATCCTCGCTCGAGAAGGCGAGATCGGGCGAGAGTTCTTCGTCATCGTCTCCGGCAAGGCAGAGGTGACGCGCCACGGGTCGAGTCTCGGCGTCCTGGGCGTCGGCGACTTCTTCGGCGAGATGGCTCTGCTCGACCGTCAACGGCGCTCGGCCACCGTCACCACGATCGTCGACACGGACGTGCTCGTTCTCACGAGCAACGCGTTCGTCAGCGTCGTGGAGTCGATGCCGTCGGTCGACCGGAAGATGCTGACCGTCCTGGCCGAGCGGCTGCGCGACCTCGAAGAGCGCTACGTACCTTCGGCCGAGCGGTTGCTCAGCGTCCGGGTCTGACGCGATCCGCTGCGTTCGGGGTTCGTCTTTACCCCGGACGTAGGCGGCGGCCTCTGTCACGCCGCCGTAGCCTTTGGTCATGGCGACGAACGGCCGAAGCCGCCCCGCGTACCGCACATGCCATCTCTGTGAGGCGACGTGCGGTCTCGAGCTCCACCTCGACCGCGACGCGATAACCCTCGTGCGCGGCGACCGTGACGACATCTTCAGTCACGGCTTTCTCTGTCCGAAGGGCACCGCGCTGAAGCATCTGGAAGCCGATCCCGATCGGGTCCGGCGTCCGTTGATCCGGCGCGGCGACGAATTCCACGAAGCAACGTGGGACGAGGCGTTCGAGGCGATCGCCGCCGGACTGGCGCCGATCCGCGAGCGGTACGGACCGGACGCGCTCGCGATCTATCTCGGCAACCCGACGGCGCACAACCTCGCGGGTCTTGTGTACGGCCGCGTCCTCTTGCAGGCCGCGCGCACCAAGAACGTCTATTCGGCGAGCACCGTCGACCAGATGCCGAAGCAGGTGTCGGCCGGACTCATGTTCGGCGGCGCGCTCACGATTCCGGTTCCCGACATCGACCGAACGGATTATCTACTGATGCTCGGCGCGAATCCGTTTGCGTCGAACGGGTCGCTGATGACGGCACCCGACTTTCCCGGACGGATGCACGCGCTGCGATCACGCGGCGGCAAGGTGGTCGTTGTCGACCCGCGCCGGACGAAGACGGCCGAGGCCGCGGACGAGCACTTGGCCATCCGGCCGGCAACCGACGCGCTGTTCCTGTTCGCGCTCGTGCATGTGCTGTTCGCCGACGGTCTGGTCGACCTCGGCTGCGTAAGCCCGTACGTGAACGGGCTCGACGACGTCCGGCGCGTGGCGGCCGGGTTCAGCCCCGAGGTCGTCGCGCCGGTATGCGGGATCGATGCGGGCGTCATCCGCCGCATCGCGCGCGAGTTGTCGGCGGCTCCGACCGCGGCCGTGTACGGGCGCATCGGCACCTGCACGCAAGAGTTCGGCACGCTCGCGTCGTGGCTCGTCGACGTGCTCAACGTCTGCACCGGGAACCTCGACCGCCCGGGCGGCGCGATGTTCACGCGCGCGGCGACATCTACCGCGGGCGGCGCAAGCGGCAAGGGCCGAGGAGTGCGCTTCGGGCGCCGGACGTCACGCGTGCGCGGGTTGCCGGAATTCTTCGGCGAGTTGCCGGTCGTCTGCCTGGCCGAGGAGATCGAGACTCCGGGTGACGGACAGATCCGCGCGCTCATCACGATTGCGGGCAATCCCGCGTCGTCCACGCCGGACGCGGCGCGGTTGCGGGCCGCGCTGCCGACGCTCGATTTCATGGTCAGCATCGACATCTACGTGAACGAGACGACGCGCCACGCGGACGTGATCCTGCCGCCGGAATCCGAGTTGGCGCGGGGCCACTACGACATCGCGCTCTACAACCTCGCGATCCGCAACGTGGCGAACTATTCGCCGCCGCTCGTCGACCTCGCCCCCGGAGAGGTGCCGGAATGGCGCACGATGCTCCGGCTTGCCGGAGTCGTCGGCGGCCAGGGCGCAGACATCGACGTCGACGCACTCGACGACGCGGTCGTCGGGGGACTCGTGACCAAGGCCGTCGGACGGAACGGCTCGAACGTCGAGGGGCGCGACATGTCGGAGCTCATGGCCGCGCTGTCGGTTCGGCGGGGTCCGGAGCGCATCCTCGATCTGATGCTGCGCACCGGACCGTACGGTGACGGCTTCGGGCGTGACCCCGACGGGTTGTCGCTCACGCGACTGGAAGCCAACCCGCACGGGATCGATCTCGGCCCGCTCGAACCGCGTGTGCCCGAGGTGCTGCGCACCGCGACGGGCTGCATCGAGCTCGCGCCCGACGCCTGCCTCGCCGACGTCGCTCGTCTCCGGGAGTTCCTCGACCGCCCGTCGGTGGGGCCCGACGGCGAACCGTTGCTGGTGCTCGTCGGCCGGCGCGATCTGCGCTCGAACAACTCCTGGATGCACAACCTCCAGGTGTTGGTCAAGGGCAAGCCGCGCTGCACGGTCCATGTGCATCCCGATGACGCGCGTCGCATCGGGATCGCCGACGGCGACGACGTGCGAGTCGTCTCCGCCGCGGGCGCGATCGTCGTATCCGCGGAAGTGACCGACGCTGTCCGCCCCGGCGTCGTCAGCATCCCGCACGGTTGGGGTCACGCGATCGACGGCATCCGGATGAGAACCGCGTCGGCGCAAGCGGGCGCGAACTCGAACCTCCTCGCCCGTTCCGATCTCTTCGACCCACTCTCGGGGAACGCGGCGCTGAACGGCATCCCGGTCGAGCTCGCGCCCGTCCGAGAGCCGGTCACCTCTGCCGGGAATTGAGCCGGTCGAACAACTCGTGGTCGACGAGGTCGTCGTATTCGGGATGCCGTTCGATGAAGTTCTCGACGAACGGACAGATCGGCACGACGCGCAGGTTCCGACGACGAGCGTCGTCGAGCGCGCCGCGTATCAACTGCGTGGCCAGCCCGCGGCCCCCGAACTCCTCGTGGATCTCGGTGTGAACGAGGATGAGGCGCCCGCCGCGCATGTTGTACTGCACGAATCCGGCGGTCGCACCGTCGTCGAGGATCTCGTAGCGGGACCGCTCCTTGTTGTCGCGTACTTCGATCACGACGCGGATTGTTCCCGCAACGAGCGCGCGAATTCACCCATGCCTCGCAGATACTGGTCGCACGACTCGGTCTTGCCCACCGCGATCGCCTTGGCGTCGATCCCGCCGGGGAACACCGGGGGCACGTAGTACTCGAAGCCGTCGTCCTCGATCGCGTCCGCGATGCCGGCCGCGCACTCGGCGGCGGACACCTTCTCGACGTCGATGAGCGCGGGCATGTTGTCGGGCTGATCCCAGATCTCGGTCTCGATCGGACCGGGCAGAATGAGCTTCGTCTCGACGGGTGTTCCGGTGAGGTCGAGCAGCATCGCCTCGGCGAACCCGCACATCGCGTACTTGGCTGCGTTGTACGCCGATTCGTTCATGATCGGTATACGGCCGCCCATGCTCGACACGAACATGATCTGACCCCGGCCGCGTTCGATCATGCGGGGCAGCACCGCCAGTGCCATACGCGCGGGCGAGTGGAAGTCGACATCCATCACGTGTTGCAGGTCGGCCGGTGTGAGATCGGTGACGCGCGTGCGCTTCGGGATCGCGGCGTTGTTCACGAGCACGTCCAGGCCGCCGAACGCGTCCCATGCTTCGAGCGCAACCTGCTCGGCCCGGTCGAGGTCGCCGAGGTCCGCCGCCCAGTGCCGCGATTCCGGCGAGAACGCGCGGCACTGCTCGAGGACGACGGCGAGACGGTCGGCGCGGCGCGCGACGATCCCGACGGTGGCGCCGCGCTCGGCGAGGATTGGCGCGAGCGCGGCGCCGATGCCCGATGACGCCCCGGTCACGAGGATGCTCGCGCCTTCGATCTTCACGTCGTCTCCTCCTGCGACTTGGCGAGTGATTCGTGTTCGGCCCACGAGAAGATGCCCTTCGACATGGTCGACGCCTATTCGCGGGCCCGAGCACCGAACACCTCGGCGCGAACGGCGTGCGCCCCGTGGTCGTCGGGTGCCGCTTGCGCCGCGAGCTCGGCGAGATGGCCGGCCAGCCGGAGGTCGCCGGCAGCCGCGACCTCCAGTGCGCGCGCCGCGAGCCGTTGCGCGCCGCCGGCGAGGTCGGCGATCTCACGCGCGAGCGTTGCGGGCGGGGCCGGCTTCAGACGTGACGGATCGCCGTCGTACCAGCCGCCGTACAGCCGCCACACGTTGCGGACGACGAACTCGGGCTCGTCGTAGACCGCGTGCAGGTAGGGCCGTTCGAGAAGGTGCTCGGGCGCTCGCACGGTGTGCACGATGTCGTCGAGCCGCGCGCCTTCGTTCATGAGCGCGAGCGTCTGTTCGACCAACGACTCCAGCAGCTCGGCTCCGTCCTCGAGCGCGCGGCGAACCCGATCGGCGCCGACGATCGGAAGCCCGTGGCCGGGCAGTAGCACCTCGGGTTCCAACGCGATCATCTTGCGGAACGCGATCGCCCAGTCGCGCGCGTAGCGCTGCACCTTCTGCGGGTTGCCGCAATTCGGTGACGCCCAGATGAACATGTCACCCGCGAACAAGACCCGGCGCGCCGGCGCCCACACCCACGTGGCATCGTCGGTCTCGCCCCGGTCGTGGTACAGCTCGAAGCGCTCACCGCCGACGTCGATCGCGAGCCGGTCGGAGTACGTCTCGTCGGGCAGGCGGTACTCCGTGGGCCATCGGAGTCCCGGCGCCTTGAACTGACGCTGGTTGATCACCGCGTTGTATCCGGCCGTGAGCCGATACCGCGCGAAGCGCTCGGCGATCGCGGTGTGCGCGATCACGCGCGGCGCCGCGGCACCGTCGGCGCGGGCGTCGCCTTCGTACAGGTCGACACCGAACACATGGTCGATGTGGCCGTGGGTGAACACCGCGGTGTGCAACGGACTCGATGACCATCGCCGGATCGTGTCGTGTACGCCGGCGGCATGGAAAACACCGCTCGTGTCGACCATGACGAGGCCGTCCGCCGTGTCCACGGCGGCCGCGTTCGCGAACGCGTCGACGAACGCGAGGCCGCGTTGCACCTCGGCCATCTGCCCGCTCGACGTGAACGGGTGGTGCGCCTCGATCGGGAGTGCGCCCGTGAACAGCTTGTCGGCGAGGTCGAGCAACTCCACGTTCGGAGCGTCCCACCTGGGCAACTTGTGGCGAAAATCGGAACGTGTTCCAATTCCGGGATGGTCGTCGCCGATCCCGATCCCGACGCCGCACCCGAGGGTGCGCTCGCACGCAGCCAGGCGGCGCGACGCCGGCGCGTTCTCGACGCAACGCTGCAGCTCGCGGCGGAGGGAGGTTTCGACGCGGTGCAGATGCGAGACGTCGCGGCGGCCGCCGACGTCGCGCTCGGCACCGTCTATCGATACTTCGCGTCGAAGGAGCGGCTGCTGCTCGAGGCGATGGCCGAGCAACAGGCCGATCTCCGGAGCTATCTCGCCACGCACCCGCCGCGCGACGCGACCCCGGCGGCGCGCGTCGTCGCAGTGCTGCGCCGCGCCAACCGGTCGCTGCGCGAGCACCCCGACGTCACCGCGGCGATGGTGCGGTCGTTCGGAACCGCGCAGGCGGAGAACGCCGACATCGTCCGGCGCGTGACCCAGATCATGACGGAGATCATCACGAGCGCGATCCATGCGCCCGAGCGGCGCGTCGCGACGGCGGACGAGGTACGCGTCGCTCGGATCCTCATGCAGGTGTGGTTGTCGTCGCTGAACGGCTGGGTCTGCGGGGTCGACGGGCCCGACCGGGTCGACGAAGACCTGGCCGCGGCGTCCGATCTGCTGCTCGGCTGAGGGAGCGCCCCGTTCGCACCGAGACTGGAACGTGTTCTAATTTCGGTCGGATGCCGACCCGCCACTTCCAGTTCGCCGACCTCTTCGAGCTCGCCGCCGACACCGTTCCCGATCGCCTGGCGCTCGTCGACGCGCGGCGTGAGGTTACGTACCGGCAGCTCGACGAGCGCTCGACCCGTCTCGCCCACACACTGGCGGCGCGCGGGGTGAAGGCGGGCGACCACGTCGGCATCCTGGCGACGAACTGCATCGAGTGGGTCGAGTCGATCCTCGCGATCTACAAGCTCAGCGCCAGCGCGGTGAACATCAACTTCCGGTACGTCGAAGAGGAGTTGCGCTACCTCTTCGAGAACTCCGACGTCGTGGCGTGCGTCTACCAGCGCGAATACGGCCCGCTCGTCGCGGCGGCCCGGTCGGCGCAGCCCCGCCTGCAGACGTTCGTGCGGATCGAGTGGAACGACTCGACCGCCGACGATTCCGCCCTCGAGCCGATCGAGTTCGAGGATGCCGTCGCCCAGGGCTCTCCCGAACGCGACTTTCCCGAGCGCTCGGGCGACGACGTCTACCTGCTGTACACGGGCGGCACCACCGGCATGCCCAAAGGAGTCATGTGGCGGCACGAGGACGTGTACTTCGCGCTCGCCGGCGGCATCGACGTCTTCACGAACGAGCGCGTCACCGAACCCGAGGCCGCGAGCAAGAAGATCGACCCGTCGCAACCCTCCGGGCTCGTGATGATCATCCTGCCGCCGCTCATGCACGGCGCGGGCCAGTTCGGCGTGTACCGGACCCTCTTCGAAGGCAACACCGCGGTCATGCCCGCGCGCTTCGATCCCGAGGAAGCGTGGCGCACGGTCGAGAAGTACCGCGTGAACGTCATGCAGGTCACCGGCGACGCGATGGCGCGGCCGCTCGCGGACGCGCTCGAAGAGATGAAAGACGACGTCGACGTGTCGTCGCTCGTCTCGTTCGGCAGTACCGCCGCGATCTTTTCGCAGACCGTGAAGGAGCAACTCCAGGCGCTGCTTCCCGAGTATCTCGTGATGACGGACTCGGTCGGCTCGACCGAGACGGGCATGAACGGGATCCGGATGGTGCAGAAGGGCGACGCGCCGAAGGAAGGCATCACCAGCGTGCAGGCGTCGGCGGATTCCGTCGTGCTCGACGACAACTTCGAGCCGGTCGAACCGGGGTCGGGGGTCGTCGGTCTCCTCGCGCGGGGCGGCAACATTCCGCTCGGCTATTACAACGACCCGGTGAAGACGGCGCAGACCTTCGTGACCGACTCGCGCGGGCGCCGGTGGTCGATTCCCGGCGACTACGCGCGTGTCGAAGCCGACGGCCGTATCACGTTGCTCGGACGCGGTTCGGTCTCGATCAACTCGGGCGGCGAGAAGATCTACCCCGAAGAGGTCGAAGGAGCGCTGAAGTCGCACGGGGACGTGTACGACGTGCTCGTCGTCGGCGTTCCTGACGACCGGTGGGGCGAGCGCGTGTGCGCGCTGCTCCAACCGCGCGCCGGGCGCACGCCGACGCTCGACCAGCTTCGTGAACACTGTCGTTCGCAGATCGCGGGATACAAGATCCCGCGCCAACTGCTGCTCGTCGACGAGGTGCCGCGGCTGCCGAACGGAAAACCCGACTACCGGTCCGCCAAGGAGCAGGCAAAAGAACGGGCCGCCCGGACCTGAGCTGCGAGGCTGGTCTACCGTAAATCGGTCGGGCCGGCTCAAGCGGCGGGCCCGGGGACCGATCGGAGTGCTGCGATGAGTTCCCGCCGACACCACCGCTTTGTCGCGTTCGCGGCGTTCCTGGTCATGATCGTCGCGCCGCTCGCGGCGTCGCTCTCCGACGCGCCCGAGGCTGCGGCCGCGACGACGACGCAGACGCCGGTGATGGGTCCGAGCCTGTTGAGCGCGAGCCAGCTCGCGGCGTGGTACTTCCGGCACAGCAGTGTCACGCCGCTGATCCCCGCGTTCGGCGGCCATCCCGCGGGCGATGTCGAGGCGCTCGCGCAGGTCTTCATCGACGACGGCAATGCCGAAGGGGTCCGCGGCGACATCGCGTTCGTTCAATCGCAACTCGAGACCGGATGGCTGCACTTCTCGGGTTCGCAGATCCCGCCCGACGCGTACAACTACGCAGGCATCTACGCGTTCGACGGCCGTCCCGGACTCGCGAACTGCGCGCACGGCGACAGCGCGCCGAGCCGGTGCATGGGAACGCCGCAGCACGGCGTGCTGGTGCAGATCCAGTTGCTGCGGAGCTACGCGGACCCGTCCGCCAAGACCGCGCCGAACCGCCTCATCTCCGCGCCGTCGGATCGCGCCGGCATGGCGCCTCTGTGGGAGTACTTCGGCGGTCACAACTGCCCGTGCGGCAAGCTCATCTGGGCGTCGGCCGACGGCTACGGCCTGCGCGTCATCCAGATGTACTCGCAGGCCCTCGTCGAGAGCGGCATGGCCGGCGCGTGCGTTCCCTACGCGCCGCCGGTGCCGGGCGCGAAGTCCGGGACCGGTTACTGGGATGTGACTCGCGACTCGGTCGTGCACTCGTTCGGCACCGCGAAGTTCTTCGGGGACACGCGCAGTACCGCTTTGACCGCGCCCTTGACCGGCGGCGAGTCGATCGCGGGCGGCAAGGGCTACTGGCTGCTCGCCCGCGACGGCGGCATCTTCACGTACGGCTCGGCCAGGTTCTACGGCTCCACGGGCGGCATGCACTTGAACAAGCCCGTCAACGGGATGGAGCGCGGCCCCGGCAGCGCCGGTTACTGGCTCGTGGCCGACGACGGGGGCATCTTCTCGTTCGGCAGCGCCAGGTTCTACGGGTCGATGGGCGGGCGCCACCTCAACCAGCCCGTGCTCGGCATGGAGCGGACCGCGAGCGGGAAGGGCTATTGGCTCTTCGCGTCCGACGGCGGCATCTTCAACTTCGGCGACGCCAAGTTCCACGGATCGCTCGGCGGTACGAAGCTCGCGTCGCCCGTCGTATCGATGCAGCGGACCGTGACCGGCAACGGCTATTGGATGATGACCCAGTCGGGGAAGGTCTACGCCTTCGGCGACGCGCGCAACTTCGGCGACACCTCGAAGTGCCGGAACTACTTCGGGGCGACGCGCATGCTCGTCACGCCCGACGGCGGCGGGTACTGGATCGCATCCGGCACCGGAGTCATCGTGCCGTTCGGCGACGCGAAGAGCCTCGGGTTCCCGGCGACCGTCGGCGGGCCGACCGTCGCGCTGATGTCCGCGTCGTAGCGAACCGCTCGCGAATGCGCTCGACGCGCTCGAGCGCGCGCCGGGTAACCTGACGGGCAACACCCACGGGGAGCTCGGGGGCAACCGGGCTGAGAGGGTGGCCAGCGTTCGTCGTGTGCGACGGGCGTCCTGCCACCGACCCCTCGAACCTGCACCGGGTAATGCCGGCGGAGGGAGGGACGCGCGTGACACGCGCTGCAGTGGTGCTCGCGGGCGGCGACGCCGTCGAGCCGAAGTTGCGGTCGAGGCTGCCGGACGACGCGGTGGTCATCGCTGCCGATTCAGGTTTGCACCAGGCGGAGCTGCTCGGGTTGCACGTCGACTACGTCGTGGGCGACCTCGACTCCGCCGACGCCGAAGCGGTCGAACGGGCCCGGGCGGCGGGCGCGATCGTCGACCGGCATCCCGCAGAGAAGGACGCGACCGATCTCGAGCTCGCCTTCGACGTCGCCCGCGACCGCGGCGTCCAGGCGATAACTGTCGTAGGCGGAGCCGGCGGCCGGCTCGACCACTTCCTCACGAACATTGCCGTGCTCGCTTCCGTACGCTTCGCTCATCTCGAGGTCGACGCGTACGTCGGCTCCGCGTACGTCGCCGTGCTCCAGGGTGGCCGGGCACCGCATCCGGTCAGGGGCCCGGCCGGTTCGCTCCTCACCTTGTTGCCCGCGGGGGGCGACGCGAGCGGCATCACCACGAACGGCCTGCAGTACGCGCTGCGCGGCGCCACGTTGCGGCCCGGCACCTCGCGCGGTGTGAGCAACGTGTTGGTCGGCGAGACGGCGAGTGTCGGGCTCGACCACGGGACGTTGTTGATGATCCAACCCGACGGAGGTGTCGCGTGAAGCGCGTGCAGTTGACGATCGGGCTCGTCGCCGGACTCGCGGTTGTCGCGGCGGGTTGTGGAAGCAGTGCGAAGCCGGCTTCGTCCGGATCGTCGCCGGGCTCGTCCTCGCCCGCCAAGATCACCACGGTCCGGCTGCTGACCCACAGCTCGTTCGCCGCTTCGAAGGACGTCCTCGCCGACTTCACCGGGCAGACGGGGTACAAGGTCAAACTCGTCCAGCCGGGCGACGCGGGCGTGATGGTGAACGAAGCGATCCTGCGCAAGAACGACCCGGTCGCCGATGCGATGTTCGGGGTCGACAACACCTTCCTCACGCGCGCGCTCGACGCCGGCATCTTCGATCCGTACGTTGCGAAGGGCCTCGACACGGTGCCGCAGGCATTGCAAGTCGACCCGCAGCATCGGGTGACGCCGGTCGACGACAGTGACGTGTGCGTCGACTACGACGCCTCGTGGTTCGGTCACGACGGCCGCCCACCCGCGCCGACGAACCTCGACGACCTCACCGATCCCCGCTACGAGAACCTGACGGTGGTCGAGAACGCGTCGACGTCGTCGCCGGGGCTCGCGTTCCTCCTCGCGACGATCGCGACGAAGGGTGAGGACGGGTGGCGCGCGTACTGGAGCGCGCTCTCGAAGAACGGCGTGCGCGTCGACGACGACTGGACCACGGCGTACGAGACCGACTTCACCGCGGGCGGCGGGAGCGGTGACCGGCCGATCGTCGTGTCGTACGGGTCGGATCCGGCCGCCGACGTGATCGGGTCGAACCCGCACCGCGACACGCCGAACGTGAAGGTGATCGCGCCGACGTGCTTCCGCCAGGTCGAGTTCGCGGGCGTGCTGCACGGCGCGCACAACATTCCGGGGGCACAGGCCCTGGTCGACTTCATGCTGAGCCGACGCTTCCAGGAGGACATGCCGCTCCAGATGTACGTGAACCCGATCGTCGCCGGCGCGCAGCTGCCCGCCGCGTTCGCCAAGTGGTCGGTCGACCCGGCCGAGCCGCTCTCGATACAGCCGTCCGTGATCTCGGCGAAGCGCAGCCAGTGGATCAAGGAGTGGACCGACCTCGTGGTGCAGTGAGTCGACCGGGCCGCAACCGCGCCTCGGCGCGCCGATCCCGCACGGCGCTGCTCCTCGCCGCGCCGTTGGTGTTCTTCGCGGTGTTCTTTGCCTGGCCGCTGGTCGCGATCCTCTCCCGGTCGCTGCGCCCGGGAGCGATCGCCGACGTCGTAACGGATCCCGTGCTGCGACGCGTCGCCTGGTTCACGTTGTGGCAGGCGGTGGTGTCGACCGTCCTGACCCTGGCGGCCGGGCTGCCCGCCGCGTACGCGGTGGCCCGTTACGAATTCCCCGGGCGGCGCGCGTTCCTCGCGTTCGTCACCGTGCCGTTCGTCCTGCCGACGGTCGTCGTCGCCACCGCGTTCCTCGCGCTGCTCCGGCCGGGCGGGCTGCTCGCGTTCCTGCACTGGCAGCGGGGCGTCGCGCCGCTGCTCGTTGCGCACGTCTTCTTCAATCTCGCGGTCGTGGTGCGGATCGTCGGGGGTTTCTGGGCCAATCTCGACCGCCGCCGCGAGGAGGCGGCGCGCATGCTGGGCGCCTCGCGCCGGCGGGTCTTTCGCGCCGTCACGTTGCCGTTGCTCATGCCGTCGATCCTCGCCGCGGCGACGGTGGTGTTCCTGTTCTCGTTCACGTCGTTCGGCGCCGCGTTGCTCCTGGCCGACCCCGCGCACGCGACGATCGAGGTCGAGATCTACCGGCAGGCGATCGAGCTCTTCGATCTGCACACCGCCGCCGCCCTCGCGCTCGTGCAGATCGTCGCGGTGGTCGCGGTCGTATTCGCGCTGACGCGCGCCCAGGAGCGATTCTCGTACACGCAGCGATTGGTGGGCGGGGTCGACGCCCGCCGGCGGCCGCAGGGGCGGGAGCGACTCGTCCTCGCCGCAATCCTCGGCGCGACGGCACTGTTCCTCGGAGGCCCGCTGGTCGTGCTCGTTCTGCGCTCGTTGCGGGCCGGCGGGCAATGGTCGCTCGCGGCGTACCGCGCGCTCGGGTCGAGCGCGTCGACGTCGACGCTGTTCGTCTCGCCGTGGACTGCAATCTGGAACTCGCTCAAGTTCGCGCTCATCGCCACCGCCATCGCGATCGTGGTCGGCGGGCTCGCGTCGGTGGCGATCGCGGCGCGACCGAGCCGGGCGACGCGTACGGTCGACACACTGCTCATGCTGCCGCTCGGCACCTCGGCGGTCACGATCGGCTTCGGCTTCTTGATCGCGTACCAGCACGCGCCGCACCGGCTCTCGTCGTCGTTCCTCCTCGTTCCCATCGCGCATGCCGTCGTCGCGATCCCGTTCGTGGTGCGCGCGGTCGTTCCCGCCCTCCGGAGCATCGACCCGCGTCTGCGCGACGCGGCGACGACGCTTGGCGCGTCGCCGCGACGGGTCTGGCGCGAAGTCGATCTGCCGATCACGGCCCGGGCATTCGTCGTCGCCGCCGGTTTCTGCGCGGCGGTGTCGCTGGGGGAGTTCGGAGCCACGCTGTTCATCGCCCGACCCGACTGGCCGACAGTGCCGATCGCGATCGATCGGTTCCTCGCGCGTCCGGGTCAGATCTATGTCGACCAGGCGCTTGCGATGTCGGTGATCCTCATGTTGCTCACCGCCGGCGTCGTCTTCGCGATCGAACGCGTGCGACTGCGCGACCTCGGAGCCCTGTAGATGTTGCAGATCGAACGCGCGGTCGTCACGCTCGGCGGTCGGCGGGCGCTCGACGAGGTCGATCTGGTCGTGCACCCGGGCGAGACCGTGGCCGTGCTGGGTCCGAGCGGGTCGGGCAAGACGACGTTGCTGCGCGCGGTTGCCGGACTCCAGCTGCTCGATGCGGGGCGGGTGTGCTGGGACGGCGGCGATCTCGACGGTGTCGCTCCGCACGAGCGTCGCTTCGGGCTGATGTTCCAGGAGTACTCGCTGTTCCCGCACCGCGACGTTGCCGGCAACGTGGAGTTCGGCTTGCGCGTGTCCATGAACGACGCCGCGGCGCGCGCCCGCCGCGTCGACGAGATGCTCGACCTGGTCGGCTTGGGCGAGTTGCGACATCGACGGATCGCAACGCTCTCGGGCGGCGAGCAGCAGCGCGTCGCGCTGGCGCGTGCCCTCGCGGTCTGGCCGCGTTTGTTGATGCTGGACGAGCCGCTCGGCGCGCTCGACCGCGTCTGGCGGCGACGCCTGCTCGACGAGCTCCGCGTGATCCTGGACGCGTCGGCGCTGCCCGCTCTCTACGTGACGCACGATCAGGAAGAGGCGTTCGCGATCGCGGCGCGTGTGGCGATCATGCGCGACGGGCGGGTCGTGCAGAGTGGTGCGCCGGCCGACGTGTGGCGCGCCCCGGCCGACCCGTGGATCGCGACGTTTCTCGGTTTCGGACCGCGAGTCGGCGCCGAAGCGCGCGCCGGCCGGATCGACACGCCGTGGGGCGTGCTCGACGTGCGCGGCCGGACATCCACGGGTGCGGTCGACGTCGTCGTCCGTCCCGACGCGGCGCGTCTGCGTCCGGGCGGGCCGATCGGCGCGACGATCGCGCGGGCAACCTTTGCCGGGTCCCGCGTCGAGCTCACCGTGACGCCCGATGCCGGGCCGGATCTCACGGTCGCCGTTGCCCCGGAAGACGCGCCCCCGGTGGGGGCGCGCGTCGAGATCGCTATCGACCCGGACGCGCTCCTCGTCTACCCCCGTCGGGCAGACTGATCGGTCTATGGCTTCGAAGCAGGCGATCGCCGACGCGGCCGCGGACATCGCGAAGCGGGACCCGG
>Ga0335085_10001329_pt1 | contig 54067 bp, 46 predicted proteins | sample Lox_Sample_45_FD_206712 | JGI IMG/M metagenome (GOLD analysis project Ga0335085, IMG submission 206712) | Soil microbial communities from Loxahatchee National Wildlife Refuge, Florida, United States - Lox_Sample_4.5 | ecosystem: Environmental > Terrestrial > Soil > Wetlands | place: USA... | reverse complement strand
GGTCGCGGCATCCCGGTGCTCGTAGACCGGGTTCGTCCGTTCTCGATCCAGCCTGGGAGAAGCGAGGTGCGTGGCGGGAAGGTGGTATTCCCCGGCACGCAGCAACGGCCCTTTGTGCCCAGAAGAAATCAGCAAAACTGAGCTGCAATCCTGGCTCAGTTCGGCTTTGGTTTGACACCCTTCCCAGGAGGTTCCGGTCACGGAGCCTCCTGGCGCTTTTTAATCTGGTATTGCGGAGAGTCGTGGAGAAGGAGAAGAACACCATGAGAAGGCTGATTGTGATTTGCGTGGGTCTGGTGGTGCTTGGTGTGCCGGCGTGGCCCCAGAAGATTGAAGTGGAAAAACCCGACAGCAGCCGGATCGTCCATGTACGGACGGCACTGAACCACCTGACGGTAATCGAGGTCGGGGAGCCGGTGACTACCGTGGCAGCGGGAAGTTCCGCTTTCAAGATCGAGTGGCGGGACAACAAGGTCTTTATCCAGCCGACTGAACCCAACGTTGCCACCAACCTCTTTATATGGACGGCTTCGGGGCGCCTGAACTACGAACTGGAACCGGCTGGCGCCGTCGATCAAATGGATTTCGCGATTGACCACCCGCCGACCCAACCTGTGGCACACGTGACGGCTACGAAGCTGCCGTCACTGCCAGTGGGAACAGTTTCGACCGACCCTCTGCTCGGCGGCAGGCCGATTCGGATGGAGGGTTTGAAAGAGCCCAAGAACCGTGTTGTCGTCCTACTTAAGGACGTCTTCCGCCGCCAGGACAACGAGACCTTCATTCGCTATGCCATCCGGAACAACGGTAAAGAAAGGTACCGAGTCGGCACGCCGGAGGTGTTCGCGTTGAACGTCAGCAGCCCTCTTCGGTCCCGCGATCGGTGGTCCAACTTGCAGCTCACGGACGCCGATGCCGACCAGTTCGACAGCGACGGCCAGACTCCAGTCGCCGTCGTATCCGGCGAGACGCGGGCGTCCAGCGTGGAACCCGGTCAGGAAACCGTCGGAGTTGTTGGTATCAGGCTTCCGGCTGAGAGGACGGGTACTAAGGTTTTGCGGCTTGTGTTTCCGAGCGACGGGAAAGATCAACCGACAGCCACGCTGGTGCTTTGACCATGGCGGAAACGCTCACCCGACAGGAAGTGCACGCACGGCTGAAGGAGTGCCTCAGAGGCAGGCGGGAGCTTGGACTGCGGACGGCCGTCTTGCATGTGGTGCTTGAACCTCCCAACCCTTTTGAGCCGGAAGCGCGGCGACGGCCGAGGAAGGCGTTTGTGCTGTCTGCGCTCTGGCTGCTGGCGCTTGCCGGCGTGTTCGCGTACTTCAATCTCGGATCATGAGGGATCGATGGGACTGGGACAGGCACCGATAACGCAGATTGGAATGAATGATTGCAGTCAGCCCGCCAATGCGACGCAGGCGGCAGCGTACTGCAGGCGCTCTCCTGAATTGGACTGGCAGAGTCTCTCCTTCTTCGCGGTGACGGTTGGTTTGACGGTCTATGGCTACTATCTGGCTTGGGAAAGCTGGAAACAAGTGGTGCGGGTTGTGGCAAGTCCCGCTCCTCGAGAAGTGGCAGTCGTCAGCACGGCCATCCAGATTGTGGCGCCACTTTTGCCGCCACTGTCGTTGCTGGTGATTCATCTGAGCTGGCGTCGCGATGGTCCGTGGTTCTTCAGGACCGGAGCCCTGTGCCTGCTCGGTCTTGTGACCGCCGCGGCCGAGGTGTTTGGACATGGTCTGAGGTAGAAGCACAACTGCTGGCTCTGCTTCGGTGACGCCAGCCAGATGAAAGAGGTGAAGGGATGTTACGAAAGCTAGAGAGTCTTGCCTGCTTCGGAGCGGCGTTTTCTGCCCTCTTGATTGAAGGGGCGTTTGTGTACTGGATGCGGTTGAGTCCAATCGGACCGCCTACGGCGGGGTTGACGGCGTATGCGACCCCCTGGATAGGCCCTACTCTCCCTCAGTGCTGGCTGCTCGGCGGTGTCGTCGCCCTCTTCTATTATCTCTGCCGAGCGACGCATCCGGATGCCGGGAAGGCAGCCGACGGCCGGCGAACCTTCCTGGGGATTTGGTACTGGTTCATTGCGCTCGCGTCAGCGCAGGGTTGCGCCCTCGGCGTCAACTATCTCCAACTGGTGCGCCGATGAGACCCTCCCAATCCGACCGCCGTGAACACCCTCCGCTGCTCGAAAGCCTTGAGATTCTCATTGCCGTCCTGATCATGGCGTCTGCCTGGTTCGCCTGGTTCGTCGCCCGCCACAGGTATCACCTCACAAGCCGTCAGATCGAGGAAATCTCCCTGTATCTGGTGGTCACCACTGTCGGCGCGGGCATCGCGGCATGGCTGCTGGCCACGCGTCGATCGAGGCGGGAAATGGAGTGGCCGCACCCTCCACTTGTGATCTCGCCCAAGCGGGACGAGCGTTTCACCCGCGATGCGTGGAGCCGTGACGCCGTCGTGCTCGGCTACGATGTGCACGGCCAACCGTGGTTGTGGCCGGACAAGGTACGCGTCATGCAAGGGATCGTTCTCGGCATGACCGGCGCCGGCAAGACAACCCTCCTCCGCAACATCATTACTCAGGACTTGGCTAGGGTTGTTGGCCCTCCTGAGAACCCACACCGGATTCCGATGGTTATCTTTGATGGGAAAGGTGACCTGGAATTCTTCTACGACCTGCTCCCGCATATCCACCGCGCTGGTCGGCTCCACCAGTTGCGCGTCCTGAATCCCGCCCGCCCTGACATCTCTGTCCTCTACAATCCTTTCCATTGCAGCGACGACGATTACATGCCTGTCGTCAACATGGTGTTTGGGTCGTTCAACCTTCACGACGAGTTCTTTGCCAAGCACCAGCTCAACTACCTGGCCGACATCGTGCGAGTGCTCGTGTACACGGGCTTGAAATTCAACTTTTATGACGTCCTGGTGATGGCGATCGACGATCAGGTGCTGCGCGAACAGGTTGAGAAGGCCACCCGGCGCATCGAGCACGACTCGGCCATCACCACGCAACGACGCCTCAACTTCGAGATGTCGGTTAAGAATCTGTACCAGTCGTTCCAAGATCGGGAGCGCGTCCCCAAGATCCAGGGACTGCTTAACGAGTGCATGACTTTTCTCGACGACGAGCTGTCCGTGATCACCGGCCCGTACGAAGACCTGCTCTCGATTGATGAGGTGATCGAGCAGGAGCTGATCCTGTTTGTGACCTTGAACGTGAACAAGAACACCGAGCCGGTGCGCGCACTGGGAAAGATGCTGTTGCAGAACATGCAACTCGTGGTCGGCAAGCGTTATGAGAGCGAAGAGCAACGCCGGCGGGCCAATCGCCCGATGTTCAGCGTCGTCTTGGACGAGTTCGCGCCCTTCGGCTACCGGAACTTCGCCCAGATCCTGCAGACTGCGCGCGGCACGAACACGGCCTTCCTGTTCTCCATGCAGTCGCTGCCGCAGCTCATGCAGGTGGGCCGCGGTTTCAAGGAAGACGTCACCTCAGCCCCCAACACGACTATGGCTCTCCGCACCCGCGACGAAGAAACGGCCCGATACTTTCTGCGAGCATCGGCCGAGCATCAGGTGACGCGGCGCAGCAGGTCGGTGCAACGCTGGAAGGTTTTCGGGTATGAGCGCTACCAGGCGACGGGGCGCGCCGTGGAGAGCGAGGATCGGGAAACGCGCGCGCTCGACGAGCATATCAAGAATCTGCCCAAGGGCCAGATGGAAATCCTCATGACGGATGACACGCGAGGCACCCTGCACACGCTCCTGCACGTACGGCCGCCTGCCGACGTCAGCCTTCCCAACTTCGAACCGGAGCTGTACCCCAGGCTGCACCACTCCCGTGCCGAGTCGGTGGGAGCCAATCTACGATTCAAGAATTCCTCCCTTCCTACGACGACCCGATTCCCAAGGCGCACTGCGGGAGGTCTGCGAATATGAAAACACGGTCAATCGGGCTGGCACTGACATGCACGGTGCTGCTGGCTGTCACTTCTGCCTTCGGACAGGATCGACCATCCGACAAGCAGATTCCTCGCAGCCAGTACAGCCCGATGGCCGCAGCTCGAGCACAGGGACCGTCAGCAGAGCCGGAGTCTTGGTACGACTTCCTCTTGAAGCAGTTCAATCCGAACAATCTTGACTACGGCCGATGGATGGAGCAGCGTCGCCGCGCATTTCTCGAAGCCACAGCCAAGAATCCGTACTTCTCGTACAGCTTCTGGCTGACCCTGTGGTCGCTGCTTGTCATGGCGGCGTACGCCAAGCTTTGGATTGATCGCCGGCGCGAACGGTTTGTCACCGAGGAAATGATGACCGACCTCTATAACCACGACCTGCATTCGCGGGAAGCGGCGAAAGAAGCGATCGAGAGGCACAACTCGCACATTGAGCGCTGCAACCGCGTGATCGAAAGGGCAGAGTCCGGCCAGGCTACCGGCGGAAGTGATTCCGATGCAGGCAGACGCCAGGCAGAGGCACAGCAAGCCGCCACCGAGCTCAAAGCGATCAGGGACGATCGGGACAGATTGCAGAGGGACCTGGAAGGGAAGACGCGACTCATCGCCGAAATGAGCTTACGCATGGACGCCCTGTCGGACGCAATGAATGGGAATGGGAAGACCACCCAGGTGGGGGGAGCGACCTCATCGTCGGCGGCGTCGAACTCGGAGTACGTGAAACTGATCAACTCACTCCAGGAGCAACTGCACGCCGAGCGTGAAAGGAACAAGCGCCTTAAAGGTGCGTGACGGCCATGGTGGTTTCCGTTCTCGGTTTCGGGAGCGTATGGCGCCGGCGGTTCGGCAAGGACCTCGACGACCCCAAGCGGTTCGTGCGAGCTGTGTACTACAACACGACCGGGGTATCGGTGGCAGGGACCATCCGCACGCGCCCCAGGATCGTTGGCCATGTCCGGTTTAACGCGGTGGGCGGGTTCAACCCGAACGCCCCGTGGCGCGCAATCCATCGGGTGTTCGAGTGTGACGAGGCTTGCGTCTGGCAAGGGCAGAATAAGATCCTCTTCAAACGTGTGTTGACTGCGCCTCGGCAGCCGGATTACTTCCTGGTTGTGGTTAGGCGGAGCGAGATTGGCCGTCTGAGGATCGGGGACGAAATGTGGAGGTCCCGTGACGGCTTGCTCGTCTCGCTCAGCGAATCCCAGGATCAGCAGGAGGGGATGCTTCTGATGCCCGCGATGGGCTGGCTTCGCAGCGACATCGGAACCTATGTTCTTGAGCCACTGCCCGCTCACCCGTGGGTTGCACGGCTTCGATTGAGCGCTATCTCTCCTGTGGCAGACCACCCATGCGCTACGTAAAAGGTTGCATCAGCCTCAGTCCGTCGCACGACTACCCGCTGCTTCGGCAGGTGTTGCACTCTGGCTTCGTCACGCACCGGCAACTGTTCGAGTTCATGTGGTTCGGCTGCGAGGCGAGCAAGCGCCCGGCCTCAGAGGAGCGCTTGCGTTGGAGTTTCAACTGGAGGATGCGGCGCCTGGTCGCACACGGTCTCGTACACCGGCATGTCGTTCGGTCCGCGGCGAACGACTTTGTGTACTCCATAACGAAAGCGGGCGCGCTGCAGTTGGCGGATGTTGGTGAACGCTTTGTCGGAACTGCTGCCAGAGCGACGGAGGAAGGAAGAGAACTGCAAGTTGCGCACGCAACCGAGTTGAACAGCATTCAACTCAGTCTGCTGAGAGTCGGCCTGCTGGTGCGCTGGGTGCCTGAGATCGAGATCCGGTCCAGGAATGCGGTGAGGGAGTTCGCTTACGCCAAGGACTATGACGCCATCGCGACCGTCCGACTGGAAGACGGCCACGCGACGTTCGCGCTCGAGTGTGAACGGACCGCCAAGAGTGAAGCCGATTACCTTAAGATCGTCGAGAAGATTGAATCGGAGCGCAATGTTGACAGGTTTCTGTACCTCACCTCCAGCGCGGACGTGCTGAGATTTGTGTCGTGGCACTTCAGGGATAGCAGCTGCCCGGTGTGCTTTGGGCTTTTGACCGAGTGGTATGAGCGGATGCTGGACACCGACGTGTTCGATTGGTCCTGCCGCGAGTATCGGCCGCTTCGCGACTTGCTTGGCGGCGGTTCAGCCTCCCGAGTGGCTCGTCACGGGCCCCCGCGCCTCCTCGTTGACTCCTCATTGCCCACTCCTTGAGTCCTCCTGGATGTCGATAACCCACTGAGAACAAGGGGCTTCGCTTCTGACTACCCCTGATGGACGTGCCGTTTCCGGCCGGAAACGACACGTCCTTGCTGGTGGCTGATGTTGCTCTCGGTGCGCGCTGTGGCTGGGAGGCCCCTGCCTTCGGTGTGGGGATGCGTTGGTGAGGATGACGTGCATAAGTGACGCGGTTGTTGAAGCTGGTTCGCAGGGATCGCGCCTGGCTTCGCCTTCGAGGCGCGAGGTATGTCATTGGAGTACAGCTCGTAGTTAGACGAAATATGTCGCGATTGCACCGAGGTGCCAGCCGCGTTCGGACGCGCGACGTTCCTGTTGCCGCTGACTGCGCGCTGGCCGGTGGCCGGTGTGCGTCCGCACCAATGTGATCGGGAGTGTCTGTGGGTGCTTGCCGCGATGATCGCGGAGAAAATCGTGGACATCGCCGCGCGGGAGGCGTCAGTCTGCGTAGGGCTGCTTCTCACCGGCCGACTGAACTGGATCATCGCGACACCCTCGGTTGATTGCCTTGGAGGCAAGGTACGCTAGCCGGCGTATCGCCGGTCTTGCCGGTGTCTTTCGCTTCTTTGTTTCCGCTTCCGACAGCTCTGGGTGACTTGGCTGCGCGGCAAGCGGTGTGCACGCACTACGGCGATGTCGACTGTGCGCGCTCGCGCAAAGGGAGATCGATGTGCGCTTGTCTGCCACCCCGCTACAGGTTCCGGCAAACATGAACCGTGCGTGCTGGCGAATTGCTCGGCGCAGTCGTGCTCGATGTGAGCTAGTTCGCCGCGAGGACTGTAGCAATGCGGCGAGAAAGATAGGAGGTGATTATGCGCAGGATCCGCTCCGAAAGCGGAGCCATGGCCAGGCTCAAGAATTCCGGTTGGCCTCGTGCACGGGGTCATCGGTTGGTTGGGCGGAGCACAAAGCCTGCTGGTTAACGGTCGTTCTCGACAATTCGGTTGGTGGTGAGCCTGAGTCTGGGCTCGCCACCAGGTCCCATTCGCTGCCGCGTCCATGTCGCGGGGCTGGATACCACATTCCTTGTGGCAACTGAGAGCAGCGATCGTAAGGCCTCCCACCAGGGGGCAAGCCAATGTCAAATTCGAAAGGAGGACAACAGATGATGTTCGCAAAGGAAGCGGAAGCGTTGGCGTTTGCGGAGCCACTGGTGCCCAAGCGCTATCACACGTGGCTGCGAATATTGACGCAGTGGAAGAACGAAAAGGAGCGCAACGGCGATGCTGACCACTGGGTGAAGTACTTCTGCCCTTACTTCACCACCGAGGGTCTCCTGCGCCAGGCCTGGGATGACGCACGTCGCGTGGGCGGCGCCGACTCCCGGAAGCTGGTGCGAATCGTCACGGCCTGGCACATCGAAGGGCAGTATTTGGTTTGGTCGGCCGAAGTCGAGACACCACTCGGCTTGGCCAGCGGGCACGCCACCGCAAATCTCGGTGACGGTGCCAAGGGAGTGGATGCAAAGAACCCATTTGAGAACGGAGAAACGTCTGCGATTGGCCGGGCACTTCGCCACCTCGGATACGGGTTTGGGTTCGAGACGAATGATGTCGACAGTTTACCGGAGTCGAACGGTGACACCAGTCCTGGTCCCGAGGTGTCGGAGAATGGCGCTGGCGCTCAGAGACCTGGGAGCGACCACGCGTCGAAGGTGAACGGGAACTCCTCAATCGGACAGGGCGGAGGCAAGCCCGCCGCGTCGGGCCAGGCACAATCCCGTGCTGAAGCCTCGAAGACTGGGAGTCCGGACGGCAACGGTCGCCCTTCGGGTACGGAGTTCAACCAATTGCGGAATGAGGTCCTGTCGCTCGCGCGGCGGGTCTCGGGAGTGTCAAAGCGAGAGATCTCCGAGGTTGTGTCGTGGGGGAGCGAAGGGGCATTCCAGTATTCCGACATCGGTCGGCTCACTCCGGCCGAGCTGCCGAAGCTTAAGGCCGCGCTGGAGCGGTTGAAGAAGGCTGCTAGCGAGACGAAAGCGTGAAAAGAAGGCAACGTGCAATGCATTGAACTCGTTACGAATGAGTCCTGCGTCAAGGACGGACCTATTCGCAAGAAGGTCGTGTCGGGACTGCGCTTTACATCTTTACATCCACGGCTAGCGACTTACAGTGAAGTGGCGGTAGGTCGGGGGGGACAGTTTTCCCGGGTCGGGGCCATGGGATATGGTGGCGTACACTCGTGCGCATGTCAGCACTGCTCCACGGCTCTAACCACAACGAGCATTCACGTCTTTACCAATGCGCAGCAAAACAGTCGATGACCCTTCGAATCAATGCCTGCACTGCTTGCCAAATTAGGAGAAAGCATCGGCAATGTCCTGCAAAACTCTCTGCAGATATCGACCCACCTGCTTCGACTCGGTCCCCGTCCGGAGTCGTTGCGAGATCAGCCTAAACCAGTCGTCTTTTGATTTTGGTCGCCTGGACATCAACTCTTCCAGAAGTTCATCTCGCAGGAGGCCCTTGTCGGGCGGTGAATCTGGGAACTCCGTTTCGATCTCATGGCGCAGGTGAAGCAAGGCTTGACGCAAGGACTCCGTTCGCGCCCGCTTCGTCTGTTCGCTTCGATAATCTGGGTCAGCGGCGAGAATTTCATCGACGTGTTTGAGGAGCCGCTCAATCTCCGCGGCACGGCTTTTGAACCAATCGGTTGACCAGATTCGATGAATCGTCCAGCCCAGGTTGACAAGAATTTCCTCTCGCAGTCGGTCTCGGTCACGTGCTGAGCGACCGGAATGATAGCTTGCTCCGTCGCACTCAATGCCGAGCAAGTAGCTGCCGCCTTTGGTCGGATGCTTAACTGCGAGATCGATAAAGAACCCAGCGACTCCGACTTGGGGAACGACCTCGAATCCCTTTTCCTTTAGAACTGCACCAACGCAGCGCTCGAAGTCATTCGTCGGCTGTTCGATGCCGTAATCCGCGGCCTCCAGAATTCCCGATCGGGCGAAAATCAGATATTGCTTGAGCGCACGCAGCCCCCAAGCGCTGCCTGGGCCTGTCTGTATCTTGTCCGGGTCGAGCGAGCTAAATACCTCGGTTCGCTTCTTCGCCCTGGTAAACAGCACGTTCAGCCTCCGATGCCCGTTGGCCCCGTTGATGGGGCCGAACCGCTGGTACTGGTTGCCCCGCGCGTCCGGACCATAGGTTGTGGAAATGAAGATCACATCGCGCTCGTCACCCTGCACGTTTTCAAGATTCTTGACAAAGAAGGGCTCGGGTCCGCCGTTCATCTTCTTCTGATATACGAGCGCGAAAGGCTCAGATCGCAAACGTTGATCCAGTAGCTCTTCGATTAACTCTCCTTGCTCGAAGTTGAGAGTGACGACGCCAAGGGACTCATCCGGACGATGCTCCATGTGGTCCATCACCGCATCGACCACGGCGGCGGCCTCGCGTGTGTTACGACTGTTCTCAAAGAGGCCACCTCGGATCGGATGGCATTTGACGCCGAGATCGCTGTGTTCATGATATGCAGACGGGAAGATCACCAAGTCTCCCTGGTAAAACTCCTTATTGGAGAACGCGATGAGGCTATGGTGCCGCGAGCGGTAGTGCCATCGGAGGCGCCGGACAGGCTGGTACAGTGTACTGGCGACGTCCAAGATGCTCTCGCCCTCTTCTGCCACCGTTCTCGTTTGGTCGTCGTCTTCCGTCTCAGTGTCGATTGCGGCGCGCTGAAAAAATGTAGTCGGAGGCAGCTGTTTCGGGTCTCCTACAATGACCATCTGCCCGCCACGAGCAAGAGCGCCGACCGCATCCTCCGGCTTAAGCTGAGAGGCCTCGTCCATGACGATCAAGTCGAAAGCGAGTTCGCCTGGGACAAGGTATTGAGCGACCGACAATGGCCCCATCATGAAGCAGGGCTTCAAAGCCTGCAAAGCGCGACCGGCCCGGCGCATTAGTTGCCGAATTGGGATGTGGCGCTTTTGCTTGCTGATCTCATGGATTAGCAGCGCCAGGTCAGTCCAGGAGCCAACCGGCCCGACCTGGCTGCCAGAGGGGACCAGACGACGGTCGATTGTCGTCGCAGCACGTTGTCTGTATAGAGTGATCGCCTCTTTGTCCAATCCGGCGAACTGTTTGCGGATTTCGGAAGTCGTCAACCCCGTCAGACCCGACAGAGCCGGCCGCTCCGCGAAAATACCGCGAGCCAGCGAATCATAAAAGAGAAACCGGAAGGACGGTACCAGATACTCTGGTCGTACCCGTCCTGCGTCAGCGAGAGCCGTCAGCTTAGCGGTTCCCTCCTCCATGCTGCGTACTCGAACGCGAAGAAAGTGGACCCACTGAGGTAGCTGATCCCGAGATTCGACAGATTGCGAGCACAATGTGAGGCAGGCATCCAAGGACTCGACAGGTCCATCTGCTGACCAGATCGGTGACTCAGAGAGGGTGTGGAGCGCTTGAACAGTTTCTCTCAGCGCCTCCAGTTTGGATGCGCTTTCAGCGAGCCATGAGCGGATCTGAGCCAGTCGTTCTCCTTGATTCTCAGAGAGGATCCAAGCGACTGCCTCGGGCGGCAATCCGGCTTCCCTGATGTGAACAGCAAATCGATCCGCCTCCTCGATCGGCTCCAGGTCGGTGCGCAATCCATGGAAATCGTCTCCCAGGAGGTTCCGCAGCGCTTCTTGGGAATCGATGCGCGCAATTGCAGCTCGGTACCGATCCGCGGCCTCAAGGGCCACCGGAATATCTGCTAGGCGAACATCTTCCCGGTATCCGGCCGCCGAGACGCCTTCAATGATCGTTTCTAAGGTACTGATAAGGGTCTTGAGACTTCGCACCACCTCCAACAAGGACTGCGAGGCCAAACCAACCGACGGGAAGTTCGTAGACACCGTCCGAAGGACCGACGGGATACACGCTAGGATATCGCGGTCCGAATGGTGCGCTTCCAGACTGCTCCGCACGGCTTTGAGCCGATCCGTTCTCCCTCTCAGGAGCAGCTCTCGGAAGGGTTCAGCAGCACGTTCGTGCTCGGGAAGCCCGGTGAACACCTGCTCGTACCAGCCGATAATCTGCCGCATTTCGGCCCAGTTGGTTTCGGCGCCCTTAAAGTGAGGACCGAACGTGTCCTGATACAGGGATTCCCGCTCGAACTGGGATCGCTTCTGCACGTACTCGCCTAGGGCGCGCAGGTCTTGTGCGATCTCCCGGCGAGCACGCTTCTTGCGCCTGATAGCAAGGCCCGCGTAGGCCCGCTTTGCAGCGCGGACGTTACTGCCAAAGAGAATTTGGAGAATTCCCGCGTTGTCGAGCGTTTTGGCGTGGCTGAACAGTTGTGCGGCACAATCCGCGTCTGCGGCACAGAGATGGAAGCTTGAGCTCAGGCTGGAGGCTAGGGCGTTGATCCTGTCGCTTTCTTCCGCAGCAGCTTTGAGGATGGGTGATATCCCGTCGCGTTCAAGGGACGCTGATCGGAGGTACAAAACGTCAAAGGGTGCGTTCTCCAAGAGCTGAGCGCAGGACAACAGGAACTCGATGCAGCGGATGTCAAACTCGACTTCACATCCAAGAAGAGACTTCATCCTTGGAATTGAATTTTGGGCTTCGGACAGCTTTTGGTATGCATCCTTAAGGTCGAGGCGCAAGCGTCGTAATTCGGCGAGCGTCCTGTCTAACAGGACGAGATGTCCCAGCAGCTCAAAGGCGCCAGTGAGCGCTTTCGGCGAATCAATCGTCAAGAAGTCCTCGGCATTAACAGCAAACCTGCGAGCCAGATCGAGGGCTCCACGGGCGGTCCTCACATCTTGGACGAATTGGCAGAGCTGACCCAGAAGCTCGTTGTGGAGACAAGCTGCTAATAATCTTGGGCTTGCGATCGGCGCGTTTTCCGGCAAAGACTCCAGTAGCGCTTTCACTCTGGAGATCTCGTTCAACCGCCGATTCAGCACAATTCCGGCTTGTGACGTGAGCGCCTCAGCGCGTTCGAGTATTCGCTGAATTGTCCCAAGCGCACCGCCGAGGAGGTCGAGGAGTCGCTCCTCTTCCTCAAACGACAGCGGCTTGCCCAGCCAAGCCCAAGGGTGTTTATCCAGTTCAGAGCTGGTCTGAAGCACCGCGGTTAAATGCTGCGCGTAGACGGACAGGAAGGCTTCTTTATGATTGTACTGCGCACGTGTGAAGCCGAGTGCGTTCGGCACATTCCCCGCTAGTTCGCATGCCAGTTCTCGCCGGCAGCGATCGCGTGCCCACACGATTTCGAAAACAGTGGCATCAAACGGCTGAATTCGCCTATTAATCTCCGTGACATACTGGGCTAAGAATTGCTTCTTGTCTTCAAGCTCGGCGAGAACATGGTCCAGATCTCTAGGGTCCCTGAATGATCCGCGAGCTTTGATGCGGGTCGCCAATTCGTTCAGCAGGGCGTGCTTCTTAGTTTTGTGGCTGTGCAACTCGAGGCAAAATATTCCCAGTCCGGCCTCGTCCAAGCGTTTACGGACAACCTGGAGGGCAGCCAATTTCTCCGACACAAACAGAACTGTTTTGCCCTTGGCCAGCGCTGCACCAATCAAGTTTGTAATCGTCTGTGACTTGCCGGTACCAGGTGGGCCCTCTATTACTAGATTCTGGCCGCGCAGCGCGTGGATCAGGGCACTATGCTGCGAGCTGTCAGCATCAAGAATTAAGGGTGGGAGTTCGTGCTTCAGTTCCGGATCATCAATCGCGAATTCATCGGCTTGGGTAACGGTGTCGCTCTTTCGACCCTCGAAGAGATCCTTTACCAAAGGATGTACAATAATTGCCGGCCACGTGCTTGGGTCCAAATCCCTGTACATAAGAAGCTTGCCGAAGCTGAGCAGTGTCAGGGTTACCTGGCGTCTGATTCTCCAGCGGCGCTTCTGTTCTAATATTGGTCGAAATCGAGCGAGGTACTCTTCGGGAGTATCGTCACTATCCAATACCGGAATCTCGACCCCGAAGTCGCGTCGCATTCTCTCAACAAGCGAGAGGTTTGTCGCGAGATCTTCTCCCGAGTGCTCGATAGCGCACTGGAACCCGGCGCCTCGCCCTGCGTTGCGGTCCAGAGAGACCGGCACGGTGAGCAAAGGAGCGAACCTCGCTTCCTCCGAATCCTCAGACTCGTACCATTCGAGAAATCCGAGGATCAGATACAGCATGTTTGCTCCGGATTCCTCGATGGCTGTCTTCGCCGCGCTTCCTATCTTCCTGGTGAGCGTTTCAAGCTGCTCGACATAGTGCAGAACCGGCAGTGTCGTGTCATCGCTATCCTCTGCAGCATCGTCGAGATCGAACGACGTGGGCCATCCAATTGACCTAGCGTGATCGGCGGCGCTCGGCTTCTGCCCCACATTGCTGTCAGGTTCTGGGACGGGCAGAAAGACCAACTTCTCCCCTTCAGTCAGCCGACGGAAAATGACGTCCGGATGTGCGCCTACCACTCTTAGCGACGATGCTCTCCCGTGCTTAAAGTTGAGGAGACGATTCCTGCTGGTGAGGTCGAGAAGGCGCGTCCGGATCTTCTCCAGGCCGGCCTCCGTGCTTCCGGCGAGAAATTCGGGGCTCAACTGCACGGCAGGTGTCGGACTGTCAGACACTTTGCTCTCCCCCCAGATGATCAACTAGGTCAGCCGTGGTCGACCCAGCAACGGCATGGCCACGATCTCCGCCCGGCGACCAGGCGACATTTGCCATGGGGCTGCCGGGCGTGGACGTGTCCGTTTTCCGGCGATGTCCTCGCCGCGGCGTTCGAGGAGCAGCCCGCACACGCGCTGCCCCTCAAGCGCAGGCCCCCATCAATTTAGGCTCGATGATGAGAGAAGATCAAGCATCATGCTGCGGGGCACATGATAGCAAAATGCGCAGCGGGAGAATAGCCATACTGACGATGTGTTGCGGCGGCAAACACATAGTCTTTCAATGCGTCACCCCCCCACTCGCATGGCTGTGGCCCAGCGCCACGACATGATCTTTTCATCAAGTGTGACACGTTTTTCCAAAAACTCTGACACAGAATTTCACCCCAAACTCTGAGAACCTACAGACGAGCGACGAAGACGACGACGACCCCCAAAAATCACGCTATCACGCCCAGAAAGGAGCATTTGCCATGTTTGGACCAATGCAGGTCGCCCCGATACTCCGTATTCAGAACGCGGGATCCGGGAACGACGGGAGCTTGGATGCGGCAGTCGGCCGGCTGCTGGAAGTCGGGGATTACCCGGAAATTGCACGCTGGGTGCAGTTCCCGGCTGCGGTGCTTCTGTTTCTCATGGTGCCGGGCGACCCGGAGTCCGGCGCCTTCTACGTATTTGATAGGAAACACAGGACTTTCTACATGATCGACTTCGAGGATCAAACATACGGCGGGTACAAGCTGGCCGACTATGAGCGCCTGGTTACCCAATCGCATTTCCTGAGGCTGGTGGAGCAGCCCTGGCTGCTCGAGTGCGACGGGCAGTGGTTTGTCCAGCCGGGAAGCCCCCTCCGCTGCCGTTTTGGGGTCATTTGACGGGAAAAATATTTCGGCTTATTCAGGCCCTATACCGGGCTACTGTCGCCGGTCCGAAAGGAGGAAGGCATGGAGGTCGCTTGCCGAGCAAGTCCCGAACTGATGCGAGATTATTTCCGGCTGTTTGTGAATCGGCGCGCCTATACCTTGCAGTCGCTGAGGCCTCATCCGGAGAGCGGCCGTCACTATTATTACCGGCCCAAGGCCAAAGGCAGCGAAAAGCCCGTCAGCCTGACGAACGACACCATCCGTCGGCACCTAGAAGGGGAGCTGACGCTTGGTCTCTACGCCATCAATCCGGCCACCCAGCGGTGCAAATGGCTCGCCATCGACGCCGATTACAAAGGCGCGATGGAGGATCTCGTGAAGCTCCAGTACTACCTGAGCGAGGACCAGGTCCAAGCGGCCTTGGAGATGAGTAAGCGCGGCGGGCATCTTTGGGTCTTCCTGCAGGCGCCCCTTCTGGCGCGAGAGTGCCGGACTTACGTTTACGAGCTGGCGTCACGGCTGGGCTTGCCCGTCAAGGGAGCCGGGCTGGCGGAGGGAATCGAGGTCTTTCCAAAGCACGACGAGCTTCGGCCCGATGAGTTTGGAAACGCTATCCGAGGGCCGCTCGGAATTCATCGGGGAGCCAACCGCCGCTACTGGTTTTACGGTGCCAACTACGACCTGGAAGAGCAGATGGCCTATCTCAACCGCCTGCGCAAAGTGACTGAGGAAGAGCTGCGGCGTTTCATTGCCGGCAAGTCGATGCCCGCTCGGTTTCGGTCGCAGCCTCCGCCCGAGCGGACCGCAGTACGCTGCGTGGAGCCTGGACGCCCGGAATTCCGGATCCTCGACCACGTAGGAAAGGTTCGGAAGGTGGGCCGCAACTACGTCACCCGGTGCCCGTCCTGCGCTGAGGCAGGTCATGACCGGAGCGGGGACAACCTGGCCATCCGAATCGACGATCCGCGGTTCTACAGGTGCTGGGCCGGCTGCACCAAGGAAATGATACGCGAGGCGGTGGGCTGCCCGATCCGAATGCGGCAGTCAGCCTGAAAGGATCATTGGAGGTAGATATGAAACAAGCCAATCAGGTTGCTGCACGGCGAGGTCTTGGCTTACCCGGGCCGGTACGCAGACGGCTATTGGAAGTCGGGATCTCTGCTCGCCCGGAAGTGAGCCTGGAGCATCAGCACTTGGCACATCGCTACGTGATCCGGGGAGTGGAGTCGGGGGGAGGCATCCAGGAGATTGGGCACTACGTGACCTTCGCCGGCAATAACGGCGAGCCGCTCGCTTACCTTCATCCCATCGATGCTATCGGAGTGAATGGACCTCACGCTGTCGTCGTGGCGCCGGCCCTGATCAGGGTCGAAATGCTGCGAACCGGCCGGACGTACGAGTTGCTGGTCACGCGTTATCAGGTCGGTGGCGCTGCGGATGGCCGTCGCCCGCCTCTGGAGAGCCAGATGCTGTTTAGGGGAGTCCATGGCCACCTGGATCTCGAACTGTGGGGGAAGGACAAAGCGCAGGCCGGGTTGGTAGCGCCAACCTTCTACACACGTGGAGGCGAGGCTGTGGAACTGCCACCGAGATTTGAGGCCGTCACACGGGCCTTGACCAGAGCCGTAAGCTGTTGCGGTTGTTCCCATTCCCACTACCTGGTAGCGGCATCGGCTGCTGCCGCCGTTATCGAGAGCCTGCCGGTCAGGCCGCCAGTGCCGTCGATTGAAAGCATCGACGTCGGGGTTGTGACGGCGGCCGTGGCCGTCGGCGAGAGCGGTGAGTGAGCTGGCACAGTCCTCGCTGTACCTGTCTGAGGAGGAACGTGTGACGCCCGTGGGTGACATCGAAGTCGAGATCGTCTTGCAGATTGCAGTGCGCGGCCGAACCAAGGATCTCGCGCGGTTGCTGAATGCTGTGATCAAGGCGGAAGCGGTGGTGATGTGGGTCGTGGACTGGCCTGCCGAAGGTCCAAAAGACCAAGAGCAGAAGGATCTCACGACGACGGCAGGAGGTGTTTCGAGATGAGAGTCGGAACCAAAAGCATCATTTTCGGGGTGCATTGCATTCTGATTCACCCATTCTTCGTTGCCTGGGGATGGTGGAAGTTATACGGCTTCCCCTGGGATCCGCGCCTGTGGGTTGCCTTCTTCACCCACGACATAGGCTACCTGGGAAAACCGAACATGGAGGGCCGGGAAGGCCAGGAGCACGTTGTGCTGGGAGGCCGCATCATGGGCTCTCTCTTCGGTCCGGAATGGCGAGACTTCGTGATGTGTCATTCGCGCCACTGGGCAAAGAGAGCGGAAAAGGCGTTCTCGAAGCTCTGCCCAGCGGACAAGCTGGCATTCGTCATGACACCCGGGTGGCTCTACCTCCCGATGGCGCGCATGAGCGGCGAGCTTTACGAATACATGCGAGTGGCAAGCGCGCGTCAGTTGTGTAGCAGGGTCAGTGAGTTTGAGCTCAGTTTGCTCAGGTCGCGTGATCCCCGCGTCTGGCTCGAAGGACTGAAGCTTTACACGCGGCGCTGGGTTGAACAGCATCGAGAAGGCGTCCTCGACGAATGGACGGCCCTGCGGTCTCATCGATTGGAGTCCGAGGTCTTGGAATCGGGGCGCTGATCACGGCAATAACACCCGTTGGAAGCCGCAAGCGAACCAGGAGTCTGACTGGCCACGAGCCGCTAAGGTCCGAACGAACGAATCACCTTGCGAGGTTTTCTATGCCTGAAGTCGAAGACTCGGCGGCCACGCAGCCTGTTAGGCGGCGCCTGCCGGACGAGCGTGAAGCCATTGTCCACCACTTCAATGTTGGTGGGTACGAAGGGTATCTCATTGTGGGGTTCTACGAGCATGCGAAGCCCGGCGAGATCTTCATTGTGATGGCAAAAGAAGGCTCGACGGTTTCAGGGCTTATGGACTCCTTCGCTACAGCGGTCTCCCTGGCCCTTCAATACGGAGTGCCGCTCAAGGTGCTTTGTGACAAGTTCAGCCACAGCCGGTTTGAACCGAGCGGGTGGTCTGGGAACGCACAGATTGGATACGCGAAGTCTTTGATGGATTACATATTCCGCTGGCTAGGCCTGAAGTTTCTCCCGCCCACGTCCCCTCCTCCACCGGGCGCCGAAAGCCTGCCCACGGGCTCGGCGCCCGCCTGCCCTCCAGGAAATGGATCACGGTCAGGTCAGACGGATGCGCCTTTGTGCAAGGAATGCGGAGCCATCATGACTCGCAGCGGCCCATGCTACCGCTGCGCGAACTGCGGGAGCACGAGCGGGTGTCCGTGAATCACGTCTCCGACGATCAGTTCTGGCGTGAGAACAGCTCGGACCGATGACGAGCTGGAACAGAATGAAAGTGGACAATAAAGTCGGCGTGCTTCTCGTTCTGTTTGGTGTCTCGGCCCTCGCTGCTGTCGAGATTGAGCGCTACCGCGCTCGTGCAGATATCCTCGCCGCGGCAGCCGGATTCAATGGGGCGCGAGCGTTTGACGATTTACGGCATCTCGTGGATCTCGGCCCTCGTCCCCCCGGTTCACCGGCGCACGAGCGAGCACGAGAATACATTAACCGGCAGCTACGCGGAGCCGGTGCTGGAATTTGGGATGACTCGTTCGTAGCCGCGACGCCAGTTGGCAATATTCCCATGACCAACGTCATCGGCGTAGTTCGCGGAGAGAGCCCGACGGTCTTCATTCTCGCTGGGCACTACGACACTGCCCGGCTCGACGGTGTGCGTTTCGTGGGTGCAAACGACGGCGGCTCCAGCGCCGCGTTTCTTCTTGAAATGGCACGTGTTCTCGGCAGCCGAAGGACCAAGTTCACGTACTGGGTGGTGTTTTTCGACGGCGAGGAAGCTCTGAAGCACTGGTCGGCCGCCGATAGCCTGTATGGGAGCGGGCACCTCGCAGACATGCTGGCCGGCGACGGCATGCTGACAAAGATTAAGGCGATGATCCTGGTCGACATGATTGCGGATCGCCATCTGAATGTTTTGCGCGAGTCGAATTCGACACCCTGGTTGAGTGACTTGGTGTTCAACAATGCCCGTGAGCTGGGATACGAGGGGTCGTTCGGTGGCGGCCGATTTCCGGTCGAAGATGATCATCTGCCTTTCTTGCGCACGGGTGTGCCTGCCGTCGATATCATCGACTTGACGCCTTTCAGGAGTTATCACCACACGGCAGGGGACACGATCGACAAGTGCAGTCCTCAGAGTCTGGCGGTGATCGGGCGAGTGGTGCTCGCGACGCTCGCCCGCCTGGAGCGGTCAGGTTAGCCCGAAGAAGCCGTAAGTTACTATCTGCCCGTGCCTTATACCCACCTTGCAGGACTACCAGGCACCCTTTTCGGCCGCCCCTTCCTGGCTCCTCCCGTGAAAACGCAATGCTTCGGTCGGGAGCACAGCACGCCGCCTTCCAACTTTTTTTCACGGGTCGGCAAGTGTGAGAACCGACCAGTAATGGGAGTCGTCGCCTAGAACACATGCGGACCTGGTATGAGGGAAGGGCCGGGTTCCACCCGCACTTGACTCAAGCGTATCGGGAGCGGCGGGCGAGATCATGACTTGGCTTCGACATTTACGAAAGGCGATGAGTCAGATGCGCGTAAGAGTGACGCAACGAGACATTGACAGGGGCGTGCAAGGGAACAGCTTTCACTGCCCAGTGGCGCGTGCTGTTAAACGCGCATTTAAGGCCGCGGAGGTTTGGGTGCGCGAAATCATTATCATCACCAAGTCGGGATCGAGGCTGACCTGTGTTGCCCCGCCCGAAGTCGAAGATTTCATCGAACGGTATGATTCCGCAATACTTGAATTCGAGTCCCCAAGGCCGTTTAGCTTCAGTCTGGATGCCACTGAGTTGACCAGAATTCGGCCAGTGAGTGCAGGCAGGGGTGCAAGGGCCGGACGCAATCGAGGGCAAGCCTGACGACGTAGATATCGTTGTGCCCACGGCTGGCCGACCGCTTTGAATTAGCCGAAGCAGATGCGCAAGAAAGGAGGCAACCGTGACCCAGTTGATGCGCCGAAAGCGCCGACTGGTGCTCGAAACTCCATACGTGATACGGGGCCGAGCTGTGATTCTCCACGTGGGGGTGTCAGGTCTTACGCTGCGAGAGAAAGGGTGCAGAGCAGGCCTGGACATCAGCTGGGCACAGATTTACAACCGCGCGGCCGAGATCGCAGCGGAATATGCGCGGCGGGAAAGGCACGAGTCGCGACGAGCGAAGACTGGCCTATCAGGGGTTTAATTAGCCGGTTCGCTACCTGGACTGACGGCGCTAACGAGCCAATTACGCGTTGGGCCGCACCGCTCCTTGGCGCGCGTATGCCGAAAGTTGAGGTCCGCGCCGCAACTGCTGCCTCCTGCTTCCGTCCTCGTCACCGAAGCACGACCGTCAGAGACGACACCCAGGCCACCTCTACGGTTTGGCCATAACGTCAAGGGAAACGCCATAGGTCAACGCGTCGCCTATTGTCACTCCGGGGTTAGCCGAGCGAGTCATGAATGGGAAGCGGGGCAAAACCAGCCGTCCACCGCGTCGCAAAGCAATCAATACATTACTTTCGGATTGGATTGACCTTGTTATTTGCTTTTTCCTTGGCAGTAAGCCTAATCGGGACGCGGCCGGTCCTTGCAGCCTTGATGAAGTGCCGGTTCGTCCAAAGCACCTCAGTTCTGGAAAAATCGTTTCCTTTGGTGTCCCTTGTGTGTGTCTCGATTGTGACCCAATCCCACCCTCGCCCCTGTGTCAGCATAGAACAATAGAGCGGGTTGTTGTAGCCGCTTATCAAGACCATGCACTTCGCTTTACAGCATAACTTCAACAACTCCTCGTGAAATTCCTTTTCATTGGCGTCAACTTTATAGCCGTGATCGCGGTCCATTAGGTACGGCGGATCCAAATAGACGAGAGTGGCCGGCCTATTTAGAAACATGCTGAAAAGCTCTCGCGCGTCTCTATGTTCGACGCGAACATCCTTCAGCCGATCCACTACCTTGCGCAGTCTAGCGGGCAGTGCATTCCAGCGGGCTACGCGGGCCTCTTGGCCATTGCGAGTGTACGACTGAGAATATGAGAATCCACTGTGCTTCGCTCCATTTCCGTTGCGCCCGATGGCACCGTTGACGGTCATCATTGAGGCGACCAAAAACTTTCTTGCTTGCTCTAGCTTGCTGTCAGTCGCGACCTTCTCTTGTGCCTGGTCACACTCATAGCGGGCATACGGAGTTAACTCGATCAGCCTGCAGAGCTCCTCAGTGTGCTCGCGCAATTGACGAAATACATTGACGATGTTCAGGTCCGCGTCGTTGATGATCTCTATCGGCGCGGGGGTCTTCGCCAATGTTACGGCCGCAGATCCGCAGAAAGCCTCGACCCATGCATTGTGAGGTGGAAGGATTCGGGCGATTTGCAGTCCCAATCGGAGCTTGGAACCAAAATAGCCAAAAGGGCTCTTGGTGTAGCCGACCGGCACGCCAGTTAAGTCCGAGATTATGCTGATGTCGTCTTCCGCCAAAGGGAGTGGAGGACTTGTCATCGCGAGAGCCTCGTAACAACAGAAGAGTAGCTAGCGTTTACCAATGGAGCGCCCTGTCATCGTTGCTTCCACGATCAAGCCTTGCGGCGTGGTCTTAAACTTTCCGTCTCTCAATATAGACTGCACGGGGTTCTGCAGCATGATGGGCTCGTGACGAGCGACCCCCTTCGCAATATTGATGGCGCCCTGAAAGTATATCCAATAGCGCTCACCCAATCGTGTCGCCACCTGAATCTCGTTCTGACTCCAGAAAAAATGCAGCTGTTCCCCCCGGGCCCCCTTGACTTCGATGAACCGGTCATAGTTCACGGCTGGTGACGGCCCGTCGAACGATTCGATATCGTAACCTGCGTTAACACGCACACCGCTGATTCTCCGAACGCAGCGGCCCTCCACGACGTGTCCCATCCGAGTAAGCCTTCGCGCCTCGAAAGCCTTCACAAGGTTTTCTCCCACCTTGCCGACCTCTTCTTTCTCTTTCAGATACTCTCTAAACTTCTCCTCGGACCAGCCCTCACCTTCCTCCAAGAAGACCGCAACGGTGTTTGTATATTCGTTGCTGACCTCCCACCCGTCGTCGCGTGGTCGGAGTAGGCCCAACTGGTTCAAATGCTCCGCGGCCCACTCGTCCGGGAGTGGAGAGCTGTCGTATACGGACCATCGGAGAGTATCGCCCCCCAAGGCCTGTGAGAATTCCTTCAGGATGTTCCGGGCCTCCTTCCGGAAGGGACCGTGAAGATAACATGTGCGCAACAAAAGCTTCTTTTGTCCTTCCGAAAGGTCGTATAGGCTCCCTGGGTTTAGATCAACAAAGCCTAAACCGTTCTCAGTGAGCCTAACGGCTGCGCCATGAGTTGACAAGAGACCAATCTGGTCAGCGAAGGAGATGCTGAGCTCGTGCTTTGGTATGCGAGCCTCGATTACCGCGTCCTTGCAGTGCTCGATGACCGCCTCGGCGCTGGCGAAGCCGTCGGCATCAACGAGATCCTTGACGGCGAGGAGCACCCTGTTCAGTTCAGCCAACTTATCGATCATACACCGCTCGCCTGTACCTCATGTTTCAGGTGCTCTAGAAGGGCCAAATAATCGCGCTCCTCTTCGGTTTCCTCACTAAACTCGCCAGCCGTGGATTCCAAACTCATGATCGAGACGTCCTCATCGAGTAATTTCAGCATGCGAGCTTGTTTCTCGTCTAACCTCTGATCAATAACCTCGTCAATTGTGTCTTCACTCTGTAGAAGGTAGTAATGAGCTTTGTCGTGAGGTTTCATCCCTACACGGTGGATTCGGTCCAACGACTGCATGTAATGGGCCCCATTGAATGTCCGATCAAGATAGATGGCGTGGAAGCACACTCTGTGAAGCGAGACCGACTCGGCGCAGGCGCTGGGATTGGCGATTAGGATCCGATACTTGGGGGACGTCAGGAAATCATGGATCATCTTCTCCCTGTTGAATTCAATGTCCTCATTCTCATCCTTCGGCACGTCGCCGTAGACTACGCGAGGCTTCAAGTCGGATAAGGCCCGATCGAGCGTTTGGATGTTGTGCACAAAAGCGGTCCAAATCAGGACTTTTTGCTGCTTCTTGACCAAGCGACGTGCCAGCCTGACCGCAAAATCAACCTTCACGGGAGTCTCGTACTTGTGGTAGTCCTGAATCAACTGGTCGACGGAGAGTCCGGCAGCACTAAGGGGGGGAACCTGAAACTCAGTGGACTCGCGCGTGAGAAGTGCTGGATTAGAGGCTGCTTGCAGCAGTCGCACCATTCGTGCCTTCCGCCACAGTCGGAGCCTGGCCCGCTCAGTAGGCGCTTTCACCGCTTCGGACAACACCTTGGCAGCCAAGACAGTGTAGATCGCCTGTTGATGGGGCCGGAGCTTGAGTCGAAGTCGGTGGAAGCGAGGGCGGGGTAGATGGAGGTCGCTCTTACGGATGCGCCAATATAGAGAAAAAATCTCCTCGCGAAGCGGCTTGAGAGAACGTGCACCCTCTTGTTCGACCCGGTACTTGAACTGATCTCTGGATCCAAGGACTGGCGGGTTCGGCCATAGGAAGGTCATTTGAGACCACAGGTCTGTGGCAGAATGGGGAGCCGGAGTTCCGGTGAGTACCATTCTTCGGTTGGCGTGGGTACCGATATCGATCAGGGCAGGCGCCCACGTTCCACCCTCAAGGCGCTTGATGTTGTGGGACTCGTCGAGTACCAGAAGCGTCCGTTGCCGTTGAAGTAGGGAGATGAGATGTTCCTGGTCAACGGTCGCCATTTGGTACGTGAGGAGCACTAACTCCTTCGCGTCGGCTACGCGAAAGAGCTTCGCCCGATCACGGCGAGAGCCAGAGATTCGGATACTGTGTGGTTTTCTGAGGAAGCATCCGTAGAACTCCTCTTCCCAGGGCATAAATGACGATCGCGGCCCGATGACGACGATCTTGTCGACTTCCTTACGGCTTCTGAGGATTGCGAAAACAGAAAGGGCAACCGTAGTCTTGCCGCTGCCGGGCACGGAGAAATTCGCTGCATTCTTGACAGCTAGCGCGTGAGCCACAGCCGGAACTTGATAAGGCTTGAGTGGACGCTTCAGACTGGGTACGGCAACTGCTGTCGGTGGGGTCGACTTGATCGCTCGGCCGGTGACCCTTGCCGCATCGAGATCCTCGGCTTGCTCCCGATTCCGTTGAGCTACGGTTTGGGCGCTAGCATTAAGGTCCGGCTGCACCTGCTGCTGTCGCAGGTAATCGACGACCTCGGTTAGGAGCCTTGGTTGGGATGCGTCGCCTTTGATCAAGTAGCCCGCAAAGTCATCGCTAGACTCGAACCCCAAGACGTTGATGAAAAACACTCGGTGGATGCCCTCCAGGATCGCGGAGTCCTTTGGAAGCTCCACTCTCAGGGTTCCCTTTTCGAGGGTGACGCGGGCAGTTTCTCTAGGCATGGCTAACGCGATTTGGCAGCCTTCATGATTCGTTCGACTTCTACATTCAATTCGCTCAGAAGGGTCTGGACGGCAGACCCAGCGAGCTTCGAGTCAACGGAACGGACGCCGCGGAGAGCGGAAAGCGCCTTCTTGAGGAGGCGTTCGGGGCGATTTCGTTCATGCCGAACCTCGAACATTTCTTTTGCCGTCGTAAAACTCTCCTCGAGTTCGTCCTTGGTCATCCTGGACGGTTTGTTCGCATCGTAGTTCCTCAACAGCTCAGTGTGAGCGTCTTCCTCGACAGCTATCTTACTGAGCAGACGGATGTCCCAGTGCGTTAGATCGGTCTCCTTAATAAGCAGAAAGGCGAACGTCACCAACTTCGCGATTTCCGCTTCCTTCCTTCCCTTCCTCTTGAGGGGGGCTACTACATTCGCCTGCAGACTATTGAATTTCTCAACGTCGCGTTCGTCTTGCACGATGTGGTACTGGCCAGCGCGATGAATGAAGTGGAGATAGCTCTCAATGAGCCTAAGGATTGCGAGTTTCTCGTCCACCTTGCTCGGCGTGAATCGACCGAGGAGGGTCCTCGAGATTTCGGCAGAGGAAAATCCGCTGTCCCGCCCTTCCTTGAGCTTCAGCAGCTCGTTGATTGGGCTGTAGTCCAGCCGGAATTCCTTCGCAAACTGTAGACCGGCCTCGATCCTCCAAAGGTCCTTCTCGTCAACATCCTTGGGCAGACGAGCGACGCGAAGATATTCAAACCTTGGCTCGTGCGTCTCGTCGTGGAGAGCGGTGAGAATTGCCATTCGCCGGTTACCATTGATTACTGCCCCGTCCCTGGTAATGACTCCTGGATCCAACTGCCCGTTGTCTCGCAGATCAGCCTTCAGAGCGTCTGTTTCACTTTGGTTCAGCTCGAGGAGGAGTTTCTGGATTATTTTCGCATCCCCCGTAATGGCCGGATCCAGCTTCCGTTTGAGCTGGCTTTCTTTTGCGAGTAGCTCGGCAGCGAAGCGGCCATTTCTGATGTTGTAGATGAGATACTTGACGGGAACGCGGTAGACTTGGAAGTGTTCCGCTTTGCCCTTGAGGGGTATTCTCAGCTTCTGATCGTCCTGCGCGGACGAGTTCTTAAGATAGGCGTCCAGTTGCTTCTCACGGACGGTCTCGAGTTCCATCAAGCCTCCGTCGCTGCCGCTTTTGGAAGTTTTCCGGTTCCCCGCGCCAAGGGTCCTTGATGTGTCTCCGCCGGTCTTGGGGCAGCCCCGCTGGGAAAATCCATATATGCGTATTTCCGGTTCCAAAAGGAGATAGAGGAATGGCTAAGGCGCAATGCTAAGCCCTCCTGGGGGGCGCCGTCAAGCGATGAGAGGCGATCCGGCGCGGCCGATCCCGAACCATCGCTGGTCGTATCACCATTGATTGAGTTCGTGCATGATCGAGACGACAATGGAGGAGTTGGCTCCGTATCTGCGGGGCTGGCGCAGCTACTTCGGCTTCTGCGAAACGTCCGAGGTGCTGATCGGCCTGACCCGCTGGGTGCGGCTAGGACTGCGGAGTGCTCTGTGGCGGCAGCGGAAACACCGCGCCGCCGCCGAGGGGCCCTGCTTCAGTTGGGAGTGCGGCCACGGCCGGCCAGCAACACCGGCGGCAGTGGTCTGGCCCCTGGTCGCGCCAAGGCCGTATCCGTGGGAGTCTCCTACGCACACCTCAAATCGCTCGGGCTCCCGACGCTGATCGATGGGTGCCAGTGTAACCGACTCGAACCGCCGTGTACGGACCCGTACGCACGGTGGTGTGGCAGGCGTCGGCGGGTGACCGCCGCCCCTATGCAGGTCTTGTCGCTTACTGTTTACCGACGAATCTGCGGTCGCAATCCTTGCTTCTGGGCGAGGTGCCCGTCGAGAATCCACATTGCCGGTTAACGCCGTACCGTGCGGGTGGCCGAGCGCTCCGCTGGCCGTTCGGAGGCCACTTTGGGCCAGTTCGGTCCAGATCGGCGACTCAGGAGTTGAGCGTCGCAGCAGGGCGTTTCGCCCCACCACATCAAAACCGGCTCATGACTCTTCGCGCGTGGTCAATAAGTTGATGATCTCGCGCTAAGACCGAGTACCGCAATCCGTCGAACCGTTCCCTCGCAAGCTACGCTCAGGGACGAGTGGAGCGCGAGTGACCTGCCTCAAGATTTGGCTCTTTGCTTCGCGTTCTGAACAGAATCTCAGTCAATGTGGCGTTCTATCCTCTCTTGCAAAGCCAGCTTTCGAAAGGAAATCCTCATGAAAGCATCCGCTGTTTCCGACGCGCTGCGGGTCCTTGTGGCCGCACGTCAGCCCGTCTTCGTTTGGGGCGGTCCCGGAGTAGGCAAGTCGGCTGTCGTGGGCCAGCTTGCGGAGGCGTTGAAGGTTCCGCTGCAAGACGTGCGCGCACTTTTGCTCGATCCGGTTGATCTGCGCGGCCTCCCGTTCCTAGGAAACGACGGTCGATCAAAGTGGGCACCACCGGAGTTCCTGCCGCAAGACGGTACGGGAATTCTTTTCCTGGACGAGCTCAATGCAGCGCCAGCCATGGTGCAGGCCAGTTGCTACCAGTTGGTCCTGGACCGAAAGCTAGGCGAATACAGGCTGCCAGAAAGATGGTCCATTATCGCCGCCGGGAACCGTGACTCCGACCGTGGGGCCACTACTCGAATGCCCACACCGTTGCGGAACCGGTTCGTGCATCTGGACTTCGAGGTCGACATGCAAGAATGGTCTGAGTGGGCCATCCAGGCTGGCATCCGTCCTGAAGTGATTGCCTTCCTCCGGTTCCGGCCCGAGCTGCTGAACGCTTTTGATCGGGACGCCAATGCCTTCCCCTCGCCGCGTTCTTGGGAGTTTGTCTCACGAATTCTTGACTCTCTCAACTCGCAGTCAAACCCGTCGATCGAGCATGAGGTTATTGCGGGAGCAGTTGGAACCGGCGCCGCCACGGAATTCTCGGGCTTCTTGCGGATGTTCCGGGAATTGCCCAACATCGACGCCATTCTGCTGAGTCCCCTCCAGGAGCCGGTCCCAGAGAACGCCGCGGCGCAATATGCCGTCGCCTCCGCGCTCGCCCAATGCGCCTCGGATACTAACTTCGACCGCGTCTGCCTGTATCTGAACCGGTTGCCGACCGAGTTTCGGGTGCTCTGCGTGCGCGACGCCACTCTTCGCGAGCCGGGCATCCGCTGTACCGCGGGCTATGTGAAATTAGCCGTTGAGAATCATCACGCTATCGCGTAGCGCGCCTAGCCGGGCCCGCTTTTCCCTTAGAAAATACCTCGCCAAAAGGAGGACAAATTCTCATGACATCGACTTCAAATCAGGATCCATCTTTGTCTTCGCGAGCCATGCTGTGCTCGCTTTCAATCAGTATGTGGTCGGCGCGAAAACACGACCGCGAAGCGTCCGAAGAAATCGCCCAGCGGCACGGGGCACAGGCCGACGCCGGCCGCTATCACAAGGTGCTTCTCCCCAAGGAGGCGCTCGCCGAGATCCAGAAGATCGTGAGCGAAGCCCGCCAGGAGCACTACTTCATGACCCTGCCCTGGGACGATAACGGTTATCGCGTGCTCCCAGCAGCAGCCTACATGGATCACACGGAAAAGATACGGGTGCTGTCGAGCCGCTTCACACCCGCGGTGGAAACTCTCGTGAGACAATTCGGTCAGCTCGTCGAAGAAGCCAAGGCGCGGCTCGGAGGTCTGTTCCGGGCGGCTGACTATCCGGCCACTGATGAGCTTCGATCGAAGTTCTCCTTCGAGACCAAGGTGATGCCCTTGCCGGACGCGGGCGATTTCCGAGTCGCCCTGGGCGACGAGGAGAAAGAGCGAATCAAGCGCCAGATCACTGTTGCCGTCGAAGCATCGCTACAGGTCGCGAACCGGGAACTGTGGCAGCGGCTCTACGAGGCGGTCAGTCATTTGGCCGATCGCCTGAAGGCCTACAAGGTGACCGGGAATGGCGTGGAACATCCGTTCCGCGATTCCGTGGTCACGAACCTGGTGAAGCTCGTGGACGTTCTACCCAAGCTGAATGTTACTGCGGATCCGGAATTGGAGCGGTTGGCGGCTGAGGTCCGAGCGTCGCTTTTGATCGATCCGCAGGAATTACGCAACTCGGAGTCGGCACGCACGGAAACAGCCACCGCCGCCGAGGCAATTGCCAGGCGCATGGGGGCGTACATGGGAGGCTACTCGGTTGCTTCGTCAGCGGCAGCAGCAGCGGCGGCGGCGACGGGTGCAGGGAGGGCGGCGTGAAGTCTTCTCACACCACGATGGCACAAAAGCTGACTCGAGCTCGCGTTCAGATCTTGCTGACGCAACCCTTCTTCGGCACGCTTTGCCTGAGGTTGAAAACGGTGCCTGGGAATCTGCCAACCATGGCGACCGATGGCTCCAGGATCGTTTACAATCCCGCCTTTGTGGGTCAACTCAAGCCAGCGGAACTGGAGGGGGTACTCGCTCACGAGGTCTTGCACTGCGCATTGGGTCACCACTGCCGGCGAGGCGATCGGGATCCCGAGCTCTGGAATGAAGCCGCCGATCTCGCGATCAACCCCATCCTACTCGGAAACGGTTTCACGCTTCCGGCCGCCGCGCTGATCGATCCTGCCTTCAACAATTTGAGCGCAGAGGAGATTTACGCCCGTCTGCTTCAGAGAACCGGCGGCAGACCGGGGCCAAAGCAAAAGGAACAACACGGGCCTGGGGTCGGAGGAAACGGTGAAAGTTCGCATGAAGGCCAAGGGCCTGGAGGGGCCAGTCCGAAGCTCGGTTCATCAGAGCAGGAAGTTTCGAAGCAAGCAGGCGAGGAGAGCCAGTCTGCAAGCCCAGGCTCGATTCGTCCTGGAGGGTTCGGTGAGGTCTTGGATGCGATCGACGAACAGGGTCAGCCGGCTTCGCCGGCCGACAAGAGCCGCCAGGAGCACGAATGGAACATCGCGGCGGAGCAGGCGCTCCGGTCAGCCAAGGCGTGCGGGCGCGAACCCGTGGGCGTTGATAGGCCTCTTAGCGAGAGCCGCCAATCCCGGCAGGACTGGCGAGCGATCCTACGTGATTTCGTGGCGACCACGACGCCCTCTGACTATCGCTGGTCACCGCCCAATCGCCGCTATATCGCTTCCGGCCTTTACTTACCTTCGGTTGAGCGCCGAGGTCTCGGCGAGATCGTGATCGCCGTCGACACCTCCGGTTCGATAGGAAAACACGAGTTGGAGCAATTTGCGGGCGAGATCTCGGCAATTTCCGAGGAGGCAAAGCCGGAAGCGATTCACGTGGTTTACTGCGACGCCGCAGTTCAGTCCGCCCAGCAGTTCGGACCGTCGGAGCCGATCCGGCTTGAGCCCAAAGGCGGCGGAGGCACGGACTTCTGCCCCGTGTTCCGGTGGGTCGACGACGGTGGGATCACGCCAGTCTGCCTGATCTATCTCTCGGACCTGTGTTGTAATTCCTTTCCGGAGGCTCCTGAATACCCCGTCCTGTGGGTAACGGATTCGCGCAGCGAGGCACCGTTCGGGGAGACTGTTTGTATCGGCCCTGAGTGAAGATCGTGGAGTCGCGTTCAAATCGCGGTGTTCGAGATGGAAGGGCAATTTCGGTGGGCTGGAGTTGGCCTCAGCGTGGAAGAGAGCACCCCGGCATTGATGTCAATGTCTGATGACAGCTAATATGTTGACAACGCCTGTTATATCTGAAAGAATGGAGGCTGCTTGATTCCGCCGTTTGGCGCTGACACTGGCGCTCTGCGGCCCGGCGATCATTCAAGCCACCTTGGAGGAAATCGCGGCACGATTTGGCTTCAAGCCGAGGCGTCGAGGGCTCTTGAAGGGACTTCGTGGCGCCGTGGATGCGCTTTGGACGGCAGGCGCGGAGCAGATCTTCGTTGACGGAAGCTTCTACACCGGGAAACCGGAGCCGGGTGATATCGACGGCTACTGGGTCGAACCGGACGACGGCGTTTACGAACGTATCGACCGTGTTGGATAACTCTTGCGGGTGCCGCATCTTAGGATGTGGAAAATGGCCAATCTGGGCGGACCACGGGGTAGAGTTTTTCGTTCATCCGGCCATGCAGGCAGGTCCTGAGCTCGGGTTTCCGGAGTTCTTCCGACGGGATCGGAACGGGCGGCCGCGGGGCATAATCCAGGTGGTCAAGGTTCAGCAATCATGATTAAGAGCGACGCCCAAAGGGAGCGGACGGTGGCCCAGATTGAGGGTTTTCGACGGGCGCTTGCCAAGGTTACCGAGGAAGAGCCAAGTGGGCGCTCCGCCGTGCTGCGCGCCAGCTACGAAGGCATGATCCAGCAGCTTGAGCAGGAGCTCCGCGAGTACGATGAACTGAAGGCAGGCGAGTTGAAGCTGCCGCACATCGAGAAGCTCGATGAGATAGCTCCCTTCATCACGAAGATCCGGATTGCGAAAGGTGTCACCCAGACGGAATTAGCGCGGCGGTTGGGCGTCAGCAAGCAGGTGATCAGCCGATACGAAGAGAGCCAGTATCAGACAGTCAGCATAGCCCGGCTCCAGGACATTTTGGACGCAATTGGAATAACGACACTGGTTACGCTGACCGCGTGAAGCCCCTCCCTGAGAGGAGGCGCGCGTGTTTCGTCTGGACAGTGGTCACACGTTCGAGGTGAGCGAGCTCGTGGAAACTACTGGCGAGATCTAGTCGCGCCTTCTCGAATGTGACGGATTATTTTAGCCGGCCGGGGTCCAGGCTTGAGGTTCGAGAATGGGCAGCGTTCGACTGTCCTCTCGGAGAGCTTCTAAAACCAATCGATGTGATACCGTTTCCGGCACTGGCTTAAACAACGCGTAATTGAATACACTAAACGCTTTCCAGAGGGGGCCGAATCTTGAGCACAACAATTTTCGCAACCTGTACCCCGCGCCCTGATGTTCTCAGCGGTGCCACTCGCGACGAGCAGTTCATGGCCGACCTGTCGCAAGTCGTGAACGGCAGCGCCTTGCCGGACTACCTCGATCCCACCCTATTCTTCCGCAATACGTTTCCAACACGCGGACTCCGCGAACTCATGAAGGCTATTTGTTTGCGGCTTTCCGGCAAGGGTGGCGAGGTCTCGCCAATCATTCGGCTCGGCACCCAGTATGGCGGGGGCAAGACCCATGGCCTGATCGCCATCACCCACGCGGTGCGCGGCATGAAGGGGGTCGCCAACGTCTCGGATTTTGTGGACCCGGCCTTACTCCCGACGAGCACAGTACGCATCGCCGCGATGGACGGTGAGAATACCGATCCCGCAAACGGGCGGCAGCTGGAACTCGGTCTTCGAGCTTTCAGCCTGTGGGGCGAGCTGGCGTACCAGTTGGGTGGCCGCGCAGGCTATGAACTCGTGCGCAATTCAGACGAGAAGCACATCGCTCCCGGCACGGAAGTTCTGCGCGAGCTCTTCGGTAACCAGCCCACCCTCATCATGCTCGACGAGATTTCCGTCTACCTCCGTAAGGTCGAGCGCGCCTTTCCAGACGCCAGCCGGCAATTCACGGCGTTCGTTCATGCACTCTTCAAAGCGGTTGCGTCCACACCGCAAGTCGCGCTGGTCTACACTCTTGCCGTGGGCAAGGACGACAAGGCACAGGATGCCTACAAGGAAGAAAACGAACGTGCCGCTGCCGCACTCGCCGAAGCGGAAAGGGTGGCGGTACGTGCTTCCACGGCCTTGAACCCGACCGCAGAGGACGAAACGGCCGACGTACTGCGCGTCCGTTTATTTGAGAGGGTCGATGCCTCTGCTATCGCGGGAATCCTTGAAAGTTATACGCACGTCTGGTCGACGAATAAAGACGCGCTTCCAGCGGAAGCGAGCTCGCCGGAATTGAAGGAGCAGTTCGTTCGCACTTATCCGCTGCACCCGAAGCTCCTCGAAATGTTGACGGAGAAGACGGCTTCGCTTTCCACGTTCCAGCGCACGCGCGGCATGTTGCGCCTGTTGGCCCGCACTGTTCACCTGCTCTGGCGAAATCAGCCTTCTGACGCCTACTCGATTCACGTCCACCACATGGACCCTGGTTTTGAGCCGATAAGAAGCGAAATTAACGAAAAGATGGGCATGCACCAGTATGCCAGTGCCATCAAAGCTGACGTGGCCGCCGTTCCCGGAGATGCGCTCGCATTGGCGCAGCGGATCGATGCTGCCAAATTTCCTGGCCTCCCGCCCGCCGCGAGCTATGTCGCGCGCACGATCTTTTGGCACACACTCGCTTATGGCGATACGGCGCGCGGGATTTCGCCTGAACAGCTTCGCCTGTCAGTTTGCTCGCCGGCACTGGAGCCGGCGTTCATCGAGCAAGCGAGGACCGCATTCCAAACGGAGGCCCTCTTTCTCGACGATCGCCCTGGTGCGCCCCTCCGGTTCATGGCTGAAGCCAACCTGAATCAGGTGATCGGGCGTTACATGCGTGACGTGGACGCTGGCGAAGTCCGGGCATTCCTTCGAGACCGCATTGACAAGCTCTTTAATTTGCCGCGGGGAGAGTTCAACACCATTTTGTTTCCCGCTGGACCTTACGAAGTGCCAGATGACCTGGCTGATCCGCGACCGTTGCTTGTGGTCTTGAACTACGAAACGGCTGCGGTCCCGTCGGACCTCCGGCAGCCGCCACCAGAAATCCAGGACCTCTTCCAATATAAGGGCGCAGAGCGGAACCTGCGCGAGTTGAAGAACAACTTGGTGTTCGTTGCTGCAGCGGAGAACGGCATCTCAAACATGCAGGCGCTGGCGCGCCGCAAGCTGGCCTTGGAGCAACTGCGAAAACCTTCGAACCAACTGGCGTTGGCTGACTATCAAATCCAGGAAGTGAACCGGCAGTATCACGACCTAGATCTGAAGCTCGCCCAGGCCATTCTTCAGGGACACCGTCACATCTTTTACCCATCGGCATCGCCAATGATAGGAACGACGCTGCCCCTTGGACACACGATTCTTGAGTTGACCAATCCTGACAATCCCGGCAATGGTCAGATGCACGTCGAGCGGGTCCTCTACGAACAGAAGAAACTACTGACGGCCCGTGACACTCCCGATTCGCCGGCTTTCGTCGCCAAGGAAACTGGTCTCGCGGGTCGTGGTGAAATGTCGCTTCAACAGGTCCGCCTCGAATACCGAAAAGCGCCCAAACTGTCCATCCTCCTGCACGATACACCGCTGCTCGAATGCATCCGGTCAGGAATTGAACAGAGCCGATTCATCTACCGTGAGGGGAATCAGGTGTGGGGACCGGCAGATCCACGGCCGGCGATTCAAGTCTCTGACAACACATTTGTCCACACGATTGAAGATGCCAAGGCGAAGAAGATCTGGCCGCGTGCGGAGCCGTTACGATTGAGTTTTCTGGCAAATCCCACTACCATCGGCAAGGGCAATTCGGCAGAAATCACGGTGTCGGTTGGCGGTGGCGTGCCGCCATACACATACACCTCAAGCGACCCGCGCCTGAATGCGTCCGCGACAAACGAAACCCAGCGTTCCGCTAAGGTGGCCCCCGAAGCGACCACAACCTACCAGATTGAAGTCACCGACAGCCGGGGTGCCCGCCAGCAGGCTACGGCGATGGTGGCGGTACGAGAGGGCGGAGCAATAACGCCTGTTATCATAGAGCCGCCCCCTTCACCTAAACCGCCGGCGGCCTATACGGCGCAAGGTCCGCTCGCCGTTGCACTGGGCGAGCTTTGGGACAAAGCCCGCAAAGAGAAATGTGCGACGATTCAGAGTCTCACGATTCGAATGTTCGACGCCGGCGCAGTTTGGAAGGTTCACCAGGCTATGGCCACGATTACCAAGGCGAAAGTCAAGGCGCAGTTGGAAGCCCTGCTTTCTGCTGACGGTGTTGAAGAGTTGAAGGTATCGTACACGGGTACCGTGGATAAGGCCAACGCGACCAAAGGGTTCCTCGACTCACAACTTCGCGCGGCACGGGAATCGGATTTCACGGCCAGCTATTCACTCGAATTCGATCCGCTGTTGGCGCTTTCCGGTGAAGCGCCTGAACGGTTCGCCAAAGACCTCACTCGCTATGGTGGCGGCGAGGCTTTCGTTGAAGCCCAAGCCGGCCCGGCTGCCGCCGCGAAGGAGTCCCAATGAGAGGGTCTGCCGCAATGGCCTACGCTCCGAAGCCTGTATATGAGCTCCGGCTGCGCGTTCATTCTTCCATGAACTGGACTCTGTCGATCCACCAGTTGCCCTCGCCCGCCACGCCTCGACTGAAGGAGCCGGAGCACGTTGGCACCTTGAGCGGAGCGGCTCTGCGGCTGGTTGAGATGCGTGTATTGAAACGTTTGGTGCACGAGCGAATCCAGCTCGGCGCTCTGAAACCCGGCAAGACGCGCACGTGGCCGTTGGACGAAGAAGCCGCGCTGCATTTGGGCCTGCTATTTCGTGTCCTGGCGCCGATGCGCAGCACAGATCGCATTCGGGAAGTCGCCGAAGGCGTGGAAGCCATGGGGCGGGAAGAAGCGGGGTATTGGATGAGCATGGCGATGCACAGATCCCATCCGCGGCGCGTGCTGGCGGCACTTAGAACGCTTTTGTCATCGCACTAGCGAGAGATCAATGACCGATCGCCGCCTGATTGAGGAGTGGCTGCCGATTGCAGCCCTCAGTGAAGAATGTGTTCGCGAACGCCGTTCCATGACGGCGTTGCCGCCAACGTATTACCTGCACGTGTGGTTCGCGCGGCGACCCCTCGTTGCAAGCCGGGCGGCGGTACTGGGGAGCCTTTTACCAGCAAATGCGGACCGGGACAACTTTCTTTGGACGCTCGGGATTCACGGCGACCCGGTGAAGACGAAACTCCAAATCGCGCGCGCCAAAATTCAAGGGATTGATCTCGGCCCCGACCCGTATGGCTATGATCGCGCATTTCAGTTTTTTCCCCCGCACCAGAATGGACTTTCACATACCGTCGTATTTGACCCGACCGCAGGTGGTGGCAGCATTCCCTTCGAAGTGGTTCGGCTCGGCGCCGGGTCAATCAGCAACGATCTGAATCAGGTTGCATCACTCTTGTTGCGGGCGACGGTTGAATTCCCGAGCACCTTTGGCTGGTCGCTGCACAAGCGTTATACCGAGCTGGCCGTGGAATTCCAAAAACTGACCCAACCGCGTTTTGAGCGAATATTTCCATCGGAGCCCCCCGACGTCGCCACGGTAAACGGCTACCTCTGGGCACGCACAATCACGTGCCCGTACTGTAGTGGGCTGGTTCCGCTCTCTCCTAATTGGCGCCTGGACAGCGATGGCACCGGCGTAAGACTTGTGGCAGACGGCCCGCGGATGCTATTCGAGATTGTCCATAAGGCGAGCGAGCATTCGCCGGGTACTGTCAAAGACGGCACGGGCAAGTGCCCGTTTCCGGACTGCGGGCGCGAAATTGATGGCGACGAGATCAAGAAGCAAGCTCAAGCTGGGAAGATGGGGCACCAGCTCTACTGTGTTGTTTACAGTCGTCGCGCACAGAAGGTCGTTTCTATCAGAGGCAAATTCGTTACAAAGACGGTGATGGAGCGCAGCTTCCGCGCGCCGCAGGATAGGGACAATGTTAACGCGCTTGTCGCTCAACTGATCTCCCAGAAAATGCCGGAATGGCGTGCGCGAAACATCATTCCCGACGAAGAGTTCCCAGAGGATGCGAACGACGACAGGCCGCGCCAATACGGCGCACCTCTTTGGAGAGATCAGTTTAATCCGCGTCAGCTTTACGGCCATTGCACGAGCGTCGAAGTCTTTCACGATATGGTCGAGGCCCTCCAGGAAGAGAATGGCGGCCGAATTTCCGAGTTCGATCGCGCCGCGCTGACCTACCTGGCATTGGCGATCGACAAAGTTCTCAATTACAACGCCATTCAGGTCCGGTGGCACGCCAACCGGGGAGTCATGGCAGGGGTTTTCGACCGCCACGATTTTAGCTTCAAATGGTCGTATGCCGAGATGGCTCCGACGATCACCGGCCTCGGATACGACTGGGCAGTGAAGCAGACGGGAAAGGCGCTTTCGGAACTCATCGACCTTCTTGGTCACAAGCCGGGCACGTCGAGCAGGGGGGATCTCTTTAACGTCCCCGGACCCCAGCCAGAAATTAAGGTCCTTTGTGAATCGGCCGACGCGCTTTCGCTGGCAGATGCGTCGGTCGATTGCATCGTAATGGACCCACCCTATTACGACAATGTGATGTACGCCGAGTTGTCGGACTTCTTCTACGTTTGGCTCAAGCGGACCGCAGGGCTCCTTTACCCGGACATTTTCACAGCGCACCTGACGGACAAAGATCGGGAGGCAGTCGCGAACCCTGCAAAATTCGCTGGAAAGAGGGGAGCGAAAAAGCTAGCTCACGTCGATTATCAGCAGCGCATGGCGCACATCTTCGCCGAAATGTGCCGTGTGCTGAAGCCGGGCGGCATCATGACCGTGATGTTTACCCACAAGGCAAAAGATGCGTGGGATGCACTGGCCTCGGGTTTGATCGGTGCCGGGTTTACCATTACCGCATCATGGCCGGTACATACGGAAGCCGAAGGCAGCCTTCACATACGAGAAAGGTCCGCTGCCAAATCCACGATTTTTCTCGTCTGCCGACTCCGCGAAGAGGTCGGGAATCCCAAGGATCCCCAGTTCTGGGAAGAGGTCGAACCACACGTCCGTGCAGTTGTGCGCGGCAAAGTGCGAGAATTCCAGGACGCCGGGCTCGGCGGCATCGACCTATATTTGGCTTGCTTCGGTCCGGCGCTGGAAATCTTCTCGAAGAGTTGGCCATTGGTGCGCGGCACGGCGCGCCAGAAGCCGAAGGGCTATCAGGACGACTTATTTGGTCCCTGGGACCCCTACGGGGTGAAGCCTGAGGACGCGCTTGAAGCGGCGCGCCGGGAAGTAAAGCAGTGGCGTTTGGAACAGCTCGCCACCGTCAAACGCCAGCATCACCTCGATCCGCTGACCGAATGGTACGTCCTTGCCTGGGATGCCTTCCGCGCTCCAAAATTTCCGGCCGACGAAGCGCTAAAGCTTGCGCGCGTGGTCGGATTGGATTTTGATGAGGAAGTCAAAAGCGTCGCCTGCGCAGTTTCGGGGGAAGACGTCACGCTCTGGGACAGCCAGACGCGTGTGACAAAGAGCAAACTCGCAACTGCATCGCAGGCGCCGATGCTTGATCGATTACACGAAGCTGCTTATACAGTGCGCTTCCAGAACACCGAGGCCGCACGGAACCGCCTGGAATCCTTGCGATTGGTTGACGATCCGACCCTTCTCACGGCACTGGAGGCGTTGTTGAACGTCCTCCCGCCGATCGCGCCTCGCGGCAAGAAGAAGCCCGATCCGAATCTTGAGGGCGCAGCTAGTGATTTCGAGGCTCTCGAAAAGCTGCGACGGCTTGCGTTCGCCGAGAAGGTGCCGGAGCCGAAGCGGGCCGAGCAGATTGAGTTGGAGCTGGCCCCCGTGGACGACGCCGAAGAAGATCAAACCTGATGCCGCTGCTGACTGAGAAGAAGTGGAAATTCCGCTACTCGCACGAAGACGGCGATTTGGTCGAGCGCTTCTACATTCCTGCGCTTGCCTGCGCCGTGGAGTATTGCCGGACAACGGGCTACTTCACAGCCGACGCCCTGGCGCTCGCGGCCAGAGGACTCGACGGCCTGTTCGCGAATGAAGGGCGGATGCGCCTAGTCGTCGGCTGCACGCTGAATCCAGACGAACGGGATGCCATAGGGCAAGGCTACGATCTGCGCGCGCAGATGGAACAGCAACTCACGGCTGCGGATCTCACTCCCCCGGATGAACACGCTCGTCAAGGGCTGGAGTTGCTGGCGTGGATGGTGGCAAACGGTTTCCTTGACGTGAAGGTCGCGGTCCCGGTCGATACTCAAGGGCGGCCGGCGCGTGTTCCGGGGATCTATCACGCCAAGTGCGGGGTCGTTCTGGATGGCGAGGGAAATACGTTGGCGTTCTCGGGGAGCATCAACGAAACCGCAGGTGGATGGGTTAACAACTGCGAGAGCTTCCATGTCCACTGCGCGTGGCTGAGCGAAACCGAGAAGGCGCACGTCGATGAGGAATTAGAAGCATTTTCCAGGTTGTGGGAGGACCGATCTTCAGGAGCGAAAGTGTTCGATTTTCCTGAAGCAGCTCGCAAGAAGCTGCTGGAGTTCATGCCGAGAGAGGATCGTCCGATGGCGCCCCCGATTTCGCGAGCGGAGGCGGCGCATGCTGCTCCTGGATTCCGATTGACGAATGATGAGTTTCGGAGATGCGTGTGGGCATTTCTGACGACGGCGCCGGCGTTACCGAACGGTCTGCGGGTGGGCGAGGTCACCAGCGCTGTCGATCCATGGCCACACCAAATGCAGACCTATATCCGCTTTCTCGGGCAGTGGCCTTGCCGGTTGCTGATCGCTGATGAAGTGGGTCTCGGCAAAACGATCACAGCGGGTTTGATCGTACGTCAGGCTCTGATCTCGGGTAGAGCCAAGCGGATTCTTCTGCTCACTCCCAAGAGCGTGCAGATTCAGTGGCAGAACGAGCTTTACGAAAAATTCAATCTGAACGTGCCGATTTACGATGGTGCGTCGCTGCACTGGCGGGAAGCATGCGGTTGGCCGGTGCCACTCGAGAAACCAGTTGGAAAGGATGAATGGCAGCGCGAGCCGATCGTCTTAGCGTCCAGCTTCTTGATGCGCCGTAGAGATCGGACATCGGAGATTTTGAACGCCGAACCTTGGGACTTGGTCTTACTCGATGAAGCGCATCATGCACGGCGTCGCGGTGCGGGCACAGAACAGGAAAAGGGACCGAATGCGCTGCTTGGCCTGATGAGGGGGCTTGCACGGCGGTGTCAGAGCTTGCTGCTGCTTACGGCCACTCCGATGCAGGTTCATCCCGTTGAGATCTGGGATCTTATGCACATGCTGGGACTACCACCTATCTGGGAGGCGGACTCGCATGCGTTTCTGAAGTATTTCGGCTGGGCTAGCGGAAATCCGTCGGCGGAGACACTCGACTTGCTCGCCGCGTGGTTTCGCGACTCCGAGGCATACTTCGGAGAGCTTTCGGATCAGGAATTCACAGTTCTGATGCCCGGACTTTCGGCGATCAAGCGGACGAAGGTAATACGCGCTCTTCGGGACGCGGCCCAGGCCACTCGGCGTATGCTCGATCCGGAGGCCCGTCACGCTCTACTCGATGTCTTAAAGGCTTGCTCTCCGCTCCGCTGGAGAATGGTGCGTAATACGCGAGAACTGCTGCGATCGTACAGGCGGGCTCACAAGCTGGACCTAGCCATTCCTGATCGCGACGTGAGGGATATTCCCGTCGAGATGACGACGGCGGAGAGCACATTGTACAGCCAGGTTGAGGATTACATTTCCGAGACCTATTCCAAAGCCGCGCCCGACAGGCGGACGGCGATCGGTTTCGTCATGACGGTGTATCGCCGCAGACTCGCGAGCAGCTTCGAAGCGCTCAAGCGAACTTTGAATGGGAGGCTGGAGAAACTCGGGCTGAGCGAAGAGGACGTTTCGCAAGACGAAGCGGCAGACGAAGTCATGGCGCCCGAGGATGCCGCGGAACTGGTCGCCTCTGCCGCAGGTTTCGAAGAGCGCGACCGCATTATCGAACTCCTGCGCGGCATTTCTAAGCTAAACACGGATACCAAGGCCCGGAAACTGCATGCGGAGTTGGTAACTGTGTTCGCGGAGGATGGGGAGTCGGCGATCGTTTTCACGCAATATACGGACACGATGGAGTACCTCCGTGAATTTCTTGCGCGTGAACTTCGGCACGTGCCGGTTGCAAGCTACAGCGGGGTTGGCGGCGCTTGGCGCGACGGCTCTGGGAGATGGATAACTTGCAGCAAAGAAGAGATCAAACGCAGGCTTAAAACGGGACGCGTTCGGCTTCTCGTGTGTTCCGATGCAGCCGGCGAAGGCCTCAACCTGCAAGCCGCAGGGGTGCTCGCCAACTACGACCTACCGTGGAACCCGATGAAGGTTGAGCAGCGAATTGGCCGCATCGACCGGCTTGGGCAGCTCCGGCCGAAAGTTCGCATCTTGAATTTCGCTTACAAAGATACGGTCGAAGCGGATGTTTTCTTTGCCGTTGGCGAACGTATCCAGTTGTTCCAAGGAATCGTCGGTCGGCTTCAGCCGATTCTCTCGAAATTGCCGCGTCGATTCGAAGAAGTGACGCTCGCGAGCCGAGAGGCGCGAGAAGCGGCACGCCAGAGGTTTCTCGCAGAGATCGAAGAAGAGGTTGCGCACCCGGGCGAAGTTCCACTCGACTTGGACGAGCTGCGTCCCAGTGACTTGGAGCCCCTCGCCGCTCCGCCGCCCGCGTACGATTTGCCTGCGCTGGATCAGGCGATGGCCCTGGACACGAGCCGCCCCATGGACCTTGAATGGCGACCACTCGATGAGCAAACCTATGCTGCGCGGCTGCCGGGTATGCCGGAACCGATTCGTGTGACGACCTCTGCCAGAGTGTTCGAGGAATCAAGCGACAGCCATCAGTTTTTCTCTCCGGGTGGGTATTTGTTCACCGCGCTGGCCCGTTGCTCCGATAGCGGTTTGTCACCGGAACCCCAGCCCGGCATTTGTTGGCTTCTCCGGGATCAGCGTGGAAACCCGGTGACGTTTGTCGTCAACACGGACGCCGGCTTCTGCCAAGCCAACTCCCTCTCCTCGCTCTTGACGGCACTCGCTCGGCCAGGTTCGCCCGCGCCCTTTCCGTCTGCGGACTGGCCCGGCTACGAAGCGGCGCTCGTCGCGTGATTTCGCGTGCCTGCGCAGTCGGGTAACCCTGCCCCACCAGCGACGCAGGCGGCACTCTTACTCGCCTAGAATCGCGGGACCACAGGACAAGCCCGCGCTCCACCTGGCAGGAGCCCTGTGCCAGCATGGCTAGCGCTACAGACCTGAGAGTTGAGGAGGAGCATGGAAGAACGATAGCAATTGCCGGCCATAATGCAAGAACAACCTCGTAGGGCGTGCCGGCCCCTGACGGCACGGGCGGCGGCTGTAATACCATGCCTGCTTCCTGGTGTAGACTACGGAAATGCCGAAGCACCGAGTGGGCTCCTACGCGAAAGAGCTCGTGAAGAAGGGGCGGCAGGCAATGCTGACTGCGGTGCAGATTTTTAACAATCCGCAGGTGGAGTTCAAATCGGAGTTGTTCATTGTAACATCAACGATTGCGTGGACGTATTTGATGCACGCGTACTTCCGCGCAAAGGGCGTTGAACACCGAAGATTCACCCAACCGGGGAAGCGGCGACGCTTCGAGAAAACTAAATATGGAGCATATTGGACGTTGAGCTTATCAGAATGCCTCGACCATGCGGAATGCCCGCTGGACGACCTGGTGAAGAAGAACCTGCGGTTTTTGATTGGAATCCGTAACGAAATCGAGCATCAGATGACAACGCGCATCGACGATTATCTGAGCGGCAAATTTCAAGCGAGCGCGTTGAACTTCAACAGGTATATCAAGAGCCTGTTCGGGAGCAGACATTCGCTTGACTCAGAACAGGCCTTCAGCATTCAGTTCTGCGGGATCGCGGAAGCTGCGGCCAAGGATTTGATGGCGCAACCCGAGCTGCCGGGGCATATTCAGGCATTTGTATCAGAATTCGAAAATGGACTCACGGATGAGGAGTTCAACGACCAAAGATTCTCATATCGGGTGTTCTTCACGCGGAAGACGTCGAACACCAAGACCGCTGCCGACAGTGTGGTTCAGTTTCTGCCCGCCGATAGTGTTGCAGCAGCGGAAGTGAATAAGGTCTTCCTGCGCGAGACGGAAAAAGCAAAGTATCTCGCCAAACACATCGTGAAGCGGATGCGAGAGGAGGGGTTTGCCTGGTTCAACGTGCACAAACACACCATGCTCTGGCAATCGAGAGACGCGAAGAACGCGAAATATCAGTTCGGTACTGATGTTGTGGGAACATGGTACTGGTATGAATCGTGGCTGGCGGAGGTCAGGAAATACTGTGCTGAACAAAACGCTGCCGCCTAGGGAGCGCTCGAATTGAGCGGGACTCGACCCGTGGTTGGGCACAAAGAGCGGCCGGCACAATGACTTGAAGCCTACCCGCTTTATCTGCCCTCCCTTCTCGAGCTCCCGGCATGGGGAGGGCATGTGTGACGTGCGTTCATAGGTGCTCCTTTCAGAATCCTGCCGTCGCCCTTGGGGGCGGCTGCCTTTTTGTTGCGCATTCAAAATGATCGTTGCGCCACCAAAATGTCCATTAGAATGACGTGGATGATCTTGGGGGGTCTTGCATCGCTTGACGGAAACGATGGTCTGCCGTGCCCCGAGGTGCGCCGGTGGGCAGAAACGAAGTACCGCCTCATCGGTCTTTATGATGAGCTGTTTGCGACCGGGATGAAGAACAAATGGGACCAGAGGGTGTACATCGACCTGTATGCCGGGGCCGGATACAGCAGAATCGCTGGGACGAGCACATATCTGAAGGGTTCCCCGTTGATCGCGCTGACCGTGGGTTGCCCCTTCGAAAAGTACATATTCTGCGAAGAAAACCATGACCTTCTAGAAGCCCTGAAGGTGCGGGCGCGGCGAGTGGCTCCAGATGCCGACATCGCGTATGTGCCAGGGGACTGCGATTCGAAAATCGACAAGATCTGCGCGGAGATTCCGAAGGGGTCGCCGACGAACAAGGTACTGAGCCTGTGTGTGGTCGATCCCTTTGATTTCGGGATTAAATTCGAGACACTGCGGCGACTTTCGAAGGTTTATATCGATTTCCTCGTGCTGCTAGCGGTCGGGATGGACGCGGGCCGCAACTACGACCATTACGTTGACGGAAACTCCACCAAGATTGATGAGGCGCTTGGAGGCTGCGGCTGGCGCAGCCGCTGGCGGGCGAGGGGTGTCAGGCGAAGGGATTTTCGGCAGTTCCTGGCATCTGAATTCTCTTCGAGCATCGAGTCGCTCGGTTACATCAGGCAACCGCTTGACAGGATGAAGCTGGTGCGGTCCGACGAGAGGAACTTGCCCCTGTATTACATTGCATTATTCTCGAGGCACCAAACGGCGTACAAGTTCTGGGATGACGTGCTCAAGTACAGCACCGACCAAACGGGGTTTGCCTGGTAGAAGGCGATGTCGCTGGGGTCAAAGATCGAATGGACGGATGCGACGTGGAACCCCGTTCGCGGCTGCACGAAAATCAGCCCCGGCTGTAAGCATTGCTATGCCGAAAGGTTTGCGGAGCGCTTCCGTGGTGTTGTAGGGCATCCGTTCGAACACGGGTTCGATTTGAGGGTCGTGCCTGCTAAACTCGGCGAGCCGTTGCGCTGGGGGGAGCCTAGGATGATCTTTGTCAACTCAATGAGCGATCTATTCCACGAGCGCGTGCCACTGGAATATATCGTGCGCGTGGCGGTGACGATGCAGCTCGCGCGGTGGCATACCTATCAGGTGCTCTCGAAACGATCTGACCGCTTGCGGGACGTGCTTTGTGGTCCCCTCAAGGAAATCGCGAAGGAGGAGCACATCTGGTGGGGCGTATCTGTTGAAGACCGCAAGTACGGTCTGCCGAGGATTGCTGACCTGCAGGCCTCTCCGGCCGCGGTTCGGTTTCTATCGGTGGAGCCCTTGTTGGAGGATCTTGGGACCTTGCCGCTGGACGGGATTTCGTGGGTCATTGTCGGCGGGGAGAGCGGGCCGGGCGCGAGGCCGATGAAAGAGGACTGGGTTGTCAGAATCCGCCGGCAATGCTCGGCTGCTGGCGTGCCGTTCTTTTTCAAGCAGTGGGGCGGCGTCCGGAAGAAGGAAACCGGCAGGCTGTTGGACGGCAGGACGCACGACGGCTTTCCAAAGCGTGTAAAGCATCCCGTGATGCCCATTAATGTCCGGTTGCGGCAGGCCGTAGAAATCGAGAGCGGTGCGCCGGTGGGGCGTGCTTAGCTCTTTGGGCAATCGGGCCACCTGCCGGACACTTCAAAGAACAGAAATATTTCCCGTAATGACGGCATGTCATGGCGCCCTTATATGCTGTCGGGGGACGTCAAGGAGCCTGTTTTGATGGGCGGTCGTTGATGTAAGCCTGCATCAGCGTCTGCAAGGGGTCGCTCAGCTTGCCTTTCAGGACAAAGTGGTCCACCGTATTCGCCATTTGCCAGAGACATTGGAAGGCGCAGGTGAGGCTTTGCGCAGCTACGTGCAAAGGGGGCTTTACAAAATGTATCTGGTCGTCGCCTACGCGCTTGATGCTGGTGATGAAGCCCTCTGGGCTCCAATGGTGCCACTCGGAGAAGGGGCCGTAAACAAAGTCAAGGAGTTTGTCGGCTTTCACTTCGTTGAGAACGTCCGTATAACTCATGCCCGTCCAGTTCCGCCAGTAGGGATTATCCGGGAGAGGCTTGCCCTTGGCGGCCGCGTCCAGAGCTTTCTTTGTGTAGAATTGCGGCCCCTGTATCTTCAATAGATTTTCGACATTGGCCTGCTGAGTGGCGTCAGATGCATTCCCGGCATTGAGGGCTTTCTGCAGCTTGCGCCGGGAAGTGACTGCGGCGAAGTCTTTCCATTGTTTGGCACGTTTCTGTGGGTCTTGCGCAGCATACAGAAGCTGTCCGGTGCCTTCGATCATGCTGCGGGCGACCAATGTCGCGTCCCTGTAGCTTCCCTCTTTCAGCAGAATCAGAATCGATTCGATATGTTCAATCTGCTTATCAAGAAAGCAGAGGGCCATGAATGCAAAGTGATCATCGGAGGCGGTTCTTGGGATGGCATTACCGACCGTGATGGCGAGATCATGAATCCCTCTACACCTTTCCTCGAAAAATGGGAGTTCTTTGGTCGCCATTTCGTCGATTGAGTCCATATGGATTTTTGAAGACCCCGCACCCACCTTGTCTAAAGATGTAAACCACCGAGGCGGAAAATCGTGCCTCACGAGCAGAAAGGCGTCCTTGCGCATATAAGCGTATGAACATTTCACAGCTGTTCCGTAGGGAGCCAGAACGTCGGCCAACCGGTTGAGGTCGTCGGGTGAGCATTGCGCTCCGGCGATCACCTCCCGTAGCTCCAGGCTTGGTCCAAAATCGCACCACCGGAAGCCGTCCTTGTCGGGAGGGTCGTTTAAGCCAACAAATATCCGTACTTCCTCCTCGTAGCTCCAGCTTTCGTGTTTGGTGCGAAGCAGGCGGTTGGCGAGATCGAGGTTCACGTCTTCCGGCCGGTTCACCTGTAGCAAGTTGGGCTGGTAGCGGACGTCCATGTCGTATTTGCGGCGTTGGTTGCCGTCCGGGACGTCAAACCCTAGACACAGGCCAGTGTGAGAAGCTCCGTAATGGCTCCAGAGCAGAATATTGTCCCAGTTGCGGCTAAAGGAGAGGAGCCCCGCTGTCTGTCTCAGATGAATAGTGAGTGCCCGCATAGCCTGCTCGATGACAGGATTTGAGGTGTCGACCGATGAGAGATCGAAAGGGTCATTGAGGTCGTCGACCGTGGAAATTTTCAGGCGCCGGTGTTGCAGGTCGCTGATGCCGTGCTGCGGGGTGGTGAATTTGTAGAGGCGCGTACTCATGGGAATGTGGAGTCTGCCGCTCTCTCGCCAGTCATTTTAGCAGTCAACCTTCATGCCCAAAACTGCTCGCATCTTGCCTTGAAGAACGTTACCCACCGTCCGCCTGGCCAGCGCTCGCGGTTGGGAGGCGGGTCGTGGAGAAGACAGCCCCAGCTCGTTACATTCGGCCCTCGGTGATGATACTTCGCCCAACTTGTACTTTCTTCTCGAACCCAGTAGATGTAGTTGGTTCCCGGATCGATCGCCGTAGTACGCCTCATCGCGGGGCACGGCATACCCGAATGAAGATCTGCGCCGTTCCCAGGCGCACCACGCTCGCAGCTCATTGAACAGAGTCGTGGCTTCCCTGGGCGAGAGAACATTCTTCTTGTAGTAGATTTCCGCCCCCGGAATCGCGATCCTTTCCATCTTCGTGTTATTCGAAAAGGGCGGGCTGCGCGGGACCCTCTTTGGGCTCTTGAAAGTTGCTCAGCCCTACGCCGACGAGCCGGTAGCGCTGCTGCGGACCCAGGGCCACTCGCTCTCGCAGTCTCAGAGCAATCTCCGTCAACTCGTCGCAGGAGGAGGGAGGAGAGCCGGGCGTTTGGCTGCGAGTCAGAATTTTGAAGTCACCGGTCTTCAATTTCAAAACAACCGTGCGCGCAGTGCGTGATTCTTTGCGAGAAGTAGACCAGAGCTTCTCTGCAAGGCGCCGGATCATGGGCTCGGTCTCTGCCAACAGAACGTCCTGTTCAAGAGTGTCCTCGACCGATATCGACTGCGTCGGCCGGTCCGGGACGACTTCACCATCGTCGATACCTCGGGCGAGCTCGTACAGGCGTCGGCCATAGCGCCCGAATCGATCTTCGAGCGCGGGCAGATCCACAGATCGCAAATCGCCCACCGTCTTCAGTCCGAGTTTCTCCAGCTTGTCTCCGGTAACTTTGCCGACTCCAGGGAGGCGGCCAACTGGCAGCGGCAGAAGAAATCCGTCGATGTCCTCCGGCTGGATCACAAAAAGGCCATCTGGTTTGCGCCAGTCCGAGGCGAGCTTGGCCAGGAACTTGTTGGGTGCTACGCCGGCGGAAGCCGTGAGCTTCAGTTCCTGGCGGATTTGCTCGCGGATGGTGCGCGCTACCAGCGTGGCGGTCGCCAGTCCTGTCTTGTTCTCGGTGACATCGAGGTACGCTTCGTCAAGCGCCAGCGGCTCGATCAGTTCGGTGTGGCGCTTGAAGATCTCCCTCACCTGGCAGGAGACTGCCCGATAGCGCGTGAAATCCGGAGGTACGAAGGTCGCCTCGGGACACAGGCGTTCCGCTCGTCCTGCTGGCATTGCCGAACGCACGCCAAAGCGCCTCGCCTCATACGAAGCAGCGCAGACCACGGACCGATTGCCTCGCCAGGCGACGATCACCGGCTTGCCGCGCAGTTCGGGATCGTCACGTTGCTCGACGGAAGCATAAAACGCGTCCATGTCGGCGTGGATGATTTTTCGCATCACTGCCATTCCGGCCATCCGAAGGACTCTCACCAACGACAGGGATCCGCTGCGAAGTCCCAGAGCGCCAGCCCGATAACCTCCATCTTCCGAGAAGCAGCTTCCGGCCGCGCTGAACTGCGAATGAGTCACTCTCTGTGGCCATATCCCGAGTTGCGAGAACCTGACCCTACCGGCGCGTTTATTGGCGCAGGCGTGGCGCTGGCAATTCTGATTCCTGTGATGCGCCCACGAAGCATAGTATGACTTTCTCACGGGTCGGCAATTATGAGAACGACTGTAAATGTCGGTGCCAGCCCGCGCGCGCCTGGAAGGGGTGGTGTGTTTCGTCGATTCCCTGATTCGCTATAGCACGCACGTGCCGGGGGCATCTTCAGTTGCACGGCCGGTCCGCATCCGGATCAGAGGAGCCAGGGGCCATCTAAGTGCTTGCCAGGGTTGCGCCTTCCCGCTCCGCCGCGGTGACTGACGTCCGGATTCACTCGGTGAGACGGGTTCGCTTTGGCTTTGGTCCACCTGCAGCCGGGCACACCGCCAATTCGAAAGGTGTTGTGGCCAAGAGCTCGTCAGGCCCTGCTCTCCGCAGTGACCGTGCTTTCCCTGGCATCTCGCTCTTCCCCATTTGACACGACACCAAGACTGTTCTATCTACTGAGCAGGGAATTTCTCGCCTACGGCTTCTCAGAGCGTATTGGATACGCAACCCACCACCGAGCGCTGAAATCCTGCGCCAGCTCCGAAATAGAACTGAGCGCCGGTCGAAGCCCTGAAAGGTGTGCGTAACGGAGGCGGTGTCGTTATGAGTAGTGGTCCTTATCCATCATTCGCCCAACAAACTGGAGGACGAGTACCGGTGGCATCAAGTTTCGAGGCTATCGGCTTCGAGGCAGCGGTAGCAGCTGAGCCTGTGGTCGATAGCGAAGAGGCGGCCAGATTCCTCAACATCAACCCCAAAACCCTTCAGAAGATGGCCCGCAACGGCGACGTGCCGGCCTACCGCATCGGCAAGCTTTGGAAATTCCGCATCTCCGACCTGGACGGGTGGCTTCGTTCCAAGGTAACCTCGAACTGCCACTCGTGCCGCGAAAACGAAAGGAGATGACCTTTGTTTACGCGGACACGATACCAGTACGGAAGTTTGCGAAAAAGGAGAAGAATCAAGGGTCCAGATGCGTGGGAGTTTCGCTATTACGAGACCCTCGGTCAATCCCGGCCTCGCAGAACCGCGACGGTCGGGACTGTCGATGAGTATCCCACCAAAGCTGCCGCGCGTCAGGCCGTCGCAGCCCTTCTTCTGAAACTCAACTCGGAGGCCCCAACCTCCGGCGCTGTGACGTTTGCTGCCGTAATGGACAGATACCTCACGGAAGAACTCCCGGAGCGCTTCTCAACGAGGGAATCCTACCTGTCGGTGGTGAACACACACATCCGGCCGAAGTGGGCCGAGTTTCCCCTGGACAAGATCAAGCCGATGGCGGTTGAGGATTGGTTGCGCAACCTGCCTTTGGCTCCGAAGTCCAGGGCCAATGCGCGTAGCATCATGCACCTGATCTTCAAATGCGCGGAGCGATGGGAACTGATCGAAATCGGCAAGAACCCCATCGCCCTGGTGCGGGTCAAGGGGTGTACCAAGCGCCTCGTGACACCTCGTGTGCTGACGGCGGTCGAGTTCTCGGGTCTGCTGCCGAACCTCAAGGAACCGTACCGGACAATGGTCATTGTCGCGCAATGCCTCGGTTTGCGAGTCAGCGAGATCGTCGCCTTGAAGTGGGGCGACTTCGATTTCCAAAACCTAACCCTCCTGGTTCAACGCAGCATCGTTCACGGTCGAATGGGTGCCGTGAAGACGGAGTATTCACGCGACTTTGTTCCGCTTGACCGTCAACTGGCCTCGGTTCTGGAGGAATGGCGGCAACGGGCCCCTTTCAAAGAGGAAGATGACTGGCTGTTCGCCAATCCCCGGACGGGCAGGCCCTACCATCAAGAGCAGATTCAAAAGAAACCTCTGAAGAAGGCAGCGATCGCTGCCGGGATTGGGCCCGAGATAGGCTGGCACACGTTCCGGCACACGTATCGTTCGTGGTTGGACGCCACGGGCGCGCCTCTCAAAGTGCAGCAAGAGCTGATGCGCCACGCGAGCATCACGACCACGATGAACGTCTACGGGAGGGCAATGCCGGACATCAAGCGAGAGGCGAACAGCAAAGTCGTCAGAATGGTGCTGAAGCAAGAAAAAAGGGAGCCGGTTGCAGCGGCTCCCCTGGCAGTTTCCTCTTAACGGGGGTTTTTGGGGGTTTGTGGCCTGCCCCGAATTCCCGCCAAGCTTATGATTCCGTTGGTTGCGGGGGCTGGATTTGAACCAGCGACCTTTGGGTTATGAGCCCAACGAGCTACCTGACTGCTCCACCCCGCAAAAGGAGTATAACCCAATCCACTCCTTCCGCAAAGCACGAATTGTTTCCTATCGTCAAGCCTCGCCAGTGTAAACGCCAGCCTCGTGCGGGAGGGTTGCGCTGTCGCACCGCTGGACCTTGACGCTCGGCGCTGACTCAGCACGGCGCCAACATCACCACAGCATATTCGGCACCTTGCCGCCATGTGGCGCCATGTGGTGCTCACATAGACTTTTTCCGGCGGTTTCAATAGAATGCGCCCAGACGGGCTTGACGCGGAACGGAGGGCGCTATGAGTGCAAAGGCGATGGATCGGCTCTGGGCTGACTACCAGGAGCATCATCAGACCTCCGGCAATCGCACCTGCCACATGGTGGGCATTCCGCTGATTATGATTGGCCTGCTCGGCTTATTGTCGATCAAGGTGTTCGCCGTTGGCCACTGGGACATCACCGCGTCGGTGCTTTTGGTGATTGTCATCGGCGCGATCGACATCTGGCTTGACGCACGACTCGGCGTACTGATGCTGGTCATCGCGTTGGCCGTCTGTTACGCGGTGCACCTGCTGGGTTGGGAAATTTCGCTGGCCATTTTTCTGATCGGCTGGGTTTTCCAATTTATCGGTCACGGCGTCTACGAGAAGCGCTCGCCCGCCTTCTACCGGAACCTCGCCCACCTGATTGTGGGGCCGCTTTGGGTATTGAATCACGTGGTCCATCTGCGGAGCGAACCCGCCGGCGCGCCTGCTTCGGCGCGAAGCTGAAGGCAGCCCAGGAAATTCACAATAGAGCCTCCCGCCGTTTTCCCAACGACGGATACGCCCCCTCATGTTGTTGATGCTTTCTGCCGATAGGCCGATCAGGGTAATCTTGGTGCGCCCGGCCAGTTTTGTTGAACACTTGCCAATTTGCCAGCACACGCCGATCCAACCATTGACTCTGGCGGCCGTCGTCGAAAATCAGAAGACCCACCCGTCACAAAAAAGGGCTCAAGTGCTACGCAGATTCCGCCGATAGGCCGAGAAGGGAAAGTGTAACCCAGGTGCACTGGGTAGCTGCCGGAATCACCGGGACCGTGCCGTGGGAAAGCAGAACCGAATGCAAATGCTAGGTGCCAAGGGGTTTATCCTGCGCGGTCGCAGGACCAGAGGGGTTCACCCGTATGATTTGTGTTTTCTCGTCACCCAGGGTACGTCCAACGAAGTAGTACTTGGTGCCGCTCTTGCCGGGGTCTACGGGGTTTACGGCCAATGTATACGACTGGATCCTGCCGTTCTCATCCGGCGGTCCTGGTTTGTATACAAATGAATATCCTTCCTTCCTCCCGGCCGCGAGCTCATTGTCGAGGTATCCAGCGATGGCGGAGTTAGGCATGGCTTGGGGCGGCGGTCCAAGAGTAGCGAGGGAATCCGAATAACCGTGATCATACGCCTGGGCGTAGTTTTCTTCGGCGGCCATAATGGCGCGAATGGAGAGCAACGCGGATGTTTCATCAATGGCTGACTGCTTCGAGAGGATGCTGGGCACCAGGATCTTCGCGATCAACACGACAATCACAACACCGAGGATAACTTCGATCCATGAAAAGCCCTTTGAGTCCCTAACCATTACTACTCCTCCTACAATTCCTTGCCACTCGTTCTACTTGTGCCGTAACCGGGCACTTGTCATGGAAGGTCCGGCAAGTCGATGGGGTGGCTTGGCGTCGCTGCTGAAAACCCTGGACGCTAGCCGCCGCGACCTCATCACACCCCATACCTGTGGATGAATGAAACGCTATTGTACGACAGCCGAGAAACTAAACCAAGGACCTTTCCCGCTATTTTACGCCCAGGTAACAGGGACCTCGCGTTGTTACAAATTTAATAACTAACATTCTAACAGTTTCGCCACCAAGAATCCCGAATTTCCCCCAAGCTAGCGTTCCTCCGTCGGGGCGCCCGGCACCTCGTGGATCTTCTCCTGTGTTCGGGTATTGAATAGTCTGAAGTCGGAATACTTGTGCTCATTGTGGAAGGTCTTCCCCGCCCACTGCAACGTCACCGCGACCTGGCTCGGGAGCCACAAGGCTGAGGCCACCTGCTTGAACTGCACCGGATCATAAGTAATTTCGGTGGTTTGCCGCTGCAGCCTGATCTTGGTTTGGGGTTGCAGCAAATCGGTTCGCAGCCGCACGATCTTGAAGCTGTCCGCGCCAATCCAAGCCAAACCTTGGAACAAAAGCAGCACTGACCCGTCATCGGTGTTGAAGCGTTCCACCATCTGCGCCTTGGCGGGAGTCTGCGCGAACGCCACCACATGGCAGGGGCGCCCGTTCAGCGTTTGCTCTCCCAAGTATCGGAAAGTGGCTCCAGCCTGATACTGCGGATGGAAGACTAAAGACGCGGAGGCAAATCCCGAGGTCACCATCATTCCCGACTCGATGCCGGTGGGCGCGGTGCGATCGCCGTGGGAGTTCGTGCGATACTCCTCAAGCCCCAGCCCCCACGTCTCCTGCCGGGCCAGCAACAGATACTGAAACTTTTCGTCCTGCAAGTCCTTCACCTTCCCGTCTTTTGCCAATCTCTCTTCGCGGATCTGCTCGACGGAAGAGGTGTTCTGAAATGAATCGAAGAAGGCCTTGACGTTCTCGCCGGTCTTTTGGAGGATCAGCGGCAGATCGTCCTGGCTGGCGGCGGGCTGCAGGCCCTGCAACTCAGGCACAGCTCGCACCAGCGAGGCAATCGGCTGGTTCACTGCAGACTGCACCTGGGAGTAGGACTGCAAATTCAGCCGCGCTTCGACCTCATCGTAAAGCCGCCGGACAGGAACCGGAAGAGTCTTGACGCTGTCGGTGCCCACGTACTCCTTTAAGGCTGCATCGGCGGCTTGGGGATCACCCTCTTCCAAAAGCGCCCGCGTACGTAGTAACAGCGCCTCTTTGGGGGCTCCCGCGCTGACGGCTTTGGCGAGGTACTCGTCCGCCGCCTCCCAGTTCTTCTGCAGCACCAGCGTCCTCCCCAGCTCCTCAAGAACAAAGGCGTTCTTCGGGTCAAGGTCTTTGGCCTGCATCAGGAAGCCTGCCGCCTTTGCATACTCGCCCTTCCAGTTTTCCAGCTCAGCGACAATCAGGAGAGAATTGGCCTTGTCCGTGTTGCCGGCGCCGCTGCCCTTTGCGGACATCAGCTTGTCAGCCTCCACAAACTGGCGCGTGGCGCCGTCCCAGTCGCCGGCGTCCAGCATCGCCAAGCCCAACAGCGTGCGGCAATGGCTGCAGTCGGGGTAGCGCTTCACCACTCTGTTGAGCATGGGAATCGCCTTGGCCAGCTCGTGTTCATCCAGAAAAGCCTCAGCTCCCCGCTCAAAGTCTTTGCGCTCTGCGGAAATGGCCGCACTCCCTTCCAAGCTTTTCCTCAGAGGGGGCGCGAGCGCGCTAATCAGAGCGTCCACCGGCAGGTCATCCCCGCTGTCGGTGTCAGGCCTCATCATCACGTCGATTTCCCATGTCTTGTCGCCCGAGCCAAAATCCACGAACTTGCGGGCCGGGTGAAAGCCTTCGCGTTCCACCAGAACGGTGACGGAAAGACTCGTGGAGGTACTCATATCGAAGGTGTATTCGGTTGTGAACTCCCCTTGAACATCGGTGGTGAGGTATTTGAAGAATCTCAGGCCCATGCCCGGATCAACGCGCACGGAAGCCTCGCGCACCGGCTGTCCCTTAAGGTCGGTGACTTTTCCGTTGATGTGCCACGTTTGCCGGACGCGATTGCCCTGAAGCGACTCATTCCCTAAAGCCATGTTGGGCATCGAAGCGCCGCCCGGCGCTTGGCCCCATAGGGCGCCCGGAACAACCAGCAAGATGAAAAGGGTCAAACAACGAATCAGCCGTGCACGCATTGAATTCTCCGGCGCCACAAAGGCCCGCTCCAGTTCCCCCACCCGGAATCTGCAGCTCGACTCGGTGTTCGATGGGCGATTTACTCTACCTACTCCTTAGCATACATCCCGGCCGCCGGCAAAACAACCGAAGCCAGGAGTCAGAAGACAGAAGCAAGAAGCCAAGAAGACAGAAGACAAGAGAACAGAAGACAAAAGGCAGAAGCCCAATGTGACACCCGTGCGCTAGTGAAACGGGCCGGGCCGACGATCCCTGAAGATGTGACGGTGGTCTCTCGTCCTCAAAACCATCCGGGCTGTCATTCCGAGCGCCGCCGCCCGAGTGCCACCGTGCTTTCCGGCGGCACGAGGGGTTTCGGTTCGGTAGGGGCGCATGGCCATGCGCCCCTACGGACATGCCCGCGAGGAATCTCGCATTGGCTTTTGTAGAGCGACAGCCCTCTCAAGGATTGTGACAACATGTTACCAAACTAGAAACCAGAAGCTAGAAGTTAGTCCGTTATGGCGGAGAAAACGTGAACTTTGTTGACGCTTTTGTTGTCATTTTCGTTTCTCGTGTCGAGTAAGCATCATGCGGCTTTCAGGCCGACGCCTTCAAGGAGGTTGTCGAGAGCT